>ENA-OWRC01001612-OWRC01001612.1-human-gut-metagenome-genome-assembly--contig:-NODE-1612-length-21221-cov-16.752008_pt1 | contig 21221 bp, 19 predicted proteins | sample MGYA00248268_ERZ651895 | MGnify/ENA primary metagenome ERZ651895 (study PRJEB26924, sample SAMEA4378242) | human gut metagenome | biome: human gut; feature: human-associated habitat; material: faeces...
GCAAAACCCTCATCCACCAGTTCAAATCTGGTCGTCACCTCCAAAAGATTCCCGGGAACTTCGGTTCCCGGGATTTTTTGTTGCCTTTTTTCTAAAAAAGATGAGAGGAGCCATCAGCCGACAGTTCCCCTCTTCCGTCATTTCGCGTTGCACAATGCCGCCTTGCCCCAAGAGGGGAAAGGATTTTTTTAAAACTTCAGCCGCATCTGGTACCACACCACGCCCCCGTGGGTGGAGCCGGAAACCCCCTCGTTCACAAAGCCGAACTTTGCATAGTAGTGCACCAGCGCCTCCTTGCAGGTCAGTACCAGCCCCTTCCGGCCCTGGGCCCGGGCGTCGGCAATGGCCTGTTGCAGCAGCTGCCCGGCGTACCCCTGCCTGCGGCAGGCCGGGATGGTGTTTACCCCAAAGATCATCTGCCAGGCACCATTCTCCCGGTGGAGGGAGGCGTCGGCGTACATCTCATCGGTCAGGTCCGGCCAGTCGGTGCAAAAGCCGTCCACAAAGGCCAGCAGCCTTTCCCCCTCCCACAGCAGCCAAAAATGATCGCCGTACTGCTGCAGCCGCCCGGCAAACTCCTCTGCCGTAGCCGCCTCTGCCGCCGGGAAGCAGGCCGCCTCCACCGCTGCAATGGCCTCCAAATCCTTTAAGGTCCCCTTGCGGATCTCCATACATATTCTCCCTCTCTTTTTCTTCCGAGTGTACCACAGTTCCTGCCCAAAGGCAAAGGTCCTGCCGGTTTTTCCTTTTTGGGCCATTTGCATCCGCTGCCGCTCCGTGTTACAATGGCTATATTGCATCCAGGAAAGGAGCTGACACGCCATGCCCACCGAAAACCGCATCACCCTCACGCCGGACACGCCGGTGCGCTACCTGAAGGGGGTAGGCCCCAAGACCGCCGAGCGGTTCGAGAAGCTGGGCATCGTGACGCTGGCCGACCTTCTGTGCCATTATCCCCGTAAATACATCGACTTTACGAAGCCCTACTCCATTGCGGAAGCCCCTGCCGACACGGAATGCGTGGTCAAGGCAGAGGTGTTTGCCAAGCCCGGCGGGCGCATCCTGCCCGGTGGGCGGCGGATGGAACGGGTCACCGCCGGGGATGACGTGTCCGGGCTGGAGATCACCTGGTTCAACAACCCCTATGCCGCCCAGAAACTGGAGATCGGGCAGGAATACTATTTTCAGGGCATCGTCACCGGCGGGATGCTGCGGCGTCAGATGGTCAACCCGCTGGTGCGCACTGCCGAACAGGTGCAGGCAGCCCCGTTCGAGGCCGTGTACCCCCAGACCGAGGGCCTTTCCAGCAGTGCCATTGCCAAGTGCGTGCGGCAGCTGCTGCCCCATGCCGAGCTTCTGCCCGACCCGCTGCCGGAGGAGATGCGCCGCAAATACCGCCTGCCTTCCAAGGCCGAAGCCGTGCGGGCCATCCACCGCCCTGCCACCGAAGAAGAAGCCTTTGCGGCCCGGCGGCGGCTCATCTATGAAGAGCTTCTGGTGCTGCAGCTGGGCATCGGCCGCATGAAGAACCGCGGCTCCGCTGCCACCGGTGCCCCCATGCAGCCCACAGACCCGGAACCCTTCTGGGCCAGCCTGCCCTTCTCTCCCACCGGTGCTCAGCGCCGGGCTGTGGATGAGATCCTGGCCGACATGGCCGGGGAGCACTCCATGAACCGCCTGTTACAGGGTGACGTGGGCAGCGGCAAAACGCTGGTAGCGGCTGCCGCCATCTGGGCCTGCATCCGGGCCGGATATCAGGCTGCTCTGCTGGCCCCCACTGAGATCCTGGCCGCACAGCACGCCGAGGGTCTGAACCGGATGTTGGCCCCCTTTGGCATGCGGGTGGCCCTGCTCACCGGCGGCATGAAAGCCGCTGCAAAGCGCACCACACTGGCCGCCATCCGGGGTGACGAAGCGGACCTCATCGTGGGCACCCACGCCATCCTCAGCGAGGGGGTGGAGTTTGCCCGGCTGGGGCTGGCCGTCATCGACGAGCAGCACCGCTTCGGCGTGCGGCAGCGCGGCATGCTGGCCGAAAAGGCCGTGAATCCGCACCTGCTGGTCATGAGCGCCACCCCCATTCCCCGCACACTGGGCCTGCTCCTCTACGGAGACCTGGACATCTCCATTCTGGACGAGCTGCCCCCCGGCCGTACCCCGGTCAAGACCCGGTGCATCACCGGCAAAAAACGGCGGGACCTGTACCATTTCCTCGATCAGGAGATCGACAAGGGGCGGCAGGTCTATCTGGTGTGCCCCGCCATTGAGGACACCCCCGACGGCGGGTTGAACGCGGTCAAGACCTACTACGAGGACATTGCCAAGGCCCTGCTGCCCGACCGCCGGGTGGGTCTGATGCACGGCAAGCTCAAGCCCAAGGAGAAGGCCGCTGTCATGGAGGATTTCAAGGCCGGGCGGCTGGACGCACTGGTGTCCACCACAGTCATTGAGGTGGGCGTGGACGTGCCCAACGCCAGCGTCATGGTCATCGAGAACGCGGAGCGCTATGGCCTGAGCGCCCTGCACCAGCTGCGCGGCCGGGTGGGCCGTGGTGCCGCCGAGAGCTGGTGCTTTCTGGTCAGCGACAATACCGGCGAAGCGGTGCAGAAGCGGCTGAAGTTTTTGTGCAGCACCACCGATGGCTTTGCCGTGGCCCAGTACGACCTGGAGACCCGCGGCCCCGGCGACTTTTTCGGCAGCCGCCAGCATGGCCTGCCCACATTGCAAATTGCCGACCTGATGAACGACACCCGCACCCTCCACGCCGCCCAGAGCGAAGCACTGGCCATGCTGGCGGAGGACCCGCTGCTGCAGGCCCCGGAGCACGCCCTGCTGGCCGCACAGGTACAGCAGATGTTCGACAAGGCCGGGCCGATGAACTAAAAAAGCGCTGTCACACAAAAACTCGTGCGACAGCGCTTTTTTCACGCTTTTTCACTCCCGACGATCCTTTGCAGAATGCAGGCAGTCAGGGCATCCAGCTTTGTTTCCAGTGCGGGCAGGCGCAGCAGGCGGTAGAGCCGCTGATACACGGCATCCACCGCGTAGCCCGCCACGGCGATCAGCAGCACCGCGCCAGTCAGGTAAGCCAGCGAGGGCAGCAGCGCCCCGCCGAACCGAGGCAGGTCTACCAGTCGCCACAGCAGCGCCCGGGTAAAATCGCTGTCGTGCAGCAGGTATACCCCGAAGGACAGCGGTGCCAGCCGAAAGACCCAGCGCCGCCAGTAATCCGAGCGGATGCGGATATTCTGGAACAGCAGAAACATCGCTGCCGAAGCAATGACAGTAGCCAGTGCCTGATAGCCGTTGACGGTATTTACAAAACCGTTCAGGTGCAAAGCGTTTTCCACCCGCAGCGCCAGCATCCGGTTGAAAAGTCCCGCCGCCGAAGCTGCCAGATATGCCAGCAGACACAGCCCGCTGGGCACAGTCACCCGGTATTTGCGGAAATAGGCGGCAATAAAATACAGGGTATAGAACCAGATAAAGCTGTACCCGTTATTCACAAAAGTTGCATCCGCTGCCCAGTAGAACAGCGTGCCCCACACGCTTTGCAGCAGCAGTACCACCAGCAGCAGCGTTTTGTACTGCCGCCTGTCAAGGCTTTGCACCACCACGTTCAGCACCGGCACCGAGAGATACATCAGAAAATAGGCCGAGGCGAACCAGTAGCCGTTGGAGGTAAGGGGTAAAAGCGCCCGAAGCAAGTTGACTGCCGAAAGCGGAACGGCCCCGGCCTTGACCGCAACGCAGAAGGTAAGCATGGAGTAAAACCACACCTGTACCCCAATGCGGAACAGCCGCCCGACATGAACAGGTCCCTTGCGCTCCGACAGATAATAGCCGGAAAGCATTACAAAACAGTTGGTGGATACACGCGCCAGAATAAACAGCAGCCAGTAGATCCAGAATGCCGCCGACCCCTGCGGTGCGGCGCTGCCCAGCCCGCCGTGCCCGATGCCGTGCATCAGAACGATCATTACCATGCTGAGGATGCGCATCGTCTCAAAGCCGCTATGCCGTTTTTGTTCCTCCATACCCCGTTTTCCCCCTCTTACAACTCCCCTGTTTCCAGCTGCCGCAAAGCCTGCCGCACCTGCTGTTCCGGCCGCAGCCACATCTGATAGTAGTCCGCATTGTGCTGCGCCATGGCTAAGATCGCCGCCGGGTCTGCCAGCAGCTGCCGCAGCTGCTCCTCACATTGTGCCGGGGACGTATACGTTTTATAGTTTTTCCCTTCTTCAAAGCCGCCCGGCAAGGTGTACCGCAGCGGCTCGGTAACGATAGCACGTCCCGCCGCCACATACTCGGCCAGTTTCCAACCGGTAGAGCCGTGCAGTCCGGTAGAAGTCACACAGATCTCGGTGTGCTGCATCCGGTGCAGGTAGGCGCGCTTGCCGGTCAGCATGTCCGGCACGATCAGTTCCGGGCACTGCCGCCGGGCACAGGTGTTGTCGGACACGCCGCCGGTGAACTGCGCCGGGAAGGCGCTTTGCAGCCGGTGCAGCAGCTCGATGCGGTCTGCGTTCACCTGCCGCCACTCTGCCTGTAAGTCCGGATATTGCTGCACCGCCGGCTCCTCTGGGTCCCACAGACGGGTGAGAAAGAGGATGCGCGGCTTTTTGCGCACCCGGGTCAGCCGGGCTTCAAAGTCCTGCGGATAGCAACGGGTGGAAAGTGCCCACTGCTTCAGGCGGCTCTTTGCGCTGCGCTCCGCATCCAACGGCGAACCCGGACAGGTAACGTAGTAGTTCAGACCCAGCGGCCGCAGCTTTGCGGAGATATCTCCTGGGAACTGCCGGTTCTTCTCAGCCGAAAAGGAGCGCTTGAACACCACATCTGCCCGGCTGAACAGCGCCTGCACCGCCGCCGGGTCGTTGTAGAAGTAGCCGTCCATCAGATCAAACACCACCGTGCGGCCGTCAATTTCAGTTTCCAGCAGCGCCTCCCGGGCAATGGGGCTGCCCTGCCGCGCGTCCAACACCCGCAAAGTCAGTTCCCCGCGCTTTGCCAGCAGGGTAAAGCCCGCCAGAATGCCGCTGATATGGGCAGCGCCCTCCCGGGTGGCAAGTTTTACTGTGACCTGCATTTTATACCTCCTATCAGCGAAACAGCCGCTTTGCGTGCCGGTCCCCCATGGGGATCACGTCGCAGAACACGCAGCGACTCTTGGTGGATAGCTGCACATCCCGGTGATAACAGCCGAAGAACCATTTTTCATAGGTCAGCTTCAACAGAATTTTGTCCAGGAACTGGTGCAGCTGGTTGGTCTCGCCGCTGGCCAGCACCGTAAAATCCAGGAATCTGCTTGGCGCGTCGTGGGTGAGCACATAATCCACCTGATAGCCGCAGGCTTCCAGGTTCTGCTCGCAGGCCGCATATTCTTCATCGGAGGGCATCTCCTGCTTCCACCAGTTCACGCCCGGCTCCCGTTCCTCCCGGTCCGGGCTTTCGGCCCCACCGAAGCACAGGTACTTTTTGCCCTCCAGCTCCAGCACGCTGCCGCGGCACACATGGTAGACATTGCCGCCCAGGCTCTGCACCCGGCCGCCGAACCGCTCTGTTTCCGGATATTGGGCCAGCAGGTCGTAATTCTCGTGGGAGCCGTCCAGAAACAGCAGGGTATACGGCCGCTTTCGCAGCCAGTCCAGCTTTTTCTGTTCTTCTGCGCCGCCGTCCCACACAAAGCCGAAATCGCCCAGCACCACCACGATGTCCCGTTTGCCCAGCCAGCGCAGCCGCCCGTGCCGGAACCGGTCCAGATCGCCGTGGGTGTCGCCTGTCAGATATACCATTCCCGTCCTCCTGTGCCGGAGCGTGCAAAACCGCAGCCAAAAACCGCAAAGCCCTTGTCACGTCCCGGCAAACCTGTTATTATAAAGTATACAGCGTCTGCTGTTCCATTTGTGTTTTCTGCGTACCGCTGCCGGTGCGCATTGCTTCGTATAGTTTATCGCTTTTTGAAGGAATTGTCCACATGAAACGTATTTTTGCACTGATCCTGTCGTTTGCACTCCTGCTCAGCTGCCTGGTGCTGCCGGCAGGTGCCATGTTCGACCCCTCCCCCGTCTATCAGGTGCAGGCCCAGAGCGCCTACATCGTGAACACCGACACCAACATCATCGTCTACGAAAAGGACAGCACCAAACAGGTCTCCGCCGGTGGCCTGACCAAGTATATGACCATCGCACTGGTGCTGACCAACTATGCTGACCAGCTGGACAATACCTTCCAGATGCCGTTTGCCATCTCGGACTATGTGCACAACACCAGCAACGCCGACATGCGCTCCAACGAGACTTTCACTTACCGCGAAGCACTGTACGCCATGGTCACCCGCAACGCCAACGAAGCCGCCATGGGCCTTGCCTATACCCTGTCGGGCGGGGATCTGGACGGCTGGGTGAGCCAGATGAACGCCCTGTCTCAGCGCATCGGCACCACGAACAGCACCTGGACGGACGCCTGCGGCATCGACAGCGGCAACGTGACATGTGCTGTGGACATGTACCTGATCCTGCGCTACCTGATGAGCTTTGACGCCTTTGTGGAGATCTCTGGCGTGCCCACCTTTACCATGCCGGCCAAGGAGAAGCACCGGTCTCCGTCGGTGCTGGTCAGCCAGAATGCAGCCCTGAGCAAAAGCAGCGGCGGCAATTACTACCGCAGCGCCATGCAGGGCGGCATGTGCGACGTGACCGCCTACAAGAAGGACAGCGGAAACCAGAGTTACGTTTCCTGGGCCAATCAGGACGGTGCCACCTATATCTTCTGTGTGATGCAAAGCCCCGACACCTGCGACACCCTCGGCTACGCCAACCGCCGCCCGGCTCTGTATGAGACGGTGCGGCTGATCGACTGGGTGTTCGACACCTTTTCCATCCAGGCCGCACTGGACACCGACCTGGCGCTGGCCGAGATCCCGGTGAAGTATTCCGCCGACACCGACACCCTGCAGCTGTATCCGGCCGACAGCATGATGACCCTGCTGCCCTCCACCGGCGACGGCAGCGTGACCCAGAAGTATTTCCACCTGCCGGACTACGTCTGTGCGCCCATCCGGCAGGGCGACGTGGTGGGCACCGTGGAGCTGAAGCTGGCGGGCGAGACCATCGGCGTGGTGAACCTGATTGCCGGGCAGGATGTGGACCAGAACGCCCTGCTGCTCACCGTGGCCAAGATCCGCGAATTTCTGGGCAGCCTGTATCTGAAAGTGGTCATCGTGCTGAGCGTGCTCAGCGCCGCCATCTACGGGCTTTGGCTGCTGCTCAACCGCAGGAACCACCGCCGCCCCACCCGGAAGATCCACCGCCGCTGACCGGATCTCGAATAAGCAAAAAACGCCCCGGAAGCCTTCCAGCTTCCGGGGCGTTTGGTTGCGCCAGCAGGAGTCGAACCTACGATGGGGGAGTCAAAGTCCCCTGCCTTACCGCTTGGCGATGGCGCATCGTGCAAAACAGTATATCATATTTTCCGGATTTTCACAAGAGGCACCGGCATGTTTTCTTCCGCGCGGAGGCAGATCTTCTTTCCTGAAAAATTTCTGGGGATTCGCTGAAAAACCTTGCCAAACTGTTGCGGTTGTGGTACGCTGTGGGTGCGAAATCATTCAAGGCCGTGCCGGAATGCCGCCCCCGCCGGGCAGGCACCGCAAGCGCTGCGGGGCACGGTTACTCCCGGGAAAGTGAGGAATTTTATGAAAAAAATCTTCCGAGCATTGACACTCTGTCTGGTCTTGCTCAGCCTGCTGTGTGCGGCAGTGCCTGCCGCCTTTGCCGCAGGAAATAAAGAGGACGCCTTTTATACCATCGGTCTGGACGCCTGCGGCGGTGTGAGCTCCACCGTGGTGGTCACCACCAATCTGGACGGCAAACTGACCACCCTGCCGGAGTCTCCCACGATGGACGGCTACACCTTCAACGGCTGGTACACCGAGCCGGTGGGCGGCAGCCGGATCACCACCGCTACCGTGTTCACCGGTGACACCACCATCTACGCCCAGTGGACCGCAAAGTCCAGCTCCGCCAGTCCCACGACCCCTACCCCGCCCGTGACCGGCGGTCCTGCCCTGCAGAAGCATCTGGGCACCCTGCTGGTGGCCGGCATTCTGGTCACGCTGGTGGTCGTGGCCGCCGTCTGATTTTTACATTTTGGAAAAACATGCACTGATTTTACGAAAGAAAGGAATTCCCATTATGATGACCGAAATGAAACTGCCCGCCTGCTATGCCGTGATCGACGAAAACGAGATGACCTATCTGGACGGCGGTGCCACCATTGCCGACAGCGACGCTTACAAGGCATTCCTGAACGTTGGTCAGGTCTTTAACCAGCTGGCCCGCATCTTCTCCGGTGCAAGCTCCATTATCAACAACATCAATGTGATCTACAAGTCCGTCGTTGAGCTGAACAATCTGCTGGGCGGTTTCATCAAGAAGTAAACATTCTGCCGCAAAAAGAGCACCCTGTTTTCCGCGCAGGGTGCTCTTTTTGCGCAGCCTGAGGATTTTGTGCGCGATTTTCAAAAAATATTTTTTGAAAACCCACTGCAACGCCATTTTTGTTATGGTTTTGTTGCATTTCGTCTGGTAGAATGCTGTATGTGTGGATGTTCGGAGTTTTGACGAATTTCTGTACGAAAATCGCTTTTTCGCGCAGCAGGGCCCGTACCGGCCCTGCAACGCTTTTGATACGGAGGTGCCGTTATGGCAGACCGTGAACTGCGGCATATGCGCCGCACCGAACTGGTCGAGATCATCTTTGCGCTCAAGCAGAGCGAAGATCAGCTCAAAGCCGAAAATGCAGATCTGACCGCCAAACTGGAACAGCGGCAGATCCATCTGGACAGTGCCGGGTCCATTGCACAGGCTGCTCTGGAACTGAACCATGTGTTTGAGGCTGCGCAGGCAGCCGCCGATGACTATCTGGCTTCGGTGCGGTCGGTCGACCGGGACGCCCTGCAGGCGCAGGCAAAGGCCGAAGCAGACCAGATCCTGGCACAGGCCCGGGCCGAGGCGGAACAGCTGAAGGCACAGACCAAGCGGGAATGTGACGCCCTGACCGAGGCGGCAGAGCACAAGCGTGCCCAGACAGAGGCCGACTGTGCCGCCTTGCGGGCCAAAACGGAACAGGAGATCGCGGCACGGCGGGCTGCTTTTGAGCAGAGCACCCGTGAGCTGCTGCGCAGCCGCTGTGACACCGATATCCTGCCGGAAGAAGGCAAGGTAAAATGAAATCAACCGAGATCAAATTTACGGCCATCCCCTCCACAGAGGAGGTAAAGGCCGAGCGCGACCGTCTGGCCTACCGCCGCCGGTACGGACGGGTACTGCGCAGCACCATTTATGCGCTGGTGGTGGTGGCCGCTGTGGCCGTGCTGCTGGCCACCCTGTTCCTGCCGGTGCTGCAGGTGTCCGGCGACAGCATGAACCCCACGCTGGAAGACAAGGACATTCTGCTGCTGGTCAAGTCCGACAGCATGAAAACCGGCGACCTGTGCGGCTTTTATTGGCAGAACAAGCTCCTGCTCAAGCGTGTGATCGGCCAGCCCGGTGACGTGATCTCCATGGACGAGGACGGCCATGTGACCGTGAACGGCACTGTGCTGGACGAGCCTTATGTGGACGAGCTGGCACTGGGCGAATGTGACATCCGGTTCCCCTATCAGGTGCCGGAGAACCGGTATTTTGTGCTGGGCGACCACCGCTCGGTGTCCATCGACAGCCGCAGCAGCGTGATCGGCTGCGTGGAAAAAAGCCAGGTCGTGGGGCGGGTATTCCTGCGCATCTGGCCGCTGAACCGCTTTGCGGTATTCTGATTTGTGCCTGCGGAGCGGGCGAATGTGTCCCGCCTCCGAAGCAATATTGTGTGCATAAATTTCCCCAATCTGGAAAGGAGCGAATCATCCCCTCATGAAAAAGACGTTCAAAAAACTGTTTGCTGCCCTGCTGGCAGCAGCCCTGGTGCTGGCTATGGCCGTGCCTGCTTTTGCAGTGACCAACACCGGCACCAATGGTTCCATCACCATCGACAACGCAGTCTCTGGTGAGACCTACACCATCTACCGCATGTTCACGCTGGACAGCTACGACGCTGATAGCAAGACCTATTCCTACACCGTAGAATCGGCTTGGGAGAATTTCTTCAAGACGGGTGCCGGTAGAAACTACATCACCCTGGACGGCCAGAACCACCCCACTTGGACGGCTGCTGACGAAAACGATTCCACCACTGTTGCCGCATTTGCTAAGGCAGCTCTGGACTGGGCAAAAGTGAAGGGCATCACTGGCACTGCGGAAACCGCAACTGGTGATACCGTCACCTTCTCTGGCCTGGACCTGGGCTACTACCTGGTGGACAGCTCTCTGGGTGCTCTGTGCGGCCTGAATACCACCAATCCCGATGCCACCATCAAGGAAAAGAACGAAAAACCTGAAATCAAGAAGGAAGTTCAGACAAGCACCGGTGATTGGAGCAGCGAAAACAACGCCAAGATCGGTGATACTGTGGAGTATAAGGTCGAGATCAAGGTTGCTGACGGTGCTCAGAAGTACACCGTCACCGATACCATGAGCAAGGGCCTGACCTTCAATAGCGGTTCCCTCAAGGTTACCGCCAATGATGTTGTGACCACCGATTATACACTCACCCCTACCACCAACGGCTTCACTCTGGTGCTTCCTGAAACCTACGTCAGCACTCTCACTAAGGGTACCACTATCATGGTGACCTACAATGCCACCCTGAATAAGGATGCTGTCATTGATGGCGATGGCAACACCAACGAGGTCAAGCTGGGCTACGGCAATCATCAGAACACTGTTCCCAGCAAGGTCACCACCAAGTCCTACCAGTTCGACCTGGTGAAGGTGGACGGCACCACCAACAAGCTGCTGGACGGTGCTGAGTTTGAGCTGGCCGATGGCGAAACCAAGCTCTCTTTCGTAAAGGACGCTAACGGCAACTATCGTGTGGCTACGACTGGCGAGAAGGATGCAACTACTACCATTACCGTCAAGAACGGCAAGGTCAACATTTACGGCCTGGCAGGCAAAACCTATACCCTGACCGAAACCAAGGCTCCGGACGGTTACAACAAGCTGGTAACCCCCGAAACCATAAACCTGACCGATGGTTCCAAGGCTTCTGCCACCATCGAAGGTGAGACCTATGTAGACGGCGGCGTTGTGGTCAAGAACAACGCCGGCACCGTGCTGCCCAGCACCGGCGGCATGGGCACCACCCTGTTCTATGTCATCGGCGGCGGCCTGATGGTGGCAGCAGTCGTGCTGCTGGTCACCAAGAAGCGCATGGAGCATAAGAACTAAGCAACCATCCCTGAAAACACCCGGAGCGGGGGCGACCAACTCGCCTCCGCTCCTTTTTCACAGCACAGAGGGCCTTGCCATGAAAAAGCACTCCGGCACCATCCTGCTCGTCCTCATTTTCTTTGTGGGCCTTGCGGTGATGCTCTACCCTACCATCAGCGATTACATCAACCAGCGCAACCAGACCAGGGTCGTGAACAGCTACGCCCAACAGGTGGACGGTTTGTCCGACGCCGACTACACGGCCTATTTTGATGCCGCCGACGTCTTCAATCAGGAGATTGCCGCCGACCCGGATGCCCTGTACCACGCCGACCGCTTTTCCACCTACAGCACCACGCTGGACGTGACCGGCACCGGCATCATGGGCTACATCACCATTCCCCGTATCGGGGTGGAGCTGCCCATCTATCACGGCACCAGCGACGCCGTGCTGCAGGTGGCCGCAGGCCATCTGGAAGGCACCAGCCTGCCGGTGGGCGGCGAGAGCACCCACGCCGTGATCTCGGCCCACCGCGGCCTGCCCAGCGCCAAGCTGTTCACCCATCTGGACCGACTGGAGGTGGGCGACACCTTCACCATCACCGTGCTGGACCGGGAGCTGACCTACGAGGTGGACAAGATCTCCATCGTGCTGCCCACCGAGGTGGACGAACTGAAAGTGGTGGACGGCAAGGACTACGTCACCCTGATGACCTGCACCCCCTACGGCATCAACACCCACCGGCTGCTGGTGCGCGGTCACCGTGTCACCGCCCCGGAGAACCTCAAGCGCATCCGCGTTTCGGCTGACGCCACCCGCATTGAGCCCATCCTCATTGCGCCGCTGCTGGCCGTGCCGCTGCTGCTGCTTTTGCTCATCGGCCTGCTGGTCTCCGGCAGAAAGCGCAAACAGAAATGACCAAAGCCGCCCGGCTCCTGTCACGGAACCGGGCGGCTTGTTTTATGCGGGAATGTTCAGCGGGCTTACTGCTGGGCCTGCTCTGCGCGCTTGGCACCGATCTCCTTGAGCAGCGGCGTGTTGAAGAAGTCGTTTTTGCCCTCGGCAAAGGGGCCCTGCATGCAGCCGGGCGGTCTGTATGATGTTCCCTGCATGGAGGAGCACCTCTGCCGGAGCTGCCCCTGCGGAACCAGGCGTGACCCCGGTGTTCACTCCACCAGCGCCACGGCCACGTCGTTGACGTTCGTGCCGGTAGCGCCTGTGCGGATGAGCCCGCCCACCGCCTGCAAAGCATGGTAGGCGTCGTTGTCGGCGAGGGTGCGGTACACGTCCCGCCCGGCTGCGCGAAGGGCGGCTTCCGTCTCGCCGTCCACATAACCGCCGGCGGCATCGGTGGGGCCGTCGGTGCCGTCGCTGCCCACCGAGAACACACAGCAGTGTTTCAGCCCGGCCAGCGCAGGAGCCGCCGCAAGGGCCAGCTCCTGGTTGCGCCCGCCCAGGCCCTTGCCGGTCAGGTGCACCACGGTCTCGCCGCCTGCAATGTAAGCCAGCTTCCGGCCTCCGCCCGCATGGGTGCGGACCACCGAACCAAGGAAGCTGCCCGCCTCCCGCGCCTCGCAGCAGAGCCGGTCGGTGAGAAGCACCGGCTCATACCCCAGCGCACGGCAGGCCGCAGCGGCCGCCGTGCACAGTTCCCGCACACTGCCGGTGATGCGGGTGGTCACGTTGGTCAGAGCCTTGGGGGTCTCCTGCCGCAGCAGCTCCTGTGCCGTGGTCGACAGGCGCAGGTGATATTTCTCAGCAATGGCGATCGCCTGCCCGCAGGTGGAGGTGTCCGGCACCGCCGGGCCGCTGGCGATCATATCCAGCGGGTCGCCCAGAATGTCGCTGAGGACGATGCTGAACACCTGTGCCGGGGCGCAAGCCTGCGCGAACCGCCCGCCCTTGACGCCGGACAGACGCTTGCGGATGGTGTTCATCTCCACGATGTCCGCGCCGCTGGCCAGCAGCTGGGACGTAATGTCCTGCAGCTCCTCTGCAGGGATGAGCGGCTTTTCAAACAGTGCACTTCCGCCGCCGGAAAGCAGGAACAGCACCGTGTCCTCTGGCTGCAGGCCCTGCACCAGCTCCAGCGCCTTCTGGGTGGCGGCAAAGCTGTTGGCATCCGGCACCGGGTGGCCTGCCTCGCAGCAGGTCACGCCGGGGATCTTCCCTTTTACATGGTCGTATTTGGTCACGACCACACCGCCGTCCACATGCCCCAGCACGGCAACGGCAGCATGTGCCATCTGCCATGCGGCTTTTCCGGCGGCCACCAGCACCGTGCGCCCTTCCGGGTGAAAATCCTTCAGCGCACGGCGGACGGCCTCGTCCGGCAGAACCGCCCGGATGCTGGCTTCCACGATCTGATCCGCGCAGCTGCGCAGCGTTTTTTCCATAAACAAGAGCTCCTTTCGTTTCCGGTCCGCGTCCGACACGGCAGGCCGGTCCATCCGGCTCCATTATACCGCAGAACCGGCGTTTCGGGAATATTGAAAAAGCAGAGCGCTCCCCTTCTGCGGGATGCTCTGCTTTTCTTGTCAGGTCTCTTTCTGCAGCTCTTTGTCGATCAGCCCCTGCAGGCGCTCGGTCTCTTCTGCTGCATAGGCTCTGGCATCGACCTCCACCGGCTGGAAGTAATAGCTCAGGATGTCCTCCTCGCCCGAGACGTACCCATTCTGATAGTTCCGCAGCCATCGTCTGGCCTGGTCGTAGTAGGCCGCCTGGGTCGCGGCATCGTCCCAGTCGATGTTTTCCACCACATAAGCCTGCTGTACATGAAACGCCTCGTGGGCGATGGTGTCCATGGTCTCCTGCGCACTCCCGCTTTCCAGCACAGAGCGGGAAAGCACGATCTGCCGGGAAGCAGCGCTGTAGTAGCCCAACCGGTCCTCGTCGAGCGGCTGGACCGTGACCTCTGTCCCGTCCGGCACCCCCAGCATGGCAAGCTCATAGGCGGCCAGCTGCTTTGCCAGTTCGGTCTTGCTGTCCAGCGACGCCGTTTCCCAGACATCCTCCGCAAAGCCGGGCAGGAATTTCTTTTCGTGGAGCTGCGCCGTTGTTTCCGCCTGCGTCTGCGCGGGTGCCGCTGCGGTCAGGTACACCCGGCTGCTCCACATGCCCCAGCACGCCGGAACTGCCAGCAGGAGCGTCGCCAGCAGCACCCCCAGCGGCCAGACCCGCCGGAGCAGCCGCAGTTGGAATTTTCGGTGCAAGATCTCAAAATTTCATGTTTTTCACGCGCACCTCCTGCGCGGTTCGCACCACAAAAAAGCGGCATACTTTTTGAAATGAACCCCAAAAGTTAGACAAAAATCAAATTAAGCGGCCCCAACGGTCTGAATCCTGTACGGCACAGGGCTCAGGCCGTTTAGTTTTAATTTGATTCGGCGATTATTATAATAGTCGATGTACTCAACAATAGCCTTTTCCAGCTGGTCAAGGGAATCAAATTTTTCTAAATAGAACAGTTCAGCCCGGCGCAGGCAAACGCGCTGCTGGGCCTGCTGGAATCCCCGTGCAGCGCCCTGCCTGCCAGCACCGCGCGGGAAGAGGACCGGGACATTTCCCTCTACGACCAGCTCAAGCTGACGGCGGCTCTGGCGGCCTGCGTCAGCGAGTACCTGCAGCAGGCCGACGCCTTTTCCCTGCTGGAAGCCATCGCCGAGTTCAGCCGCTTTTATCAGGATGCCTTCCTGTCGCACTTCCCGCAGGGCCACCCCGTCGCAAACATTCCGGACACCCCGCATCTCATCCTTGGCGGCGGCACCGGTTTCCTCTCCAAAACGGTCGGTTACCCTTACCTGAAGGACGATTATGCCGCCGCCCTGTTCAAATCCCGCTGCTCCTGCAGCATGCACCCCTGTAGACATTCCTATCGGGTGGGACCCTCGCACTAATCAAAAGCCCACTGGGCTTTTGATTGCCCCGCCTGCGGCGCGGCCCGTGCTCTTTCAAATCCCGCTGCGGAGATTAAAAAAGACCAGTACACAAAGTGTACTGGTCTTTTTTGGTCGGAGCAGCGGGATTTGAACCCACGGCCTCCTCGTCCCGAACGAGGCGCGCTACCAACTGCGCTATGCCCCGAAAATACCGCAGCCGATTGGGCTGCGGTCTGGTTGGGGATGAGAGAATCGAACTCCCACAAGTAGAGTCAGAGTCTACCGCACTACCACTATGCAAATCCCCATTATTCGGTTTGTCAGGAGCGGCTCGGCGCTGCTGACAAGGGATATTATACCCGAAGAGTGTGTCCTTGTCAACTACTTTTTTGCTTTTTCCGCAAACTTTTTTGCCGGGCGCTTTTGCAGCACGGCAGCATGTAAAATTTTGTCCAGATGGCTTGACACCCACCCTCATTCGGAATACTCTTATACTATAAATAGTGTGCTCAGGGTCAGCGGCCCTGAAGCTCAGAGGAAAGAGGGCTTTTGAATGAAAAAACGTGTTGGTATCCTGACCTCCGGCGGCGACTGTCCGGGCCTGAACGCCACCATCCGCGGCGTTGCAAAAGCACTGTACGCCCGCATGGGGGATAACGTGGAGATCGTAGGCATCGCCAACGGCTACAGCGGCCTGATCAACGGCGATTACCGCGAGATGACCGAGGACGACTTCCGCGGCATCCTGACCTTAGGCGGCACCATTCTGGGCACCAAGCGCACCCCCTTTAAGATGATGCGTGTGGTGGAGGACGACAACATTGATAAGGTCGCCGCCATGAAAAAGACCTACAAGGCTGCCAAGCTGGACTGCCTGCTGTGTCTGGGCGGCAACGGCACCCATAAGACCGCCAACCTGCTTTCACAGGAGGGGCTGAACATCATCGGCCTGCCCAAGACCATTGACAACGATATCTACGGCACCGATGTGACATTCGGTTTCCATACCGCTGTAGACATCGCCACTGACGTCATCGACCGCATCCACACCACCGCCGGCAGCCACAGCCGCGTGATGTGCATCGAGATCATGGGCAACAAGGCCGGCTGGCTTACCTTGTATTCCGGCATTGCCGGCGGCGCGGACATCATCCTGCTGCCTGAGCTGCCCTACGATATCGACCGCGTGTGCGAGGCCGTGGAGCGCCGTGCGAAGAAGGGCTCGAACTTCTCCATCCTCGCCGTGGCCGAGGGTGCCATCAACACCGAGGAAGCCCGCATGAAGCGCAAGGACTGGATGGCCAAGCGTGCTGAGACAGGGCTTGGCACCACCGCCACCAACCGCATTGCGCAGGCGGTACAGAAAAAGACCGGCATGGAGACCCGCGTGTGCATCCCGGGTCATATGCAGCGCGGCGGCAGCCCCAGCGCCTACGACCGTGTGCTTGCCACCCAGTTCGGCAGCTATGCCGCACAGCTGGTGGAGGTGGAGCGCTACGGCGTGACCGTGGCCATGGTGAACCGCCGGGTGACCGAGAACCGTCTGGCAGACATTGCCGGCAAGACCCGCAATGTGCCTGAAAACTGCGAGCTGCTGAGCGTGGCGCGCCGCATGGGCGTCTGTCTGGGCTGATACTGTTTTCCTGTTTTATCCGGTGCCCCGGCACAGCTTTCCATGCTGTCCCGGGGCATTTTTTATTGTATCCCAATTTTAAGCATCCTGTCGAATTTTCGCTGCTTTCTTTTGTGAAACCTGCGAATAGATTTTTTTAAAGCGGCCTGCTAGAATAGAAGCAGAAAATAAATCTGGTCGTTACTCCTCGGGAGGCGCTACCAGCAGTCAACCGGAGCATCACAAGTGTGGTGTAGGTTCTGCATGTGTAGCTGCATCCGGAGGTTTTTTCTTTTTATTGCGTATTTTTCAACATTCTGTCAGGAGGAAGCTGTCCATGAAGCTGCTGCGCAAGATCAACAATAACGCCGCCGTGGCACAGGATAATCGCGGCCGTGAGATGGTCGTTCTGGGCCGCGGGGTAGGCTTCCACCCGATGCCCTATGAGCTGACAGACCTTTCCGTGGTCTACCGCACCTTTTATGACGTAGACCCGCAGTATTACGAAATCCTGTCCAACCTGCCGGAAGAAGCTCTTCTGGCAGCGGCAGATATTACCGAGCAGGCCGAGATCACTCTGCACACCGAGCTGAACCCCAACCTGCCGTTCACACTGGCGGATCATATCGCCTTTGCACAGCAGCGGGAAAAGCAGGGCATCCGGCTGGCAGCCCCGCTGCATTACGATGTGCAGCACCTGTACCCTCGTGAATACGAGCTGGGCCTGCAGGCGCTGGAGACCGTGCGTCTGCGCACCGGTTCTTCCCTGCCCCGGTCCGAAGCCGTGAGCATTGCGCTGCATATCGTCAATGCCGAGCTGGAAGGAAGCGATCTTTCCAGCACCCTGACCGCCGTGGAAGTTCTGGACGAAGTGACGGCCTCCGTCGAGCAGGAACTTGGCATTGTGCTGGATCGTGAAAGCTACAACTATGCCCGGTTTGCCATGCACATCCAGTTTCTGGTGCGGCGGCTTGCCGCCGGGGCAGCCATGGAGCAGGGCAGCGGGAAGCTGCTGGACGAGCTTTCCCGCGAATACCCCGCCGTCTATCATTGTGCCTGCACCGTGGCACAGAATATTGAGCAGCGCCACGGCTGGCATTGCAGCCGTGATGAAGTGCTGTACCTGATGCTGCACATCTACCGTGTGCAGAGCCGCGAGAACGGCTGACAACTTTTTTGAATGTTTCCGGTTCCGGAGATGCGCGCGTCCGGCCGGATACAGATAGACTATCCACAAACGGAGGTTTTCCCTATGGATCGTGAGAAATTTCTGGCTGCTCTGCTGCCGCTGGTCGGCGGCAGAGACAACACCAGTCTGTGCGAATTTCAGGACGATGCCCTTTACATCACCCTGAAGGATGCCGGACTAGCCGATGAAACTGCCTTGGCAAAGCTGCCGGATGCTGCATCCGTCACCATGCGCCGGGGCCGCCTTACGGTCACATTCGGTGAACCGGAGAGAAAAGAGGAGGTTCCCTTTATGGCGAACAAAAATACGGATTACAGCGCGCTGGCGAAAGCGATCCTTGCCAATGTGGGCGGGAAAGAGAATGTTGCTAATGTAGCGCACTGCTCTACTCGTCTGCGCCTGACACTGAAGAACAATTCCCTGGCAAATATCGATGCCCTTGAAAAAATCCCCGGTGTTTTAAAAGTTATTTCCGGGATCGAAACTCAAATCGTTATTGGTAGTGAAGTCATCTATGTGTATGAAGCTGCTAAAAAGCTCTGCAGCACCGCTGACCAAAATTCTGTTGCAGTGACAGCGTCCGAAAAAGTCACTGTAAAATCCATTGGCAAAAAAATCGTTGAATTTTTGATGGCAATTTTTTACCCGCTGATTCCCGCCATGGCCGGTGCCGGAATCCTTAAATCTCTTCTGGTTTTAGGAAGCATGCTTGGGCTGTTCTCTGCCAGCTCCACCACCTACACCATCCTGGGTTATATTTCCGATGCCGTTTTCTATTTTCTTCCCCTGCTTATCGCTTTTACGGCAGCCGACAAGCTGAAGTGCGATAAAATCGTCACAGTATGTGCGACTTCTATTCTCATTTTACCCAATATGACCGCCCTGGTCAGTTCTGAAACTGGTGCCACACTGTTTGGCTTTACTGTCAAAAGCATCAATTATGCAACACAGGTATTTCCTGCAATTCTTTGTGCCTTGTGCTGCTGTGTAGTCGAACGTTTTGCAAATCGTATTGTACCGAAAGTTCTGAAAGTTATTTTTGTTCCCCTTATTACATTTATTGTGTCTGTTCCTGTCACAGTTTTGATTCTTGGACCTCTGGGCAATACAATTGGTGGTTATCTGGCTTCTTTCCTCGTTTGGTTCCAAGTCCACCTCGGCTTTCTGTCCGTCGGCATCCTGTCTGCCACTCTGCCTCTTCTGGTTGCTACAGGTATGCACAAATCGTTTAATCCTATTACGATCAACAACTTCACCACACTTGGTTATGACCCCTTGTATACACTGGCAACTTTGGCGCACAACTGCGCAGAATGTGGTGCAAACCTTGCTGTTGGTTTGAAGTCCAAAAATCCTGCTCTGAAAAATATTGCGTTGTCCGGTTCTCTTTCTGCGAGCCTCGGTATTACCGAACCTGCACTTTATGGCGTCACCTTAACGCATAAGTCTGTTCTGTACAGCATTATGGCCGCTTCCGGTCTGGCAGGTGCCTTTATGGGTGCAATGCAGGTCAAGGATTGCGTTTTGGGTGTTACCCCCTCTGTTTTCAACTTTATCTGCTTCACCCAGGAGGGGAACCCTCGCAACTTGATTTATGCAATCATTGGTCTTCTGATTTCTACAGTGGGTTCTTTCATTCTGTCCTTTATCTTCTTCCATGATAAAAAAGACCTTGCTAAAAGCGACGATCTGAACAGCAAGTAAAGGAGCGACATCATGGTCTGTGGTTTTCCGGAAAATTTTTTATGGGGCGCAGCTTCTGCGGCAAATCAGGTCGAAGGCGGATGGGACGAAGGTGGAAAAGGAATAAGCGTATCAGACTGCGCTAAAAGCCATTTTCATACCGATTTAAGTGACTACAAAAAGCAGAACGAAGTAACATTAGATGACATCCGTACCGCTATGGCATCTTCTGATGAACACGCCTACCCCAAGCGGCATGGCAGCGATTTTTACCATCATTATAAAGAGGATATCGCTCTCATGGCTGATATGGGATTGCGTGTATTCCGGATGTCCATCGCCTGGTCACGGATTTATCCTCATGGCGATGATGAGCAGCCAAACGAAGCAGGTTTACAATATTATGATTCTGTATTTGATGAACTGCGGAAGCATAACATCGAACCCCTGGTCACAATTTCTCATTATGAACCCCCCATCGACCTTCTTTTAAAATATCGTGGCTGGTACAGCCGAAAAACGATAGAGTTATTTGAACGCTATGTGCGGACCATTGTGGATCGTTACAAAAACAAGGTGAAATACTGGATCACATTCAACGAAATCGATTCGATGGAGCGGCATCCTTATACGACCGGTGGCTTTCTAAAAGAACAGTTCGATGATTTGGATTTTCACACTGTCATAGCACAGGCCATGCACCATCAATTCGTTGCCAGTGCCCTTGCAGTAAAAATTTGTCATGAGATGATTCCCGGTGCGCAAGTTGGATGTATGTTGACAAAGTTGACCTATTATCCTTATAGTTGCAAACCAGAAGATGCACTCCAAGCGCAACAGGAAATGCGCCGCATTTATGCTTTCAGTGATACACAAGTTTTTGGTGAGTATCCAGCATATCTTTTAAATCATTGGAAGAAAGACAGCATCGAAGTATCCATGACAACAGAGGACTTACTGTTAATGAAGCAAAATCCTGTTGACTTTGTTTCGTTTAGTTACTATACATCGTCCTGCTGTGCAAAGGATCCTCAAGGTCTTCCTCATGCACCCGGAAATACGATCACTGCCGTAAAAAATCCTTACCTCGCATCCAATGATTGGGGCTGGCAGATCGATGCATTAGGATTGCGGATTTCGCTCGTCGATCTTTACGACCGTTACCATAAACCCCTGTTTATCGTTGAAAATGGCATTGGTGCCAACGATCTGTTAATTGACGGAAAAGTGCACGACCCCTACCGCATTGACTACTATCGTGAACATATCAATGCAATGCGCGATGCCATTGTGGAAGATTCTGTTGATCTTATCGGGTATACATGTTGGTCTTTTATTGATCTTGTCAGTGAATCCACAAAACAGATGTCCAAACGCTATGGTCTGGTCTACGTGGATTGTGACGACTACGGCAACGGCACTTATAATCGCTATAAAAAAGATTCGTTCTACTGGTACAAAAAGGTCATTGCCAACAATGGCGAGGATCTGAGCTGAACGCTCCGCACCCCATAAGAAGGCAAAGCAAGCGCCCCGCCGGGTATCCAGA
>ENA-OWRC01001615-OWRC01001615.1-human-gut-metagenome-genome-assembly--contig:-NODE-1615-length-21178-cov-3.184538_pt1 | contig 21178 bp, 20 predicted proteins | sample MGYA00248268_ERZ651895 | MGnify/ENA primary metagenome ERZ651895 (study PRJEB26924, sample SAMEA4378242) | human gut metagenome | biome: human gut; feature: human-associated habitat; material: faeces...
TCCTCTTGCAAGCAAGCTTGCATCGGCTTTCTGACCTTTTGACCCTGGTATCATATAAACGAGAAAATATAACATACAGAAAGGATGTAAAAGAGATATGAGGTGCAAAAATTGTGGAACTGAGAATCCAGATGGTTCAAGATTCTGTGCAACATGCGGAAAACCACTGGAACAGGAAGAACCTGCTAAAAATGTAGCAGAACAGAAAGAAGAGGCTGTCCAGAATGCAGAAGAGCAGAAAGAAGAGGTCGCCCAGAATACAGAAGAGATGTTAACAAGTACAGCAGAAACAAAATCACTCACACATAAAAAATCAAGAGGACTGAACAAGTTCCTGATCGGTCTGGCATGTGCGGTTGTCGTTGTAGTGATCGCAGCAGGGTTTTTGATATCGCGTGCAAGAAGAACAATCGATCTGAACAAGTATGTCACCTTTGAAACAACAGGATATAACGGATATGGAAATGTATATCCGCAGATCGACTGGGAGAAGATTCAGAAAAAATATGATTCCAGACTGAAGTTTACAAAAGAATTTGAAGAACAGTATGGAAAAAATACAGATTCCATATCACCGGTAGCGGTACTGCAGTCCTATGTTAGTGTGGAAATGAAATCGGACAGCAATCTTTCCAACAAAGATAAAGTCAAATACAACTGGAATGTCAATAAAGATTATGCAAAATATGTGAAATGCAACCTGAAATATAAAAATAAAACCTATAAAGTCAAAGGGCTGGAAGAGGTTAAGACATTTGATGCATTCAAAGACCTGCAGGTATCATTTAACGGAATAAGTCCGGGAGGAGCCGTTTCATTTGATTATACAGGATCTGATCTTACATCTGCCGATTTTCAGACAGATGCATCAAATGGAACATTGGCAAACGGAGACAAGATTAAAGTATATCTGGATAAATCTATGGCAGACAGCTATGCCGCCAACATAGGAAAGCTGCCGGAAAAATGGGAAAAAGAATATACCGTAAAAGGACTGTGGTATTATGTCACATCAGCCAGTGACATCGATGATGATACAATGCAGCAAATGAAGGACCGGGCGGAACAGGAATACAATGATCATGTGGAGAGCAGCTGGGTAGATTCCGAATCTCTGGAGAGCCTTACTTATATGGGAGATTATCTGCTGGAGCCTGTTGTGGGCAATGGAAATGAACTGTATCTTATTTATCATGTAAAAGTACGGAATCAGTACAGTAATGATGATGGATCTTATGACAAGGTGAATGATGTTTACTGGTATATGCATTATGGAACGATTCTTGCAGACGGGGAAGGAAATACAGATATTGATCTGTCTGACTATGGAACACCTGGCAATTTCTTTAAGATCAAGACTGATGCAAAGACAGACGGTATTTCCAGCATGGTATGGAAATATTATGGATACCCGACACTGGATGATCTGTACGCAGATGTTGTGGGCGATAATGCCGATTACTCTTTGGTAGAGGATGCGGTAGACAATACAAAATAGAAGCCTTTGGCGGAAAAGAAGGTGGACTATGAAATGGGACGAATGGTTGAAAAAGATCATTAAAGAGATAACGTCAGATTATACGATTTCAGAAGAAACCTCAAAAAGCTTTTTTGAAGAGCTGATGCAATTGTTGAAATAATACAGGAACCGGGTAGAAATGCAAATTTTTATCCGGTTTTTTAATTTGAGCTGTAAAAGTATGATATGATGAGAAAAAGTACGGGATTGATATCCAGAAGGAGAAAGGTGGAATAACAACAGATGGAATATTTAGTAGAATCAGCATTATTGACACATGGATTAAAATCGGTATCAAATGAAACAATAAAAAAAGAATGGCAAGATCCGGGAAAAAAGATCACCTGGATTGATCAGGGGGAAATCAGGATCGGGGATATCGATGAGTTTCTTGAATTTAGAAGCCGGGCATCCGCTTATCCAAGAATTGACTGTGATCTGCTGGAAAAGGCATTAGTGGAAAAGCAATCAGGCGCACTTACCGCTTCCGGGACAATGGCAGTCTGTGTGAAAATGGGAATTCCGGTTGCAATTACCTGTGGAATGGGTGGAATCGGGGACATCAAAGGAGAAGAACTCTGCCCGGATCTTCCGGCTCTTCAGCAGATTCCGGTGGTCCTGATCTCGGCGGGACCAAAAGATATGCTGGACCGGAAAGCAACGATCGATTGGCTGATATCGCACGGAGTGAAGGTGATCGGAACAGAAAGAAATTACTGTACCGGCTATGTATTTTGTGGAGAAAAAGTTGAACTGCAGGGAAAGGCAGAAAACAGTACAGAAACGGTAAAGCCACCAATGCTCATCATCAATGAAATCCCGGAAGAAAGGCGGATAGAAGACAGGGAGATTTTGAGAGAAGCAATTGCCGAGGGAAAGAGAGCGGAGAAGGAAGGACGCTATTTCCATCCTGCGGCAAATGGAAAGATTGATGACTGTACTGATGGATATTCTTCATTGATTCAGCTGCGGGGACTGATTGCAAATATGAAAGTGGCAGAAACACTTTAAAGAGCGAAAAAAGAAGCTGGGATCTGGCTGATAACAGAAAAGCCTGAATATAGGCAGTTGTGTTATCGGTCAGACTCCGGCTTCTTTGCATACACAGAAAGTTTTGACTCCTGATTATAGATTACAGGAAAGGTAATCAGATATTCTGTTTGAAATGTTGTTGCGTGAATCCTAATTCGCCTGTGGCATCTGTGATTTATGTACAAAGAGACTGATTCCGGCACCGATGATTGCCAGAACGGCACCAATTCTTCCCCAAAGAGCAGTTTTGTGGCACATCATACCTGCCTTGGCACAAATACCAATGCCAATTGAAGTATTGCTAAGAAGCAGGATTAGAACAGCAGTGATAATGATGACAACCGGTAATTTAAAATCGTGTGTTCCGAAGAAAAGAAGAACGGATTCTGCAAGCAGGAGCAGACCGAAAAGAAACAGTGTAATTCCATAATAATGACACCGCATCATGCATTCTCCTCCGTTTGCAAGTTCCATGGTTCCTTTGCATACCGGGGCAAAGATCTTATCTGCTGCAAGAATAAGAATTGCTGCAAGACAGGAAACTGCTCCGGATAATTTTTGTGAATTCATAATTCATATCTCCTTTAAAAATTTATTGTATTTAGTATAACATACTTATGGTTAATAAGTTTACTTTTACCAGATAAAAACTATAGAAAATTGTAATAAATCAAATTGTATATAAGAAATAACAATTTTACATTTGTGCAAAATGCTGATATAGTTAAAAAGCATTTAAAGGAAATGGTAAAAATTTACAAAGGAGTCAAATGAAAAATGGAGAGTAAAAGACAGCTTACGAGAGAAGAGTTGCTAGAAATGGAAAGTGCTCCGAAGACGAAGATGCAACATATGTTGGATGTGGTAATTTGTTTTTGTCCGTATTTTGCAGCGATAATTATGTTTTTAGTATATTATCTGATGCCGGATGCCGTTCAGAATTTTAATCCGCATGTGTTTACTATTGTCGTCTGCTTTTTTTTGGCATTATATCTGATCATGGTAGTGAGAGGATTACTGAATAAAAGCTATTTTGCAAAAGTACGTCATAAAGCACCGCTTTACTCTGTGATCATACTGGTAATTATGCTGTATGATTTTCTGACGGTTAAGACAGGTATTTTAAAACAGCCGTTCTTCCCATGTGTGAATACGATTTTGTGTGCGATCATTGATGACCGGGCACTGTTATTGAAAAGTACATTGTACTCACTGCGATTATTATTCACGGGATATTTTATTGGAGCGATCCTTGGACTGATCACAGGTGTTGCCTGTGGATACAGCAAAAGGATTAACTACTGGGTTTCACCGATTATTAAGATGCTTGGACCGATCCCTTCCACAACATGGATCCCGATCATCATGGTTCTGGTATCCTCACTGTTTAAAGGAAGTGTATTTATCATCGCTCTTGGTGTATGGTTTGCACTTACGATCGCATCGTCAACCGGTATCCAGAATGTAGACAAGGCATATCTGGAAGCGGCCAGAACATTAGGTGCCAAAGGTCACCAGCTGGTATTCCGGGTGGCAATCCCACATGCAATGCCAAACATTCTTCAGGGGATGACACAGGGAATGAGTTCTGCCTGTACAGCACTTCTGGTTGCTGAGATGATGGGAGCCGAGGCAGGTCTTGGATGGTATATCCAGTGGCAGAAATCATGGGCGATCTATTCTAAAATGTATGCAGCTATCGTTTTAATTTGTCTTATTTTCACAGCAGTTACCTTTATACTGAATGTGATCAAGAGAATAGTGCTTCGCTGGCAGGAAGGAGTTGTGAAATAAGATGGCATCAGTGGATGAGAAGCAGGGACACGGGCGTGTCCTGGAGTTTGACAAAGTAACAAAGAGTTTTGCAAAGACAGACAGTAACGAGATCACACATGCGTTGGCAGAGGTGAATCTGACGATCCAGCCGGGTGAGTTTGTCAGTATTGTTGGAACAAGTGGATGTGGAAAATCAACGATTTTGCGATTGATCGCAGGACTGATCAGACCGACTACCGGTGAGATCAGACTTGGCGGAAAACCGATTGTTGGAGCCGGACCGGATCGTGGAATGGTATTCCAGAAAGCAACATTGTTTCCGTGGCTTACGGTAGAGAAGAATGTATCCTTCAGCTTGCGTATGCAGAAAAAGCAGGATAAAGAACTGGTAGAGCATATGCTGAAAATGGTAGGACTTGAAGATTTCCGAAAAGACTATCCGCATCAGCTCTCCGGAGGTATGGCGCAGAGAGTGGCGCTGGTAAGATCGCTGATCAATCATCCGGATATTCTGCTTCTGGACGAGCCTCTTGGCGCGCTGGACGCATTTACCAGAATGAATATGCAGGATGAGATCCTGAATATCTGGAGAGAACAGAAACAGACGGTCGTCATGGTTACACATGATGTAGAAGAAGCAATTTATATGGGAACAAGAGTGCTGGTTATGGAGCCAAGACCGGGACGTGTAAAGGCAGATATACCGATTGAACTGGGTGAACCAAAGCAGAGAGACAGCGAAGAGTTCCAGGCATATCGGAACAGGATTCTGAAGATGCTTGATCTGAAGCATCATACAGATCATTAAATGGATATTTATTGAAAGATAAATATAAAAGCAACAAAGTAAAAACACGAAGAGGAGAAAAGAATTATGAAAAAAAGATTGTTTGCAACGTTACTTGCATGCGCAATGACCGTATCACTGGTTGCATGTGGCGGTTCATCAAGCTCATCAGAAAAGAAGGAAGACACAAGTGATTCCAAAAAACAGGAAGCTTCTACAGAGAAAGAAGTGACTGATATCACAAAAATGTCAGATGATGAAATTAAAGAAGCAATGAAAAAAGAGCCGGCATGGGGAACAACCATCACAGCCGAATATGATGGTGGTGACTGTACATCAGGACCTAGCATGGCAAAAGCACTCGGATACTATGATAATTGGGGATTAGATGTTCAGATCGCAGCTGGTACTGAAATCACAGAAGCACTTGGAACTGGAAAAGCTCAGTTTGGAGTACACCATATTGCACATATGTTAGTTCCGATCACAAACGGAATGGACATCGTATTTACAGGAAGTGCACAGACAGGATGCAAATCATTATATGTACTTGCTGATTCAGGAATCGAATCAACAAAAGACCTGGAAGGCACAACTGTTGGTATGGATAGCCCGATCGGTGGATCTTCACACAACATGATCATCCGTTTCTTCCTTGCAGATGGATTGAAACAGGATGCAGCAACATGTGTACAGGTTGAATCAAGTGCAGCAATCCAGTCTCTTCAGTCAGGTGACATCAAAGCTTGCCTTCTGAGTGACCGTTTTGCAAAGAAATTCGTAGATGACGGAACATTAAAAGTTCTTCGTTCTATCACATGGGATGATGATTTCAAAGATGAAACATGCTGCGTAATGGCTATGAGCGGAAAATTCGTAAAAGAAAATCCGGTAATCTCTCAGGTACTTACAAAATGTGTAATGGATGCATATATGTACATTGCAGAAAACAAAGATGAAGCTGCACAGATCATGCTTGATGAGGGTATGGTATCTGGTGACATCGAGCTTACAAAATACATGCTTGATCAGCAGAACTGGGCAGTATCCAATGCAGATACAAAGGAAACAATTAAAGCTGTTGCAAAGGACTACATTGAGGCAGGAATCATTACCTCTGACTGGACTGTAGATAAAGTCGTAGAGACAGCATGGCATCCACTTGCTGAAAAAGTAAGCACAAAATAATCAGACACATAAATGAATGAGGTGGAGGAGCTTTGAACTCTGGGATGAGTGGAAGCTCCTCTTTTGTCTTGTATATTAGGAAAGTGCCGAGGCACATTCTTTCTTATAATTGGAAAATTACGGGGGTTTTCCGAACAAAATGTTAAAAAAGGAAGGAAAGAAAAATGGAACAGAAAATGTTGACTGTACCTGGACTTGCAGTCAGAAATCTGCGGCATCGAAGAGTCAGGACGATGTTTCTGGCAGCACTGGTGCTGATTTTATCGGCAGCGCTGTTTACCAGTAGAGTATTGACAGAAAGTATGAAAACTTGTATTGATAAGACAGTAGATCGGATTGGGGCGGATGTGATCGTAGCACCGGGAGAATATGAATCAGATTTAAGCGATTCTCTGTTTTCGGGAGGGTTGTGCAGTTTCTATTTTGAAAAGTCTTTGATGGATCAGGTGAAAAAGACGGATGGAATTGACAAAATTTCTCCGCAGCTCTACATTGCATCACTGGATGCGGCATGCTGTTCAGTTCCGGTACAGATTGTTGCTTTTGAACCGGAAAGTGATTTTATTGTACAGCCGTGGATGTCTGGAAGCAATGTGAGTGAATTGAAAAAGGGTCAGACTGTTGTTGGAAGCAAGATTACGGCAAAAGCAGGAGATAAAATTTCTTTCTTTGGACAGGAATACGAGGTTGCAGGAAAACTCGAAGAAACAGGAACCAGTTATGATAACTGCGCATTCATGAATTTTGAGACGGCATATACATTATTTGACAGTTTTCAGATCAAGTATGTGACGGATCTTACAGAACCGCAGAAATATGTTTCCCTTCTGACGATCCGGACGAAAGACGGAGCAGATCCGAAAGAAGTGGCGAACACGATCAACACAAAGATGAGAGATTCCGGACTGAAAGCTTATACGGCAAAAGCAATGTCCGGAAAAGTTTCAGATACACTGGAACAGATGCAGTCTTACAGCGCGCTTCTGATCGGACTGTTGTTTTTAATGGCAGTCCTGGCACTGATCTGCATTTTTAACATTACTGTGAATGAACGTTTGAAGGAGTTTGGGGTACTACTTTCTATTGGTGCACGAAAAAGCCAGATTTTCCAGATGCTTCTTCTGGAAGCAGGAATGATCGGTGTGCTTGGAGGATTTCTTGGAGTGGTGTTCTCCGGAGGCGGAATCCTGTTATTTAAAGACGTGATCATGGAAAGTATGAATATGCCGTATCTGAATGTAAATGTTTCCCAATATGTGATTCTTGCATTGCAGAGCCTGGGGCTTGCGGTTGGTGTCAGCCTTCTTGCCACCTTATATGCGGCAGTCAGAGCGAATCGTATGGAACTATATAAACTGATCCAGGAGGTGGAATCATGATTGTAAAGACAGAAAATCTGAGTCGGGAATTTGTACGTGGAAAGAATCAGTTTTACGCAGTAGACCACGTGAATCTGGAAGTGGAAGAAAAAGAACTGGTTGCGATCATGGGACAGTCGGGAAGTGGAAAATCCACCCTCTTCCATATGCTGACCGGGATCCTGAAACCGACAGAAGGAAAGATCACAGTACTGGATCATGAGATTGAAAAAATGAATGACAGACAGTTATCGGTTCTGCGGGGAGGCGACCTTGGGTATATCATGCAGGGACAAAATCTTCTCCAGAATCTGACGGTCATGGAAAATATCCTGCTGCCACTTTCGCTGGGGAAAAACCGGAAACCGGATAAAGAAAGGATCACGTATCTGACGGAGCTTCTTGGAATCCAGAATATGCTTTCCGAATATCCGGCAAATCTGTCCGGCGGAGAGCAAAGGCGTGTGTCGATCGCAAGGACATTTGCGCAGAACCCGAAACTGGTAGTCGCAGATGAACCGACAAGCAGTCTGGATATGGAAAATTCAGAGATCATTATGAAATATTTTCAAAAAATGGCAAAAGAAGGAACGACAATCCTGGTCAGTACCCACGACAGAGAATTTGCAAATTATGCGGATCGGTGTCTGTGGATGAAAAAAGGGAAATTAGAAAAAAGAGAATTGGAGTAAAGAGATGCAGACCGAATTTATAAAGCTTGCAGTGATTTTTATTGTCATTATGGTGATGGTCCTGGCAAAATTAAAACTGCGTGATGCGATGATCGCTGCCATTTTGCTGACTGTGATCCTGTTTGGAATTCCGCTTGGGGATGCAGCAAAATTGATGATACAGTCGGTTTATGAAAAGGATACGCTGCTGGTGGTCGGAAGCTTTATTCTTGTAACCTTTTTGCAGCGGATTATGGAGAACCGGAAACTTCTGGAAAGAGCGGAGATGGCACTGCAGAGGCTTAGCGGAGACAGGCGTATGGTGTGTGTAATTGCGCCGGTGATCATTGGATTCCTTCCGTCTGCAGGAGCTGTCAATATCTGTGGGGCGATCGTAGATAAGGCGACAGGAAAAGATCTGGATGTGGAAGAAAAGACGTTTGTGACCAGTTACTACCGCCATATTTCAGAAAGCTTTTCGCCGACTTATAATGCAATTCTGCTGGCACTTTCCATTACAGCGGTATCAACCGGGCAATTTGTACTTTTTATGGCGCCGATGGTTGTGGTGCTTCTGGTACTGGGATATGTATTTTATCTGCGGAAGCTTTCGAAAGGATATGAAGCAAGTGAGGATGAAATGATAGACAAAAAAGAAGAATTCAAACAGCTTCTGTACTGTTTCTGGCCACTGGTGCTTTGTATTGTGCTTGTGATCGCACTGAATCTTTCTGTGATCAAGGTACTGCCGTTTATTATTGTGCTTTCGATTATTGTATATCGGTTAAGTCTGAAGGAAGTGCTGGATTTTGCAAAGACATCGGTAGAGTGGAGAATCATCTTCAATACGATCATTCTGATGATGTTCAAGAACATTCTTACCTATACAGGGGCAATCGGAAAACTTCCGGATTTGTTTGCAGGATCTGCAATTCCACAGTTTGCGGCATTTGGAATCATTATGTTTCTCGGAACGATTATCAGTGGAGCAAATTCTATGATTGTGCTATTGATTCCGCTGGCATTTGCAAGCATACCGCATGCAGGAGCCGGACTTCTGGTGTACCTGATGGCACTTTCTTATGCGGCAATGCAGATTTCGCCGACGCACATCTGCCTTGCGATCATTACGGAATATTTCCGGGTATCCTGGGGGCAGCTGATGAAGAAGACAATCCCGGTTATTGTGGTGTTTGTAGTGATCTTGACAGGATATTATGTATTGCTGAGTGGATTTGGAATATAGAAAATATGTTATATGATGCTGATAGAAATAGAAAAATTCTATCGGCATCATTTTTCTTTGGGTGGATAAAATGACTGAATATATGATAGAATAAAAGAAAAAGGCAGACTATTCAAAACGGGAGGTGGATGAGATGAAAAAGAGAAAATATGCTATATTTTTGGGAATTATTTTGATAGTAGCAGGAACCATTGCCTGTGGTGGAAAGGATACGGCGTCTGAAAAAGATCGTATAAAGGAGATAGAAGTATATGATGATGACAATGAACCGGTAACGATACAGGAGAATGAAATTGTAAATACAGAATTTTATGAATTATCAGGCGATAAATTCCGTTCATACATAAAGAAAGAGAAGTTTACGAAAGAGAACTGGAAGGAATTTTTCAGCATTAGAGAAGAACATTTAGAATATAATGAATATCAGTCAGAAGGAGATCTGTATCATCTTGGAATCTATAAGGTACACCAGAAAAAGGATTTCTGCATGGTATTTGATATTGTAAATGATGATATGGAGTCCAGAGATAATGTATTTGAAAAAGGAACAGGTACATTGGGTTGGGGGCAGAATAAATCGGACGGAACAAAATTTCAGCTTACAATTGATGATGTTTCGTGTACAAAGGCAGAAGGAACGATTATTTATGTAGATATTCCGGAGGAACTATGGCAGCCTTGTTCGGACGGAACGGACAGAAAGGGATTTCGGGTAAAGGACGGAGAAAAGTTGTATGAATTTTATGATGATGGAACGCCGGTAAAACTGGATATGTTTATTTGAATTCTCTTATAATTAAGTTTTTATTGATGAAATAATAATAATAATAATATGTTATAAGACGTGTCTTTGTATAAAAAGTGTATATATTCCATTATTCCTTGCAAATACATAACTTTAGCTGTATTATGATAATATCAAAATAGATACATGTGTAATACAAGTTAGGGGGGATATAATGACTAAAATTCAATCACAATCAAATTCTATACCATTATATTTACAGGTGAAAAATAAAATCAAACAGGAAATAAGATCTGGAATATTAAAAGCGGGGGACAAACTTGATTCAGAGGCAGAAATGCAAAAAGAATATGGTATGAGCCGGGTAACTGTTCGTAACGCGATGGCAGAATTAGAGAGAGAAGGATATATTATCAAGGTGCAAGGAAAAGGAAGCTTTGTTGCACAGTCAGATATGTTAAGACTACCTGTTGGAGTAACCAGTTTTACTGGAGATGCAAAGATGCAAGGGGCAGATTTGAAATCAAAGATTTTAAAAGTTGGCTTGGAACCGGTAAAAACGGAAATGGATAAAGAATTTTTTGGAATTAATGATGGAGAAAATATTTTAATTGTTAAAAGATTACGGTGTGTGAATAATGTTCCGCTTTTAATCGAGGAGAATCACTTATCTGCAGAATTAGAGGGGGTAATGAATGAGGATTTAACCGGATCACTTTATGCGATTCTGCAGGAAAAATATCATATGATTCCGTCAATTAAGGGAAGGAGAAGTGTAAAAATTATATTTGCAACGGAAGAAATAGCACAATTGTTGAAGCTTTCGGTTGGAACTCCAGTTATAGAATCTGAGGTTTGCGTGTTTGATATTAATGGAGGACCAGTTCATACGGTTAAAGATATTGTCAGAGGAGATAATGATAATATTTTGAAATGGTATGTATAAAAGAATGAAAGAAAATTAGGAGATATCTAAAAAGATATCTCCTTTTTTTACAAAAATATTTAAAGTTATTTGTATAAAATACCTAAAAAAAATAAAAATCAGAAAATATATTGACAATAATTAACAAAAATAGTATTGCTTGTAGCAAGACGAGTTAATACAAGTTAAAAAAACAGGAACAAGATAATACGAGGAGGTACATGATGGAGAGCGTAAGTATCATAGGAATTGGCATAGCTACTATGGATATTTATTGTTATAAAAATAAGATGTATCCGGGTGGAAATGAATATAACATTGCATACAATGCAAAAAAACAAGGAGCAAAGGCTGCATTTATGGGAGTTTTTGCAAATGATAAGGTTGGAGAAATATTAGAGGAAACTTTGCAAAAAGAGCAGATAGATACCAGCCATTCACATCATGAAGAAGGCTCCAGTGGGTATGCATTAGTTGATTTGAAAGATGGAGACAGAGTATTTATTGATTGGAATAAGAAAGGTGTAACAGATTTATATCCATTTGAATTTACAAAGGAAGAAATTGAATATATTAAAGAATTTGATATCGCGTGTATCAGCTGGGGAGCCAGAGTTAATCATGAAAAGATAAAGAAACTGGCTAAGTATGGAGTTAAGATTTGTTATGATTTTTATGATAATTTTACTTTAGATGATATCCGTGAAATTGGATCTAATATAAAATATGCGTTTTTATCATGTGGGCATCTGTCTGAAGAAGAAACAAAAGAAACTTTAAAAGAAGTAATAAGTACCGGATGTGAGATTGCAGTAGGAACAAGAGGAGCAGACAAGACAATAGCTTATGATGGAAAAGAATTTTATATGCAACCGGTGAAAAAAGTAAAAGCAATAGACACGATGGGAGCAGGCGATTCTTATATTAGTGCATTTCTAATGAATTATTTACAGATGAAGGCTGACGAGTCGATGAAATCTGGGAATAATATAAAACAGGCACTTGAAAAAGCAGCAGAATATGCAGCAACGATAGTGGTAAAAGAGGGAGCTTTGGGAATCGGATACGACGTCAATCCGAAAAAGCTGTCAGAGATTATTAACATTTAAGGAGGTAGTTGGTTATGAAAAGAAAAGCAATAGCAATGTTAATGGTTGCATCAATGACGGTAGCGTTATTTGCCGGTTGTGGTAGCAAATCAGATGAATCGGATAGTGGAAAAGTTAAATTAACTTTTCTTGATAAACATCCGGAAGACGAATATAAAGGATATTTTGAAGAAGCAATCGCAGATTTTGAAAAAGAAAATCCAGATATTGAAATTGAATATGAAAATATCAGTGATCAGGCAATGAAAGAAAAATTGAGTGTTCTGGCAGCGGGGGGAGATCTTCCGGATATCTTTTTTTGTTGGGGCGGTGAATGCTTAAATCGATTTTCAAGATCAGGTAAAATTTTAGATCTTACCTCTTACATGGATGAAGACGCGGAATGGAAAGACAGTTTTCTTCCGGCATTTCTTAGCAGTAGTGTATATGAAGGAAAAAACTATGCTGTACCTTACAGGAGCTCTGTATTATATATGCTTTATAATAAGCAGGTATTTGCAGATAATAATTTAGATGCTCCTACTACATGGGATGAATTTATTGATGTATGCGATACTTTGAAAAATAAAGAGATTACACCAATTGCATTTGGTAATTCAGACAAGTGGTATACCATGTGGTATGTTGGTCAGTTTAATGCAAATTTTGTAAATAAGGATGTTCGAACCGCGGATTATAACCCAAGTAGTGGTGCGTTTACCGATGAAGGATATGTAAAAGCTGTCCAGACATTTTTGGATCTGAATGATGCCGGATATCTTGGCAAAAATGTGAATTCAAAAGATTATTATCAGGTAAGAGAAGAATTTGCTGCAGGTAAGCAGGCGATGATCCTGGATGCGACAAGCCAGTTTTCATTCTATACGGGTGCAATGGGGGAAGACGGATATGGTTATTTTAAGATTCCGATTCCGGATGGCGCAACAGGAGATGAGGCGTCAACAATTGTAACAGGTGGATCAGAAAATTATGCAATTTCTGCTGAAACAAAACATCCGGATGAAGCAGTTAAATTCCTTAAATTTTTAACAAAGAAAGCACAGGCTGAAAAACAGACCAAAGAGACAGGACTTCCGAATGCAATTATTGGAGGTATTACGGAAGATAATTCAGATGCTGTAATTGCAGCGGCTTATAAAACATCAGAAGAGTATAATGCGATTGCCGAATGGCTTGATCAGTGTGTTGATGGAAATGTTTCTAATACCTATATGGCAAGCTTACAGGAAGCTTTAGATGGAAAGTTGGCAGAAGATGTCATGGCAGATGTGCAAAAAGCAGCAAAAGAAGTTGCTGATGCAAATAAATAGAGGGGCATAATATTGCTCCTCTGAAAGGAAGATTAAATATGCGGAAAGATAACAAAAGAACAATTGCATTATATATGTTTCCTGCGATTTTAATGATTGTTGTACTTTTATATTTACCAATTTTTATCAATTTGTATGAAAGCTTCTTTAGTTGGGGAGCAATGAGTTCCAGTCATAAATTTGTAGGAATTGGCAATTATATAAAAATGTTCAAAGACGAAGTGTTTTATACAGCACTGAAAAATAATATGATTTTCATGATTATGTCAGTTATTTTTCAGATAGGTCTTTCTTTAATTATTGCCAATACGCTTGAATCCAAGTTTATGCGAAAAACACAGAACATTTTTCAGTCAATTTATTTCATTCCTTCATTGCTTATGGTGACGGTAGTTGGTATTGCATTTAAAATGATTTGCAGTCCATCTATTGGAATTATAAATCCTCTGCTAGAGCTGATAGGAATCAACGCAGAAAATATTGATTTGCTTGGAAATGCAGGAAGTGCGACTTTTTCTATTGCTGCAATGTCACAATGGCAATATATAGGTTATACAGTAGTTCTTTTTGTGGTTGCAATTCAGAACATACCTGCTGATTTATATGAAGCAGCAGATATAGATGGCGCTAATGCGTTAAAGAAGTTTTTCTATATTACACTTCCGGAGATTAAAGATACAATATTGATCAATATGATTATTACGATTACAGGATCTATCCGGGAATATGATGAAGTTTTTGTAACAACAAATGGTGGACCGGGATATGCCTCAGAAACTTTAGCGACTTATTTGTATAAAGTTGGATTTAGAAACGACCAGATGGGATACGCCTCTGCAATAGCATTCTTTATCTTTATTGTGACATTCGCAATCGGGTTATTGCAGATGAAAGGATATAAATTAGACGAATAGGAGGTGGGAAGATGAAAAAGAAAATCGTTCATATTATTACATATATTTTATTTATTTTGTTTGCGTTGATTATCATCTTTCCACTTATATGGATGGTAATTACAGGATTTAAAACAAATCAGGAATTATTTTTATCACCATTCTCACTGCCGGAGACATGGCATTGGGAAAACTATGTAAATGCGTGGAATAAAGGGATTGGAGTATATTTATCCAATAGCGTGATTATTACAGTAGCAGCAACTGCTTTATCAACATTTTTAAGTTGTCTTGCAGCATATCCTTTATCAAGATTAAAATTTAAAACAAAAAAGTTATGGATTTATCTAATATTAGGAGGATTAATGCTGGCACCACAATCTTCACTAATCTCTTTGTTTAAGATGGTCAAAATTGCGGGATTGTATGATACGAGAATTAGTTTGATTTTGATTGATGCAGCATTTAGAATTCCATTTGCTACATTTTTGATTATGACATTTTATAAAAGTATTAGTTATAGCTTGGATGAATCTGCATATATAGATGGAGCAACTACATGGCAGATATTTGTAAAAATTATGTTGCCACTTAGTAAACCGATTATTGCTTCGTGTTCCATTGTAAGCTTCAGAGCAGTATGGAATGAATTGATGTTTGCTAATGTATTGTTACAGAGTACAGATAAAAAAACAGTACCGGTTGGTCTGATGAATTTTCAGGGAATGACAACAACAAACTGGACACTTGTGATTTCAAGCATGGTTATAGCATCACTTCCTCTGATTATCGCATTTCTGTTGCTTCAGAAGCAATTTGTAAGAGGATTGACGGCAGGTAGTGTGAAAGGATAAGAGTCATGAAAAATTTAAAGAGATCTCAGATTTTAACGTCGAACTATCCGTATTACAAATATTCCCTGAACTATGCATTGGATTCTTTACATAGGATGGGAGCGGAACAAATTGAATTTTATGCATGTTTTCCGCATTTTCATATGGATGATATTACATACAGAGATATTAAAAGTTTGAAGAAAAAACTGAAAGACTTCGGATTAAAAGCAATGTGTGTAACACCGGAACAATGTTTGTATCCTGTAAATATTGCAGCGTTTGATATTGCGGCAAGAAATCGAAGCATTAACGTCTTCAAAAAAACAATTGAAACAGCAGCTGAACTGGAAGCAGATACAATCGTTACTTTATGCGGATATGGGACAATTGATGAGAAGGATGAAGATGTATGGAAACGTTCTGTTGATTCAATGAGAATACTTGGTGATATGGCAGAAGCATATAACATTGAAATGGTATTGGAAACTTCACCGCGCGAATATACAACAACTCATACTGCAAAAGAAGCAGTACGAATGATTGAGGAAATAGGGTCACCTGCGGTGAAAGGCATGATAGATACGGCAACTCTGGGGTTTTCAAAAGAAACAATGAAACAGGCAGTTCAAGATTTGGGAAAGTATCTAAGGCATGTGCATGTTGCGGATGGAATCCCTAATGGGCATTTGATTCTTGGAGAAGGAGAATTGGATATCAGGGGAATGTTGCATGAGTTGGATGAGGTAAATTACCAGGGAATGTTAAGTCTGGAAATCTTAAATGATAAGTATATGAGAACACCACATGAAGCAATGCAAATATCTTTTGAAATGTTAAAAAAATATATAGATCAATAGGAGGAAAAGAAAATGGAAATCAGAGAGCTTATTGAAAAAATTGTCAAAGAAATGGAAGAAAAAGGTGGTCTTAAAAATGTTGTATGGGTTGCGGCTGGCGGCTCAAATGATGGACATTATGCAGCGCAGTATTTTATGGACAGGGAATCTACAGCAGTACGCTCGCAGATGATCACAAGCAGTGAATTTGAATTTGCAGCACCGAAATGTATAGGAGAAAATACGATTGCAGTTATCACATCTATGAGGGGAACGAAGGAAACAATAGAGGCTGCAAAAGTCGCAAAAGAACTTGGAGCTGTTACAATCAGCCAATATGTTGATGAATCAGGGCTTACAGAAGTTTGCGATTATAATGTTCAGTATGGAAGTATCTGGGAAGACGATGAGGATCAGGGAAGAACGAATGCGGGAAATGCACTGCGAATTGCAATGGCAATTGTAGATGTTACAGAAGGATATAAAAATTATACAGATGCAATGGATGCTTTTGAAAAAATTCAGCCGGCTTATGTGAGAGCAAGAGAATATTGCAGACCGTTAGCAAAGAAATGGGCAGATCAGGTTAAAGATGAAAAAACAATTACAGTAATCGCAAGTGGACCAGCTTATGGTTCTGGTCATATTTTTTCAACTTGTAATATTCTCGAAATGTTACAGATTCAATCTCCAACATTTAACAGTTGTGATTTTTTCCATGGACCATTTGAAATTACAGATAAAAATGGAGCATTTTTCCTCCTTGTTGCAGATGGAAGAACCAGAAAAGCTGATGAGCGTGCAATTACATTTTTAAAGAAATATGCAGGTGAAAAAGTATATATTCTGGATGCAAAAGAGCTTGGTCTTGATAATCTAAAAGATTCAGTTTCAGAATATTTTAATCATCTTTTGTTTACACCTATTTTGAATAATGTTTATATGAAAGCATTGTCAGAAGCAACAGGAATAGATTACACAACTCGTCGATATATGTGGAAGGTAGAATATTAAACAAATAATATGACAGATAATAGAATCATTCGTATACTCACGACATTATGTGATTTCCTTATTTTGAATATTTTGTGGTTGGTATGTTCAGTACCTGTTATTACAGCAGGGGCATCCATAACCGCATTATATTCTGTAATGTTTAAAATTATAAAGAAGGAAGAAGGGTATATTATAAAAAGCTTTTTAAAAGCATTTCGTCAAAATTTTAAGCAAAGTACAATTATCTGGCTTCTGTTAATTGGGACAGGATATATTGTTGGATATGACTGGTATATAGCAGTAACATATATCAAGTTGAATCGACAAATAATAAATATTCTGGTAGCAGGAATCATCATATTTTTATTATGGGGATGGATATTTGTATTTCCGTTGATAGCTTGTTTTGAAAATACAATAAAGAATATGATAAAAAATGCTTTTTTAATACCAATATCACAACTGCCGTATGCAGTAATTATTATATTATTTGATATTGTGTGTATTGGAGGAACACTTTATAATTACAGAACTCTTTTTTATGGAAGTATATTCTGGAGTAGTATAGGCGGAAGCCTTCTGGTATATGTGAATTCTATTTTTATGAGTAAAATATTTGAACCATATAGGTAATAAAACTCTCTTATGAAAGATCGTTAAATCATTCATAAGAGAGTTTTTAATGTAAATGTAAAAGACAAGTACTTCTATTTTTACATAATCTTCGTCTCTTCCAGCTTCTCTGAGAACGCCTCATTCACCTTAATGATCGGCTTTCTAAGCACCAGTCCCATGATCAGGAATACAACAAGGAAGATACAAAGCTTTCCAAGATCGATCCAGTAATCCATACCATACAGTCCACCGACTGCTTCGCGCAGTGCTGCCATACTGTGAGTAAATGGAAACAGTGAATACACCGCTTTGAAGAATCTCGGTGCGACTTCGATCGGGAAGGTTCCTCCGGTTCCGGCTACCTGCATAACCAGAAGCACAACACTGACCGCTTTTCCGATATCGCCGAAGGAGACGGTCAGTGTATAAATGATATTGACATATACAATGCTGGTTATCCATCCGGCAAGGAGGAAGAAGAACGGGTGCTTGCACTGGATGCCAAGGTAGAACAGATCACCGAGGCAGATAAGGGTGCTCTGCAAAAGCCCGAGAATCAGGAAGATAAGGTATCTTCCAAGATAAATCTGATGGAGCTTCAGATGTTTAAGCCCGGTGGTGTCGTTTTCGGATACAGTGACCTTGAGCATGGCAACCAGGACAATTCCGCCGATCCAGATGGAAAGTGTAGAGTAGAATGGGGCCATGGAAGAACCGTAATTTTCAATCGGGTACACTTTGTTGGTTTTCAGCTCTACCGGTGCAGCGAGGAAGGAGCTGATGCTGTTCTTATCGCCGGAAATCAGGTCTTCCAGTTCGGAAAAGTCTCCGGTTGCCTCCATCTGGCTTAACCTGGAAGTTGTATCGGTAATCTTTTTGGATGCTGTCTCCAACAGATCAGAAGAGGTCTCCAGAGCCTTCTGGATTTGTGACAGATCAGAACCTGCGGAGGAGGCAAGGGTATAAATTCCATCTGCACTTGCACCAAGCTGGGAGAGCAGATCGGACAGATCATTTTTGGTAGAACCAAGGGAGCCAGACAGCTGTTTTAGAGAACCGGATACATTGGTTTCATAGTCAGATTTGACAGCAGTAATTCCTGAAATGCTGGAACTGATCAGATCATCCAGCTCTTTTTTGGAGGTCGTTACGCTGCCGGCTGTATCGCGAAGAGAAGATGCTGCGTTTGTGAGTTTATCACGAAGTTCTCCCTGAACAGCTATGGAGTCATCCAACTTTGCAAGGATTGGTGCGGTAAGATCAGACAGCTCCGGGTGTGCATCTGCAATCTGTGCAATGCTGTCACGGATTCCCTGGTAAGACTGTACGATCGCATTGACACGGTCGCTAAGAAGGTCAAGGGTGCTGGCAACAGAAGAAGCATCCTGTGACTGCGACTGGAATGCCTGATCGATCGTCTGTGACATCTGCTCGTAAAAGCTTTTGGTAGAGGTCAGCGCAGTATTGATTCCGTCTGTAGCTCCGTCCAGAGTCTCCTGAATCCCGGAGAAGGACTGCTGTGTACCGGAAAGAGTATCTGCATTTGCAGAAGCCTGTTCTTTCGTTACTTTTAAGAACCCGGCAGTTGTGTCCAGAAGCTGCTGCGCAGAATCGGTCATCTGTGAGAAGGAATGCAGAGTCGTCGAAGAAGCAGACAGATCAGAACCGATTTTATTCAGGTTTGTGATCAGTGTACCTGCAAGCTCATCCGAATCCCTGGAGTCTGCGGTATTTGCAACAGTCTGAAGTGCAGTCAGCACCGTATCGGAAATGGTTTCGATAAATACTTCGTTGACCTGTGTCTGGACTGCGATTGCTCCTTTGTCTGTTACCTTCGGTGCAATGGCATTTTCTTTTGCATTGGAGTAATAGGTAATTTCTGGTTTCTTAATATCACTGGAAAATACACTCATCAGGTTCGTACTGAAATCTTCCGGGATTACGATCGCTGCGTAATATTCTCCGGATTTTACACCCTTCATTGCTTTACTTTTGGTTGTAAATACCCAGTTGAGCTGTGTATTCTCCCGAAGAGCAGACAATACCTGATCGCCAAGATTCAGCTGGAGCGGGATCAGGTTTCCGATATAGCCTTCGTCTACGCTTGCCACGGCGACCTTCAGATTCCCGGTATTCCCATAGGGATCCCAGCTTGCCGCAATGTTGTACCATGCATAAAGGCAGGGAACCACTGTGACGCCAAGAACGACGATCAGAGCAATGACATTTGTTCTTATTTTCCGGATATCTCTTGTGAAGATGGTCCATATATTTCTCATTTGTCTTTTCCCTCCTTTACTTTTTTAAAAAATTCTTCCTCAGACAGATGGATATAGGAAAGCTGTCTGGAGGTCTTGTCGTGAATATATTCCACACAGATCAGATAGACGGCGAGTACGATCAGGGAAATGATCCACAGTGTCAGGTATATGATCTTGGATTCCAGACTGAACATCAGAAGAAGAAAGATCAGTGGAATTACAAGGATCAGGATAAAACCGGTACGGATCAGCTTTGGATACCGTTTTTCGAAGCGGTTGGCACGTCGGATAAAATCAGCCCGTCCGTCTTCATCCTGCATCATGGTTTTCATCATCAGTGTAAGCTGTGGGCGGGAGAGCTCATCGGTTGCAGTCTCTCCCAGCATCAGATCTGTCTCGGCAAGACGTTTGTCGAACAGATGGTTCAGATTCATCAGAAGTGGTCTCAGTAGCAGTCCGATGAAGAATGCAAGGAGAAGGAAAAGCAGCAGGGTCAGCAGATTCTTTGCGTAGTTATTTTTGTAAAATCCGGCAATACACTCACGCATAGCGCCAATTCCGTAAGAGAACGGAAGAAGCGGATGCAGTCTCTGGAAAAAGACCGGTGTCATCTCGATCGGATAGGTTCCGGAAGAACCAGGGATCTGCAGGATGACCAGGACAACGGCAAGTGCTTTTCCGATGTGCTTGAAGGTCAGCGCCATTGCATAGATCAGATTGACATACACAAAGGAGCAGAGCATACCAGCGCACACAAATGCAACCGGGTGGACACACTGTACTTTCAGAAGCAGCAGATCGCCCATGCACACAATGAATCCCTGGATCAATCCGACCACGACAAAGAGCATCCAACGTCCGAAATAAGCAGTTGTCGGAGTAAAACGGGAAATGGTTTCGTCTTTGTCTACTTCCTGTTTCAGGATGGATACCAGGATCAGTCCGCCAACCCAGAGTGCCAGATTAGTGTAAAACGGAGTCATTCCGGAACCGTAATTTTCCACATCATAAAGTATCTTTGAATTGATCGAAACCGGTGAGGACATAAAATCAGAAAGATCGGAAGAGCACACGT
>ENA-OWRC01001622-OWRC01001622.1-human-gut-metagenome-genome-assembly--contig:-NODE-1622-length-21135-cov-2.650000_pt1 | contig 21135 bp, 31 predicted proteins | sample MGYA00248268_ERZ651895 | MGnify/ENA primary metagenome ERZ651895 (study PRJEB26924, sample SAMEA4378242) | human gut metagenome | biome: human gut; feature: human-associated habitat; material: faeces...
GCTCCTTGATATACTTCTTTAGTATCTCCATATTCTCTTCGATTTTTGTCTGAATATCTGTCTCTTCACAAGTTGACTCAGTAATAAAGAGGTGAATCTTCAACAAATCTGCCAAGTATAGCAGACGACGTTCCATTTCTGATTCAGGGCTTGGAGCCTTTTCGATTTTTGCAAGCTTTTGCTCCAGGCTATCGCCATTCAAAAATCTCTGATGAACTCTCCTTCTAATTTTTTGAGTTGATTCCTCCCCTTGTTCTAACGGAGACAAAAGGAGTTTTTTATAGACGAATACCTGATTTTCTACCTCTCTTTCCAGATAAGCCAATAAAACCAGAGAGCTATCAATAAAGGTCCAGGTGTTAAAATTCCCTTCAAATGGAACCTGTATGATCCTATCTAATAATTCCTTAGCCGTTTCCTCTTGACCATCCAGATAAAGTAAATAGGCCAGATGATTCAGTGATTCGAGATAGACAGCTTGGGTCTTCTTATTCTTTTTGGGTACAAGACTGATATAGGATGCTAAATCAACATCATTTTCAACCTCTTCAATTAGTTCTTTAACATTCATTTCTTTTCTCCTATCCAGTTCATTTTTTGTTATAGAGAAGGGCTTTAATTGCAAATCTATCTCAGCTCACTCTTACCTTAATAGAAATTCTTTCGCTGTCGCTTGGACGTCTGGGGAAAGGTAGTGCTCTATTAAGTCACCTGTCCCAGCAATAAATTCCTCCAGAGGGACATCTTCTCTTTGGCCCCAAAAATTTGAAAAAGCGAAATAGAACTCCAAAAACTCCGTCAAACTATCGCTGAGTTTGTAGAAAATAGGATCTCCAGGCCTGCCCGCGTAAACTGGAGAACTTTCATCTTGCATATCACAGAAAAGAATATCGTCTGTATCTGTAGTAGCATATCTGGTATTGCCCTTCACTAAACTGAAGAACATCTTGTAAGGCCCAACATTCGACTGTCCTGGTAGGAGAATCTAATGGCAACAAAATGATATTAAAATTTTGATTGGCAAAAGATAAATTCTCTTTGAACACTATATGTTGATAGTAATCAAGTAATTCTCCTGTCAAATTGAAAGACTGGGTACTTAATTTTGTATCTGAAAAACTCACCGATTGGGGGATAAACGTTGTTTCCTCATAGAGTCTAATGATCTTTTTTAATACAGTAACTACTGCCATTTTTTCTCCTTGGTCATTCCTCTTCCGTCTCCTTTAAGAATTCCAGCCATATCTGCAGATCTGGATTTAACTCATGTGCTATCTCAGCATGCTTCCTATAATCCATATCCAAGTAGCCTTGTTCATTCCGGAAAATAATGCCTTGTTCATAACATGCTTTAAGGGTTGCAAGCATAGATTTCAATGACCGGTATTCGACCTGGGTCTCTTCTTCAAATACATAAAAACCAAGAATTTGTCCCTGAGCTTCTGAAGCTAGGTTCATGGCATAAAAATCTCCCCCTCCGCTGGAAAAAATTGGGAACCAGCATTGATTCCAAGTAGAAGTCTTCCTCAACTCCTGATAGGTCTGGATACTTTCTTCCAGAGACATCAAATAGAAACCAGGAAAAAATGCCAGCTCACCGAGTGTGATTCCCTCACAATCTTTTGACCCGTTTCTCCAAGTATAAAGAGCACGCAAGTCCTGAGTTGGCTGCAATGGGATTTCCTCAAACAATTCTTGGATTTTTAGAGAAGATATGCCCGGATTTAGATGGTCTACACAAGGATGATCTAGCTGTTGGAGACTTTTTTCAATCTCATTTAATAATTGGGTGATCGTTTCCATTTGTTCTCCTTTCCTTGTAAATCATTAGAGACGAGTTCCTTCGTCCCTAGAAAAGAGCTTGCGATTATTCAATCCCATCCTCTTTATTGTACTCTATCATGCATTTGACCGCATATTCTACCCATTCCCAAAAATCGTTAAACTCTTTTCGTTGCTCCCATCCTTCGGTAGCAAAATCATGAATGAGTTGGACCTTATTGCCCTTTCCTATTTCAAAACAAGCTGTATCATCACAATCTCCTCTTTTAGCAAATGGAATCAACTTTCGGGTTGGGTACCTTTCCTGCAATCCCTCATACAAAGACAGGGCCCATTCTGAATCTAACAGATACCAAATATCAAAATCAACTAAATTGAGTTCGATCAATTTTTTAAACGATTCAGGATACTGGAATATCTTTTCGTCCATTAGATAATTTTTCATTTCTTATTTCCTTTTGGTAGAAGACTGATATAGGACGCTAAGTCAACATCATTTTCAACCTCTTCGATTAGTTCTTTAACATTCATTTCTTTTCTCCTGTCACTTCCTTTTATTAGGATATTGACCAGTAAATCAGCACTTTCATTCCACCCTAATAAGTAGTTTTGATTATTTCTCCCGAACGAATATAGGTTTTAAAGAAGTTTTTAGGTACAGAGGCAATCTTAGGTGTAATGGCTAATCCATAATTGGCAAAATCCAAAGCCAACTTTTTAGAGTCAATTGTATCATAATACTCAACATACAATCTGCATAAGTTCACTTTGGTGATAGAGAATTCTTTTAGCAACCCATCCTTCTCAAGATCCTTCTCGGGATTTATGCTTGAAAATACGGTAGGATACGATGAATACTGAGTAGTAAAATCGATGGCCTCTTGGACAGCATTTTCCAATTCAGCTTGATCCATGCCATTTCTATTATCGATAGAACCTAATCGAGTCCTTAGAGCACAATCCACTTCTTCTAACAGTCCCGAGTCCAGAAAGAGGGGATGAATGCCAATATTAACGAAATAGGCAGTCCCATCTGATTTTCGTTGAAAATAGATCACCGTGTAAAAATCATGATTGATTTTATAATAGTTATTGGTTCGCTTTAGTCGCGAAAAGCCATTTTTTACGAAGAGTTCTTTGGCCTCTTTCATTTCATTACCTGCTCTTTCATAGGATGTTAAGAGTTGTTCGTTACATTTTACTAGGAGTCTAAATGGATATAGATCATTCCTACAACTTTTCCATTCTCAATATTGTATTGTTTCACTATATCTATGTAGCCAATCAATCCTTCATCACTAATCTCTTCTAGCGTTGCTGGTACTATGTTGTCTTTTAGTTTAAAATCTCTAGCTTTATTCAAATCACCTACATCTTCAATAGATGTCCAAAAAAGCATATATTCATCGCAATAAAAATAGATCTGATCATCACAAAACTCCGGTATTTTACAGAATTCAACTCCATCACTTTGCCTTTCTATCGCTCCACTATCTTGATAAACAAAGTATGTTTTCTTCATATCTTATCTCTCCTTTTAGAAGCATTTTCTTCTGATATTTTCTGCCTGAAATCTAGAATAATGAAGACTAGAGTCGTATTTTTTAAAGGAATACTTAATGTTAGGGTAATTTAGGCTTTGCTCTTTTTAATAAACTAGTAAAATCCTTAAAACTATTCTTACAATATTCTTCTTGAGCAGTTTCTATTGGTAAAAAGCGAATACCCCTCCCGCAATTATTAAATTCTATAGCATTTTTCACCTTCTCTGTCACAACTATACCTGCTGATGCCAATAATTCAACTTTTCCGGGTTTAAAAATATCAAAGTCTATATTCTCTTTTAAAACTAATTTCTTTGTAACGACATAATTAGTTTTAGAAGGTAATAATTCAGTTTTCTCATAATCAATAAAATCAGGAGCAGGATTATCTTTGGTATAGGTATTAAATTTTAATAGATAAAAGTCAGGAGATTCCATGACATCGCCATTCACTGTAAATTTAAGCTTTTTCCAAACATGACCTTGAATCTTGAATTGTTTAAAAATGGTTGCTAACTTTTTAGAAAGGATAAAACCATGGGAATACCAATAATAATCATAATCAAAATTTATTTTATTTATGTATTGTTTTTTATTCACAAAATTATAATAGATCACATCAGGACAATTTGGATTGTAAATATAATCTATTGGTTTAGTCCATTCTTCTTCGTAAGGTTTTTTTTGTATTTCAAAATCAACTCGCCCATATTCAACATCAAAATTAAAAGTCTTATTGGATTTATCATCCATTATAAAATAATAATTCATCGTTTTCTCCTAGCTTAATCTACCTTTACAATTAATAATTCTAGATTTTGGTTTTACCATTGCCCCTATCAGTAACTTCTATACTTTTTACCAGCTTTTAATGCATCTAAAGCAGCCTCTGTTACAGAAAGCTGTTCATTATCAAGAGCAAAATCTCTGGCTTTTAGTATTTGCTGATTACTGTTCGTTTCCTTTTTTATTTGAAATTCTTTTGTTCCTATTGACTTCTCCATGTATTCTACATTGCTACTCTAAGATTGTTCCAAGTATCATCTTATTTTGCTCGGATATCTGAAAGTCATTCATGAAATAGGGCAAAAAGTCATCAAGCAAGGGATGGCCAATCCCGTCGATTGGGAAGCCTCTTTTCTGACGTTCTTTTAATAAAACTAAGATTTCAATTGGGAAATACTGCCATAGTAAGGTATTGAATTCAACTAAATGACTATCTTTGGTGTTCGCTAAATGATAATCACACATGGATAAAATTGTTTCTCTAAAAACATCAACATCCTCTGAAAAAATAGTTTCCATAACCTGTTTATAGGCATCATTCACGTTAAGATAAGGGTTCGGGTCCAAGGGTTGATATTTAGCATCACAAGCATTCTCCAGTAGGTTAGCAAGTCGATCACCCTTACCATTTCCATAAAGAAAAACGACTAAAGGCAATAAACTACTGGATGAAAAGAAAATAGGTTGCTTCCCTTTTTCAACTTGAGCTTCTTTAAAATAGACTAATTTATCAATTAAAAACTCTACATAAGTATCATCTAAATAGGCAAGGGCAAATAAGATATTCAAACAAATATCTGTATCAAAGTTTGAGCCCCCTTTAGCCAAATATTTAGCAGAAGCCATATCACCCATTACAGAACAAAAACAGCCATTTAGCAAAGATTGATAGGTTTCAGATGCCTTGTTTTCAATGAACTCAGAAACCAAAGTATATGGTTTAATAGCATGAACCATCCGTACATGTTTATAGGAGTACGTTTCTGTTTTTCCATTTTCCTCCCAATTGATCTCAAGGCTTTTTTTGCCTGCTTTTAATGCTTCTAAAATTGCTTTAGTAGTAAAAAGCTGTGCTTTTTCAAGATCAAAATCTCTCGCCTTCAGTACTTGATTTCTAATGCTTGTTAATTTTCTTTTTTGATTTGAAAGTGTTTTATTCATATTGACCTCTAAAATTTCATTTCTTACACTCAACTACCGGTGTTTTTGAGGTTCATCTCTTTCTGTTTTCCTACATTATCCATGTATGTCACAAGGAAGAATTGATCCACTTCCCATCATCGAGCCATTCTTTCTTATCAATCCACCATTTCCCCTTTTGAAACACCATTTGAAAACGATAGAGAGTTTCTATACCAGAACGATTCTCCTTGATGTAGAAATAAGCTTGATTTCCGTTATGCTCTTCATCAACGATGGGATGTGTTTCTAATTTATAGTCAAACGGAAACCGGACAGATAAAGATACTTCCCTTGCTCTGAGTGGTTTTTTAGATGTACAAAACTGATTAAAAATAGTAGCTAATTCATCCTTCAACATCTCTTTATATGCTTGGTTTCTTAGGCTCCTAGTGGCCTTTTTCTCCCAAGAATACATAGCCTGCATAAACTGGAGTAAGGTTTCTTTTGCTAGATTCGTATGAGTCATGTTTCCTCCTACTTAGACAACGGGACTAATGGTTCGTTTATAATGAAGACATAGGTTATAAAAAACCTGTATTGAAGACATGTTTTTACCCCTCTCGCATGCAAACATGTGGTAACTCACTTCTAAGAAGTTCCCTTTGCTTTTGATTCGTTCTTCCCGTTGTTAAAAATCGGAGATGTTTCAGACTCTTCAAGTAGCTAACTGTTGATGCGTAGTTAAAAATATTCGTATCGACAAAATCTAAAAAACGAAGCTCACTAGATGGCTGGATAAAATCCAATTCTGGTAAATTTTTATTTGCTGTAAATGAAAGATAGAGCAACTGATCTAAATCCCTTATAAAATCAAAGTCCGGCAACTTTACACCATAATCAAAGTGCAGATAACGCATACCTGTATGAAAAGAAATGTTCTCTATCGTTTCCAAATTTGTCATAGAAGAAATCCCTAGAGCTTTCACACAATCTTTCTGGGGCAAGATGATCTTTCTTACTCTTCTAGCCCCAACTAATAAAATTTTTTCTACTTGTTCGTATGTTGAGAAGTCTAGCACATCAGATTTACTTCCCATCAAGTAAATCACCTTCGTATTGCTAGGTAACGAAAGCTGATTAAAATCCACATCCTTCAGCATATCCTCTGGGGTTTCAACAATGTACTTTTGTCTTAATAAGCGATTGATATCGATGAATTCTTTATAAGTCAATTTTTTGTCCAATAATGGTGCAATCTCTTTTATAGAATGCAGAGGCTCCATTGCCATTAGATTCTCTCTTTCGGAAAATCCTTCTTTTATGATTTCTAAATATTTATCTAAACTGGTCATCGTTCACCTCTTTTCATGAATATCATGCTTCTGTTTCTTTGTTCAACCTATCTATTTTTACAATGACACTTTTACAAGAAGACTACAGCACCGCTTGTCTCAAAAACTAAAATCATGAATCTCAAGAGTATTCTTTTCTATATAAACTTTATCCTGCTTGCTCAATCTCGATCAAAGATAACCTTGACTCTAGCTCTACCTAAATCGTCTAGATATTGCTCCAGTTTCGTAATCGACTCCTCCGAATCAGATAATTGAACTAATAAATCCCCATTAATGGTCATGACATCCTTTGTCGGTAAAAGCATGAGATTCTCAACGCTTGGATCATTCACAATCATTAAGGAAGGGGAATAAATACAGCTTGTGGAGAGGTCTAGATTTCCAAATCGCTCCCTAGCAGAAACAAAAATAGATTCCATCCCACCTTGAGCCTTCAGAACAAATTCCCTCTCAAAAAATGCTTCAAAACTATCGTAGATATCGATGACATCCATAGTAATCCCATCTAAATAATAAACTTGATGACTTTGAATGTTCCCATCCTTCAATCTATAAGCGAATTGATCTCCAATAGCAGACATACCAAAAAAATAGTAGTCTGATGCATAATCTCTCCAGACATCTTTCCATAGCCTATCCGAATTCCAAGAGTCCAGCGTGATGGCTTGAGTAGAATCCGTCCCAAACAAGCGATAATAGCCACCATAAAATTCCAAGCCATTGGTTATGGAGAGCAAATCCAAGTGTGCTTGCGGAAACTGTCTGGCTTTGAGTTTTTCTAGTTCAAGAGCTGAGGCCCCACTTTCTTGTACAATTAAATCCTCGCATGTTCTGAGATAATTTTTTATTTTCATCCTTTATCCTCTATCACTAACCAAGCATAAATGCTATAAAATCTTCTCGGTAATCTTCAGGAAGTTGCTCCTCGATAATAGCCATGATTCCTGTTAAAAAACCTTCTTTATAGTCCGACAAGTCCTCATCAATGTAGATGTTATTCTCAAACTTGGTGATTTCTAGCTTTTTCATCAGCATATAAGTGGTTAAGAAAGTAGAGAGAGAAGGACTGAGAGCATAGAGCTTAGAATCTCCTGGGATTCTCCCATAGACTGGACTGAGATCACTCTCTAAGTCACAAAAGATAACTTCATCCCCCATCAAGTGGGCAAAAACTACATAAGTTTCCTTCCAGCCTTGATCCTGCCATCCTTCTGCTGCAGCTTCACAAGAGGAGAGAGGAAACAGAGCAAGATCATAGGGAGCCCCTCTAAAATAAGCTTCTTCATCAAAGTTCAAATGTTGATAGAACTCTTCCAATTGACCAGACAAATCTGGCTTTTCGACATGGAGACAGTCACTAGTAAATATAAGCTCCCCTAAGCCCTTGTTTCTATGATAGACTTCTACGAATTCCTTCAACAAATTGAGCATCATTATTGGACTCCTCTCACACTTTTTGGATTATAATTGGCTATTTTCAACTGACGATTACGTATCATTCTGACTGCTAGCGACAGCCTGAGCCCAGATTCGTTCAAATTCCTCTTGACTAATCTTGATGGAGTCTGATAGATCCAACTCATCTTTTCGACCATCATAGAGTAGAAACCCTACTTCTGGAACATAATCCTGTAGGCAAGAAGAAGCATAAGAATGCCCATTCAAAACGTTAATTTGTCGACTTGCACGCTGACCAGTAAACTCTGTATAAATAACTCCTAGGCCTGACATAAACTCACTATTGCCATAATAATAATATTCTTTTTCACACATTAGAATCTTCCTTTACCATTTGTCTCTCCAAGAATGGCATTCTTTCCTCTTTGCCTCTTTCATCGACTAATTCAATGTTAAGCTTTCACATTATAGAATCTACGGGTTCTTAGCCTTATTCTCCAAGACTCTCACTTCTACTTTATCCTCCGCTAAATGGAGATCCAGTACTTTTTCCTGGTCTTGAAAGAATAGCATCAAGTCTCTGGTAGAAAATTCAGTAGAATAAGAGGGCAAAAAATCATCCAAAGACTCCATTTGAAACAAGACGTAAACTGGTGAAAACTCCCACAAAACTAGGATAAACCGACTGCTATTGCCAACAAGACTTTGAATTGATCTACTTAGATCTTTAGTAGTAAGATTGGCAGAAAACTCATAAAGGCAAGGAATCGGAGAATCGATAGGATTCAACTCCCCAGCATACCAATCAATTTCTTTAGGTTTATCGGTCAGAAAATGAACATCCTTTATTCCCTTCAAACCCTTGATTCGTTTTTCTACTTTTAATAAGGATAATCTCTTTTTTATGTCACTCATTGTTCTCACTCTCCGTTAGCAAAAGGGTGCTTGCTTCATGAAAAACATTTGATAGGTCAGAATAAATCTCTAGCAAAGCCTCATACTTTTATATTTACTTTTAATCATGTTATCTTAAATAGCAAACAGGATTCCTTCAAAATACCCTATCGGCCAATGTCCCATATAATACAAGTTAACAATATTTTCCCAATAAGACCCTAACGACAAGGACTTTTCTACTAAATATTGTCTAAAAGCAAAGGCCATTCCCATTTTAGCAACATTTGAAAAATCATGCGCTCTGGATACAAACAGGCTTTTATCCATCTCTCTTGCCTTTTGGAATATAATTTGACTAACCCTTTTCCTATAATCTACAAGTTCCTCTGGAACCTTAAGATCCCCATAAAATGGATCTTTATCACTCAGCGACGACGGAAGCCAATTCATTTTTTTATATAGATTCTCAAAAGCTTCTTCCGTAGGATTTATAAAAGCTTCATTGACGTTTTTTATAAAGATAACATGATCTATTTGTTCAGTTTCTCCCATTTTAAAAAAGAAATCACTTTTTATAAGACGTTCAATCTCATCATCCCAATTCATCCAGTCTACCTCAATTCTGTCATTTAAAAAAAATATCTGATTTCATAACTAAATGTTGATTCCTCTTGCTTTTAAACTTTCAATAATTCTTTTTTCTAAATGAGAAGAAAGCCAAACTGTCCATTCTTCATAATCCTTGCTCTCCTCAAAAGAAATAAACTATTCTTGACCATTCTGCCATAATCTAGGCTTTTCATGCGGTAAGGCAGGAAGAAGTAACTGTATTTGAGAAAAATGAGAATCTATTTCGCAGTCATACTTCTCTTCTTGTCCGACTTTCGGCCAACGTTTTTTATATATTCCCAGACCATTTATGGCAATTGGCGGAAATAACCTTCCTGATTGGATGATGTCTTCTATTTCAGGAGACAATTCATTGATTAAAGTAAAAACCTCTATGAGTATACCGCCACCACCTAGATCTTTGATGATTCTACAATAGGCGAATTTTTTATCTTCTCCTAAAAAATCAGACTTTTTAAATCGCGCTAATTCGGATCTATCAGATAAAAACAAAGGAATTGCAAAAATTTCTCCACCGGCAACATTTGCTAATTTATTCACCATAGTTTTTGACCCTTAATTTTTTGTATTCTATTTTGTTATATTGCCATTTCTTACTATACTTGCTTACTTGCTATTGACAAGTATTTTATGGACAATGGCTAGTTTTTTGGGGTTCGTTCAGCTATGTTTTCAAACTCTAGCTTGCTCACAACCTCATTCTGTTTATCCAACAGATAAAGGAAGTTCCCTTTTGTTTCCAGTTTACCAAGCTTAGCCCCATAGTCCATCTCGTGAGCAGGGCAGGATTGAATCAACTGACGGATGCTCTTATCCTTATGCTCTATCTTCCAAAACAAATCCACCTTATCCAGCTGATGCTCCACTTGAATGGAATAGGTCGTGGATTGGATCTTCTTCCTTTTCCACTCCCAGCTATTTTCATAATCGTTTTTCTCTATTTCATTGACTACATCCTCTATCAAGGAGCAAGGAATGGAGAGCTCCTGAAACACGCACTTTACCCCTTTTACCAAGGCCTCTAAGAGCAGCTTTTTCTGTTCCAATGGACTCAAGCTTTCATAGCTAGAAAAATCAAATGGGACCTGGACAGTATAGACACCAAGTAGGTTCATGATAGCTGGATTGCTAATCGTATCTACACATTCTACGATGATTTTCCAACAATCCTTGGTCACAACTGGTTTGAAGAGGCGCTCTACCATAGAGGTCATACATTTGGATTCATATACGAACGCTCTTCGCAGGTCTTTCCAATTCTGTCGATAGTCCTTAATTCTAGCTTCCTCGTAAGTTAGCACAGCTGAGTCCATCAGCTCCTCAATCCTCTGTTGATTTTCCATATAGGGCTTATCTAATTCAAAATACTGTAACTTCATATTCGTGGTCTCGTAGTTTTTTTCTTGTAGAAAGGTTTAGCCTTAGGTCAAAGTCTGTTGTTTGTAGTTTTTTAAATATGTAATGATTCGCTTTTCTACCTGTTAGGCATTCCAACTCCTTTAGGATACATACTGTTTACTCTCCTCAAAAGAGATTTCCCTTTCTTGACCATTTTCCCATAGTCGTGGTGTCCCTCCTAGCAATGGAGGATTGTTTGATCATCCAGAATCTCCGCAAGTAAGCTAGGAATTCATCTTTAAGTATCAATCTTCACTGGCCCAATCTCAGCAATTCTAATAAGGTCAGAAGATCCTGATAACATCACATCATTTTGGTTTATAAAATTGAATTCAACCTTCTTTTCTAAAAAAAGCAGTTCCAGTTGGCCATTCACCTGATGAATCCCCTTGGAATAAAAATGGATTTCATCTAAATTAAAAAACTCTAAATTAATTTTTATGGCATTAAATGCACTTTTCTGCCACTTTTCAGGGAAATTAGTTGGCAAATCAAATAAATAAAAGACAAGATCTAATTTGTAATCGTAACATAACACAGTATCAAGAAATACATTCTTCAATTCCAAATCCCCATCAAACAGATGAATAATCTTTTCCCTGCCCACTGCTTTTTCAAACCATTTCACAATATGAACTCCTTTTTTAAAAATGAATAAAAGTCTTGTTTTTAAGAGTTATTGTTTCGCTCTTTAAGGAGATTTTAGAATAGACTGACCCTCCTGCCGTCCTTTCCTTTGGATACATCATCAATGATTGTATTTATATGTACTTCGTTAAATTGACGAGAAAAGTCTACAATTTTCTGGCGATTCTGTTCTGGATATAGATAAGATGCAGCCAAAATGAACATAAAAGGAGCGATTGTTCCTCTTATATTTTCCAAATAAACATCCTTGGTGATAAAGGTCATGATCTTCTCAAAATCGTCATCTTTCAGCACAATCTTTCTCATATAGAGTGCTGCACAAGCGCCAGCAGCTTGCAATAAGTTATTCGATTCCAAGGACTCATAAACAAAAGACAAGTTCTCTGTTTCTAAATTTTCTAGATAAGCAATCGCTACTGCTAGAGAGCGATAGGTTACAGGGGTTGGAATATCTCTCAGCAGCAATGACTTGAGATAGGGGACTTCTTCTGTACAATCCGTTGCGGCTATGGCGTAGAGTAAGTACATTTGTGATTCCCATGATTTAGGTTTTTCCATCTCGCCTTCCAAGGCTTGATGTAAAAATGGTCCATATCCTTTTAGTCTGCCCTTTAAAATTTTTTTCGCAGCTTTTTTTACCAAGGGCGTACGTCCTGAAGTTAACTCATCTACATAGTCCATCTCAAACTCCTTTATTTCATTTGCTTGTCCAGTTTTTCTTCCAATATTCTGTTATAAACTATACTTCCGACACAGGCTTCCCAGTCCAGATCGTCAACTTCTTCCCTAGAAAAAATCTTAGGTTCCCGCCTACCATCTAGCCAGACCTTCCCAAAGTGAAGACCATTTGGATCTCCCCACTTAAAGGCTAAATCCTTAAAAGGGATTGGATCAAAATCCGCTTGGTGAGCAATTATCTGCCAAGACCATACTGGACTTCGATCAAACAAGGTGTAAGAATCTACAATGATGGGCTTACCTATAAATTGAGCACGATTTAGCTCCTCAACTGTTATAGTAGGACTTGCTTGAAAGATATCGAAAAATTGAATGACATGACCAACATTCACTTTTCCAAGGATTTGACCAAATACAAACATTTCCTCCGAAAATTGATAGCAAAAAATATCACCAATTTTAATAAATCGAAGTTTTGTTCTTGGCTTTTCATTCCACTCACGAATCTTTATCTGGGGCAATTTTTTCTCCATAATTAATTTAATTCTATTCCTACTGCTCTTTATTTAAGATATGAAAGAGATCATCTCTTAGTACAATTCCATCGTCTTCTATCAAATAGGCCATGTGCTCCCAGAAGGGCAATTCTTGTTCAGGGTGAGTTTCCAAGGCAAGTACTTGATTCTTCAAGTTTACTGCAATCTCTTCGACTTCATCTTGCTCAATCTCATAAAACTTTGCTTTCAAAAGAAAGATACTTGATAGAAAGAGCGAATAAGAGGAAACAAAAGTATGTAAGGAAGAATTGACATAAATCCTCGCTTCTTGAAAAACTTCCCTTCCTTCTCGATTGCAAAGTAAGAAGACTTGTTCCTCTTCTCCAATTACAAAAGCACCTAAAAAACACTAGCCAAAAACCCTATAACTCTCTTGCTCTTTCCTTAGTTTTACTAGATCAGTAGCTACTTTAACAAAAGAAAATCCCATTTTAGAATAATCCTCTAAATATGCCAAAAGGTTGAAACGGACCTCATCCAGACGAAATGGTTTCTCCTCTGTAGGTACCACACAAAAGCCCTGCTCCTTCACGAATTCATCGATAGTAACTGTCATTTTTCTCCTTATCACTATCAGTCATTGAATACCATTTCTCTAATCGGCCTAGCTAATCTTCAAATGGCATAAAGCTATCATGCTGCTGATAATAATTAAAAGCCTCGACCAAGTCATTGTGACTAGCATTTGGTTTTTCCTCAAGTGCGACTGCAAGAACATCAATCAACTGCTCTCCATAGTAGACTAGCTGCAGATCTTGCTCCGTCACTTCTGTCGGGTAGACATCACGGTCTTCCACGACATCCGGATAATCGGATACCCAATAGAGCCTAGCTAGTGCCAGTTCTCCATCCTCCTTGCCATAGAGGCAAAAATCATCTGATACTAATTGATCTACGCGCACCTGCTCAATTATCTGCTCTAGTGAAAGTTCTTGGTGTTTTCGCATCCCGTCTCCTTTTGAGTCTCTCTTCCCAAAGGCTTTTTTTATTTGACCTCCATATTACAGGTCCCTTTTAGGCTATCATACCATAAGATTCCTTTTCCATAAAGCTAAAATAGAAAATGAGCCCAGTGGTTTTACTAGACTCATTTTATCCTTATTATTTTACTTTATTATTTTACTTTTTCAACCCATATTGACCGCTCAATCAACCGTCTTAGACAGAAGTCTTGCCCTTCTTCTTGAACCAGCACGTCATAACCCCTAGGATTTGAGTAACGGCTAAGGGTATAGCCCGTCTCTTCCAGAACTTCTCTCTTGAGGGTTTCTGTCAACCCCTCACCGAGTTCCTGACTACCACCCGGTAGATCAAAACGATGTTGATAGAGGCCTCTTATTTTTTCAATGCAGAGCAGTTTCCCGTCTTGAAGACAGACTCCGTAGACGCCAAAGTGATTTTTGATTTCCATCAAATCCTCCTACTTTCATTCAAAGCTCAGTCGATAGTGAAACCAGTATAGCTATTCTTTTTGCAACACCATCTCTTATTGACCCTAATCATTTCTTCTCTATTGATTTAATACCTTTTCAATATCAATTTTAGTAATTTTTCTAGATACCAATAATCCTGCAAAAACTGAAGTGAGTATCCCTATTAATACCGGGAACAACAATCTGGTAAGTTCAATATCTAGTGGTAATCCACTCAAAAAGATGATCAAATAAGAAATAGCAATTCCTATCACCAATCCCGCGCTTGTACCTCTTACTCCCATCATAAAGCTTTCAAATAAATATATTCTTTTTATCTGTCGATCAGATGCACCGATGATTTTAAAAGTTGCGATCTGTTTATGATTCTCCTGAATGGTAATGGCTAGAATATTGATGATATTAATAATCGCTACAATAGAGATAAGAACTATGATTAAGAGGATAAAAAGGTCGATGTAGGAAAACCATCTGGATAGCATATTGATAACATCCTGTTGTGTTGCTACAACAACATCTAATCCTGTTCCTGATAAAGATTGTTTTAAATTTTCATTTTTTAAAACATTCTTTTCTATCTTGTTTGCCACTTCATTTAAATCGGTTCCATTTTTTACAGTAGCATTCAGATAGTAATACTTATTTGATGAAACGCTACTACTATTTACATTGATTGCCATCATTTGATTTATTTCTGTTGGCAAGGTAGAAAATAACTGCGCTTCTTGCTTGTCTATAATGCCAGAAATTACAAACTTTTCATAATGATTATCAATCTTAATAGTCACCGTATCTCCGACATTCATTGATGTAGCCTTGTGTACGGAATCTCCGATTAATATTTCATTGTCCTTCTCTGGAAATTTCCCTTCAGCAATTCTAATATTCAGGTTTTTTAAATACTTTTCTTCTAAACAATGGATGGTATTGGAAACCGATGTTTTGCCATTTTGGAATTTGATATCATCCGTAAATAATAGTTTTACACCAGTAATATTTTTTACTTCATCTATTTTTTTTACTCGATCAATATCTTCATTAGAAAATAAAGGCAAAGCTTTATAATTCAGAGAATTTTCTTTATTACCAAAGGCAACAGTAACAACATTTTTATTTGCTACAGTCATTTCTTTAATCATTTTATTATAGAAAGAATTAGAAATGAGCATCACTAAAACAATTAGCAAAACAGAGATCGCTATTGACAGTCGAACTAATCTATATCTTCGTTTGTTAACTTCTAAATCTCTTTTAGCAATGAATAATATGGAATGATTCATTTTATCATCTCCTTACGTACTCAATTTTGCCATCAACAACTGTGCAAATAGACTGCATACTATTCGCCACCTTATCACTATGAGTTACTGTTATAATCGTGATACCTAACTCCTCATTGATCCGCTTCAACAATTCTATTATATTTTGTTCGTTAGCAGCGTCTAAATTACCAGTAGGTTCATCTGCTATCAATATTTCTGGATTATTAATAAGAGCTCTTGCCAAAGCAACTCTTTGTTTTTCACCTCCACTAATCTTATCAATACTCTTGCTTAACATTTCCTTTGAAAGACCTAAAGTGTTACAAATTTCGTTAATGTTATTCTCTCCATTTTCAAAAAAATATCTTGGAAGTAGAATATTCTCTTTCACCGTGAAACCTGAAATCAAATTAAAGTTTTGGAAGACACAGCCAATATTCCTACGCCTTACCTTACTCAAATTTTTCATATCTAAAATGGAACTACCACAGACTAAGATATCCCCCTCATTTAAACTGGTAATCCCTAATATTAATTTAACAAGAGTAGTTTTTCCTAATCCAGAACGGCCAACTATTGCAGTCGTGCTACCTTTTTTAAATTCAAAATTACAATTTTTGAAAATATATCTGACATCCGATCCATCACTAAAACATTTAGTAACATTCACTAATTTAATCATGATTTCACCTTCATTCCATAATGACTTAGCAAATCAATTGTACTATACGTTTCTTCTAAAACAATCTCTTAAGGTTTCAGGTAGCCCATTCAAAAAGTTCTTCTGAACTTACCCTCAGTTATCTTCATAATTGTTATTATCCCTGTCTTTTTTTGGTGAAATAGGCTAGATCTCCATCGTTACCAATCATAAAGAAATCTGATTCATCCTGATCACTCTGGTAGGTTTAATTTCGTTCAGTAAGATCTTCTTTAGCATAGAGGTAAATACCTGTCTCACCACTATCCTAACTTAATTGTTCATCTAGGTTTGATCCTCTTTCAGTAAGGAAAAAACAATTACATTTCTTAGCAAGATTTCAACTCTTGCTTTTTCATCCCCCTACTTCAAGCTCCATCCGCCATCAATGGTCAGGAGTTGTCCCTGCATAGCAGAAGCCTTCCCGCTAGCCAAAAAGAGGCTGACTTCCGCCACTTCTTCTGGTTCTATCCAGCGTTTGATGGGCGTCTCACTGGCTACCCAGTCAGCCAAACCACCTGGTTCAAAGTCAGCTGCCGTCATGCCTGTTTTGACGGCTCCTGGCGCGATGCCAAAGACCTGAATCCCAGCTTCTGCATAATCCAGGGCCAACTGCTTGGTAAAGCCCGCTAGAGCATGCTTGGAGGAAGTATAAGCGTGACCGCCTCCACCAGCTAGACTAGATGCAATGGAGCACATATTGATGATGATACCTCGCTTCTTCTCCAACATTTGAGTCAGATAATGCCGTGTCAGCTCCACCGGAGTCACATAGTTAATCTCAAAAATCTCCTGAATCTCCTGAGCACTTTGCTCAAGAAGCGGTTTGTAATCATCCAAGACCCCAGCCGTATTACACAAGACATCTACCTCAGGACACCAGTCGAAAATCGGCGTCAAATCAAGAGTTAAGTCCCGTTGCAAGAAGTGAAAATCACCTGCTAACTGAGGATCCGCTCCCTGATCCACTCCATAGACCTGGTAGCCCTTTTCTAGAAAGAGGCGAGCTTGAGCCAGACCAATCCCGGAACTCACGCCTGTAATCAAGACCCCTTTAGTCATGGACTTCCACCCAATCTGTCGCTAAGACATCACAAGGGGTTGGACTCCACATAGAAAAGCCTTCCCCTTCACCAGACACGTTAATGAGGAAATAAGGTGTCACTTCCAGAGCCACCCCATTTTGCTCAATGGTATCAAAAAGTTGGACGTAGTTTTCTGCTCCACCCCAACCAGTTCGTACATATTTTTTCTTAGCTTTTAAGCCTGGTAAAATCTCTTCAAATGTCATGTTTTTCTCCTTTGTTATCTATTTAACTTTCTCCCTTCATTATACCAAAAAAAGAGCTTTCTCTATGTAAAAAGCCAGAGTTCTTCTACTCTAGCTTTCATGTTTTATTGATTTTCTTCTGAATGGCGATACCCATAACCGAAATAAATTCCAACCCCGATCAAGAGAGCAACTCCGAAGGCCAGCCAGGTCGATAGGGAATACTGGGTCATAAAGGACAGACAGACCACAATCGATAGGATTGGCAAGACTGGAACCAAGGGTGTTTTAAATTCACCAGGTCCAGGAGCCCCGTGTTCCTTGCGCAATTTCAAGAGGGCAAAGGCCAACATAACCAGGTAAGCCAAGGTACAGATATTTAAGAAGGAAGCGATACTTGCAAGTGGAAAGACTCCACCAGCAATGGCAGCCATCGATCCAGCTACTAGTGTTGCATTTTTGGGAATTCTAGTTTTTGGATCGAGCTGTTTCATAGCTTTTGGCAAGAGCCCATCCCGCGCCAAACTGTATATCATCCGTGAGAGGGCAAAGGTCATGGAAATGCAGACGGTAATCAGGGTCAAAATAGCGACTAGCGATACATAATTCCCTGCCCAGCCGGCTCCGACCCGACGAAGGGCAAAGGCTACTGCATCATCAACATTTAAGTTCTTAAAAGGAACCATACCTGTCAAAACTAAGGTAACCAAAATATAAAGAACAGTTGTGATCAAAAGACTAAGGACAATGCCACGAGGAACGTTCTTTTGTGGTTCCTTGATTTCATCGACCGCCATTGAAATGGACTCAAAACCAAGAAAGGCAAAGAACATGAGCGAAGCTCCAGACATAATCCCTGTTTGACCACCATAGATTTCGCCAAATCCATAAGGGGCAAAGTTTGCCCAGTTGCCAGGATTTAGGTGAAAAATCCCAACAAGAATAAACAAGGCAAGAGCTGAAAACTTGAGTAAGACCAGCAAGGAATTAAAACGTAAGACCGCTTTTGCATTCATAAGGACTAAGGCAGTGACGAGGACCATGACCAAAATAGGCAAGAGATCCACATAAGTTCCCTTAGCTGGATCAAAAGTCCCGTTTAAAGCCGTCGGCAGGCTCCAGCCAAGATTGGCCAACAAACCCTTGAAATAAGCAGCCCAACCTGAAGCCACCCCTGATACGGCTGTCATAAATTCCATCACGGTCAACCAACCGGCTATCCAGGCTGGAAACTCTCCAAAGATGGCATAGAGGTAACTATAGGCTCCACCGGTTGAAGGGATGCGAGACGCAAACTCTGCAAAGAAGAGGGCAGATAAGCCGACGCAAAAAGCCGCAATCACAATCGAAATGATCAAGGCTGGACCAGCTAAATTCGCTGCTGCAGTTCCCGTAATCGTGAAGATCCCTGTCCCCACCATGGCACCGATTCCTAAAATAATCAAATCCCACAATCGTAAATGGCGATTTAGACCCGGGTGTACTTGCCCAAGTCCCTTTTTTCGAAATAAACTCATCTCTATTCTCCCATCTAATGAGTTTATTCTATCATACTTGAACAAGAAAAGGGAGACTCTTTTTCCCCCTTTTCTTACTATTTATCACTTTCCGTCCTATTCTTTTTCAAAGTACGAATCGTAAACCAATAATAAATAACCAGCCCAAAAACGATGATCACTGTGGGCAGAAGAACCGTCATAGCAAGATTCTGAACTCCTTGTGCCAAGGTCCAACGATGTAAGAATCCAACCACTAAAAAGGCGATGATAGGAAAGATGAAAGCTCGTCCAAACTCTTCTTTCCATTGCCAAAGAATGAGAGCCCCGCTAGCCCCTGTCATGAGAAGAGTATCCCAAGGACTAGGAACCGCTAACCAAGCAAGAGCTGGCAAGAAGCGGACGCCCACAATTTCACTTAAAAAATAGATCCCTAATCCCAGAACAAATGCCACATAAATTGCTTTTTTCGCTTTTTCTTCCGCAAAAATGAGGCGACGAAGGAGATAGAAGATCATCCCAACTGTTAGGAGTCCCAAAATGATGTCGGTCAAATAGACTAGAGGCTTGAGCACAAGGACCGCTTGAGAAGCAAAATCACTTAAGAGGCGATAAAAAATCACAATACCTGAAAAGATAGCCCCATATTTTAGAACAGACCGCGTCGATTCTTTGGGCATATTTTCGATGATTTGGTCTGCCATTCCCTTTGGATCGAGACCAAAATAATCCTTTGCCGTCAAGCCATCCGCTCTTGCTTGCGAAAAATCTACCGCTAAATTATAAACTTGCTCTCTTAAGGCTTCCTCCTTATATAAGAAACCTGCAAAATTGAAATAATCCCAGAGATCTTGGAAATAGGCTTGGTCCTCTTGGCTAAAGGTTTGCATCAAGGCCTGCGTTTCTTCATAATAACTAACGGTTTTCATGCTTCTTCCTTCTTTCTTTGGAGACAAAATACAATAAGGGTCAGGACTAGTCCCATGAGAGGAAGTAACCAGCCTATTAAATGAGCAGTTTCCTGATTCACAAGACGAATCCAGCATCCAGTAACTAGGAAAGTCAGGCCCATGACTAGTAGACTCGACATCAGACGATTCCTGCTTCTAAAAGCCATGACCGTAAACCCAAGTAAGACTAGGACAGCGAGAACAATCGCCCAACCATCTGATAAGAAGAGACTCCCAATGTGGCCAAAATAGATCGAAAATAGTCGTACGATGTTCAGAAATACCATCAGGCTGATCACACTGATAAACATAGCCCAAGACCACTTCATTTCACCATAGCTCTGTTTGGACCAAAGCCACGTGATGAACTGGCTGAACACCAAGAAATTGAGTAGAATGACAACATAGGTCAAGGGTTCGATTTTCAGTGGTGTCATCCAGGTAAAATCCATTAAATAACGCATGCCAACCAAGATCACTCCAAGTAGGAAGACGAGTCCCACATAAGATCCTAAAGAGCGTTTAGGCAAGTCTGAAAGAACTTGATCCACCATCGCCCGTGGATCCTTTCCAAAATAATCCACCGCCCGTATGCCTTCTTTTTCAGCAACTTTCAGATCGCAAACCATATTGTAGAGTTGTTCACCGAGCGCTTCATCATCATAAAAATAGGACTTGGCCCCAATATAGGCCACCATTTTTTTCACATAGGCTTGATCCTCTTTGTTTAGATGAATCAATTCATCTGACATTTTTTCTGTATAACTTTCTACCATTCTTCTCCCTCCTTCTTGATACGTTCTACTTTCGTGACCAGTTCCTGCCACTGGTCCCAAAATTCCCCTAAACGCTCTCCTCCAGCATCACTGAGTGAAAAATACTTGCGATCGGGACCATCTGGAGACGGCCTCATTTCCCCATGAATAACCCCTTGTTTTTCTAATTTTTGAAGCAGGGGATAAATGGTCCCAGCGACAATCTTATCAAATCCCATCTCTTTGAGACTTTGGATCAATTCATAGCCATAGATGGCCTTTTTAGAAATAATCTCCAGCACACAGCCCTCCAAGACTCCCTTTAGTAATTGGGACTCTTTCATTCTTCTCACCTCTTTCTTCACATTCTTTACTAGTTTGTTTTACATACTAGTTGTTTCACTATCAGTATACTCTTTCTCGACTAGTATGTAAAGCAAAATAGTAAATTTTTTAAAAAAAATTTTATTCCTT
>ENA-OWRC01001623-OWRC01001623.1-human-gut-metagenome-genome-assembly--contig:-NODE-1623-length-21100-cov-16.664433_pt1 | contig 21100 bp, 18 predicted proteins | sample MGYA00248268_ERZ651895 | MGnify/ENA primary metagenome ERZ651895 (study PRJEB26924, sample SAMEA4378242) | human gut metagenome | biome: human gut; feature: human-associated habitat; material: faeces...
GCCAGAATATGCGAGTACTACTTTATTTGCTTTACCCATGATAACACCTCATAAAAAACTTACTATGTATTTAAACTCATATAATCAATATTATATCAGAAAATTGTGAAAGCACCGTGGCATCTAGCAAAACGGTCATGCCCTCTTTCTGACAAAAATTAGTATACACCTGTATAAATATAAATGCAAGTATTATTTTTATTCATTTTGGTAATATATTTCGAATCGTAATTATTATATTGAAATGTTCCTTAAATCTATTAGTATATATTTTTTTGTTAAAATTATATAATTAAAGAAAAGCATAGGGGGAAATAAGATGCCTAACAGAGAAGCAACGAGTGTTATATTCGGTTTTGACTTTCAAGCAAATGCAGCTATAGTCTTAGCATTAGAAAATCTTAATAATTTACAATCATTACGTTTAGAAAGTAGCTATGAAGACATTGATATAACTTTATTCAATGGTAGCCATATATTAGCTCAAGCAAAATCAGTTACAGAACCAATGACTGATTTTCGAAATGTCCGAAAAAACTTAACAAAAGCTCTGACTAGTTTATCTGAAGGATACACAGAGTTAAATCAAAACGAAATCAATTGTTCTAACCTTATATATATTACTAATTCTCGTAATCCACTAAAACAACCGCAAGGAACAATGAATGTTTTTGATGGGAAAACCAATCGTCAGTATCATGAATTGCCTACTGTTGCACAAGAAATTATCGATAATATAATTACAAATGAGAAAATACAAATTGAAAAAAAGTTGTTTGCTGTCTATTTATTACCATTCGAAACCGATAATAGAAATGAACGGTACAAAGCAATCATCAGAGTTATTGATGACTTCCTCGGAATGAACAACATTCAGATTGCAGGATTGTCGAATAAAATCCTAGAAAAATGGACCGCTCTAATTTTAACTAATGGCTCTACAAGAGATACCCAAATAGTTTTAAGAAAAAAAGACTTAATTTGGCCAATAATTAATATAATTATAAACCCCGATAACCTGATATCTACTTTTAGAGATTACTTTGATGAATCAGAGTACTCCGAAATTATACGAAACTATATAACCCTTATAGAACAAAATACCGAACGAGTAGAAAGTTTCACAAAGGTTATTTATGAGTTTTCACAGTATAGAGATTCTAGTATCGGTAATCAAAAGATTTTAAACTTTGCAGAAAATTTTTTTAGAACTTATATAGATGAATTTCTTCTTAACGAATTACCAGTAGACATCCAAGAAAAACTTTCAAAAGTTATAATATACTGTATTTTAACTAAAAGGCATGAAATAGATAAATTAAAAAAGGGAGCAAATATATGCGGCTAACTACTCTTATCGTAAAACAAGGCTTCTTTGAAAAAACTTTTTCATTTTCAAACAAAACAAATATTATATATAGTAAAAAAAACGGCTGTGGAAAAACAACCCTAATTAGACTACTCTTATATGCACTCGGGTTTAATATTCCAAATACTAAAAATTTAAAATTTGATTGCTTAGAAATTAACCTTATACTCGAGCATGAAGTATTAGGTTCAATTAAGTTAACGCGCGAACGCCGGGACCAAATTACATTAACCAAAAACAGTAAAATAACTACATTCAGTTTACCTGGAGAGGATAAAAATATTCATCAAATACTTTTCAACACTTCGAATACTGATATTATAAATAATCTATTAGGGACATTCTATATTGATCAAGAAAAAGGCTGGACATTATTAAATAGAGGTACAGTTATCGGTAGTATTCATTTTAATATTGAAGAGTTAATCAGAGGACTTGGCAATAAAAATAATGATAAATTATTACAAAAAAGAGATAATATAAATCAAGAGATAAAACAATATCGACAAATAATAAAAATATCAGAATACCAAAAATCAATTCAAGATGAAGCTAATGATAATATAACAGACTTTGATTCTGCTTTGCTTAATAAATTAGAAATGTTAAAAATAGAGTATCGTAGATTAAAAAGAGAAAAAGAGCAAATAGATCAACTTTTAAGTGATAACAAAAACTTCAAATCTTATATAGAAAGCATGAAACTTACGATTCGTATAAATGACGAAATTATACCTTTAACTAGTGATAAAATCGAGGGATATAGTGATACTATTGACTCTTTAAAAAGTAAGTTAAGATTTATTTCTCAAGATATTAATCAAGTACTATCTAAAATCAAAAAATTGGAAAGGGATATAATTCCACCAGACGACCAAGATACTTTATTTACTACCCAATCATGGACACAAAAGTTTAATTCTACATTATCCAAATTACACATTAACCAAAACTTACTAGAGGAACACATCCGAAAACTAACAATAGAGAAAAGTAGAGTTGATAATGAAATCAAAATATTAACTAAAGAAAATAACTCAGCTGCGATTTCTCTATATAAATCAATCAAAACATATGTAGATTTATTGAATATAAGTTCTGGAGAAGATATCCCATTAGAATATATCTTCACTTCCAATTTGAAAGAATTATCTGGAGCGCTACTACAAAAGCTAGTATTTTCATTCAAAATGTCATATTTAAAAGAAACTGAAAAATTATTAGACATAAAATTACCAATTATTATTGACTCACCTAGTGCTAAAGAGTTGGATTTAGATAATGTTAGGTTGATGTTTAGTATCTTGAAAAAAGACTTTCCAGACAATCAAATTTTTATTGCCTCGATATATAAATATGATTTTAACGAATCAAACTCAAATATTATAGAATTAAAAAGTAGTATATTAGAATAAAAAATATGCAACATCATTAATGATGTTGCATATTTTTTGTCAATAGATTATTCAATAAACCTCTACTATTATTCCTCAACAAGCCCCAAATCTTGTTGATATGCATAGTCTGCCTCCGCTTGAGATATCATACCTTGATCCACCATTTGAGCTAGCACTAATTTTTGCCGAGCTTTAGCACCTTTATAATTTTCATAAGGATCCAAATAGGTTGGTGCATTGGGCAATGCCGCTAACATTGCACATTGACCTAAGGTCAACCGACTAGGGCTGGTACCAAAATACCCTTCGGCAGCCTCTTTTATACCATAATAATTATGTCCATAATAGACCGTATTCAAATACATGGTTAAAATTTCATCTTTACTATAGTAATGCTCCATCTCTACCGCTAGAATAGCTTCCTCCGCTTTACGCGACATCGTCCGTTTCGACGACAGAAATAGATTTTTTACCAATTGTTGTGTGATAGTACTACCACCCTCAACAGTTTCACCAGCAACGCTGTTAACATAAAAAGCACGTGTTACACCGAGCACATCAATAGCACCATGCTTGTAATAGCGTTTATCTTCAATGGCCACAAGAGCACGCTTCGCATTGTCTGGAATGTTTTCAGATTTCACCCATTTATCCCTTGGCACACGTTGATGGAGCGCGGCTTCAACTTTTTCTCGGAAGGTAAAAATACGATGCATGCGTTCCCACCGACTTAATGTATCTTCATTTTCTTCAATTGTCTGTTCTACAGTTGTATGAGCCTTACTAACGCGATTTGTTCCTTGATAGCTTTGATATGTATCATATACATATATAGCCCCTAACAATATACAAATGATAAGAACTAATCGGCGCACTATTCGAAATATTAACATAGATTCACCTATATCTACCTTACAGCAGACTTCTAAGTATATAAACTTTCACAAATAATATCCCTATAATACAACCATCATATATTGATTGTATTGTATCATAAGTTATCTAATTTTAGCATACTTGTATATATTGTATTTGTTAACTATATTGTCGTATAATAGATGGGATGATGAAGCATGCCCAAATTGGAGGAGTATTATGAAACAGTGTATGGATTCAGACAATCTACATCGTCGATTGCGTAAAATTTTAGGTCAAGTGCAAGCTATTGATCGAATGATTGAAGAAGACATTCCTTGTGAAGATGTACTAGCCCAAATCAATGCAGCCAAATCCGCGTTGCATAAGGTTGGCCAAGTGGTCCTCGAAGGACATATCAACCATTGTGTACGCGATGGTATACAACATGGTGATGTAGATAAAACAATTAATGACTTTACAGTCGCAGTAGAGCGCTTTGCCAATATGGGAAAATAAAAAGAGGCAATATCCTAATGATTAGGGTATTGCCTCTTTTGCGTATTAGTCGTGGTTCGTTGTTAAGAACTCGCTAAGTGCTGCTAATGCATCATCTTCATCAGTACCATCAGCTGTTAATACTACGGATGTACCTTTTGTTGCACCCAATGTCAATACAGTCAAAATGGATTTAGCATCTGCTGTTTTACCATTAGCTACGATTGTCAATTTGGACGCGAATTTTGCAGCCAATTGTGTAAATGCAGTTGCAGGACGAGCATGTAAACCAGATTCGTTTGTGATTTCTACTGTTACTTCTTTCATGAGTTACCTCTTTCTACGGAGCGCACAAAAACGCCTAATATCTTTGCTATTAATATAGGTATTGTATCAGTTTACCCCTATCAAATTCAAGTTTGTTTTAATGAAAGCTATGGTCTATGCCAAACCTTTTTCAGCGAGCAATGATTTTGCATAGGCCGTAATTTCTTCAGCTGTATCCATAGTCAATGCTTTTTGAGCAAATTCTTCACATTCTGCCTTTGTAACAGAGCGCAAAATATTTTTAATCAATGGAATGGATGACGCAGTCATAGAGAATTCATCAAGTCCTAAGCCCAATAAAATCATAGTTGCAACTGGATCACCAGCTAACTCACCACACATACCGGTAAATTTACCTTGTTCGTGACTCGCATCAATCACATGTTTGATGAGGCGCAATACAGCGGGATGCAATGGTTGATATAAATTGCCAATGGCCTCATTCATACGGTCAACCGCCAACGTGTATTGGCAAAGATCATTGGTACCGATACTAAAGAAATCTACATATTTAGCTAAAATTGGAGAAATAATGGCTGCCGCAGGCACCTCAATCATGATACCTACTTTGATATCTTTATTGAAAGCTACTCCTTCAGCAATCAATTCTTTCTTGCATTCGTCGAGCATAGCATTTGCCGCTGTAACCTCTTCTACGGATGCAATCATAGGATACATGATGTGAATGTCGCCAAACGCACTAGCCCGAAGGAGTGCACGTAATTGGACCTTAAAAATGTCAGGACGATTCAAGGAAATACGAATAGCACGATACCCGAGGAATGGATTCATTTCTTCAGGTAAGTCTAGGCATTTTAATTCCTTATCCCCGCCGATATCCATGGTACGGATGATGACAGGTTGGCCCTTCATACTTTCTGCTACTTGTTTATATTGTTCAAATTGCACCTCTTCGGTTGGCAATTCATCATTTTCCATGTAAAGGAATTCGGTACGATATAAGCCAATACCTTGAGCCCCCATGGTCAACGCATGGTCCGCATCCTTAAATTTGCCGATATTGCCAAATAAATCAACATGATGGCCATCTTTTGTAACGGCTTCTAAATTAGCAGAGTCCTTTAAACGTTTCAACTCATCTTGGAAATCTACAGCTTCTTTCGTATAACGTTCCCATTCTTCATCAGATGGTTCCGTAATAACTTCACCATCCGTGCCAAGTACAACAGCGCGCACATCGTCAGTAAAGCTTTCAATATCGCCAACGCCCATAACGGCAGGAATTTCTAAGGTACGTGCCATGATAGCCGCATGAGATGTAGGACCACCAGCAGCTGTTACGATACCTTTTACAACATTCTTATCTAGTGAAGCTGTATCAGATGGAGCCAAATCGTGAGCCACGATGATAACCTCGCCTGAAATATGAGATAAACCACGAGGGTTCATGCCAAGCATGTTCCGCATCAAACGATCGCCAATATCTTTAATATCCGCACCACGTTCACGCATATATGGATCATCCATGCCGATGAAAATAGCCGCAAAGGTTTCTATCGTTTGCGCCGTAGCAGCTACGACGTTCATCTTTGAATGTTCCACAAGGGACTTGATACCATCAGATAGAGATGGATCTTGTGCGATTTGCATATGAGCCTCAAAAATAGCAGCCTCATCTGCCCCCATATCAACCAATGCTTTTTGACGAATCGTATCTAATTGTTTAAGGGTAGCGGCCATGGCGCTAGCAAACTTGCCAATTTCAGCCTCTACTTGGTCATCAGTTACCTCATAATCGGGTATTACAATTTCTTCTTGTATGTATTTGTACACATTGCCAACAGCAACGCCTCGAGATCCAGAAATCCCTTGAATTCGCATATGTGCTCCTCTTTCTATCTTATAAACTACTTTACATTATATTCTAACATTTTTGCATTGAACAATAAAGAGAGCCCCTATTCTGTGATATAATGTTATATTATATATAATTAACCGTAGACTTTCACGAGTATCATAGTGAAAGTCTACTCTATTGTAAGGAAAAGTCGCAATATGTTGTATGCGACTAAGAATAGGAGTATATATGAAGTTAACCAAAATGCATGGTCTCGGCAACGATTTCATCCTCTTTTCTGACCCAAAAGGAGCCAACAAAGATTATACAGATCTTGCCATTCGCCTCTGCGATCGTCGTACAGGCATCGGTGCTGATGGTCTTGTCATTGTTGTACCATCTGATACATGTGATGTACGCATGCGTATCATCAACTCGGATGGAAGTGAAGCTGAAATGTGTGGTAATGGTATTCGCTGTTTTGCTAAATACGCTTATGAACATGGAGAAATCAAAGATACAACTTTCACCATCGAAACATTAGCAGGCGTTATGAAACCTACATTAACCATCGAAAATGGTATTGTAACACAAGTAACAGTAGACATGGGCAAACCATTCTTTAACAGCAACGATATTCCTATGAATGTAGATATGGATAAGGTAATCGATGTTGACCTCAATATAAATGGCGAAACAGTCACAGTAAGTTCTGTTCTTCTCGGTGTTCCTCACACAGAAGTGTTTGTCAAAGATATCACCAAAGCACCGGTTACAACACAAGGACCAATCCTCGAAAAACACGATGCATTTCCTTCCAATACAAATGTAAACTACATTGAGGTCGTAAATGATCATCACATTAAGGTTCGCACTTGGGAACGTGGTGCAGGCGCCACTCTTGCATGTGGTACAGGTTCCTGTGCATCTGCTGTTATGTCCCACGAAAAAGGTCTTACAGGACGCGAGGTCGATGTAGAATTATATCTTGGCACATTACACATCAGTTATTTGGAGGATGGCACGGTTCTTATGACGGGCCCTGCTGAGGAAGTATTCGAAACAGAACTTCCTATCGAATAATATGAAGTGGTTACAATTACTATTACAGGCATACCTAAAATATAAACAAGGGCGCACCATGATGCCAAATAATATAGGACTATTGGTATCATTACTCGTTTCTATCATCATAATTCTGGCCTCTGTCATATTTAGTGTCCCCATCAGCTACGCATTAATCCTTGTATGGTTATGCTTCGCTTACGCTCTATATCGGCAAGGATATAATCCTAAAGACTTACTACGCATGTCCTGGACGAGTGCCAAAACCTCAATCGTAGTCATTCGAATCTTTTTGCTCATTGGTTGGCTGATAGCCATGTGGCAAGCATCAGGGATTATTCCCATGATTATTGCGTCTGGTATTGAATTGATTAATCCAAATTTGTTCATAATCTGCGCATTTCTAATTACATCCTGTGTGAGTATGTTACTTGGTACATCGCTAGGAACAGTGGGCACTATAGGTATTGTCCTAATTACAATTGCCAAAGCCGGTAATCTACCTATTGATATTGTAGCAGGTGCCATTATGGCAGGCGCCTATTTAGGAGATAGAAACTCTCCTCTCTCCTCTAGCGCCTCTCTTGTAGCGGCTCTAACGCACACAAAAGTAAATAGCAATATACCAATTATGTTGAAAGATAGCATACCTGCGCTCATCATCAGCTGTATATTGTATCTACTTTTATCCCTATGGTTTCCACTAGACTACACTAACAGTTATCTACCGGATACGATTCATTTCGTTTTCAATATCCATTGGACATTATGGATACCAGTTCTTATCGTTATTGGTTTATTACCAACAAAGCTCTCTATACATTGGCCTATAGGTATGAGTGCACTGGCGGCAGCCATCCTCGCAGTTATTCATCAGAATTATACAGTAATGGATATGTTGCAATTTACTGTATTAGGTTTCCATCTGCCGGATTATAATCCGCTATCGGATATTATCCACGGCGGAGGTCTACAAACGATGTGGATACCGACCCTCTCTATATTTATGGCTTGTTCCATTTCCGGTATGCTTGAAGGCGTTGATTTTTGGAATGATATTCGGAACCTTTTACAACACGTATCAGGTCGCGCCAAACTCTTTGCGTCGAATGTGCTAATTGCATTTATTACAGGTGCTCTTGGTTGTAGTCAAGCAATTGCGGTAATCATGACGCATTCGATTATGCGTACCACCTATGCAAAAGAACGCATTCATGACGAAGATGTTATGCTAGACTTTGAAAATAGCGGCATTCTTATTGCAGCCTTACAGCCTTGGAATATTGCGGCGCTAGTACCTGTCATTATGATGGATGTCTCGCCTGCCGGTTACGTACCCTTTGCGTTCTTCTTATACTTAGTACCACTTATCTACTGGTATCGCTTACGACGCAAGGAACAACAAATCCATTAATACATTCTATTTTTTACGAAACATAGAGGAAAACTTATGATTTATACGATTACTTTCAATCCTGCATTGGATTATATCGTTCGCTTAGACCACTTAACACCTGGTACTATCAATCGTACGGAACAAGAATATGTGCTTGGTGGCGGCAAGGGCATCAATGTATCCATCGTCCTCAATAACCTAGGCATGGATACAACGGCACTTGGATTTATCGCTGGTTTTACAGGTGACGAAATTGTACGTCAGCTCAATGAATTTGGCGTTTGTGAAAGCTTTATCCGTCTTAGAGAGGGTTTAACCCGCATCAATGTTAAAGTAAAAGCATCCGATGAAGAAACGGAAATCAACGGTCGTGGTCCTATCATAGCCGATGATGAACTACAGGCCTTATATGCCCAACTTGATGCATTAACAGAACAAGATACATTAATCTTAGCAGGCAGCATTCCATCTAGCCTCCCAAGTGATATGTACGAAATCATTATGAAGCGCTTAGCTAATAAACATATTCGTATCGTCGTAGATGCAACTAAGGATCTATTAACTCGTGTATTGCCATACAAACCATTTTTAATCAAACCAAACAATCACGAATTAAGCGAAATCTTCGGACGTACATTGTCTACAAAAGATGATTTAGTCACTGCAGCTAAAAAATTACAGTCCCAAGGTGCACAACATGTGCTCATCTCCATGGCTGGTGATGGTGCTATCTTGGTATCCGCTGATGGTACAGTCTATACAAGTCCTGCACCTCAAGGGACTCTTGTCAACTCCGTCGGTGCCGGCGATTCTATGGTAGCCGGTTTCATGACGGGATACCTCAACACCCAAGATTTACAACAAGCCCTCTATTGGGGCATCGCTACAGGATCTACTTCGGCGTTTTCGGAAAATCTAGCCACCAAGGACGAGGTCCTCGCCTTGCTTAACACAATTTGTTAATTTTATTATTCATTATATATGTACAGTAAGGAGTACACACATGAAAATTACTGATTTATTAAAGCCCCAATCAATCCTGCTGAATGTAGCACCAACGAACAAAACGGATGCCATTTATACTCTAGGGGACTTAATGGATAAGGGCGGCAACTTATCTGACAAGGCAGAATACTTAGAAGCGGTCTTTGCCCGCGAAGAATCTGGTTCTACCGGCCTTGGCGACGGTATCGCCACACCACATGCTAAATCAGCAGGCGTAAAAGAAGCTGGTCTTGCCGCCATGGTCGTTCCTAATGGTGTTGATTTCGATGCCCTCGATGGACAACCATCTCGCCTATTCTTCATGATTGCAGCACCAGAAGGCGCTGCAGACACTCATGTAGAGGTATTAAGCAAATTAGCAACTATGGTAATCGATCCGGACTTCAAAAACGCTCTCATCCAAGCTGCTACAGTTGACCGTTTTCTAGAACTTATCACTGCCAAAGAAGAAGGCAACTTTGATCCATCTGTAGAAGGCTATATCAAGACGGAAGATGAAAAAGCACCAAGCATTATCGAGGCTATTGAAGCAAAGGCTACTGAGGCTATCGAAAATGTCGTTCCTAAGGTATCTATAGATAATCCACATTACGAAATATTAGCTGTTACAGGCTGTCCTACTGGCATTGCTCATACATACATGGCCGCAGAATCCTTGGAACGTAAAGCTAAGGAAATGGGCATCTCTTTAAAGGTAGAAAAAAATGGTGCCTCTGGCATTAAGGATGCACTTACAGCGGAAGAAATCGAGCATGCTAAATGCATCATCGTCGCTTCTGACCGCCAAGTTGAAATGGCTCGTTTTGATGGTAAGCCAATGATTCAAACTAAGGTTGCAAACGGCATTAATAAAGCAGAAGAATTATTGCGTGAAGCTATGTCTGGTACAGCACCGGTATATCATGCGTCCCAATCAGATAAAGACAGTGCCGCATCTTCCATTGATGCGGCGGACAGCTTTGGTCGTCAAATCTACAAGCACTTAATGAATGGCGTATCTCACATGTTGCCATTCGTTATCGGCGGTGGTATCCTAATCGCTCTCGCATTCCTATTTGATACATTCGATCCAGCTAACGCCAAAAACTTTGGTTCTGGTACACCATTATCTGCATTCCTAATGAAAATCGGCGGTGCTTCCTTCGGATTTATGCTACCTGTTCTAGCAGGTTACATCGCTATGAGTATTGCAGATCGTCCAGGTCTTGTAGCTGGTTTCGTTGGTGGCTTGTTAGCAAACCAAGGCGGTTCTGGTTTCCTCGGGGCCTTGATTGCAGGCTTTGCAGCAGGTTACTTAGTACTATTAGTTAAGAAACTCGTATCCGGATTACCTCAAGCATTAGAAGGTACAAAACCAGTACTCTTCTACCCTGTACTGGGCGTATTATTCATTGGTATCGCTATTACATTTATCATCAATCCACCAGTATCTGCTTTGAACGAATGGCTTATGAATTCCTTGCAAACAATGGGCACTACTAGTCGCGTATTATTAGGCCTTGTCTTCGGTGCTATGATGTCTGTTGATATGGGTGGTCCTGTAAACAAAGCAGCCTATGTTATCGGTACAGGAGCTCTTGCAACTGGTGAATATGGTATTATGGCAGCTGTTATGGCTGGTGGTATGGTTCCTCCATTGGCGATTGCCCTTTGTACAACATTCTTCCCAAGCCGCTTCACAGAAGCAGAACGTAAGTCTGGTATTACAAATTACATCATGGGCCTTTCCTTCATCACAGAAGGGGCTATTCCATTTGCCGCAGCTGATCCTATTCGCGTATTGCCTTCTTGCATCATCGGTGCTGGTACAGCTGGTGCATTATCAATGTTCTTTGAATGTACATTACGTGCCCCTCACGGTGGTATCTTCGTAGTACCAACAATCGGCAATCCACTTCTTTACCTTGCATCCATTGCAATCGGTTCCATTGTGGCTTGCATTATCTTAGCTATCGTAAAACCAAAACTCAAAAAATAATATCACAGTTGATCTATTTAGTTTAATCATTATAAATGACTGACTAATAACTAATATATGCAAAACACCCTATGTCACAATACTGACATAGGGTGTTTGTATGTATAGATTATATTTTTATCTAATTATCGGATTACATCATCATAAAATGTACCATACACTATTTTAAATATGCGATTAGCAACATGATAGCTTTCAAAATCAAAGTCCGTAGGTGTTAAGAATGTAACATTCTCATAGCCTTTAAGAGCTGGTTGTGTTGGTTTACTTTCACCATTAAGAGTGTAATCCTGTTGATTTAATACCATCCCTACAATACCAGATTCCATCATTTTTATATTCCATAGTTCATTTAAAGAAAAATCTGGTAGCCTTGTTTTTAGCTCCGGTGCCTTAGCTACCATATTAGCAAAGGAAAGGTTTAAGTCATAGTCATAACGAACCTTGTATTCCCTAATTAAATCAGATGAAGGCAATACAACATATATCTTAGCCTCTATATTTTTTGTATGCGCATCTATAGAATTATCTCGGATAGTACTTAATTCAATATATTTACCATCTCCACCACCTGTATCACCTTTAGATATAATTCGTGCAAAACGACTAGTATCTTGCAACTCAGTATTGGACACAGCCTTTACAGGATTTAAAGAAGCACACAAAACACATACCAGCGCCACAAGAAATACAAAATGTTTCATAAGGCACCTCATTTCACTACAACATCGTCAAAATGCTGCTGATACGCTACAGTAAACATAGCGTCTGCTACAGCAAATAAGTCTTCATCAAACCGGCCACGATCTATAGGACGTAATTGATGCACTAAAGGAGCTTTACTAGTAATCTCTGTACCGTCCCCATTATATCGTTTCACCTCTTGTAACTCGACTTGTATTCCTGATTCATCCTGTGCAGCCTTAATCACAGCATACATAGATGGTGACGGCTTTACAACATTCATAGCTTGTATTAAGGATCCTAATGAGTAATTCGTATCATAGGTAGTAGTTAATTCATATTCTGTAATAGATGTACTTCGAGGAGATTCATAAACAGTATAAAAAGTACCTTTTAATTTATAGTGTGGTGCTGCGTATTCTAGAGACTCTACAGAATATGTATTTAAATAACTTGTCATCCTATTTTGTAAAGAACCCTCTCCATAGGGATACGATTTTTGATACACATTTTTAAACTGCGGTGAACTATTTAATTCATTAATTGAAATAGCTTGAATTTGCATGGTGAAAGTAGCCATCACCATACATGCTAATAAGAATTTTCTAAACATGTTCTCTCCTTTAAAAACAAAACTCGGATGATTTAGTTTCTCTTCTGTTCTCTAATCAGCTATTATACCTCCATAACATATGATTTTAAATTTAATTCTAAATTTCTAATTTTCTGTAATACCATTTTATCTTGATATAGTCTATATCCGTGAGAATTGTACAATTAACCATATTTATGATAAACTATATAAATATAAATAATTTTTAAAATTATAAATTATTATTTGAAATTTAGTTCGGAGAATAATTCATGAAATCATCTAAGAAACGTCAAGTGACTGCTGCGTTTTTTGCAGCAGCAGCATTGGGTGGCGTTGCTCACGCAGCTCCGGTCCTTAACATGAATGATTTAGTAGGATCTAAGACTACTTCTGAATCAACGACAGAAACTATTAATAATGTAGTGACTCCAGTCGTGCGACCAATGGATACTCAACCTACGGCACCAACTACACAGCCAACAGTGATTACTCCTCAACCAGCAGTTGCACAAAATGTACAAATACAACAAGGTGGTACAGTACAATCAACTCCAAAAGTAACGCCTATGGTCCCTCGTGTGCGCCCAGTACCGGTTCCAGATACGGCTAAAGCTTTAGAGGAACAATATAGAGCCGTTTCACAACCACAATACGTTGTTAATAAACAAACGAATACTATGATGGAACCAACATTGGCAATGCATAGTTTAATCAATGTACAACGTAAAACTGAACCGATTACCATTCAAAAACAAGTAGATGGCAAGCAACAAACACAAACAACACAAGTACAACGTACACCTATTGTTATACAAGAGCAATCTACAACGCCACTGGTAGTAGCTAACACGACAACGACTAAAGCAGTTGTAGCAAAACGGACATTAACCATTCGCGATCTACAACGTGCTGAACGTGAACGTTTAGCTAAATTAGCGGAAGAACAAGCTGCACAACAAGAAGCAATGCAACAACAAAGCAGTGAACAAGCGCAAGCAGTGCGCCAAATGGCAGCTGAACGAGCTGCCGAAGCACAGCGCCAAGCCGCATTATTAGCGCAACAACAAGAGGCACAGCGCCAAGCTGAGTTATTAGCTCAACGTCAAGCTGCTATCAAAGCGGAACAAGAGCGTATTGCCGCTCAACAAGCTGAGGCTCAACGCCAAGCAGCTATCAAAGCGGAACAAGATCGCATCGCCTCTCAACAAGCCGAGGCTCAACGCCAAGCTGCTATTAAAGCAGAACAAGATCGCATCGCTGCTCAGCAAGCCGAAGCTCAACGCCAAGCGGCCATTAGAGAAGAACAAGAACGCATCGCTGCTCAGCAAGCCGAGGCTCAGCGTCAAGCAGCTATCAAGGCGGAACAAGAACGTATCGCAGCTCAACAAGCTGAGGCTCAACGTCAAGCCGCTATTAAAGCAGAACAAGAACGCATCGCTGCTCAGCAAGCCGAAGCTCAACGCCAAGCTGCTATTAAGGCTGAACAAGAACGCATCGCGGCAGAACAAGCTGAAGCGGATGCAGAAAGAGCTCGTCTAGATGCAGCCGCAGCAAAGGCAGCTGCAGATGCTGCTGCAAAAGCACAAGCTGAAGCTAGGCGTCAAGCGGCTATTAAAGCGGAACAAGAGCGTATTGCAGCAGAACAAGCTAAAGCAGAGCAAGAAGCAAAAGCTAAGGCTCAAGCGGAAGCTGAGGCTCAGCGCCAAGCCGCTATTAAGGCCGAACAAGAACGTATTGCGGCAGAGCAAGCAAAAGCAGCACAAGAGGCAAAGATTAAAGCAGAACAAGAAGCTAAGGCTAAAGCTGAGGCGGAGGCTAAGGCTAAAGCTGAGGCGGAGGCTAAGGCTCAGGCAGAAGCAAAAGCTCGAGCGGAAGCGGAAGCAAAACAAAATCAAGAGCCTAAATTGCCTGAATCGTATGTTAATGAACGTAATCAAGCTTCTACCAAAGGTTCTACTACAACAGGTGAAAAAAATATACTTTCACAGCCAATTGATCCACCATTACAAGCTGATACATCTGCAAAGATTACCCTCACCTTTGATATCAATAATTACGAGTCAATGACGGGAACGGTGGATAATAAAGAAATTAAATATCGCGCATTTGAATATATCCCATATGTATCAAATCCTATCGATATTGATCAGCAGTACATAAACATTTACATACCTGAAGAGTATTTCAATAATGGCACTGTAAATGGTTATAATACACAAACAGCACCAATCTTTATGCCAAATAATGTTGGCGGTTATATGCCAAGCCAACCTATGGCACCAAAGGTAGAAAATAATAAGCCAAATAGTGCTCTCTATGCATTGTCTAGAGGTTATGTGGTTGCGTCCCCTGCTACACGTGGCCGTACAAACAAAGCATCCGATGGTAACTTCATCGGTAAAGCACCAGCAGTTATTGTAGACTTACAAGCGGCTACAGCTTATTTACACGCTAATGATGCGACTATGCCAGGTAACGCAAAACGTATTATTACGAATGGTACTAGCGCAGGCGGTGCCGTTTCCTTATTACAAGGTGCAACAGGTAATACATCTGATTACCAACCATATCTACAGGCTCTCGGCGCTGCTACTGCATCTACCGATGTGTATGCATCCTCTGCTTACGCACCGATTACAAACCTAGATGCTGCAGATATGGCTTACGAATGGAGCTATAACGGCATCACATCATTTAATAAAGTAACTATGGGACAAGGTGAATTGCCTCAAGCGAATGTAGGCGGTGCACCAGCGCCAATGCAACGTAGTGTACAACGTGTGAACTTAACAAATGATGATGTAGCATACTCAGATTTACTTAAGAGCCACTTCCCTGACTATGTAAACAACTTACAATTACGCGATAGAACCGGCGTTATTTTAAAACTCGATAAGAAAGGTAATGGCACATTCAAGCAATATGTAAAATCTTTCATCATCGATGCCGCTAATAAAGCTAAATCTAATGGCGCTGACTTGTCTCGCTATTCTTTCTTAATATTAGATAAGAATACAGATCTGGTGAAAGACATTGATTGGGACGCTTATAATAGCTTTACTAGTCGTTCTAAGGCACCAGGTGCATTTGACTCTAGAGCTAATGATTCTGGTGAAAACAGCCTATTCGGTACAAGTACTAGCGATACTAATCACTTCACGATTACAGCAGCACTACATGATACAACGCCTAATAATGATGTATATGTAGAAAACGCTAAAATCGTTACTATGATGAACCCTATGAACTATCTTGGTTCTCCTAGTGCAACAAACGCTAAATACTATCGAATTCGCTATGGTACAGCAGATAGCAATACATCTGTTGCCATTCCATTAATCGTAGGCACTCGTGCACAAAATCTTGGATATAGTGTAGACATGGCTACACCATTTGGTGTAGATCACGCTGGCGATTACGATTTACAAGATTTATTCAACTGGATGGATTCTATTGTAAAAAACGGTAGATAATCTATCTCGATTATAAACTTATTCCATAACGTAACAAGGCGTCCTGAACAAGCAGGGCGCCTTTATTACTAGTATTATATTAAAATGTTATTAATCTTCAGGGAATAAAGCAGTAGACAAGTAACGTTCACCTGTATCTGGAAGAATAACTACGATATTCTTGCCTTTGTTTTCAGGGCGTTTTGCCAATTCTGCGGCGGCCCACAATGCAGCACCGGAGGAAATACCTACCAAGATACCTTGTGTATGACCAAAGTCTTGTGCTGTTTTGAAAGCATCTTCGTTAGCAACTTGAATAACTTCATCATAAATTTTAGTATCCAATGTTTCAGGAATAAAACCTGCACCTAAACCTTGGATTTTATGAGGACCTGGTTTACCGTTGGATAATACAGCAGAGTCTTTAGGTTCTACAGCTACGACCTTAACATCAGGATTTTGTTCTTTCAAGAAACGACCTGTACCTGTTAATGTGCCACCTGTACCAACACCAGCTACGAAAATATCTACAGCACCATCTGTGTCACCCCAGATTTCAGGACCTGTAGTTTTATAGTGAATTGCAGGATTAGCTTGGTTTACGAATTGGCCTGCTTCTACAGCACCAGCAGTGGCTGTTACGATTTCTTTTGCCTTTGCAATCGCGCCTTTCATGCCAAGTGCACCATCAGTTAAGACGAGTTGTGCCCCATAGCCAAGCATTAATTTACGGCGTTCGATAGACATTGTTTCAGGCATTACGATAACAACCTTATAACCAAGCGCAGCGCCTACAGCGGATAAACCAATACCTGTATTACCAGATGTAGCTTCTACGATAGTACCGCCTGGTTGTAATTCACCAGATGCAACAGCAGCTTGAATGATAGCAGCAGCGATACGATCCTTTACGGAACCACCTGGATTAAAGTATTCAAGTTTAGCTAGAATATTAGCATCAGCGCCTACGCTTTCACCAAAACGAGTAGCTGCCAACAATGGTGTTTTACCAATTAATTCAACAAAAGATTTTGCAATTTTAGACATAATCAACACTCCTTATATATGGATATTATGGATATTATAAATAGTATGTAATATATAATTATGTGCCTCTTAAATAGAGCCATCCCAATTATCATATTTTGTATCTAGTTTTGCGTATGTACCATCGATAACATCTTGTAAGGTCACACTTTCTAGATAATCGTGAATGTAATTTTGTAACCCCGCCCAGAATCCAACGGTGCGTTCATTAATGACATCATCCGTAGACACACCTTCATCTAGAGATGAAATAATAGCCATTGATTCCTCTGTAGCCATCAAAATTTCAATGATTGTATATTCACTAGGTTTTTTAGACAAACGATAGCCGCCGTATTTACCACGAATGCTATCAACTAAACTGGCCGCTCCTAATCGAGCCACAATACCTTCTAAATATTTCTCAGATATGCCTTGTCGTTCTGCAACAGAACGTAATGACACTGGTTTTCCCTGACCTTGCTCAGCTAGATCGATGAGAACCATCAATGCATATCTTCCTTTTGTAGAAATTCTCATGTATATTGCCTTCCTTTTTAAAAGCTAGCGTCCCTTGAACAAACAGTTTATATATCTCCTATGCGAATGTATAAAACCTTGTATATCGCTAGGAATTAATTTCATTATAGAATACTAGTTGTAAAAATGCAAGGGTTTATTTCCTACTTTCTTAAAAGGTTTTATTAATAGCAGTATTTACCTATATTAAATGAGGATACTACGACAAAAAGACCAGCCCAAAGGCTGGTCTTTTTGCGTATAGTTTGTAGTTTGTTATATGAGGTTTACATTGGTGAATTGGAGAGTGTTTCACCATGTAATGGGGCTTACCGGTATCGTTGGAGATACGATCCGTGCCCAAATGTTGTCATTTGAGGAGGTTGTCGGTCTATCTAGTAGTCTTAGATTTTACCTACTAGATCAAGACCTGGTGTTAATGTATCTTTACCTGGTTTCCAACGTGCAGGGCACACTTGGTCACCATGTTTAGCTACGAATTGAGCCGCTTGTACTTTACGAACAAGTTCTTCTGCAGAACGGCCAATACCCATATCGTGAATTTCCGCTGTGCGGATAATGCCTTCTGGGTCAACCACAAATGTACCGCGGTATGCCATAGCAGATTCAGGATCAAATACATCAAAGAAATCAGCTAATTCGTGTTTCTTATCAGCCAACATGTAGTATTCGATTTTGTTGATGCTCGGAGAAGCATCAGACCATGCTTTATGAACATATTCAGAATCAGTAGATACGGAGTAAACTTCGCAACCCAATTCTTTTAGTTCTGCATAGGAGTTTTGTACGTCTTCTAATTCTGTAGGGCAAACAAATGTGAAGTCTGCTGGATAGAATACGAATACAGACCATTTACCTAAAACGTCTGCAGTGCTTACCTTTACTAATTCAGGTTTCTTGAAAGCATCAAGTGTAAATTCAGGGAGTTTCTTACCAATAATAGACATTGTGTCCTCCTTTATATTTCTAATTAACGATTAATATATGTTCTATTGATGTACCTACATCAAATCTATATCTATCTTTGTCTATATAATAACACTAATCATTTAAAATAGCAAGTGTTATTTTTAATTTTATCGATATATTTTTGCAAGTTTTTTCGATACAGCAAAAAAAGAAGGAAGATACTCATTTCTGAGTATCTTCCTTCTTTTTACGTACTACAACCGATTTACTACTCACAGTAGAATAATCAAACGCGATTAATCCTGCTAAATTAGCGAGCCCACGTCGTGCCATATGGCCAGTTGTAGATTGTTGTTTCCCCGATTTACCATATACGAACTGTTCAAGCTTAAGAACCGCTAATATGATTAAACCTATAATAGATAAAATAGATCCCATTTTATACTTTATTTTTTAAGTTCTAAGATTGCATCTACGAAGCCACGGAATAATGGATGTGCATTATTTGGACGAGATTTGAGCTCTGGATGCGCTTGTGTACCAATGAAGAATGGATGATTTTTTACTTCAATACTTTCAACAAGACGGCCATCTGGAGATGTACCGGAAATTACAAGGCCTGCATCAGTCAATTGTTGACGGTATTCATTGTTGAACTCATAGCGATGACGATGACGTTCATAAATCAAATCTTCCCCATAAGCTTCGTGAGTTTTCGTACCGGCTTCCACTTTGCATGGATAGATACCTAGGCGCATTGTACCGCCTTTTTTATCTACATCAACTTGATCACTCATCAAGTCAATTACTTTGTATTTAGCATTTTCATCGAATTCGCTAGAGGTTGCTCCTTCCATGCCACATACGTTACGAGCAAATTCCATTACTGCAGATTGCATGCCAAGGCATAGGCCAAGATATGGAATATTGTTTTCACGAGCGTATTGGATTGTGCGAATTTTACCTTCTACACCACGGGAACCAAAGCCACCAGGCACGATGATACCTTCAACACCTTCAAATACCTCTTTAGGATCTACAGAAGTATCATCAAGTTCTTCAGAGTCAATCCAACGAATATTCACTTTAGTACCCGTAGCAATACCAGCATGATCTAGAGCTTCAACTACGGATAAATACGCATCATGCAACGCTACATATTTACCAACGATAGCAACTGTAATATCTTTATTAGGATTCAAGATCTTATGAACCATTTCTTTCCATGCAGTCATATCACATGGACGATCTTCAAGACCTAACTTTTTGATAACAATATCATCAAGACCTTGATCTTGCATCATCAATGGCACTTCATAGATAGAGCTACAAGTTTGATTTTCAATAACTGCTTCAGGTTCTACGTCGCAGAACAAAGCAAGTTTTTCTTTCATATCATCAGAGATATGTTTCTCACTACGACATACCAAAATATCTGGTTGAATACCAATGCTACGCAATTCTTTTACACTATGTTGTGTAGGTTTTGTTTTCAACTCGCCTGCGGCATTGATGTAAGGCACTAACGTAACGTGAATGTAAAGTACATCGTTACGGCCTACTTCTTTTTTCACCTGGCGAATAGCTTCCATAAATGGCAAGCTTTCAATATCACCTACAGTACCGCCGATTTCAGTGATAACTACATCAGCATTATCCTCTTTACCTACACGGTAAACATTTTGTTTAATTTCATTTGTAATATGTGGAATTACTTGTACAGTGCTACCTAGGTAATCACCTTTGCGTTCTTTATTGATTACAGACCAATATACTTTACCAGCTGTAATATTAGAACGTTTGCTAAGGTTAATATCGATAAAGCGTTCATAATGCCCCAAATCAAGGTCCGTTTCGGCGCCGTCATCTGTTACGAATACTTCACCATGTTGGTAAGGGCTCATCGTACCAGGGTCAATATTAATATATGGATCAAATTTTTGAATCGTTACATTGAAACCGCGGTTTTTAAGCAAGCGACCCAAAGATGCTGCAGTAATCCCTTTACCAAGAGAAGAAACAACGCCGCCAGTTACGAAAATATACTTAGTTGCCATGATGCCTCCCACCTATTACATTTTTTCCGGAGCGGAAATACCTAAAATACCCAAGCCTTGACGAAGTACGAGGGCAATCGCTGTGATTAATCCTAGACGAGCTTGTTGCAACGCTGGATCTACGCCAATGATACGACCTTGACGATAGA
>ENA-OWRC01001625-OWRC01001625.1-human-gut-metagenome-genome-assembly--contig:-NODE-1625-length-21096-cov-4.748681_pt1 | contig 21096 bp, 20 predicted proteins | sample MGYA00248268_ERZ651895 | MGnify/ENA primary metagenome ERZ651895 (study PRJEB26924, sample SAMEA4378242) | human gut metagenome | biome: human gut; feature: human-associated habitat; material: faeces...
CCATGCTAGAACACTGCAACTACGTGCGCAAAATGCTAGCCCGCATCAAACTCAGTCAAAACCCACAAGTCGTGGCCGAACTATTTATCGCCTGGAGAGACCTAACGAGATAAAAACGTTAGGGGTGAAAGTAGGGAAAGAGGGGAGAGAAAAGGAGGGCTTATAGGGAGAAAAAGAATTAAAGAACCATATACATAAATAAAATGATCTATCTTAGTTACATCTAAGATAGATCATTTTTATTTAGCTTATATAATGAAACTTTTAGTTTTCAAAAAGTGTAAGCTGCTCTTCAAGCATGGGATAATTGGTGATGATAATTTCAGTTTCTATTGGCCGTGCTGAATTAGAGCTAATCATTCTTCTAACACTTACCTCTTTACAGGAATATCTTTGATCAGTATAGAGTGACTTTATATAATCTGTAGCATTGTTTGTTAACATACAAAATACTCCCCGATTAGTAAGGTCATAAAATAGATTAGCTAATCTTTCGTGATCAGTTTTTGTAAATCCGCCAGCTTGATAAGTATGGAAAGTATCATCATAAGGACTATCAAAAAAAACAAAGTCATTCATTTTTGCTTCTTTAGCAATATCTTCAAAGTCTGCACAAAGAATTTCTGTATGTTTTAATTGTTTAGAGCACTTTTCTAAATTGTCATTTTCATATAAAACAACTGATTTTTTCTTTCCAGATGGAATGTTAAAATCACCTTTAAGATTTTCTCTAAACATGCCATTAAAACCAGCTTTATTAAGATAGATCATTAGTGCTGCATCAACAGAGTTGAGCTTTAATTTAGGATTACGACGTCTAGCATTAAACTTATCTCGCATTTCATAATAATATTTTTCGTCGTGATACTTAGTATGTAAATTTAATTCCCTTTTTACATATGATAAGTTGTCTCTAACTTGTTTATAACAGTTTATTAAATCTTTGTTTTTATCACCAATTATAGCATTATTAGGGCATAGATTGAAGTAGACTGCTGCACCTCCACAGAATGGCTCTATATATCGGTTAAAGTCTTGGGGCTTTAGTCGATTGATGGTATTTAATAATTGCCTTTTTCCACCAGCCCATTTTAATATTGGTTTTATTATAATCACTCCCCTTTATTTAATTCTATTATATAAGAAAATAGATTTATTTACATCAAGAATATGTTGTTTATATGTTGTAATTGAGTTTTGTTTTAGAAAATAAAATATTTGTAAAATAGAATAAATGGTGTAATTTTTATATTATATTACAATATTTGACAAATATTGTAATATAATATAAAATGAAAACAAAGAGGTGAGCTTATGGAAGAAAAACGCGAAAAATTTAAGAGATTAGCTGAAAGTAGAACTAATAAAGTGATAGATATGCTAGGACTTATTGGTAATTTATCTAATCAATCTAATTATGAATACACAGCTAAAGATGTTAATAAAATATTTTCTTCGATAGAGAAGGCTTTGGATGTTCAACGAGAAAGATTTAATAGTAATCTAAGCAAAAGACGTAGATTTAAGCTTTAATAAGGGGGGCTTAAGATGAATGAGTGTTGGCATTTTATTAATAATCAATATGGGGCTGATACAGGGTTAAAGGATAGCAATATGTTAATGTTTGCTAAAGATCCTTTTGAAAGTTTGGCACGTGAGGTGTGTCAAAACTCTATTGATGCGAGAGCAAAAGATAGTGATAAGCCAAGTATCGTTCATTTTAAAACCTTCAAGCTTAAAACGGAAGAAGTTCCTGGAATTGACTTGTTAAAGTATAATATTCAGAATTGTTTGGACTATTGTAGAAGTTTGAATAATGAATCAGAAGCAGCTGATTTACAAACAATGTTAAATTTGCTTAACCGAGATTATTTAGAATGTTTAAGGGTGAGTGACTTTAATACGACTGGGCTGATAGGCGTAGATACAAATAAGACTGATTCGCCATTTTTCTTACTTACTAAAGGGTCCGGTAGTACTAATAAACATGATGGTCAAGCTGGTTCTAAAGGGATTGGTAAATATGCAGCTTTTGCAGTTAGTAATTTAAATACTGTCTTTTATTCAACTAAAACCTTTGATTTTAAAGAAGGTGGAATGGGTATTTCTAAGCTGCGATCGGCACCTATAAAGGAAGATGATCCATATTTACTTACAACTGGAATTGGATATTATGCATTAGATAAAAATATGCCTATTCAACATCCGCTTTTACTTGATAAGAATTATAAACGAGATACAACAGGTACAGATGTTTTCATATTAGGTGTAGAACTCGATGAATTAACGATTGAAAAAATCGTATATACTGTCCTTGATAGTTTTATGTATGCTATCTTAAATAATAATGTTGAAGTAAAAGTTGAAAGTTATAATATTAATAAAGATACGTTGGAAGAATATCTTAATATTGAGTTTTTAGACAAAGTTCAAATAGGTGAAAAAGCAAAAAAAGCTTTGTTGGCACAATATGAGTTGTTGAGTTCTGATGAGATACCATTTGAAACTATTAAACTACCTAATGATTATGGCGAAATTAAAATTAAGGTTAAGCTATATGACCCTCAAACCAATGAAATTGTAAGTAATCAGTGTGATATTATTAGGTATCCTTATATGAAAATTAAGAAATATGCACCTGAGATACCATGCTTATATTCGGCTGTATGTGTTATTGAGGATCCATCTGTAAATAAAATGTTAAGGACGATTGAAAATCCGCAGCATACAGAATGGGAAGTTGAACAACTTATTACAGATAAAGAGACAAAAAAACGATATAAAGTATTAGTACGTTCAATAAATAGAGTAATAAAGGATTATATTAGTAATATAGCAATGGCTAATATTGAAGATACAGCGGATTTGCCTTTAGCTAGTTATTATATTCCAGATATTGAAGAACTCGGTTCTGAAAGTGGTAAGCAGTTACTTCGAGAGAAGGCTAGCATATCCTTTGCTCAAAGAAGAAGTTATGACAAACCTAAAAAAACTACCAAGAAGGATAAGAAAGAGAAAAATAATTCTAAGCGTAGTGGTAATAGAAAAATAGATAATATTAGATTTGCATCTATGTATCATGATTCTACAAAAGAATATACACTTTTCTTTAATGCACCATGTAATGCAAACAATTGTAAACTTAAGTTATTTGCATGTGGTATGGGTAGTGATCGACCACAATTAGATATTCTTAGTGCTAGTTTAAACAATAACCCTTGTAATATTCGTAACAATCAAGTTATATATGGCTTTGATTTAGAAGAAAACCAAGAATATATTTTAAAATATAAAATTGCAACTGATGAGAAACTAGCCGTGGAGGTTGAATTAGATGAAATTAGGTAAAAGACTCTTTCCATACCCTCTATTAAATAATAATTCTGAATTAAGTACTTATACATCAGATAGTTCATATAAGTTTGTGATAGATTTAGAAGATGGCCCTCCGGAAATTGTAAATCGAAATATTCGTTTAAAAAATGTTCGGTTTGAGTTAGAAGAAGAAGAACTATTAAATTTATATAAAGAGGAGAAGATATTCTCAATTCTTGTAGTTGAATGCTCACAGTCTTTATATCGGGACAAATTTATTATTTATGAAGATGGGATAGATATAGATCTTCCATTAAATAAAATTAATGGTAATTTAGTTATATCATCATTTTTAGTTGCAAAGCAGCGTATTGAAAATTTCCATAGTGAATCATTTCAGCATCCTTATAAAAAATTTAACTATACATTTGATCCTTATGATATAGTTGCTGCAGATGATGGATTTTCTTTATATGTAGATATTAATGAGCTTGAGCCTAGTGAATTGCCATCCATTTTTCAGGTGGTAAAAAAAGAGGATGCTAAAAATGTAGCTTTTGATAGTAATGGAGCTAAAATTAATATACTTTTGCCAGACGAATCGTATAATAACTTTAATTTTATTAAACAAAACCCTAAACTGCTTAGTGTTGGATTAGGCTTACTTGCAGTCCCTGCCTTAGCATTCTCCTTAAACTTGCTAAAGATTAATCTAAAATCTGATGATAGTTCAATTGATGAATTATATGAGGAATATGCTTGGTTTAGATCGGTTTGTGATTCTTATTTTAAAACATATAAAAAAGAATTAACAAAGGATGATTTGATTGATGGTGATTGCTTCGTTATTGCACAAGAAATTTTAGGATCATCGTTAATTACATCACTAAATGACATTACTAAGTTCAGAGAAGAAGGTGATGAATGATGAATACAATACAAGTAAGAGTTATATCAGAACAAGCTTTAGCTCATCTTAAATTTAATAGCAAACAAACTAAAGAACTATTTGCCTCTAATAGAGATAATGGAAATTGGATCTATACTGCACTTAAAGATTTAGATGAGCCAATTTTTGAAGATAAACCCTATAGAATACCAGATTTCAAGTTGTATACAGTAGTAGGGGCTAATGACTATGACGTTGAGTATAAGAATGGGATTATTTTGTATAATGCATTGAAGGAATTACCTCCATATTTATTAGGAGATATAAGGTTTTGGGTTTGGTTAATATTTGAAAAGGCTTATAAAGAGTCTTTAAATATGATGCGGTCGTCAGATAAAGAAAGTTCTTATTTAAATCAGTTATTGGGAGCACAAGGACAGCGTAGAGGAATATTCCAGAATGTATTGGCCAGAATATGGGCTCGTATATATTTTTTAGTAGATAGAGATGATTTTGAGTTATGTGAGTATGTAAGTAAAAATCCATATCGTTTTAGAGAGTTAGGATGGAGAAGTATTTCTAATTATCCGTTTTTTAACAGGAGCTATATACAAGCAATTAAAGATGTAAATTCTATGCCTGAGTTTACTGATAAGGAAGATAATGATATATATACTGAACTCATAAAAGAAGTTACTAAACTAGGTAGTATAAAATGTGTAGATATCATGTCAAAAGAGGAAGTATTTGATTTTGTTCGTTCAAAGTATATCATTCTATTGAGGGCTAATAAGTCAGTATAAAAGCATATTATATATTGAATACTTTAATTTTAAATACCATTTATAAAAATGATGAGATACCTTAATATCAAAGTATCTCATCATTTTTAGTTGACATTATAATTTAGCCAACATCCTTCATCAGAACTATCAAAGAAATGAATTTCAGTATTGTTATTTATGTTATTAATTCTATTTTTTATATTAGTACATTCAGTTTCTATTTGAAAATCACTCTTATTACTTGTACGTATAGAAATAAGAAGTTTGTGGTTTGTTTTGGAGTTTTTTAGTATTTTCTTTAAAATATGCTCATCATTTTCGCTTAGCGACCAACCATAACAGATGATAGTTTTAGGTAATTGTGGAAGAATATTTCTATATATATAGCTTAAATAGTAGTTATTAGAAATACTTTTTACTTTTTCTCTAGAGGAACCCTCACACACAAAAAGTGGATAAAAGTCTATATCATTAGACCACTTGGAAAGAATTGTAGATAATAGACTTATACCTTGCTGCTGGCGAATTTTTTCTTCTTCCCCATTACTATTTACTCCTAAAAGTATATTTCCGTGTGGATAATAGACTCTTGTAGTACCTTGATATCCCGAAATTGATTCATGAAAAGTTAATTTATTATTTCTATTACGATCGGGTAGGAAGAAATCAATAAATTTATCAGTATTATGTAGAAGTATATAATAAACTAGTAAATCATAATTAAGATTAATAATGTACTTAAATTGGGTGAGAAAGTTATAAAGTTTTATTATTTTTTCATCTGAAAGATGTGTAAAGTTAAGGGTAGAATGTTCAGGATGTATGGAGCGAATTGTTTGTATTAATGATTGTCTTATTTTAGTGTTGGTATTAGAGATTACTTGGTTAAGTTTGATTATTGGTGGTGAAGGTTCTGTGATAGCTTCATTAATCATTTTTGCGATGTCTAATTGATATATTACTGATTCAAAATTATTAGTATTTAGCTTATTAAAGATAGTAGATGGGAAATTATTATCAGCTGACGCTTTTGTATAAAGATTTTGATAAGAAAAATTGGAAGATATAGATATACTAGAACCATTTCCCAAAATAAGAGCTGATTTCTTTAATTTTATATCAGCTATAAGTTCAGAATATTTTTCTAACATTTTATAAGTCCTTTTATTAATAATATGTTTTATGATTAGTATTTTAATTACTAAGATTTTACTTTAAAAAGAGCCTTTCCTTACTAACTTGCTGTTATAAAAGAAAGGCTCTTTTTCTAATATGAGAATGTAGAAATTTTATATTAGCTAATTAAGGCTGCCATTTAGAGTACCCAAATCCCATCATGATAATGCTCACGACAAGCAAGCCATTACCAAGGGTAATGGTGCTTTCATTGGTGGCGAGACAGGTAATAAAGGATCCAATGCCCATAATGATTGTGCCTAGTATAGCAGATAGTTTATGAATTGCCATGATAATCACCCTTTGCTTTCACTAACGACATTAGGTTTCACAATATACGTAATGAGTGCGTACAGTAGGGCACCGCTTACAATTCCGTTCAAGGATGGAAGGCCGAATGGAATAAATTTCACGCACACTAATGCGATGGCCCAAGTGATCCATGGAACTAGATTCCATTTTTTAAAAGTCGCTTTGTGGTAATCGATGTATTTTCCACGATGAACTAGGTAAAAGTCCGCTAAGATAATACCGCATAATGGTGGAACGATAATGCCTAATGTACTTAAGAATACAAAGAGGGAATCGATTTTATATGGTTGTGTCATTGTTGCTAATGCAGAGATAGCGATGAGCACGGCTAGCATCATATTTCTGTTTAGTTTGAAAGAGTTTGCTAGGTTTAATGATGTGGAATAGAGGTTCGCACCATTTGTAGTGAAGATGTTTGTCGTTAACAATAGTAAGCTTGGGAATACGAGGCCAAAGCTTAAGAGTACGTTGATTAGGTCACCATCATTCATAGCTACGCCTGCGATAGCACCGCAGCTAATCATCAACGTATTGCCACCTAATAGACCAATGGTGCTGGCTGTAATAACATCTTTCTTGCTTTTACCATAGCGCATAATATCGGCGATACATGTAGCAGTAGATAGAATCCACGTGCCGATAACGATAGTAATACCTGAAAGTAAATCAATAGGTTGCAATGGGACATAGTTAAATAATTCTTGCCAGCCGCCGATTGTTTGAACGGAACGAGCCGCTGTTCCTAGTGAAAGGAATACGATAGACGGAATCGCAATATAGCCGAATACGGCGAGAGATTTAATACCGAGAACTGCAAAGATACCCATGATAACTGCACTGAGCATCATTGCAATGACTTCGCCTGTGTAGGAAAGGTTGAATACTTGAGCAATAAAATGTCCATATAAAGCCGCTTGAATCGTGTACCAACCTAGGTTAACGATAGGAACGAAGAGAGATGCAATTCTAGATCCTTCTTGGCCAAAACTGTATCGAGTCAAAAGGGCGAAGGTGAGGCCTGTTTTATAGGCAATAACACTCACTAGCCCTGCAATGATACATAAGAAAATATTGCCTAGAATCATGGCTAATAGTAACTCATTGAAAGTCAGCCCCGCAGCTAAGCCGCCACCAGCCATCATGCTAGTAACAAGAAAAACAAATCCAGTCCAAACAATGGTGAGTGAAAAACAGGACTTCCTTGCCGATAATGGCACAGACTCTCTCGAGTGCTCATTATCTGTGTTTGTATCAACTGGTTCTACAAACTCTAACTTCTCCTTACTCATAATCTATACTCCTTTACGTAATAAAAAAGCTACCATGATGTGTTTTAAGATTTGTATAAACATGGTAGTAAAGACCTATTAGGTAGCGTAAATATAGTAGACTTCTCTAATAAAGGATAGATATTTATTGCTTTTATAATCGAATAGTATTTGCCTTCATTAAAACATACTTGGAATTAATATTCAACATGTATACTATGCGATTTGAGCAATATTGAGAATGAGACATATTCTATCTATTACTAGTGCTATAGATACTTGGTATTTTATATTTTCTGAACGTAGTCTTTTGTTACCCTTTTATATATCCATAGATGTGTAATATTTGTCTCGTCCCTCTTGTTATAGTATAGGTGTAGAGTTATCATTTATCCTAGTTAGTTGTTGAGTGAGGTGGCATGTATGGATGTCTTAGTTAGATCTCAGCTTAATAGTGTTATTCAGTCGTATATAGGTAAGCAAATCATGATAGTTGTGCCTAGCCAGTACGTACCGCAAGGGGCTGATGGGGAGGCGCAAACTAATCATTTATCTATTAATAGTCAAAAGATATGTCGCTTAGGTACTAACAATCAAGCGATGGTAGGCTTGCCCTATTCCTACACGACAGGCCGTGAGTGGTCCCGTCATCATATTCATGGACTAGTCGGTGATAAAGCTTTCGGAATGGAGCTTATTTGTTGGAGTCTAGATAGATTAGATGACTTGCAAGAGGTGGCAGCGTGGTATGTGCAAAAACATGGTGTTCGACAGGTCTTGTTTATTTCTTTAAAGGGTGAGGCTAAAATCTGGAAGTATGAGGGTAATCGGATTACTGGTCATGTTACTTTAGGCTCGTTCCAGGCTGAGCATATAGAAATGTATGGACAGATATTAGTAGATGGTTCGCAACGTACAGCTGAGGCATATATATGTCAGTCCATAGCGGATGAGTATCGTCAAATCCGTGCACCTCATTGTGACCGTAGTCATCTAGAGGACTTTGGTCAGCTTTCTAATCACTTAGGAGCAGATCATATTCTCTTCGTTCCAGTCATCAATCATCGCGTAGAAGGGCGTACAATGCGGCAGTATCTCGCTTTTCTTGATGTGCCCTATGATAAGGTGTATCACACTTTTGATGTTGGTGAAAGTTTCTTGTATCATGTTTTGTATGTACGTCAGTGTAAATTAAAAACAGTGTTAGATGTATTGGAGGTGTTATTTGAGAATGAACATATAAAGTCTATGATCTATGTGACACCAGAAGGTAATCTATATGAACTAGGACCAGATATGGCAATACAGAAAAACTGTGGTGTGTTTTGTTTAGCTAATTATGAAAGTATCTTCACTCAATCTGAGCAAGTGGGGTTGTGTATACAGATAGATGAGGACTTTCAATATAATCGGCCCTCCATGTTTATGCGAATGGGTGGAGCAACGATACTTAGCCGGTTAATTAACTAAATAGATTAATGGTAATCGTTTACGGTATTGAAACCATCTACAGGAACCATATAGTACTAAAGGGAAGTGAATGAAGATGACAGAAAAAGAATTGCGTAGACGATATGATGAAATCAAATCAGAAAATATTGAAGTCATATTCGTTGATGGAGATACTATGAAAGGTAAATTATTAGGCTATACATCTAGCGTAAATAATGAGCCAGACGAAGCGTCTATAGATGTTGATGAATATGAATTATATGCTAGTGAAATAGCAGAAATTCGAGAGAGTTTATAGATTTAGAGATGAGCCAGACGTATCCACGCGTCTGGCTATCTTCTTATATTATAGGAGTGGTATTGTATTTTAGTATCTATGCATCTTAGTTATTTTTATATTCTTCATGAATGTGTTATTGTTATATTTACAATGAGTTAATTGCACAATATGCCATTCAGCGATATTATGTATAATCAAACAAATTATGTATATTGTTATTAGTTTTAGTAGAATATAGAAACGTATTAAATGGTAATAATTTAGTATGTTTCTTTGGAAATGAATATGGTTCAATCAATAGAGCGTGGTATTGAGATACTCAGGTTGTTAGAGGCGGGCCCGCTTGGTGTGACTGAGTTGGCGAACGGGACGGCGTTGCCGAAGACGACGGTCCATCGGTTGCTCAAGACCTTTGAGGCGCATCATTGGGTTGAGTTCAATCGGGACAAGAAGTATCAGTTGTCTTGGGGCGTTTTGCCTATGGCAAAGTCCTTCCTTACGTCTTTGGATGTGCGTGCCATTGCGCAGCCATACATGGTGGCCATTCGCGATCAGTTGCAGCAGTCCGTGAATTTGTTCTTGGCGCAGGGTGATTATCGCATCTGTATCGAGCGCGTTGCGGCGGACAAGCCCTTGCGTAACGACATTAAGATCGGCACGGTGTACCCTATCTTTAAAGGGGCGGCGGGCAAGATTTTTGGGGCTTACCTAGGGGGCTTCAAGGATACTGATATGAGTGCTAGTGAAAGCGCCCAAATTCGTCATGATGGGTATGTAGTAACACGAGGCAATCGCGTGCCTGATGCGGCATCGATGGCAGTGCCTATCTTCTCCTTTGGCAATAAGCTAGAGGCGGTGATGACCATCTCTGGTCCCATAGGGGACTACACAGAAGAGCGCGTCAACGAGTATCTATCTGTCATGTTGGCATTAGGTCAAACCATTTCTAAACAAATGGGAGCGACCTTATAATTTTATTTTTACCCATTATATGGAATAGCATTCCATTATATGGAACGATTTATGTATTTAAGATAACTTTGTATATACCAGTTATACATGCTAGATGTGTTATGTAATCAGTTATACAGATTAGCCGTGTTATCTAATTAAATAGAAGCCCTTTAGACTTATAACCGTAGTTATAGTTAGGCTTGTATTAGCAGGTATAGTTAGACTTGTATTGGTAGTTATAGTTAGGTTTCATAGTGTATATGTAGGAGGTAGAAATGAGTCAGCTTTTACAAGAGATTGAATCATTAAGACAGCCCATGAAGGAGTTGAACGATTTCATTTTCGATCATCCTGAGCTGGGGAACGAAGAGTTCCAAGCCCATGAGTTGTTGACGAATTTATTGGAGAAGGAAGGTTTCACCGTAGACCGTGAGGTGAGTGGTCTTAAGACTGCCTTTAGAGCGGTGTACAACGTAAACGGTGGGGGCCCTAAGATCGGTTTGCTTTGCGAGTACGATGCTCTTGAAGGCTTGGGCCATGCGTGTGGTCACAATTTACAAGGTCCATCTATCTGTACGGCGGCCATAGCTTTGAAACGTACGTTACAAGCGCCTTGTACGCTAGTTGTGTATGGTACGCCTGCAGAGGAAACGGCTAGCGGCAAGTTAGTTATGGCTCGCGAAGGCGTATTTGACGATTTGGATCTTGCTTTCATGATGCACGGCAGCGATACGACAACGGTAGACGGCAAGTCTTTGGCATTGAATCTCGTAAATATCAAGTTCCATGGCAAGTCTGCTCACGCGGCGATTGCTCCAGAAAAGGGAATCAGCGCTCTTGATGCGGTATTGTTGTTCTTTAACGGCATGGAGTACTTGCGCGAGCACGTGCCGACTGAGGTTCGCATGCACGGAATCATCACTGATGGCGGCAAGGCGGCGAATATCGTTCCAGATTATGCGTGTACGCAATGGTATATTCGTTCTTCCAGTCGCATTCGTCTCGACGAGGTTGTGGCTCGTGTGAAAGACGTGGCGCAAGGGGCGGCGTTACAGGTAGGCGCTACCATGGAATGGGAAGAGGTTAAGACGTACGACAACAAAGTCAATGTACAAACCTTGAACGATATACTTTTAAAAAATGCAGAAAAAGTAGGGGCCCCAGAGATTTCCGAACCTCGCAAGGTGACGGGTTCCACCGATTTCTCTAGTGTGACGTTCCGCGTGCCAGGGGCGTGTTTGCGCGTGAAATTTGTAGGCAAGGGCGTAACGAGTCATTCTCAGGAATGGTTAGACAATGGTAAAAGCCAGCTCGCTGAAGACGCTATTATGTATGGCGCGAAGGGCATTGCTTTATCTGTTGAGGAAATCCTTGAAACACCAGGCTTGTTAGAAACAATCAAAGAGGATTTCAAACAAGCGAAGGAAAACTTCTAAGTATTGTGTTGTAAATGGAGGGACACTGTATGAATTTGTTAGTTTGTTTATTGGTCATCGCTATTACGGGGACGCTGGTTATTAAGAAGTTTAAAGCGCAAACCGTATTGTTGTTAGGCGGTCTTATTATGATGTTCGCAGCGTATTTGTTAGGCTATACAACATCTTTCGTAGAGGCGAAGAAGTCCACAGGGGTTCTTTTCTTTGATGCTTTTGAATTCATTAACATTACTACTGCTAAAGATGCGGCAAACCTTGGTCTCATGATCATGACTTGTACTGGTTTCGCCAAGTACATGGACCATATCGGTGCCAGCTCTCGCCTCGTTGTAACAGCTATTAAACCGCTTGGTAAGATGAAATCTGCGTACCTAGTAATGGCGCTTACATTTATTCTCAACATGTTCATGTCTTTAGTAATCCCAAGTGCTTCTGGCCTTGCGATGCTCATGATGGTAACAATCTTCCCAATCCTTGTGCGTTTAGGCGTTAGCCCAGTCGGTGCTGCGGCGGCTGTTGCTACAGGCCACTTGCTCGACATCGGTCCTGCCTCTGCAACGACATTACTCGTATCCAAAACAGTAAACATGCCTATCCACGAGTACTTCGTTGGTTACCAGTTGAAAGTATATATTATCTGCGGCTTGATGGCAGCTATTGCTCACTTCATCTGGCAAAAATACATGGATAAAAAATCTGGTCACATCCCTGCAGAATATGTAGAAGAGCATAAACCGGATGAGCTTGAAGTTGGTCCATTGGCATATATCTTCTTGCCATTATTGCCATTGATCTTCATCCTTGGCTTCAGCGAATACGGTATTAAAGGCGTTAAAATGAACGTAAACCTTGCGATGTTCCTCAGCTTGTTCATCGCTATGGGCTGTGAGCTCATTCGTCATCGCGACTTCCGCAAAATGGCGGCTAGCATCCAAACCTTCTTCAAAGGCATGGGCGACCAATTTGCAAACACTGTAACATTGATCGTTGCTGGTGAAACATTCGCCTTCGGTTTGACTTCCTTAGGCATCGTAAAAGAATTCGTTGCCGGCATCCAAGGCCTTGCGATCTCCGCTGACGCAGTAGGCGTTATCGTGTCTGGTATCATCATGGGCCTCAGCGTAGTCATGGGCTCTGGCGTTGCGTCTATGTTCGCCTTTGCTCCACTAGTTCCAAGCTTTGCCGCTGACCTTGGCGGTAATGCTACAACAATCCTTCTTGGCATGCAAAACGCAGCCAGCGTAGGCCGTCTACTCAGCCCAATCAGTGCTGTTATGATTGCCGTAGCTGGTATCGCAAACATCTCCAGCTTTGACCTAGTAAAACGTACGAGCGTACCTGTAATTGTTACTTTCATTACAAGTACAATTGCGATCTGGATTATTCACTAATTTGGAGTTAGTAATTACTAATTTGAAGCTAGTAATTTACAATTAAATAAGAAAATAAACAATGGCTCTACCTTAATTGGTAGAGCCATTATTGATAGTTGAAAGAGTATTTTTGAATTAAAATGAATAAAAAGTGAAAGTTTATCAGAATTAATCATTGAAATAAAAATAAGCTAAGCTTATAATTGTAGTATACTGTGACATTTTAGGTTACTATTTGTTTTGTATGTTTATTGTTAGTTAGACCATACTATAAGGGGTTGTATGGCTAAGGTTTTACTGTGAATTCAGAGGGAGTTATAATGAATAAAAAGTTTTTATTGTTAGCAGGTATTTTGTCTGTATTGTGTGCAAATGGTTTAACGGTCCATGCAGATTCTACTGTTTCCACGTATAGTGAGAATTTGTTAGTTAATAGGAGTACGAATGTAGATGGTTCTACGAACTATGAGATTTCGATGACGAATTATCCTACATACCAAGGGACGTTTATAGGTACTGGTGGTGATATTAACCATGGTATTCGCATTGAGTCTGATGGTATATCTATTAGTGATACGGTAGAAGCAAATGCGGGCCATCCTGATGATCGTCATGCTCATATTGGAGCTGGTCACTTTGATATGTATAACGGCACTCATGAGCTCGTTTGGATGGAGGATTATGGCTTGGCGATTCTCGACCGAAAAGAAAATAAATATACGGCGCAAATGGAACCTAAAACTTTCACCATGACTAATATACAAAGTGGTGATAAATCCGAGCTCAGCACAGATGGTACGAAGATTCTGCACTTTGATAACGATGAGAGTATTGAATACAATACGAATTATGGTTATAAAGGGGTGACCATCACGACTACTGATGGGGACCATGATAATGAGAAAACTGTGTCTCTAACCGACAAAGGCCTAGATAATGGCAATCATAAGATTGTGAATGTGTCCAAGGGCGAGGTTTCCAAGACGTCTACGGACGCTATTAACGGCAGTCAGTTGCACGAAGTGAAAACGCAGGTGGACAATAATACGAATCGTATTTCTACGCTCGAAAATAACACGGTTAACATTGGTGACAAGGTGCTCAACAATGCCAAGTCCTATACGGATCGTCAGGTTTCCAAGGTTGGCGCTGCCTCTGCGGCGTTAGCGGGCCTCCATTATCTCGACTACAATCCAAATGATAAATGGTCCTTTGCGACGAGCGTAGGTCACTATAAACACTCCACGGCTGGCGCTATCGGTGCGTCCTATCAGCCGAACGAAAACTCCCTGGTTCACGCTGGTGTTACCGTTGGTGGTGAAAGCATGTTTAACATCGGTGCTTCTTTCAAAGTGGGCGAACAAGACCCAACACTCAAAACAAGCCGCTTTGAAATGGCTAAACAAATCAAAGACCTACAAGCGGACAATGCATCACTGCGTGCAGACAACGATGAACTACGCGCTGAAGTGAATGAAATTAAAGCAGCGTTACAAAAACTACAGTAATGATAATATGTATAATAGCTACATAAGCTATAAGTCTATTAAAGCTATGTAGGTTATAACTACAAATATAATAAAAGCTAGAGCATAACGCTTTGGTAATCCATAGGCACGTTCTCGAGGATATAGTATACTTATACTAATGCTAATGAGAGAACGTGCCTATTATTGTTTGAGAGGTGTTGTATGAAACTAAAAAGTATTTTGTTAAGTTTGGCTATGGCAGTCGCTTTCACCATGCCTATTGATGCGGCGCAGTATACTGTTCCTGAAGGGCAACCACCTGTGCCAGGGGCTGATGCAAGTATTCCAGATACTGCATATCAGAACTATCGTTATGGTGAAGCTCTGAATGCTAATGCGAGTGCAATTATTTTAGCGCACAAGCACATATATGAAATGTTAGATAAACAGGTAGAAGAGAATAAAAGAAGTATCGAAGAAGCAGAACGATGGAAGAAAGCACATGATAAATCTATGGATATATCTTCTCATGAATCTACGGTTATCTTGCTGCACGAAGGTGAGCATCGGGCTAAAATGACAGTGCCTATTGGTGTTACTGGAAGTTTTTATAAGGAATCTCATAAGAAGGATGGGATAGCTTCTTTTGCCGGTGAAAACAGTGCTATTACTGGGCTTGTTAGTTCTAGTGAAAGCTTTGTAGATGATGCAGCTTATAAATCGGCTAAACAAAAGGGTGCGTTTAATTATCCTGGTATTACGAAAGGGTATTGGAGTATAACAGATAAATATTATGGTGAGAATACGCCTTTAATGTTGGCTGCTGTTACGTTTGATAAACAACCAAACCACAATTATGTGGCAGCGCTTGGCCATATAAATCACCCAATTACTACTAAGGTAGAGAGTACAATGGCTAATTTTGTAATACCATCACTACAGCCAATAGATGATGTAGATCGTACAAGTGATGCTGTTACATGGGGGAATATAACCTATCGTTTGCCTAAGGGGATGCAGTTACAATCAGAAATGAAAGAGGGGCCACATGCAGAAGGTCGTGTATATGTAGGGCCAGACATGCGGCTGGTTGTAACAAGAGGTCCTATACAGAGAAAAGATCATCCAATGGTTGCATATCCTAAACGTGTTTTTAACGATATTCTTTATAGATCCTCTAAATTATTGTTACAAAATGTACCAATCCAATCTGCGATGGTGTTGAATAATGGTATTCCTACATATATCATGGATCAATACAAGCCTGGTAAGCTATCACGTATACTCCATTTGATACAAGATAATGAATACTCCTATGTTATGGTATTGACATATAAAGATGATAAAGCTAAATACAATCATCTAGAGTTGCGTAATATGATGGAATATTTAGACTTTAAAAATGCTAACGAGTTAAGAAGCAAGATAGAAAAGAAGTTAAAGAAATAAGAAAAAGACCGTACCTTTGGGTGCGGTCTTTATAGGATTGCCTTTGGGGCATTAATAGCGCTTATTTGTCTCACAAAAGACAAATAGCCCTTCATTTCCACTAATCTGGAGATTAGTATAAAACGAAAAGGCCATTTCTCAAAATTTTATGTTTTCCGAGATGAGCCTGACGTAGCTACTCGTCTGGCTATCTATTTATATTATAGTAAGGTTATGATATATCGTCAAATCATGATGAATGCCTGTATGGCACACAGTTTGATGATGTCGTCGTAACATAAGCAAAACTCCTATTGGCTTAACCGATAGGAGTTTTCTCTTTAGTGTATTCTTCTAGAATATTCTTTTAGCTTATTCTTTTACATTATTCCTTTAAGTTATCAGGAATTGCCGGTGGAGCTGGTGGTTTACCCATGGATCTTTCAATGAACACCACAGCTACAAAGACGATGAGGCTGACGATGGAACCGAAGATGATAGACATAATGCCGTATGGGTTGCCCATGAATTCCCAGTACACGCCTGCGATCGAGCCGAGCACGATGGACCAAATGCCAGCGCCAGCTGTTGCATTTTTCCAAGTGAGGCCTAGTAGGAATGCCGCGAATGGGCCAGCGGATCTCATGGTGAAAGCAAATACGAGCATCGGAATGATGGCTTTGCTTACGAGAGAGATAACGATGGCGATAATGCCGAGGAATAGCACGCATAGACGGCTATAATTTGTGAGCTGAGCGTCAGAGAGGCTTTTACCAAAATGATGTTCCACAATATCCTTGGTAAATACAGTAGCAGCGCCTAATAGGTCGCCTGCACCTGATGAAAGCGTAGCCGATACGACGGCGGCCATAACGAAGCCAGCCATAATTGGAGGCATGAGGTTAAGGGCAACCGTTGCCACCGCATTATTCGCTTCGATGTTCGGGAACTCAGCCAATGCTACGAGGCCTAACACTGCAGGAACGAAGGCAAATAGAGCCATGATAATACCACAAATGATGGAACCAAGAACGGCTGTTTTTTCGTCCTTCGCGGCGAAGTACCGTTGTACGGACTCTTGGCCGGTGGAGAAGGTCATGAAGTACATGATAATAAGGCCGATGATGGTTTTCCAACCAACCTTAGTGAAGCCGAGCTGTTCAGGTGGCAATTTTGCTACTACCGCTTCCCAACCGCCTACGTTGTGCAATACGAACGGCACAGCGAGGGAGAAGCCCCCAACGAGAACGAAGAAATGGATAACGTCCGTCATCGTTACGCTCCACATGCCGCCGGACATGGTGTAGATTACGAGAACCGCGCCGCAGATGAGGATGGCGAGTTCTGTTGAAAGCCCGGTGAGAACGCTAATAATAGTTGCTGTCGCTGTAATCTGTACGCCTGCTAGTGTAATTGTGGCTAGCATAGACAGAATGGATGTAATTAAATGGCTAGAGCCACCGAAGCGACGACCGATGATCTCTGGCACTGTTGTTGCCATAGCACGACGCAACAGCGGTGCGATGAAAGCAACGAGAATAACCCCAATTCCTGCAGATACTACGTACCAACCTGCAGATAAACCCCAAGAACCATACGCTTTCGCGGCTACACCAACGGTACTCCCGCCACCGATCTCCGTAGCTGCTAACGTGCCTGCCGTCATAAGAACCCCAATACGACGACCTGCGAGTAGATAGTCAGTACTATCTTTTACACGAATATGACAATACACGCCGACCAATAAATTCAGTAATAAATAGGCACAAACAATAATCCATATAATAGTTAAAGATTCCATATGCCACCTCCTAAACTACAAACTAGTTAGAGACACATACTAAATTCACCCTTACTACTCGGGGGCATGAAACCAAGTATAACTTTATTATCCCTTAAAACTGGGGAAATTACAAAGAGGAGTTTCTTGACGTGTTGGAGAATGTATATATAGTAGGAACAAAAAAGCCCGTCAGCGACGGGCATTTTCTATGCATTTAAAAAGCAAATAGCCCTCCGTTTCTTCGGAAATTAGATAAAACGAAAAGGCCATTTCTACATGTTTTATATAGTTTAGAGATGAGCCTGACGTCACGACTCGTCTGACTATCTATCTATATTATAGGGACAAAGATATATATATCGTCAAATGGAGATGAATCTTATAAATATCAATCTTGAAAATATTAATTGGAAATAAAGCCTATATACTAAAGTATAAAATTATTAATAATAGGCATGACCTTGTTTGCATAGTATACTTATGCTAATACGGTTGTGTTTTTTAGATTGCTTAAAAATTGGTTAGATTCCGTGGGTAAAGTTATATACATCATTAAAACTATACTAGTGCTTTATTTCAAGCTTTTGCTTGTTATTATGTGGGGGATTTCCGTAGGTCTTTTTTCTACAATGTCATATAATCCTGCATTAGAGCCCTATTCACTAGGGGACTTAAAATTATATATAATCCTCTTATTGGGTAATATATGCTGTATTCCCTGGCTTGTATTATGGTGTAAACGATTACCACCAGCCTTTAATAAACCCCAATTATACTATAGTGCTAAAGAGTGGATCTGTGCCAAGAAAGAAGAGGCATTTACTTATAAGGTTATTTTTCTCTGCTTAGGCATTCTGGTAAAAGTATATTTAGTGGTTTATCTTGCTATTTTACTTGGTTACTGTATTGCTGTAAGCACTCCATTTTTATTTGGCATACTATATCTTATTGCTTCTCTAGTTATTTAAGAATCTGAAAGCCGAGCTACTCATCGTTCTGAGCAACTCGGATTTTATCAGTCATGATATCCTTTGGAGCACTTGTGGCACTTATTTGTCTAGAAATAGCAAAATAGCCCTTCGTTTCTTCGGAAATTAGATAAAACGAAAAGGCCATTTCTACATGTTTCATTTAGTTTAGAGATGAGCCTGACGCAACTACTCGTCTGACTATCTACCTATATTATAGGGATAAAGATATATATCGTCAAATGGAGATATATCTTATAAATATCAATCTTGTAAATATCTATTAGAAGTAAATCTTACATACTAAATTATAAAATTATTAATAATAGGCACGACCTTGTCTGCATAGTATACTTATGCTAATAAGGTTGTGCTTATTTTATTGAGAGATAAGATTAATTTTTGAGAGAGGTTTTTATGGTTCAACGTATTTTGATGCTAGCTCTTGTGTTGCTGGCTTTCACCATGCCCACAGAGGCTATCACATTACAAGAATTACAGACATCGCCACAGTTTAAATTAGTCCATGTTCAGGCGATGAATCCTACGATGGAGCACGGTGGTTTATATATCTATCTGAACACCTATTCTATTGAGGCGACTCATTATGCACCCCCACAGTATTCTTTGCGTGGTACCTATTATGTCGTAATAGATACAGATTACCAATCTACGATTGAAGAGAAACAGCTTACTGTGAATTATGATACAAACTATTCTCTAGCTACCTTAATCCATTCGTCTCATATGATGAATCCTAGCCCGTCTACGTTGGCTTTGATTGAGGCTAGTGAAAGTAAATCTGGATTATCTCTAGTGGACGTAGCTGTGGCAAAATATTCACTCGATGGGGTAGCACAGCAAATGCAGTATCGAAATGATACGCGCAAGTTCCCACTCAAGCGAAATAATACCATTATGTATGATTTAGCCGATGCTATGTTTATGGCTGCCTATCAGCAGCATTTTGATGATATTGTGGTACAGTGAGGTGGATGATGAAACGCATATATTTACTTTCACTATGGTTACTAGTCTGCCTCGTATTGCCTATGAAAGGTCATGCCATATCACAAGCTGAGTTATTAAATTCGGAACGATATCTACATGTCGACTCTAGCGTTGACTCTGGTCGTGGTGACGGCAAATACTTGGATCTCAGGTCTATTAAAGCTATAGATGCACCCGATGGTCATCGACGTGTAGAAGCGACTATTTATGTGTTAATGCCTGCGGCTAATTTGATTCAAGGTATTCATCTTACGTATGATTACCAATTGAGACAGTCTTTGCGTCATTTAATTAATGCTCATGATCAAGCTCTAAAACAAGGCAATAAGACACCGTATATCTCTATTTGGCGTGCAAAACAAGGGAACTCAGGAATCACTGGAAATTTTAATGATGGCGGTACCTATTATAATGATGGACAGATTCGCCAACAACGTGTATATGCAGAAAACCTAAAAGCTATGATTCTACCTGCTGAATTTGGTGATGAAAAATATAAATTGCCTAATTTGATCTATCAAAAGGCCTATGGAGTAGCCTACGATGATGAACCCTGATAGATTGTAGACAGTACTAGAGTGGTTAGAATCGAGGATAGACTTAGATTGATGATTAAACTTGTTTTTAGGCTCTTGTTAAAGCTTATACTTTTGTTTATTTGGGGAGCCTCTATTTGGGGGATTTATACATTACTGTACGATCGATATGTATTAGAAGCATATCCATTAAGAGATTATCTTCCCGTATTGATATTTTGCTTTGGGAATATTTTGGTTTTACCGTGGCTTATTTTGTGGTATGAGAAACTATATCCAGCGTTTGATAAACCTCAAATTTATTATAGAGTGAAAGCATGGTTCATTTCTTTAAAAGAACAATCTACCGTGGGTATGTGTATATATAGTTGTATAGATTTTTTAATAAAGTTATGTCTAATAACGTATGGCACTATGGTTGTTTTAGCTTGCTTTATTTTTGCTGGTGGTATGTTAGTTCTGCCTCTGCTTATGATTCTTGGATTGATATTTCGTTAGCTCTTGAAAGCTTTTGAACACGCATATTTTGTTTCTGATACGCTCTTAACTTATTTACACAATGCAAAAGCCAAGCTATTCACATTTAGAAATAGCTTGGCTTTTATCAGTTTATTCGTATATTTATATAATATAATGCTTATTGTATCGTATATTAGTTCGT
>ENA-OWRC01001633-OWRC01001633.1-human-gut-metagenome-genome-assembly--contig:-NODE-1633-length-21034-cov-42.513228_pt1 | contig 21034 bp, 29 predicted proteins | sample MGYA00248268_ERZ651895 | MGnify/ENA primary metagenome ERZ651895 (study PRJEB26924, sample SAMEA4378242) | human gut metagenome | biome: human gut; feature: human-associated habitat; material: faeces...
TGCACATCAAGGGCGAGAGCCTGGGCAACGTGGCCTTTGGCATCGACTATCTGGCCAACTCCAAGGCCTTCCGTCTGGGCGATGACATTGCGGTCATCGGCGTGGGCAATTCGGCCATGGACTGCGCCCGCACCGCCATCCGCAACGGCGCCCGTCATGTGACCTGCTACGCCCGCCGCGACGAGAGCTGCATCAGCGCCTCCGAATATGAGGTGAGCTATGCCAAGCTGGAAGGCGTGGGCTTCCGCTTCTGCAAGGCTCCTGTGGAGATCCGGGAAAACGGCCTCATCTGCCGCGACACCGTCAAGGGCGAGGACGGCAAGTTTACCCAGGTGGAGGGCAGCGAGATCTTCTACCCCCACACCGGCGTTATCGTGTCGGTGAGCCAGGGCTCCGAGAGCAACCTCGTCAAGACCACCACCGGCATCGAGACCAACCAGAAGGGCCTGCTCACCGTCAGTGAGGACGGCAGCACCACCCGCGAGGGCGTGTTTGCCGGCGGCGACGCCGTGATGGGTGCCCGCACTGTGGTCGAGGCTGTGGCTGTGGCCAAGAAGGTGGCTGAGTCCATGGACGCCTACATGAAGAGCCTGCCGGTCGATGATGCCTCCGACCCCTATGCAGACATCCCGGTGTTCCGGACCCCCACCTCCGACGTGCTGGCCAAGCAGGAATTGTAAATTATCTGTATCTTTGCCGCCCCGTCGGTTGACGGGGCGGCAGTTGCTTTGTATACTTTTTATATACGTTGCACAAAAATGTACAGAACGGAAAGGCGGTGGACGCGATTTTAAAAGCATCTCTCCCCAAACTGCGGGAAAAACTGTTGGAAGCCCTGCAGGCCGTGCTGCCCATTGTGGCCATTGTGCTGGTGCTGTGCTTTACCATTGCGCCGGTGTCGCCCAGCATCCTGCTGTGCTTTCTGCTGGGTGCGGTGCTCATCGTGGTGGGTATCATGTTCTTTACACTGGGCGCAGAAATGAGCATGACCCCCATGGGCGAGCGTGTGGGTGCTGTGCTCACCCGGAGCCGCAAACTGCCGGTGATCCTGGGCGTCGGCTTTCTGCTGGGGTTCCTCATCACCATTTCGGAGCCGGACCTGCAGGTGCTGGCCAATCAGGTGCCCTCCATCCCCAACCAGACCCTGATCTTCTCGGTGGCGGCGGGCGTGGGCCTGTTCCTCACCGTCGCGTTCCTGCGCATGCTGCTGGGCGTGGCGCTGCCGCCGCTGCTGGTGGCATTTTACGGCCTTGTGTTCGTGCTGGCTGCCTTTGTGCCCCGGGAGTTTCTGGCCGTGGCCTTTGACTCCGGCGGTGTGACCACCGGCCCCATGACGGTACCTTTTATCATGGCGCTGGGCGTGGGCGTGTCGGCGATCCGCGGCGACCGTCATGCGGCGGACGACAGCTTTGGTCTGGTGGCACTGTGCTCAGTGGGCCCCATTCTGGCGGTGCTGATCCTCGGCATCGCATTTCGCGCGTCCGACAGCACCTACATCCCGCCGGTGCTGCCGGAGGTGAGCGATTCGGTGGAGCTGTGGCAGCTGTTCCATGAGGGGCTGCCGGAGTACATCAAGGAAATTGCTTCCTCGCTGCTGCCCATCGTGGTCATGTTCGGGGTGTTCCAGGCCGTGGCCCTGCGGCTGGACAAACGCACGCTGGGCCGCATTGCGGTGGGCCTGGCCTATACTTATGTAGGCCTGGTGCTGTTCCTCACCGGTGCGAACGTCGGCTTTATGCCGGCGGGCAACTATCTGGGCCAGGTGCTGACCGGGCAGAGCTACCACTGGGTGATCATCCCCATCGGGATGCTCATCGGCTACTTTATCGTCAAGGCAGAGCCGGCGGTGTATGTGCTGAACAAACAGGTGGAAGAGGTGACCGATGGTGCCATCTCGGCCCAGGCCATGGGCATGGCGCTCTCGGCGGGTGTGTCCATTTCGGTGGGGCTGGCCATGGTGCGGGTGCTCACCGGCATTTCCATCCTGTGGTTCCTCATCCCGGGCTATGCGGTGGCCATCGGCATCTCCTTTGTGGTGCCCAAGCTGTTCACCGCCATTGCCTTTGACGCCGGCGGCGTGGCCTCTGGTCCCATGACGGCCACCTTCCTGCTGCCGCTGGCACAGGGAGCCTGCGTGGCCGTGGGCGGCAACATCGTTACGGATGCCTTTGGCGTGGTGGCCATGGTGGCCATGACGCCGCTCATCACGGTGCAGCTGATGGGCCTTGCCGCTCAGCTCAAAACCGGACGGCGCAGGGCTGCCCGTGCCGCCGAACCCGCGCTGGCCGGGGTGGCAGCCTATGCCGACTGGCCGGATGACGACATCATTGAACTGTAAGGAGGGCAAGCGCTGTGAGTTCGCTGTTTCTGATGAGCACCATCACCGACCGCCGCACTGCCGACGCCTTTCTGCAGTTGTATGAGGCCCACGGTGTGAACGTGACCCTGCGCACGGTGGGCACCGGCACGGCGGTGCAGGAGACCCTTTCCACCCTGGGGCTGGAAAAGACCGAAAAAGCTGTGCTGCTGGCGGTGGTCACAGCCCAGACCTGGCAGGAGGTGCAGCGGGACCTGCGCCGCAAAATGCACATCGACGTGCCGGGCACCGGCATTGCATTCACCGTGCCGCTGAGCAGCATCGGCGGAAAACGGGCCCTTGGGTTCCTCACGGAGCACCAGACCCTGACCTGGAAGGAGGAGAGTACCTTGAAGGATACCCGCTATGAACTGCTGCTGGTGATCGCAAACCAGGGCTACACCGGCTCCATCATGGACGCGGCCCGCGCAGCCGGTGCCGGCGGCGGCACCGTGATCCACGCAAAGGGCACCGGCATGGAAGGGGCCGCCCCCTTTCTGGGCATGGAACTGGTGAACGAGAAGGAGCTGGTGCTCATCGTGAGCCGCACCGCGCAGAAGAACCGGATCATGAAAGCCATCATGGACGGGGCCGACCGCAGGGCGGGGGCCATCGTGTTCTCGCTGCCGGTCACCGACACCGCCGGTCTGCGCCTGCTGGAAGAGGAAGAACCGGCTGCAAAATAATCAAAAAAGGATGAATATTCTCCACGTTTGTCGGCAAAAGCTTGATAAACGTGGAGTTTTTCGTTATGATAAAAGAAAGTGATTCAAGAACAGAGGTGGAAAGATGATTCAACTTTCATATAAGCAGCAGATCGCCTTCAACTCGCTGTCCATCATTGCGGGCAACGCACTGTACGCGCTGACGGTCGTGCTGTTTCTGGTGCCGTCCGGGCTGATCACCGGCGGCGCCACCGGCATTGCGCTGGGAGTCAACCGTGTGCTGGACCTGCCGGTGTCCGGGGTGCTGTTTGCCATCAACATCAGCATGCTGGTGCTGGGCTGGGTGGTGCTGGGCAGCCGTTTTGCTCTTACCACCATTGCCAGCACCATCCTCAGCCCGCTGTTTCTGGCCCTGTGGGAGCGGGTGTTTGCAGATTTTGTGCTCACCGATGATCTGGTGCTCAACACCATCTTTGCCGGTCTGGGCGTGGGCATCTCGCTGGGCATCACCATCCGTGCCGGTGCCTCCACCGGCGGCATGGACATCCCTCCGCTGGTGCTCAACAAGTGGTTCCACCTGCCGGTGTCGGCGACCATGATGGTGTTCGACCTGATCATTCTGGCGGTGCAGGCGGCGTTCAGCCCGCTGCAGCAGTGCCTGTATGGCATCGTGATGGTCATCGTGTACACCGTTGTGCTGGACAAAGTGCTCATTTTCGGTTCCACCCGTACCGAGGTCAAGATCATCAGTCAGCATGCGGACGAGATCCGGGAAGCCATTTTCTCCCAGCTGGACCGCGGCGTGACCATCCTGCACGGTGAGGGCGGCTATAGCCGGAACAGCGAACAGGTGCTGCTGAGTGTTGTCAGCAACCGGCAGCTGCCCAAGCTGGAAAAAATCGCCCACCTGATCGACCCCACCTGTTTCATGATCGTGAGCCATGTGACCGAAGTAAGCGGCCGCGGCTTCTCGCTGGAAAAGGATTACAAGGAGGAAGACTGATTTTGCCCGCAGATACTTGCAAAATACAGGCCAGTTGGGGTATAGTATAGAAGAACGGTAGGTTTTGCCGTACATTACCTGATCAAGAAAGGAAATCCATCATGTTTGATATTTTCAATATGCTCAAAAAAGAAGAGAACGCTGCCCCCAAGCAGGTCACCCGTGACACCATCATCGGCGACATTCTGGACATGGACCAGAGCACTGCTCCCTACTTCATGGAGATCGGCATGCACTGCCTGGGCTGCCCTGCATCCCGCGGCGAGAGCATCGAGGAGGCCTGCGCGGTGCACGGCGTGGACTGCGATGAGCTGATCGCAAAGCTCAACGAGCACCTGGGCGCAAAGAAGGCCTGAGTGCTGCCCACACTGGATGCGCGTCTGGCGGCGGCGGCAGAGCTGGTGCGCCCCGGGCAGCCGGTGGCGGACATCGGCTGCGACCACGGCAAGCTGACGGCGGTGCTGGCTGCTTCGGGCCGGTACCCCAAGGTCATCGGGGCCGACCTGCGCCCCGGCCCGCTGTCCAAAGCCCGGCAGACGCTGGAACATGCCAATTGTAAAGACCGCGCTGAGCTGAGGCTCGGCGACGGTCTTTCTGTGTTGTCGGCCGGTGAGGTGGGCAGCATCGTGCTGGCGGGCGTCTCGGCCCAGACCACCTGGGAGATCCTGGAAAAGGCTCCGTGGGTGTTCACGGTGGGTGGGCCGCGGATCATCATGATCCCGGCTACCCGTCACAGCGAGCTGCGCCGCTGGCTGTGGACCCATGGCTTTGCATTTGTGGCCGACCGCCCCGTGCAGGCGGCAGGCCGCTGGTATGCCGTGATGGCAGCCGAGTACACCGGAGAGCGGCACGAGCCGACCTTTTCCGAGTGTCTGCTGGGCGGAACCGGCAGCTGGCCGGAGGGCGCGGGCTATGCGGCCTGGCAGAAGGCCAAGCTCCCCCGTATGCGCCTTGGTGTGCCGGACGGCACCCCGCTGGCAGACGAGATCGACCGACTTTTGAAAGAGGGGACCGGACTATGACGACCGTACAGCAGCTCTATGAAGCTATGCAGCACATCGCGCCGCTGGAACTGGCAGAAAGCTGGGACAACCCCGGCCTGCTGGTGGACTGCGGCGGGGAAGTGACCCGGGTGCTGGTCACGCTGGACATCACCCCGGAGGTGGTGACAGAGGCTGCCGCGAAGCACTGCGAAGCCATTGTGGCGCACCACCCGGTCATCTTTGACCCACTCAAAAAGCTGGGGCCGCAGGATGTGCCGTTCCAGCTGGTGCGGGCGGGCATCTCGGCCATCTGCATGCACACCAATCTGGATGCGGCTGCCGGCGGCGTCAACGAGGTGCTGGCCGGCATCTTTGGCATGCAGGACCCGGAGCCCTTTGCCGAGGGCTGCGGCCGGGTGGGCAGCATTGAACCCATCACGGTGCCGCAGCTGGCCCGCAAGGCACAGCAGGAGCTGGCCGCCCGCTGCAATGCACCGGGCGCAGGCCCGGCGGTGCAGGTCAAATTTGCTGACACCGGCAAACCGGTGCAGCGGCTGGCCGTCATCAGCGGTGCAGGCGGCAGCCTGTTTGAAGAGGCCCTTGCCATGGGTGCGGACTGCCTGCTGACCGGCGAGGCAAATCACCACCACGCCTGTGATGCAAAGCGGCTGGGGCTGTCGCTGATCGCGGCGGGGCACTACGCCACGGAGTTCCCGGTGACCGCTGCCGTGGCAGAAAAGCTGCGTGCCGCTTTGCTCGGCGTGGAAGTGCTGGTGAGCACAGCCAACAAGGACCCGTATACTTATTTATAATAAGGGAGGGCTGTAGCTTTCCGCAACGGCCCCTTTCGTGAAAAAGCAATCGGAGCAGCCCGCAGGCTGCTCCGATTGTAATTAAAAAAGAACATTCCGCTGAATATGGCCAAAGCGAACGCGGAGGCCATTTTAATGATAAGAACGAGGTAACACACATGGCATTGGATGCCGCGACACTGGAACTGACGGCCCGGGAACTGAAAACCGTTCTGGCCGACGCCAAGATCGCAAAACTGTTTGAACCGACCCGCGATGAGCTGGTCATCACCCTGCGCACCCGCACGGACACCTACGCGCTGCTGCTGTCGGCCCGCAGCGGTTCCGCCCGAGTCTGCCTGACCGAGGAAACCTTTGAAAACCCGGAGACGCCGCCCTCCTTCTGCATGCTGATGCGCAAGCACCTCACCGGCGGCAAGCTGCTGGATGTGCACATGGAGCCGGGGGACCGCATCGTCTACTTCGACTTCCAGTGCACCAACGAAATGGGCGACCTGGTGCGCAACACCCTGTGCGCCGAGCTCATGGGCCGCTACTCCAATCTGGTGCTGGTGCAGAACGGCAAGATCATCGACGCACTCAAACGGGTGGATTTTGAGGACAGCGACATCCGGCAGCTGCTGCCGGGCCTGACCTATACCACGCCGCCCAAACCGGCCCGGCCGGATTTTCTGCAGGTAAGCTCTGCGTCCATCGTGGCAGCGGCCTGCCAGCGGGACCTGCCGGTGGCGGATGCCCTGAACAAGACCGTGGCCGGGGTCGGCCCGGTGGTCTGCCGCGAAGCCGCCTGGCGCGCCTTTGACGGGGAACACCTGCTGGCCAATGAGCTGACCGAGGAGCAAAAGCGCAGCCTGATGGCGGCCATCGACCAGCTGAAGGAGCTGCACGACAAGGGCGGCTGCCCCTGCAGCGTGACCGACCCGGACGGCAAGCCGGTGGAGTTCACCTTCTTCCGTCCGCAGCAGTACGGCGAAAACTACGCGGTGAAGGAATGGCCGTCCTTCAACGCGATGCTGGAGGGTTACTACGCCGAGAAAGACCGCGCCGAGCGCCTGCGTACCAAGAGCAAGGAGCTGCACAAGGCTGTGCACAACATGTACGAGCGTGCCGTCCGCAAGCAGGCCGCCCGGCAGGAAGAGCTGGCCGCCAGCGGCAAAAGCGAAAAGCTGCGCCTGTACGGCGAGCTGCTCTCGGCCAACCTGTATCTGGCCCAGAAGGGCATGAAGAGCATCACGGTGCCCAACTGGTACGATGAGGGCAAAGAGGTGACCATCCCGCTGGACCTGCGGTTCACTCCCAGCCAGAACGCGCAGAACTTCTTTAAAAACTACAAGAAGAAGCAGACCGCCGCCCGGATGCTGGTGGACCTGCTGGCCGAGGGCGAAAAAGAGATCGCCTATCTGGAAACGGTGCTCTACGAGGTGGAAACGGCTTCCGGCGAAGCTGCTCTCAACGAGATCCGGGCAGAGCTCAAGAGCCAGGGCTATCTGAAGTACTACAAGCAGCGCGACAAGCGCCAGAAGCCTGCGGACTTCCTGCGGTTCACCTCCAGCGACGGGTTCGAGATCCTGGTGGGCCGCAACAACGCCCAGAACGACAAGCTCACCCTGCACACGGCCCGGGGCAAGGACCTGTGGTTCCATGTGCAGAAAGCGCCCGGCAGCCATGTGGTGGTCATGAGCCACGGTGAGGATATCCCGGACACCACCAAGCAGGAGGCCGCCGAGCTGGCTGTGATCCACTCCAGCGCCTACAAGGCGGGCACCGGTGCCAAGGTGGCGGTGGACACTACCGAGGTGAAGAACATCTGGAAGGCCAACGGTGCCAAGCCCGGCATGGTGCTGTACGAGGTGTACACCACCGTGTACATCACCCCGCGGGACGGTCTGGCCGAACAGCTGAAGAAAAAGTAAGGAAACCCTCCTTTTGACATCGTGGGACGATGGCGGAAGGAGGGTTCTATATATAGGTATAAAAACCCCGAAAACGGCCATACTACCGTTGCGGCAGCGGGGAAGGGGAGTTTTCCACCCGTAAAATGGGATGGGGTTGTGCATCTTGCACAGAAAAAATGCAATTTCACAAAACAGAGAAAATAAAAAAGAAAATTCGTTCTTTTTTCCAAAAAACACTTGCCAAATGTACGAAGGTGTGATAGAATAACTCTCGGCTGCAAAAGGCTTGTGCGATACAAGTCGTGCAGGCCAGCGATATGCGTAGATGCGGGAGGTTGTCATCCGGCGATAGCTGCGATGGGTTATTTCCGCGGAGTATGTCCGATCTTAGAACCGGGCGAAAGAATTACTGACAGCGATGGAATACGTTCCCTCGGCAGAGAAGTTACTCCTCTGCGAAACGGGCGGAACCAATGTTCGGATTTGATTTGCTAATATGTTTCCGGGAGAACTGCCATGCGGTTCACCGGTTTTTATAGTGCCAAATCGAGGAACACCCGGAACTGTGTAGAGCAATTTATCGGCTCGCCTAGGGCAAAATCAATTTTTTCAGGAGGCGTAAGCAATGGCAGTCAAAGAGAAAATCAGAATCCGTCTGCAGAGCTATGATGCTCAGCTGATCGATGCCGCAGCAGAGAAGATCGTGGAGACCGCAAAGCACACCGGTGCACGCGTGTCCGGCCCCATCCCCCTGCCCACCGATCGTGAGATCGTTACCGTTCTGCGCGCTACCCACAAGTATAAGGATAGCCGCGAGCAGTTCGAGAGCCGCACTCATAAGCGTCTGATCGACATTCTGAAGCCGTCCAACAAGACGGTCGAGGCTCTGATGAGCCTCCAGCTCCCCGCTGGCGTGGACATCGAGATCAAGCTGTAAAAGACACTCGATCCAATTCGATGCCCTCGTTTCCCGAGGGGTCATGTTGGCAGTGACGTGCGCTGCCAACCAATAACCTTTACAGGAGGAAAAGAAAATGGTTAAAGGCATTATCGGCAAGAAAGTCGGTATGACCCAGCTGTTCGATGCGAACGGCAAGGTCATCCCCGTCACCGTCATCGAGGCTGGTCCCTGCACCGTCGTGCAGAAGAAGACCGTCGAGAGCGATGGCTACCAGGCTGTTCAGCTGGGCTTCGGCGAGGTTTCCGCCAAGAAGGTCAACAAGGCAGCTGCAGGCCACTTCAAGAAGGCAAACGTTGCCCCCAAGAAGACCCTGCGCGAGTTCCGTCTGGAAGATGTTTCTGCACTGAACGTTGGCGACGTGCTGAAGGCTGATGTCTTCGCAGCTGGCGACAAGGTGGATGTTGCAGGCGTTTCCAAGGGCAAGGGCTACCAGGGCGTTATCAAGCGCTTTGGCCAGCACCGTCTGCGTGAGAGCCACGGCACCGGCCCGGTGGCACGTCATGCAGGTTCTATGGGCGCTATTTCCAACCCCTCTCGCGTGTTCCCCGGCAAGCGCCTGCCCGGCCACATGGGCTTTGTGCGCGTCACCGTGCAGAACCTGACCGTTGTCAAGGTTGACACCGAGAACAATCTGATCGCTGTCAAGGGTGCGGTCCCCGGTTCCAAGGGCACCATCATCACTCTGGCCAACAGCGTGAAGGCGTAAGGAGGAAAGCTACAATGGCAAAGTTTAACGTAGTCGATATGAACGGTCAGCATGTTAGCGAGATCGAGCTTTCCGACGCCGTGTTCGGTATCACCCCGAACGAGAAGGCTGTCCACATTGCTGTGGTGAACTTCCTGGCCAACCAGCGTCAGGGCACCCAGAACACCAAGATCCGCATGGAAGTTTCCGGCGGCGGCAAGAAGCCCTGGCGTCAGAAGGGCACCGGCCACGCTCGTCAGGGTTCCATCCGTGCACCGCAGTGGACTCACGGCGGCGTCGCTCTGGGCCCCAAGCCCCGCAGCTACAACTACCACATCAACAACAAGGTCAAGCGCCTGGCTCTGCTGAGCGTCCTGTCCGACAAGGCTGCCAATGGCAACATGGTCGTTGTTGACAAGTTCGCCTGCGACGAGTACAAGACCAAGGCTGTGGTTGCAATGCTGAACGCCGTTGGCGCCGGCAAGAAGAACCTGCTGGTCAATGAGACTGTTGATGCAAAGTTCGTCAAGAGCGCTGGCAACATCGCCGGTGTCAAGACCACCTTTGCTGGCAGCGTGAACACCTACGATGTGCTGAACGCCGACAAGCTGATCATCAGCGTCGACGCAGCTAAGAAGCTCGAGGAGGTGCTTGGCTAATGAAAACCGCACATGATATCATCCTGAAGCCGGTCATTACCGAGAACTCCATGGCTGGCATCGCTGACAAGAAGTACACCTTCAAGGTCGCTACCGATGCTACCAAGGTCGAGATCGCTCAGGCCGTTGAGGTCCTGTTCCCGGGCGCTAAGGTCGCAAAGGTCAACACCATCTCTGTGCGCGGTCGTTTCCGCCGCCAGGGTATGCACGCCGGTTACACCGCTGCATCCAAGAAGGCTATCGTGACCCTGACCAAGGACTCCAAGGAGATCGAGTTCTTCAACAGCATGGTCTAAGCCGAACCCGCCGAGGGTTCCTCTATGGGGATATGACCCCGATAATAATTCATAAGATAAACAAAGGAGAATAGCACTATGGCTATCAAGAAGTATGGCCCCACTACTCCGGGCCGCCGCGGCATGACCGTCACGGATTACAGCGTCCTGAGCAAGGTCGCTCCCGAGCGCAGCCTGCTGGAGCCCATGAAGAAGCACAGCGGCCGCAACAACACCGGTCGTATCACCGTCCGCCATCAGGGCGGCGGCAACCGCACCAAGTATCGTGTCATCGACTTCAAGCGTCAGAAGACCGATATGCCCGCTACCGTCAAGACTCTCGAGTACGATCCGAACCGCAGCGCATTCATCGCTCTGGTCGAGTACACCGATGGCGTCAAGAGCTACATCATTGCTCCCGATGGCCTGAAGGTGGGCGACGTGATCGTCAGCAGCAAGTCCGCCGACATCAAGCCCGGCAACTGCCTGCCCTTCGAGAACATCCCCGTCGGTACCATCATCCACAACATCGAGCTGTATCCCGGCCGCGGCGCTCAGCTGGTTCGTTCCGCTGGCAACATGGCTCAGCTGATGGCTAAGGAGAATGGCTACGCTCTGGTTCGTCTGCCCTCCGGTGAGATGCGCAACGTGCCCCTGAACTGCACCGCAGTCATCGGTCAGGTTTCCAACATCGACCACGAGAACGTCAACCTGGGCAAGGCTGGCCGCAAGCGCCACATGGGCGTCCGTCCCGGCAGCCGTGGTACCGTCATGAACCCCTGCGACCATCCCCACGGTGGTGGCGAGGGCCGCGCACCTGTTGGTCACTCCGGTCCTATGACTCCCTGGGGCAAGCCCGCTCTGGGTCTCAAGACTCGCAAGCATCATAAGCGCTCCGATAAGCTGATCGTGAAGCGTGCAGGTAAGTAAGAGAGGAGTTTAAGACAATGGGTAGAAGCATTAAAAAAGGACCTTTCGTCCAGGCTGCTCTTATGAAGCACGTTGAAGCGATGAACGCTTCCGGCAAGAAGCAGGTCATCAAGACCTGGAGCCGCGCCTCCACGATCTTCCCCGAATTCGTTGGTCACACCTTTGCCGTCCACGACGGCCGCAAGCATGTGCCTGTGTATGTGACTGAGGACATGGTTGGCCACAAGCTGGGTGAGTTCGTTCCCACCCGTACCTTCAAGGGCCACACTGGTAATTCTAAGTAATAGAGGGAGGAACACAACATGGAAGCTCGGGCAATTCTTCGTTATGCCCGCATTAGTCCTCGTAAGGTGTCTATCGTTATGGATCTGATCCGTAACAAGCCCCTGGACGAAGCGCTGGCAATCCTGCAGTACACCCCGAAGGCAGCTTGTGAGCCCCTTCTGAAGCTGGTGAAGTCTGCAGCCGCTAATGCGGAAAACAACTTCAATATGGACAAGAACAACCTCTACGTCGCCGAGTGCTACGTCTGCCCCGGCCCGACGCTGAAGCGCATGATGCCTCGTGCACAGGGCCGCGGCTACCGCATCCTGAAGCGCACCAGCCACATGACCGTTGTTCTGAAAGAGAAAGAGTAAGGAGGGAAAACAATGGGCCAGAAAGTAAATCCGCACGGCATTCGTGTCGGCGTTATTAAAGACTGGGACAGCCGCTGGTTTGCCTCCAAGAAGGATTTCAGCGATAACCTCGTCGAGGATCACAAGATCCGCACTGAGCTGAAGGCTCAGCTGAAGGACGCTGGCGTCCCCAAGATCGAGATCGAGCGCACTGTGGATCCTTCCACTTCCGCTCCTCGTGTGACCGTCAACATCTACTGCGCTAAGCCGGGCATGGTCATCGGCAAGGGCGGCGAAGAGCGCGTTGCACTGCAGAACAAGCTGACCAAGGAGTATGGCAAGACCGTTATCGTCAATGTCATCGAGGTCAAGAGCGCTGCTACCAACGCTCAGCTGGTTGCTGAGGATATTGCTCGTCAGCTGGAGAACCGCGTGACCTTCCGCCGTGCCATGAAGCAGTGCATGCGCAATGCCATGAGCCCCCGCGATCGCGCAACCGTTCCCGCAAAGGGCATCAAGGCAATGTGCTCCGGCCGTCTGGGCGGCGCTGATATCGCTCGTACCGAGAGCTATCACGAGGGCACCATCCCCCTGCAGACCCTGCGTGCTGACATTGACTACGGCTTTGCAGAGGCTGCTACCACCTACGGCCGCATCGGCGTCAAGGTGTGGGTCTACAAGGGCGAAGTCCTGAAGAGCGCTAAGACCGCTCAGAAGAAGGAAGGAGGCAACAAGTAATGTTACTGCCTAAGCGTGTTAAGTACCGCCGCGTCCAGCGCGGCCGCATGACCGGCAAGGCTACCCGCGGCAACGTGGTGTGCCAGGGCCAGTACGGCCTTGTTGCTCTGGAGCCGGCATGGATCTCTTCCACCCAGATCGAGGCTGCTCGTGTTGCCATGACTCGTTACATCAAGCGTGGCGGCAAGGTGTGGATCAAGATCTTCCCCGATAAGCCCGTGACTGAAAAGCCCGCTGAGACCCGCATGGGTTCCGGTAAAGGCTCTCCCGAATACTGGGTCGCTGTTGTGAAGCCCGGCCGCGTTCTGTTCGAGCTGGCAGATGTCGATGAGGCAACTGCTCGTGAGGCACTGCGCCTGGCTATGCACAAGCTGCCCATCAAGTGCAAATTTGTTGTCCGTGAGGACTCCGTGAAGGAGGATGGCACCAATGAAGGCTAATGAACTCCGCGAAATGCAGACCGCAGAGCTGACCAGCAAGCTGGCAGACCTGAAGGCTGAGCTGTTTAACCTGCGCTTCCAGCATGCCATCAACCAGCTGGAGAACCCCGGCCGCATCGAAGCAGTCAAGAAGGACATCGCCCGCGTGATGACCGTTCTGGCTGAGAAGCAGTAAGGAGGTTAAACGATGGAAGAACGTAATCTGAGAAAGACCCGCGTCGGCGTCGTCGTGTCCGACAAGATGGATAAGACCATCGTGGTTGCCGTTAAGGATAGCGTGCAGCACCCCCTGTACAAGAAGATCCTGAAGCGTACCGCCAAGTTCAAGGCTCGTGATGAGCAGAACGAGTGCGGCATCGGTGACCGTGTTGAGATCATGGAGTGCCGCCCCCTGTCCAAGGATGTGCGCTGGCGCCTGGTCCGTATCGTTGAGAAGGCAAAGTAATCTTTGCCCGCTGCTTTGAACAGTTTGAAAGGAGATATCTGATATGGTTCAGATGCAAACTTATCTCAAAGTTGCCGACAACACCGGTGCCAAGGAGCTGATGTGCTTCCGCGTGCTGGGCGGCACCCGCAAGAGATACGCAAACATTGGTGACGTCGTGGTCTGCTCTGTCAAGAAGGCAGCCCCCGGCGGCTCCGTTAAGAAGGGCGACGTCGTCAAGGCTGTCATCGTGCGCAGCAAGCATGGCGTCCGCCGCGACGACGGCTCCTACATCCGTTTCGATGAGAACGCCGCCGTTATCGTCATGGCCGACAAGAGCCCCAAGGGTACCCGTATCTTTGGACCCGTTGCTCGTGAGCTGCGTGATGCCGGCTACACCAAGATCCTGAGCCTGGCTCCGGAATCGCTGTAAGGAGGTTTTAAAAATGAATAATCTTCATGTTAAAACCGGCGACAACGTTATGATCATCAGCGGCAAGGACAAGGGCCACACTGGTAAGGTCCTGCAGGTCAGCCCCTCTGAGAACAAGGTCATCGTTGAGGGCCAGAACATGGTTACCAAGCACGTCAAGCCTCGCCGTCAGGGCGAGCAGGGCGGCATCGTCAAGGCTGAGGGTGCTATGTACGCATCCAAGGTCATGCCCATCTGCCCCAAGTGCGGCAAGGCCGTGCGTGTGGGCCACGTCGAGAAGGACGGCAAGATGGTTCGCGTCTGCAAGAAGTGCGGCGCTGAGCTGTAAGAAAGGAGTAAGGAACAATGGCTCGTTTGAAAGAACAGTATGTCAATGAAATTGCTCCTGCTCTGAACTCCAAGTTCGGTTACAAGAGCGTTATGCAGATCCCCAAGCTGGACAAGGTCGTCATCAATGTTGCCTGCGGCGAAGCCAAGGACAACGAGAAGATCCTGGAAGCTGTCATGAAGGATCTGGGCCAGATCACTGGCCAGAAGGCAGTCGTCTGCCGTGCCAAGAAGAGCGTTGCTAACTTCAAGCTGCGCCAGGGCACTCCCATCGGCTGCAAGGTCACCCTGCGCGGTGAGCGTATGTATGAGTTCGTCGATCGCTTCTTCAACATCGCACTGCCCCGTGTCCGCGACTTCCGCGGCATCAACGGCAACGGTTTTGATGGCCGCGGCAACTTTGCATGCGGCATCAAGGAGCAGATCATCTTCCCCGAGATCGACTTCGAGAAGGTCGATGCAGTCCGCGGCATGGATGTCTGCTTTGTCACCACTGCCAAGACTGACGAAGAGGGCAAGGAGCTGCTGAAGGCTCTGGGCGCTCCGTTCGCAGAGAACAACTAAGGGAGGAGATTTCTACAATGGCTAAACTGTCTATGAAGCTGAAGCAGTCTCGTCCTGCTAAGTTCTCTACCCGTGCATACACCCGCTGCCGCATCTGCGGCCGCCCCCACTCCGTGCTGCGCAAGTACGGCGTGTGCCGTGTGTGCTTCCGTGAGCTGGCCTACAAGGGCGAGATCCCGGGCGTGAAGAAGGCTTCCTGGTAATCAGCCAGAGGGCCGGATAATTTGTCGGATATCCGCCCCGGGGCAACGATGTTTCGGGGCGGTATCATTATAAAACAAACGAGAGCTAATCTAAGGAGGTTAGTGGCAAATGCAGATTACTGATCCTATCGCGGACCTGCTGACTCGCATCCGCAACGCTAGCACTGCCAAACACCCTTCTGTGGAGATCCCCGCTTCCAACATGAAGAAGGCTATCTGCCAGATTCTGGTTGACGAGGGCTACATCAAGGGCATGCAGGTCAAGAACGACACCGTTCAGGGCACCATCGTTGTCACCCTGAAGTACCAGGCGAACGGCGAGCCCGTTATCGCTGGTCTGCGCCGCGTGTCCAAGCCCGGCCTGCGCATCTACACCAACTGCGAGGATATGCCCAAGGTCATGAAGGGCCTGGGCACCGCAATCATTTCCACCTCTAAGGGCATCATGACTGATAAGGCTGCACGTGCTGCACACGTCGGCGGCGAAGTCCTGGCCTACGTGTGGTAAGAAAGGGGTAAAAGACAATGTCGAGAATTGGAAGAAAACCCATCGTCATTCCTGCCGGCGTTACTGTCACTGTCGATGAGGCAGCACATCACGTCGCCGTCAAGGGCCCCAAGGGCAGCCTGAATTCCAACTATCATCCCCTGATGACCGTCAAGGTCGAGGGCAATGAAGTTCTGGTTACCCGCCCCAATGACGAACCCCAGGCCCGCAGCCTGCACGGCCTGACCCGTACCAACATCGCCAACATGGTGAACGGTGTTGTGAACGGCTACGAGAAGAAGCTGGAGATCGTGGGCGTTGGTCTGCGCTGCCAGAAGCAGGGCTCCAACCTGGTCATGAACCTGGGCTTCTCTCATCAGGTGAACATTCCTGATACTGAGGACTGCACCATCGTGTGGCAGGATCCCAACCACTTCACCGTTACCGGTATTGACAAGCAGAAGGTCGGCCAGTATGCTGCCGAGATCCGCGCCAAGAAGCCGCCCGAGCCTTACAAGGGCAAGGGCATCCGCTACGAGGGCGAGGTTGTCAAGCACAAAGAAGGCAAGGCCGGCAAGGGCAAGAAATAAGGTAAGGAGTGAAAGACAATGGTTAAGCAGATCGACAAGAACGAAGCTCGTCTTCGTCGTCATCGCCGCGTTCGCAACAAGATCAGCGGCACCGCAGCACGTCCTCGCCTGGATGTTTTCCGCTCCGCCAAGCACATTTACGCTCAGATCATCGATGATGAGCAGGGCGTGACTCTGGTGTCGGCTTCTACTATGGACAAGGACTTCAACGGCAACGGCGGCAACGTCGAGGCCGCTGCTGAGATCGGCAAGAAGATCGCAGCAAAGGCTCTGGAAAAGGGCATCACCGAGGTCGTGTTCGACCGTGGCGGTTACGTTTATCATGGCCGTGTTAAGGCCCTGGCTGATGGCGCCCGTGAGGGCGGCCTGAAGCTGTAATGAGAGGAGGAAACACATTATGGCTATGAGAAACCGTGAAGACGACGGCATGATCACCAAGGTTGTCTCCATCAACCGCGTTTCCAAGACTGTCAAGGGCGGCCGCATCATGAAGTTTGCCGCTCTGGTTGTCGTGGGCGACGGCAAGGGCACCATCGGTTACGGCATCGGCAAGTCCGGCGAAGTGCCTGAGGCAATTCGCAAGGGCGAGGCTGCTGCCAAGAAGAACATGCACAAGGTTGCCCTGAAGGGCACCACCATCCCCCACGAGATCGTCGGCAAGTACGGCGCAGGCGCCGTTCTGCTCAAGCCGGCTGCACCCGGTACCGGCATGATCGCCGGCGGCCCTGTGCGTGCCGTCATTGAGGCAGCTGGCATCAAGGACATTCGTGCGAAGTCTATGCGTTCCAACAACCCCATCAACGTTGTGTCTGCTACCTTCGCAGGTCTGTGCGGCCTGGTCAGCGCAGAGTCTGTTGCTGAGAAGCGCGGCAAGACCGTGAAAGAAATTCTGGGTTAAGGAGGTAACAAACCATGGCAGATAAGATGCTCAAGATCGAGCTGAAGAAGAGCCTGATTGGCCGCGGCGCTAAGCAGATCGCTACCGCTGAGGCACTGGGCCTGAAGAAGCCGGGCGACGTTACCGTTCAGCCTGACAATGCCGCTACGCAGGGCAAGATCGCTAAGATCGGCTTCCTGCTCAGCGTCACCGAAGCCTAATAGCAGGGGGTATACGCATAATGAAACTTCATGAATTGCACGCGATTCCCGGCGCAAACAAGGCTGTGACCCGCAAGGGCCGCGGCATTGGCTCCGGCAATGGCAAGACTGCCGGCTTCGGCAGCAAGGGCCAGAAGGCCCGTTCCGGCGTGAAGCACGCTGGTTTCGAGGGCGGCCAGATGCCTCTGGCACGCCGCCTGCCCAAGGTTGGCTTTAACAACATCTTTGCTACCCAGTACGCCATCGTCAACGTGGCTGACCTGGAAGCTGCTTTCAATGCCGGCGACGTTGTCGATACCGAGGCTCTGAAGGCAAAGGGTCTGGTCAAGAAGACCCTGGACGGCGTTAAGGTTCTGGGCAACGGCGAGCTGACCAAGGCTCTGACCGTGAAGGCCGCAGCCTATTCCGCTTCTGCCAAAGAGAAAATCGAGAAGGCAGGCGGAAAGGCTGAGGTGATGTAAGGTGTTCCAGACATTCCGTAACGCATGGAAGATCCCCGAGCTTAAAAATCGTCTCCTGTTCACGCTGGCGATCCTCGTGGTGTACCGTCTGGGCTGTGCCATCCCTGTTCCGTTTGTTTCCAGCACTGCGCTGACGCAGATGTTTGCAAGCAACGGCGACATGCTCTCGTATCTGAATATGATGAGCGGTGGTGCACTGGCCCGCTGCACGCTCTTCGCGTTAGGTGTGACACCCTATATCAACGCCTCCATTATTGTGCAGCTGCTCACCGTGGCAATTCCCGCGCTGGAAAATCTGGCAAAGGAAGCCGACGGCCAGCAGAAGCTGCAGCAGATCAACCGGTACGCAGGTGCTGTGGTCGCTCTGATCATGAGCATCGGCTACTACTTCGTGATCCGCAATATGGGCGCACTGAAGTACGTTTCCGGCGGTGCCGGCATCTTTGCCGCCATCGTTATCATCGCAACCTTTGTGGCCGGCGCACAGCTGATCACATGGTGCGGTGAGCAGATCGATGACAAGGGCATCGGCAACGGTGTCTCGCTCATCATCTTTGCTTCGATCGTCTCCAACTGGTCTTCGCTGTACACCTCTGTCAAGGGTCTGCTGACTCAGGCAGCGTCCGGCAAGCCCCAGTACTACTTCTTCCTGCCGCTGCTGATCGTGCTGGCACTGGTGGCTGTGGTCTTCGTGGTCGTCATGACCAACGCAGAGCGCCGCATCACCATTCAGTACGCAAAGCGCGTGGTAGGCCGCAAGCAGATGGGCGGTCAGAACAGCTATCTGCCCTTGAAGCTGAACATGAGCGGCGTTATGCCCATCATCTTCGCTTCGGCTCTGGTGTCCATCCCGGGCACCATCGGCAGCTTCCTGCAGATCGACCAGCAGGCACACCCGGTGTGGTATGCATTCTTCCACACCTTCAACTACACCTCCTGGCTGTACGTTGTGATCTACCTGCTGCTGATCCTGGCATTCAACTACTTCTATGTGGCCATCCAGTACAACCCTGTTGAGATCGCCAACAATCTGCGCCGCAACAACGGCTCGATCCCCGGCTTCCGTCCCGGCAAGCCGACCAGCGATTTCATCACCCGCACCCTGAACAAGATCACCCTCATCGGTGCCATCTTCCTGGCTGCGGTGGCTGTGCTGCCGATCATTCTGGGTAACCTGACCGGTATGAGCATCCAGCTGGGCGGTACCAGCCTGCTGATCGTGGTCGGTGTGGCACTTGATACCACCCGCAGCCTCGACAGCTTCATGACGATGCGCAACCACAAGGGTTTCCTTGGTTGATCCACAATAATTAAGATGTGAGAAAGCACTGGAAAGGAGAGTACGCTCGAACTTTTCAGTGCTTTTTTGCTTTTTTGGAGTTTACATCCTCTAGCAAAGGAAAGGAATGATCCTATGAATCTGATCCTGTTGGGCGCACCTGGTGCTGGTAAGGGCACTCAGGCCGAGATCATCTGCGCCAAGCTGAACATCCCCTCCATCAGCACCGGCAACATTCTGCGCGCTGCTGTCAAGGAAGGCACCGAGATGGGCCTGAAGGCAAAGAGCTTTATGGACGCTGGCGCTCTGGTGCCCGATGAGGTCATCATCGGCATCCTGAAAGAGCGTCTGGCTCAGCCGGACTGCGCAAACGGCTTTATCCTGGACGGTGTGCCCCGCACCATCGCTCAGGCCGAGGCCATCGAGACCATGGGCATCCGCATCGACAAGGTGCTGGAGCTGCAGGTCGAGGACAATGTGATCGTGGAGCGCATGAGCGGCCGCCGCGTCTGCGAAAAGTGCGGTGCCAGCTACCACATCATCAACAAGAAGAGCAAGGTCGAGGGTGTGTGCGACCTGTGCGGCGGCAAGACCGTCATCCGCAAGGATGACCAGCCCGCCACCGTGCTGGATCGCCTGAAGGCATACCACGAGCAGACCGAGCCGCTGGTGGATTTCTACCGTACCCGCGGCAAGCTGGCGGAGATCAAGTTCTGCCCCTCCATTGAGGAGACCACTGCAGAAGTCATGAAGGCTTTGGAGGCATAATCGTGATTCAGATCAAAAATGCAAAAGAGCTGGACGGCATGCGCAAGGCAAATGCCCTGAGCGCAGCTGCCCTGAAGTACGGCGGGGAGCATATCGAAGCAGGTATGACCACCTGGGAGCTGGACAAGCTGATCTACGACTTCATCGTGAAGCACGGCGGCACCCCCAACTTCAAGGGTCTGTATGGATTTCCGGGCACAGCCTGCATCAGTCTGAACGATACCATCATCCACGGCATCCCTTCCCATGACATCGTGATCCGCCCCGGCGATATCGTGAGCATCGACACCGGTGCCAAGATCGACGGCTTCAACGGCGACAATGCCTGCACCTATGCGGTGGGCAAGATCGACCTGGAGGCTCAGCGTCTGCTGGACGTGACCAAGGCTGCTCTGTACAAGGGCATCGAGGCTGCCAAGGCAGGCAACCGCATCGGTGATATCGGCTATGCTGTGCAGAGCTACTGCGAGGATGCCGGTTTCTCGGTGGTGCGCGAGTTCGTAGGTCACGGCACAGGCAAGGAGCTGCACGAAGATCCGGAAGTGCCCAACTACGGTCATCAGGGCCGCGGCCCGCGCCTGGTGCCCGGCATGACCATTGCCATTGAGCCCATGATCTGCCAGTACGACTGCAAGATCAAGCAGCTGTCTGACGGCTGGACCGTCAAGACCAAGGACGGCGGCCTGGCTGCGCATTTCGAGCACTCGAATGCGATCCTGAAGGACCGCACTGAGATCATGACCCGCTTCTGGGATGATCCGGACTTTGACCCGGAGACCTTCAGCCTCAAGTAATCAACTTCATAAGATAGGGTCCGAGCCGCCCGGAGCGTGCAGAAATGTTGCGTTCCGGGCGGCTTTTTGGCTGCCGGGAGATGCCTTTTGTGCAATTGCGACAACTTTTGGTGAAAAAGTTTCATCTTCCCGGTGGAGAAGCGCAAAAGCCGGGGCCAAAGACACCGGAAGATTTTGCAGAAGAATTTTTTATCGGAAATACGGAAAAAACCTCTTGCAAATTGACAACAAAAGGTGTATAATCTATAAATGGCTGTGGAAGCCAGATACTTCCTCGACGGACAGGGATTTTCTGCCCGTTTTGCGGATTTCGTGCCGCAGGAGATGAAGTATGTGGCGCTCATCGCCGCCTGTCCGTCTGAGGGCCGGCACTGAACGGGAAGAGCATGAAGCGGCAAGCTGCTGCAAAATCGGGCGCAGGCACGACAAAGCACAGTGCTTTCAGGCTTGGAACGTAAGGCTCCGGCTCCCTACCATGACAAACTGAGCAGATCCAAATGAGGAGGCAAATAGCTTGTCTAAAGAAGACGTCATCGAGATCGAAGGCATTGTGCGTGAAGCCATGCCCAACGCCATCTTTAAGGTGG
>ENA-OWRC01001643-OWRC01001643.1-human-gut-metagenome-genome-assembly--contig:-NODE-1643-length-20929-cov-4.851394_pt1 | contig 20929 bp, 16 predicted proteins | sample MGYA00248268_ERZ651895 | MGnify/ENA primary metagenome ERZ651895 (study PRJEB26924, sample SAMEA4378242) | human gut metagenome | biome: human gut; feature: human-associated habitat; material: faeces...
AAGGACTAATCTGCTCCGATCGCAATCTTCCGGGACAATCTGAAACATCCTTGAATCTTGGCGTTACAGTTACCAGAGAAGATTCTGTATTCATGCAATTCCTTCTTAGAAGTTCTATCGAAACAAAGAAACAATCCCTTTGCGAAAGAGTTGGTGCATTGGTAGAACTTGCTGGCGGTCGCTACATCATTGACAGCGAATATCCAGCATGGGGATACGATCCAAACTCTAAGTTACGCCCTCTTATGCGTGATGTTTATGTAAAAATGTTCGAAGAAGAACCTAGAGTGGAGGCTGTTCATACCGGTTTGGAATGTGGCATCTTCGGCGGTCACTGTGAAGGTCTTGACTCTGTCTCCTTTGGTCCAAACATCCTGGATATTCATTCCATCAATGAAAAATTAGACCTTGCCTCTGTAGAACGCATGTGGAGATTTTTGCTGGAAGTTTTAAAAGCTTGTAAATAATATTCTTTTCTAAGATTTGAAAGTATTGTCATTTGATTGTCAACGGACATAGAAAGAGCCAAGAAAGCCCGTAAAATAGGCATTTCTTGGCTCTAATATATTATTCAAATTCAATCGTTCCCGGTGGCTTACTTGTCAGATCGTACATGACTCTGTTAACGCCTCTGACTTCATTGATAATTCTGTTCATTACCTTATTCAGTACTTCGTAAGGAATCTCTGCTGCTTCTGCAGTCATGAAATCAACTGTATTTACAGCTCTGAGCGCTACTGCGTAGTCATAAGTTCTCTCATCTCCCATAACCCCAACGCTTCGCATGTTTGTGAGACCTGCAAAATACTGTCCGATGCTGCGGTCAAGTCCGGCATTGGCAATCTCTTCACGGTAGATTGCGTCTGCATCCTGAACGATTTTTACTTTCTCAGCATTTACTTCTCCGATGATACGGATTCCAAGTCCCGGTCCCGGGAATGGCTGTCTGTATACGAGATATTCTGGAATTCCTAATTCCAGTCCTGCTTTACGTACTTCATCTTTGAACAAATCTCGAAGTGGCTCGATAATTTCTTTGAAATCTACGTACTCAGGAAGTCCTCCTACATTGTGGTGAGATTTGATCACAGCAGATTCTCCGCCAAGTCCGCTCTCTACTACGTCTGGATAAATAGTTCCCTGTACTAAGAAATCAACCGCTCCGATTTTCTTTGCTTCTTCTTCAAATACACGGATAAATTCTTCTCCAATGATCTTACGCTTGCTTTCCGGCTCTTCTACACCTTTTAGTTTCTCATAGAAACGTTCTTGTGCGTTGACACGGATAAAGTTCAAGTCGTAGTTTCCTTCTGGTCCGAAAACTGCTTCTACTTCATCACCTTCATTTTTACGAAGAAGACCGTGGTCTACAAATACGCATGTCAGCTGTTCTCCGACTGCTTTGGAAAGCATTACTGCTGCTACAGAAGAGTCTACTCCACCGGAAAGTGCGCAGAGAACTTTTCCATTTCCAACTCTTTCGCGGATTGCCTGAATAGATGATTCTACGAAAGAATCCATCTTCCAGTCTCCAGAGCATCCACATACATTGTATACGAAGTTGGACAACATTTTTGTTCCTTCCTGTGTATGAAGTACTTCCGGATGGAACTGGATCGCATATAATTTCTTCTCCTCGCACTCAGCGGCTGCAACCGGACAGTCCGGAGTATGTGCGACGATTCTGAATCCAGGTGCTTCTTTCTCGATGTAGTCATTGTGGCTCATCCAGCAGATGGTAGAAGGCTGCACATCGGTGAACAGCTTGCTCTCGGTGTTCACAAACACCTCGGTCTTGCCGTACTCACGCTCGGGAGCGCGGCAGACATGACCGCCCAGCAGGTGCATCATCAGCTGGCTGCCGTAGCAGATGCCCAGCACAGGCACGCCCCAGCTGAAGATCTCGGGGTCGATGGTGGGAGAATCCTCCAGATAAACGCTGTTGGGGCCGCCGGTGAAGATAATGCCCTTGGGATTCTTGGCCTTGATGACCGAAAGATCGGTTTTATAGGAATAGATCTCGCAGTAGACATTATTTTCTCGGACGCGGCGGGCAATCAGCTGATTGTACTGTCCGCCAAAGTCCAGCACGATGACAGTTTCATGCTGCATGATGTTTTCCTCCATTTTTGAGTGAGTTTCTACAGATAATTTTAGTATAGCACATCTTACAAGAAAAAGCGACAGTTTTTGTGAAGTTTTCTGTTATTCTCTTTTGCGGATGGGATGCCGCAGCACGGTTTTCAGCTTCTCCGGTGCAGTGCGGCGCGGGTCGCCCAGATAGATCTCGTGATGGAAGCGCGTGTCTGAAAAATCCGGGCAATATCCCTGCTCCGCTGCAAACGCATCCAGCTGCCGCAGGGTCTCCGGCTCGGTGTCGTAGGGGCCGATGTGCATACACTGCACGCACAGACCTTCATCGTAGGTAAAAAACTCCACCTTAGAAAAGTCTTTTTTCTTTTTGGCGGTGGCTTCCTGCACTGCCCAGTCAAATTCGGCACGGGTGACAAATTCCGGCAGATAAATCATGGAGGTCCAGATAAAAGACGACTTGTCGGCAAAATCCACACCCTCTGCCCCGGGCTGATGCCACAATCCTTCCAGCGGCGGAACAACATATTCAAAGTAGCCGTCTATCTTATGGCTGCCCTTGTAGCTCATTTTAATGGTAAATGCAATGCCGTACAGCAACTCCAGCGCCGTCTTGTATTCCCCTGCCGGGTCGTTGGGGTCGCCCTTGCCATGTACCGCCACAAAATTCATCGCAGGGACGGTAATGATCTGCGGTTTCTTCGGCGGAAGATAAAATTCTTTGTATTCTTTCTTGTAGTCAAATGGCATCTTTCTTTTCTCCTTCCAGTAGCGTGCGCTGTTTCTTTTTGCTAAAGCCGCCCAGCACCAGCCGATAAGATTTTTCCAGCATCTCCCGCAGCAGTGCATCCGGCACGTTTCCATCTGCTTTTACGGAGTTCCAATGCACCTTGTTCATGTAGTAGCCCGGAATGATATCCTCATACTGTCGGCGCAGAAAATCGCCCTCGGCGGGGTCTAGCTTGCAGGTAATATACACCGGCTTTCCCGTGGCATCATCCAGACAGACGGCTGCAAACATTTTGCCGCCGATGTGATATCTTATCCAGTTCCACTCTGCTTGTAAGTCTTTGGTAACGCTAGGCTTTTGTAAAAGCTCCGTGTCGATCCAGCTGTATTTCATGGCGGCACCTCCGTTTTTTCTCAGTATAACTTATTCGGAAACATTTGTAAACAAAAAGTTGTTGAATTTCACTCGTAATACGTCATCTCTGAAAAATTGACAGCAAAAAAGAGCCATCCGCTCAGAAAACCTGAGAGGATGGCTCTTGCATTTGATATTAGGATTAGATGGAAATGGTATTACATACGTCCACCAGCACGGGGTCAAGGCTCTTGGTCATCTCCAAAGCCTCGTCCACGGGGTAGTCCACCAGCTTCTCGCCCTTCATGCCGACGATGCGGTTATACTTGCCCTGCTCCAGCAGGCAGACAGCCTGATAGCCCATGGCAGAAGCATTCACGCGGTCGCGCAGAGTGGGAGAGCCACCGCGCTGCACATGACCCAGAATGGTTGCGCGGGAATCGATGCCGGTGCGTGCTTGGATCTCGTTGGCAATCTCCTGTGCATGACCCACGCCCTCGGCCACGATGATGATAAAGTGACGCTTGCCGGTCTTTTGGGTCTCGGCGATCTTATCCAGAATGTCGCGCTGCATATCGAATTCCTTCTCGGGCAGCAGCACAGCCATAGCGCCGGAGGCGATGGCCACGTTCAGAGCGATGTAACCGGCGTTGCGGCCCATGACCTCGACCACACTGCAGCGGTCGTGGCTCTGGGTGGTGTCGCGCAGCTTGTCGATCATTTCCAGCGCAGTGTTCATGGCGGTATCGTAGCCGATGGTGTAATCGGTGCAGCCGATATCGTTATCAATGGTGCCGGGCAGGCCGATCATGGGAATGCCACGGTGTGCCAGTGCGCGGGCACCACGGTAGGAGCCATCGCCGCCGATAACGACCAGCGCATCAATGCCCAGCTCGCGGCACTTTTCAGCGCCCTTATCCTGACCTTCCTTGGTCTTGAACTCCAGGCAGCGTGCCGTATACAGAATGGTGCCGCCAGCAGAGATGATGTTAGAAACGCTGCGCAGGTTCATTTCAAAGCACTCGCCGTTCAGCAGGCCGTTATAGCCGCGCTGAATGCCGATCATACGGAAGCCCTTATGCAGGCCGGTGCGTACCACAGCGCGCACAGCAGCGTTCATGCCGGGAGCATCACCACCGCTTGTAAGCACGCCAATCGTTTTGATTTGCTTTTCCATACGAGAGATTCCCTCCAATTTACAGTTCAGTTCTTCATTTACCCTTTTGCCTGTAACCTCTTCTTCCCGAAACAGGCTTGTTGCTTTGCAACAGCTTTGATTCGCCTTTAATGATTATAGCACACCATCCAGACAAATTTCAATAGGGTTTTGAGACTTTATGCAAATCTATGCAGCACGATATAATAGCGTTATATCGCGTTATTTTTGCAGTTTATGCAACTCATCAAATTTAAAATCGCCCCATGCGGTGCCATTCGTGCACAAATATGTTATTTTGTTGCAACGTTTTCTGCGCCCAGCAGCCGCTCCAGCTCTTTGAAGAAAAGCGGATGCCCGGAGGTGTAAAGCCGGCGCGGTGCTGCCAGCTTCTGCTTGGTATCTTCCAGATACAAAATCACCGGGATATCGCCATCGAAGATCTCCAGCAGGTTCACCACTTTATCGTACTGGGGGCAGCTGCGGGACGGCAGACGGATGAACACCCGCCGGGCAGCGGTTTTGACAGGATCCGGGCGGCCTTTGTCCAAGCGGGTCGGGTCGTAGCTGTCAATGGGCAGAATGCTGTCTGCCAGCAGCTTGGAGGCTTCATCCTCCCGCACGGAAAGCCGGCCGTCGATGACCACAACAGCGTTTTCCTGAATGGCATCCCGGAACCTGTCCAGCACCTTGGGGAACACGATCACCTCCATGGTGCCGGTCAGATCCTCCACGCTGGTAAAGGCCATCATGCTGTTTGATTTGGTCGTCATCATGCGGTTTTTGACCACAGCACACACAATGCGTACCTTCTCACCGTCCTGCACATGGGCATCCTCGCCGGTGAGGGCTTTGATGGTATGGGAGCCGATACGGGCAGACTTTTCCCGGTAAGCATCCAGCGGATGGCCGGACAGGTACAGACCGCTGACCTCTTTTTCCTGCTGCAGCAGCTCGGCAGGAGTGTACTCTGCCAAGGGACGGATCTCGTAGACGTCCTCCTGCGGGCCTTGCTGCACTTCCCCGCTCATCACGGAGAACAGATCCAGCTGTCCCTCCAGATTGCGGCGGGAGTCGGTCTCGATGCTCTTGAGGATGCCCTCTACCGCCTCCACCATACTGTGGCGGTTGGAATCAAAGCAGTCAAAGGCACCGGCTTTGATCAGGCTTTCCACTGAGCGGCGGTTCAGCTCGCTGCCGTGCATCCGCTTGCAGAAATCGTAAAGGCTGGTGTAGGGCTTTTCCATGCGCTCAGTAACTGCGTTCTCAATGAGGTTGCGGCCTACGTTTTTCACGGCGTTCAGGCCAAAACGGATCTGCCCGTTATCATCGGCGGTAAAGCCGCCGTTGGAGATGTTCACATCCGGTGGCAGCACTTTGATGCCCAAACGGGTGCACTCGCCGGAATACTCGATGACCTTATCGGTATTATCTAACACGCTGGTGAGCAGTGCTGCCATGAACTGGCTGGGGTAATGGCACTTGAGATAAGCCGTCTGGAATGCCACATAAGCGTAGCAGGCCGCATGGCTCTTGTTGAAGGCGTAGGACGCAAAGCTGGACATTTCGTCGTAGATTTGGTTTGCTACCTGCTCCGGGATGCCGTTGGCAACACAGCCCGGACACTCGTGGCCGGGCTCGGTGCAGCCGTGCACAAAATGTTCCCGCTCGGCTTCCATGACGGCGTGCTTCTTTTTGCTCATGGCGCGGCGAACGTTATCTGCCTGCCCGAAGGAGAAGCCTGCCAGTTCCCGGAAGATCTGCATGACCTGCTCCTGATAGACGATGCAGCCGTTGGTCACATCCAGAATGTGCGCCAGCTGCGGGGTCTTGTAGCTGATCTTATCCGGCTCGTGGCGGTTGCGCAGATAGGTGGGAATGGAGTCCATGGGACCCGGGCGGTACAGACTGATCAGAGCGATGACATCTTCAAGGTTCTGCGGCTGCAAGCCCACAAGCACCTGCTTCATGCCGGAGGATTCCAGCTGGAACACACCCTCGGTATCGCCCTGACCCAGCATTTTATAGGTGTCCGGGTCGTCATAATCCAGATCGCGGATGGAGAACTCCGGGTGCTGCTTTTGCACCGCAACCTCTGCGTCCCGGATGACGGTCAAAGTGCGCAAGCCCAGAAAGTCCATCTTCAAAAGACCCAGTTCTTCGATCTCGGTCATGTTGAACTGGGTCACCGGCAGGCCGTCGTTGGTGGCAAGCGGCAGATAATAATCGGTCGGCTCCGGCGTGATGACCACGCCCGCCGCATGGGTGGAGGCGTGCCGGGGCATTCCCTCCACCTTCAGGGCGGTGTCGATGAGCTCAGTCACCTGCGGGTCGGTATCGTAGAGCTTTTTCAGCTCGCTGGAAACTTCCAACGCCCGCTTGATGGTCATCTTCAGCTCCATGGGCACGAGCTTTGCTACCACGTCCACCTGCTGGTACGGAATGCCCATCACGCGGCCCACGTCCCGGATGGCATTGCGGGCGGCCATGGTGCCAAAGGTGACGATCTGCGCCACATGGTCCGCACCGTATTTGCGGTTGACGTAGTCGATAACCTCCTGCCGGCGCTCGTAGCAGAAGTCCACGTCAAAGTCCGGCATACTGACGCGCTCAGGGTTCAAAAAGCGCTCAAAGATCAGGTTGTAGCGGATGGGGTCGATATCCGTGATCCCCACGCAGTAAGCGGCAATACTGCCCGCGCCCGAGCCGCGTCCCGGCCCCACCGGGATGCCCTGACTTTTTGCAAAATTGATGTAGTCCCACACGATAAGATAGTAGTTGGTATACCCCATCGTCTTGACCACACCGATCTCGTATTTCAGGCGGTCGATGTTGGCCTGCGGCACATCCGGGCCATAGCGGCGCTCCAAGCCGTCCCAACAGAGTTTTTCAAAGTAGGCCTGATTATCCATGCCGTCCGGGGCTTTGTAGTAAGGGATCTTGGTGTGACCGAACTCAAAGTCAAAATTGCACTGCTCGGCGATCTTTGCCGTGTTGGCGCAGGCTTCCGGCACCATGGAGAACAGTTCGTACATCTCGTCTGTGGTCTTGACGTAGAATTCATCAGTCTGGAACTCCATGCGGTCGGCATCCTGAATGGTCTTACCGGTCTGGATGCACAGCAGGATGCTTTGCATCTTGGCGTCCTCTTTGCGCAGATAATGGGCGTCGTTGGTGGCTGCCATGGGGATGCCCGTCTCCCGGGAAAGCTTGATAAGCTGCGGCAGAACGGTGGTATCCTCCTTCAAGCTGTGATCCTGCAATTCGATGTAGTAATTCTCTGCACCGAACAAGTCCCGGTACCACAGCGCCGTTGCCTTTGCGCGTTCGTAGTCCCCTGCCAGAATGGCTTGCGGGATCTCGCCCGCCAGACAGGCCGAAAGGCAGATAAGCCCCTCGTGGTATTGCTCCAAAAGCTGCTTATCCACGCGGGGTTTGGAGTAAAAGCCCTCCACGAAACCGGCAGAGACCATTTTTATAAGGTTCTTATAGCCGGTCTCGTTTTTACACAGCAGAATCAGGTGGTTGTTGCCGTCTATCTTATTTACCTTATCAAAGCGGGTGCGGGTGGCAACATAGACTTCGCACCCGATGATGGGCTTGATGCCCGCCTTTTTAGCTGCTTTATAAAACTGCACACAACCGTACATTACGCCGTGGTCGGTGCAGGCAATAGCGGTCTGTCCGCATTCCTTCACCCGCTCCATCAGCTGGTCGATGCGGCAGGCACCGTCCAGAAGGCTGTATTCCGTATGGATATGCAAATGGGCAAAGGGACGGGTATTTGCGGTGGGTTCACTCATTGTACTGCCTCCTGTCCCTCCTGCTGGCGCTGACGGAGATTCTCTGCCAGTGCCTCCAGTTTTTTCATCCGGTGCGATAAGCCGGATTTGCTCACCGCCGGGTCAAAGCAGCCGCACAGCGCGGTAAGCGAAAGATCCGGGTATTGCAACCGCTTGGCTGCCGCCTGCTGCAATACCTCCGGCAAAGTTTCCAGCGCGTGCTGCTCCTGCAAATAGCGGATGGCTTTCAAGGTCTGGGCGTTTGCCCGCGCCGTTTTGCCAAGGTTTGCGGTATCGCAGTTCGTCTGCCGGTTGGTCTGGTTGCGCACCTGCTTGAACGCCTTGAGCACGCTAATTTGCGTTGCGGCATCCGCAGCGCCCATAAAGCGGAGCAAGCGCTCCACGTTGGCACCGGTCTTAACGTAGATCAGGTTCACGCCGTTGCGGCGGGTGCGGTGGGGCGCAAACTCGTGCTCAGCGAGCAGTGCTTCAAAATCCCGGGCGAGGTTCGTCCGGGAGGTGAGAAATTCCAGATTATATTCCTTTTGCGGGTCGGTGACCGTGCCGCTGCACAGAAAAGCCATGGCGATATAGGCGCTGACGCAGGTCTGGCAGCGGATGAGCCCGGGGTCGATCTGCAAACTGGTCTCCCTGCCGGTGGTGCCGAACAGCTCGTGCAGGCGGGTGACCTGCTCCGCATCGCGGATATTGAACTCGTACAGCACACCGCTGGCGCGGGGCTTTTCCAAGATCTCGCCCCGGATGCCGCAGCGGGCAAACAGCTGCTGTGCCAGCTGCACGGTATGGGGCTGCTCGGTTTGCAGCACAAGGCCGCGGGCATCAAAGTATTTGGCAAAGCAGGCAATGCCATAGGCCGCTGCACGCACACAGCATTCCTTGGTGGGGCTGCGCTGCGCGATTTCCTCCCGCGCACTGGATGCAAAACTCATAGTAGTTCCTCTGTTTTCAGCGCACGGCATCCCGGTGCTGCACCCCGGGCTCATACCCTAGAGCGGTGCAGTATTCCGCAAGCTTGCGTGCGAATGTGATGGAGCGATGCTTGCCGCCCGTGCAGCCCACCGCAATAGTCAGCTGGCTTTTGCCTTCCTTGACATAGAGTGGCAGGGCGTACTGCAAAAAGTTCTCGTACCGGTGCAGCAGCTCCTGTGCTTCGGGGTGGCTCATGACAAAATCCACCACCTCCTGATCCAGCCCGGTCTTGTGCTTCAGTTCCGGCACATAGAAGGGGTTGGGCAGGCAGCGCACATCCAGCACAAGGTCGGCTTCCGGCGGCAGACCAAACTTGAACCCGAAGGACATGATGGTGAGCCGCATGGCATTTTTTGCCCCGCCGTTTTTCATGAACAGATCGCAGATACGCTCTTTATTCTGGGAGGTGGAGAGCAGGCCGGTATTGATGGTATAGTTTGCACGTTCCTTTAAGGGCTGCAGGATCTGCCGCTCCTTCAAAAAGGCATCCCGGGTGGAGATGCCTTCTGCAATGCTGATGGGGTGGCGGCGGCGGGTCTCGCTGTAACGGCGCATCAGCACATCGTCCGGTGCATCCAGAAACAGAATCTTATAGGGTGTTTTCTGGTCATCCAGCTGCTGCAGGGCAGTCTCGATCTGTTCCCTGCTGCGGCAGCCGCGCACATCCATGGAAAGCGCCACCCGCTCCAACTGGTTGTCGCCCGCCTTGGAAAACGCCGTAATGCTGGGCAGCAGCCCCGCCGGGACGTTATCAATGCAGAAAAATCCGATATCCTCCAGCGCATTCATAGCCACTGACTTTCCCGCGCCGGAAAGTCCGCTGACGATCAACAGCTCCATCTGTGTTCCCCACTCCCTCTATTCCCGCAGCTCAGCGCACTACGCGGATCTCTTTTTCCAAATCATAGCCGGTCTTTTCTTTTACGATGGTGCGTACTTCCTCGCACAGTGCCAGCACATCAGCGCAGGTGGCACCGCCAAGGTTCACCACAAAGCCGCAGTGCTTCTCGCTGACGGCGGCACCGCCGTGCCGGTAGCCCCGCAGACCGCACTGGTCGATGAGGGCAGCGGCAAAAGCACCCACCGGGCGCTTGAAAGTGCTGCCGGCGCTGGGCTTATCCAGCGGCTGCTTGTCCAGCCGTTTTGCCATAAGCTCGTCCATTTTAGCGCGGATGGCTTCCGGCTCGCCCGGGGTCAGGGCAAACTGCGCTGAAAGGATGCAGCCGCCGTTTTCTTCAAAAATGCTGTGGCGGTAGCGCAGGTCAAGCTCCGATGCCGCCGACTCTTTCACTTCGCCTTCGGCGGTAAGGTACTGCACCGTGGTCAGCACGTCCTTCATCTCACCGCCGTAGGCACCGGCGTTCATGTAGACTGCGCCGCCCACCGTGCCGGGGATGCCATAAGCAAATTCCAGTCCGGTCAGGCCGTGTTCCAGCGCCGTTTTACACAGTGCCGAAAGCCGCACACCCGCCCCGGCGGTGAGCTGTGTGCCGTGCACCTCCACAGCGTCCTGCATGGAGGAAACATCCAGCACTGCGCCGTTGTAGCCTTCGTCGGCAAACAGGATATTACTGCCATTGCCCAGCAGATAATACCGGACGCCCTGCGCCTTGCACAGGGCAACGGCGCGGCAAAGCTGCGCCCGGTCTGTCAGCTGCACGAACAGCCGCGCCGGGCCGCCGATTTTAAAGGTACAATGCGCCGCCAACGGCTCATTTTCTTTATAAGCAATGCCTGCTGCGGTCAGCAGCTGCTTGAGTTGTTCCATAGGGTCAGGCTCCTTTTTATAGAGAGTTTCAGTCCATTTTGTCATCCAGTCCCAGCCGGATCAGCAGCTCCTTGGCTGCGTTGTAGCCCATCTTCTTCTGGCGGTTATTGATGGCTGCGGTCTCCAGCACAACAGCCAGATTGCGGCCGGGAGAAACCGGGATGCTGGTGCTGGGGATGCTAACGCCCAGAATGTCGTAGTATTCGCTTTCCAGACCGGTGCGCTGGTAGTTCTTGGTGGGGTCCCACGCTTCCAGCTGTACCACCAGATCCAAGCTTTCGCTCAGCTTGACGGCACCCACACCGTACACACGAGCCACGTTGACGATGCCGATGCCGCGCAGTTCGATGAAGTGGCGGATATTTTCCGGTGCAGTGCCCATGATCTGGCGGTTGGACACCTTGCGCAGCTCCACGGCATCATCTGCCACCAGACGGTGGCCACGCTTGACCAGCTCAATGGCCAGCTCGCTTTTGCCGATGCCGCTGTCGCCAAGGATCAGGATGCCCTCGCCGTACACCTCCACCAGCACGCCGTGCCGGGTGATGCGGGGAGCCAGCTCCAGGTTCAGCACGCTGATCAGGCTGCCCATCAGGGTGCAGGTCGTCTCGTTGGAGCGCAGCAGGGCGACCGCGTGCTTCTGCGCCAGTTCCTGCATCTCCGGGAAGGGCGCCAGCTCCTCGCTGCGGCAGACGATGACCGCCGGGGGCTGCTGCCGGAACAGCTGCTCCAGCGCTTCGTAGCGCTTTTCTGCCGTCAGACCAGACAGAAAGTTCATCTCTGCCAGACCCATGATCTGCAGGCGGAGCTTATCGAAGTAATCATAGTAGCCCGCCAGAAACAGACCCGGGCGGTTGACCTCAGCGATCTCCACACTGATCTCATCCAGCTCCCGGGGGGTGTATACTACTTCCATGCTGACGCGGTCGGTCAGCGTTTTAAGCGAAACATTGAACGTACCCATCCTGGTTCCTCCTGTATCCTATTGCCGCGCCGTGCTACGGGCACTCTTATTCTTATTATAATAAAATTTGGCGTCAAATACAACGCCCGGGGCGCTGTTTTTGTACTGCAGGCAGGAAACCGACGCTGCATCGCTGCCCGTGCACAGGATTTTTACATTTTTCTTACTTTACATGGGTTTTACATTTCGTCGATTTCAAATTTTACATTATTTTTCTATACTTAAAGCACAGGAGAAAAACACGTCAAGATAAAGTGAGGAAAACACTTATGACCATTTTTAATGTCTTTTCGCTGCTGGGAGGTCTGGCTCTATTTTTGTTCGGTATGGACATCATGGGCAAGGCACTGGAAAAGCAGGCCGGCGGCCAGCTGCAAAAAATTCTCAGCAAACTGACCGATAACCCCCTCAAGGGCTTTTTTTTGGGTCTGTGCGTGACCGCCGTCATCCAGAGCTCCAGCGCTACCACCGTTATGGTGGTGGGCTTTGTCAACAGCGGCATCATGGAGCTGCATCAGGCCATTGGCGTGATCATGGGCAGCAACGTGGGCACCACCGTGACCAGCTGGATCTTGAGCCTTTCCGGTTTGCAGGGCGACAGCCTGTTCATCCAGCTGCTCAAACCTACTTCTTTCAGCCCGGTGCTTGCATTTATCGGCATTTTGCTGTATATGTGTAAGAGTGAGAAGAAAAAAGGCGTGGGCACTATCCTTATCGGCTTTGCCGTGCTGATGACCGGCATGACCACCATGTCCAACGCGGTGCTGCCGCTGCAGAACGAGGCATGGTTCACCAGCCTGTTCACCCGCTTCTCCAACCCCCTGCTGGGCGTTCTGGTGGGCGCACTGGTCACCGGCATCATCCAGAGCTCCAGCGCCAGCGTGGGCATCCTGCAAGCACTGAGCGCCACCGGTGTGATCACCTACGGCAGTGCCATCCCCATCATCATGGGTCAGAACATCGGTACCTGTGTGACCGCACTGCTGTCCTCGGTGGGTGCCAACAAAAACGCCCGCCGCGCCGCTATGGTGCACCTGTACTTCAACATCATCGGTGTGACCATCTTCCTGTTCGGGTTCTACGGGCTCAACGCTGTCTGCCGCTTTGCCTTTGTGAATACCACCATTGAGGCCTGGGGCATCGCAATCGTGCACTCGGTGTTCAACATTCTGGCCACTGTCATTCTGCTGCCCTTTGCCACTGGGCTGGAAAAGCTGGCTATCCTGACTATTCCCGATTCCCCGGAAAAAGAGGAGTTTGCTCTGCTGGATGACCGTCTGCTGAACACCCCTGCTATGGCTGTGGAGCGTGCCCGTGCCGCTACCGCCGAAATGGCAGAACTTGCCCGGGTGGGCGTGGTGCAGGCCATGAGCCTGACCCATGAATGGAGCGACGAGCTAGCCCAGAAGGTGCGGGACGAGGAGTGCCGGGTGGACCGGTACGAGGACGCGCTGGGCACTTATCTGGTCAAGCTGTCCAGCCGGGAACTGAACCACGCCGACAGCCAGAGCGTGAACACCCTGCTGCACACCATCAGCGATTTTGAGCGCATCAGCGACCATTCCGTCAACCTTCTGGAATCCGCCGAGGAGATGCACCAGAAGGACATCCACTTTTCCAAGGATGCACAGGAGGAGCTGCAGGTGCTGGAGGATGCGGTGCAGGACACCCTGAGCCGCACCACCGATGCCTTCCGCAAGGGCGATCTGCACCTTGCTTCTAAGGTGGAGCCGCTGGAGGCTGTGGTCAACGAGCTGGTGCGTGCCATCAAGGCGCGGCACGTTGCCCGCCTGCAGGCCGGCAGCTGCTCCATCGAGTACGGTTTTGTGCTGGACGATCTGCTGACCAACTACGAGCGTGTGTGCGACCATTGCAGCAACGTGGCAGTTGCGCAGATCGAGGTGGCGCAGGACAGCTTTGACACCCACGCCTACCTGAACGACCTGCGTCACGGCAACGACACCAAGGAAAGCGAAGAATTCCATCGCCGTCTGGGCCGCTACCGTGAGCGGTATCTGTTCCCGGACGGACAGACTGCTGAGGAGAATTGAGTTATGATCTATATCGTAGAGGATGACGCTTCCATCCGGGAACTGGAGCAGTATGCCCTGCAATCCAATGGCTACGAGGTGCAGGGCTTTGAAAGCGCCGAGCCCTTCTGGCAGGCTATGCGTGCCGCCGAGCCGGAACTTGTGATCTTAGACGTGATGCTGCCCGGCGAGGATGGCTTTTCCATCCTGAAAAAGCTGCGCAACACGCCCTCCCTGCGCAAGCTGCCCATCATTATGGTCACAGCAAAATCCAGCGAGCTGGACACCGTGCGCGGGCTGGACTGCGGCGCGGACGACTACATTGCAAAACCCTTTGGCATTATGGAATTTCTCAGCCGGGTGCGCGTGGCGCTGCGGCGCTCTGCCCCGGAGGTAAGGCCGGACGTGCTGGTTTTTCATGAAATTCAGCTGGACAATGCCCGCCACAGCGTTACGGTAAACAGCACTCCTGTGGAGCTGACCTACAAAGAATACTGCCTGCTGCGGCTGCTGCTGGAAAACACCAGTCTGGTGGTGACCCGCGAGACCATTTTGCAGGTGGTGTGGGGCACCGACATCTCGGTGGAGAGCCGTACCGTGGATATGCACATCCGCACCCTGCGCAAAAAGCTGGGCGACGCGGGGCGTTACATCTGCACCGTGCGCAAGGTGGGCTACAAGCTGACCGATGAGGAGGCCGAAGAAGAATGAAGCTGCGCAGCATGGAAGAAAAAATCAGCTACCGGTTGTTCCTGATGGGCTTTCTGGGGCTTATATTCACCGCAGCGCTGTGCATTTTTGTATTCCATAAAGCCTTTACGGCGCAGGCGTGGTCGGGGCTGGAGCGCGAGAGCGACCTTGTGCGCGCCGGGTACGAGCAGACCGGAGACCCCGCGCAGCTGAGTGCCTTTGTGACCGATGATCTACGCGTGACGCTGATCAGTCAGGACGGCAGCGTACTGTTTGAATCTGCCACCGACCAGCCTATGGAAAATCATCTGACCCGCCCGGAGATCCGCGATGCCATTGCAAACGGCGAGGGTCGGGACATCCGCGATTCTCAGACCATGGGCTACGAAACCTATTACTACGCGCTCCGGCTTTCCAGCGGGGACGTGCTGCGCGTGGCGCAGGACGCCGAGACCGTATGGTCTATCTACGACTCCACTATCCCGGCCATTGTACTGAGCTGTGTAGCGCTGATGCTGGCCGCTGCGGTGCTGGCTGCTCTGCTGACCAAGGCATTGGTACAGCCGGTGCTGAACATGACCGAAGATCTGGATCATATTCAGGAAAACGTGCCCTACCGGGAGCTGATCCCCTTTGCGGAGAGCATCCATTCTGACCGCATCCTGCGGGAAAATAACGAGAAAATGCGGCAGGAGTTTACTGCCAATGTCAGCCACGAGCTCAAGACCCCGCTGACCAGCATTTCCGGCTATGCAGAGCTGATCGAGACCGGCATTGCAAAGCCGGAGGATGTGCCGGATTTCGGCCGCAAGATCCACAGCGAAGCCACCCGCATGATCCAGCTGGTCAACGACATTTTGCAGCTTTCCAAACTGGATACCGTAAGCGAGACCGGGGACACCCCGGTGATGGAAACGGTAGACCTTTTGGATGTGGCCAAGGAATGCGTGGAGCGCCAGAAACTGAATGCACGCCGCGCTTATATCTCCCTGACCTATCTGGGCGAGAGCACCCCGGTGCTGGGCAGCCGCGCGCTGCTGGATGAGCTGTGCCAGAACCTGTGCGACAACGCCATCCGCTACAACCGCCCGGGCGGCAAGGTGCAGATCATTACCGCTTGCAGCCGGGACGGGCACTGCTCCCTGACCGTAACAGATAACGGCATCGGCATCCCGCGGGAGGCACAGTCCAGCGTGTTCGAGCGCTTCTACCGGGTGGATAAGAGCCGCAGCAAAGCCACCGGCGGCACCGGACTTGGGCTTGCCATCGTCAAGCACATTGCCCGCATCCACAATGCCCGCATCAAGCTGGAAAGTCAGGTAGACGTTGGAACCACCATCACCGTTACCTTCCCCACTGCCTCTTAATACAGCATGAAATGCACGTCTGTCCGCAATTGCGGGCAGGCGTTTTTTGTTGGGTCAAAACTTGCGCCGCTGCCGTCCCGCTGCGCTGCCCGGGCTTGCAGGTGCAGCACATCCACGCCCTGCTGCCAGCAGCTTTGCAAAAGCACCGTGCACTGCGCCGCAAGCTGTTGCTGCTGCGCCTGCGTGGGCAGCGGGCTGTGGGCGGCACGCTGACAGTCCAGCCGCACAAGTACCTGCGCCTTTTGCAGGGTGACCGAAACGGTGCAGCGCCGGATGCCGATGCGCTCCCCTTCCAGCCAGAGCTGCCGGGTGCCGCCTTGTTCGGTAAGCAGACGGTAGATCTCGGCCTGCTCCGGGGACAAAAGCGTATTACCCACCACAGTGTGCAGAACACCGCCCTCCTGCAAAGACACCTCTTCCGCGCTCCACCCGAGAACTGGCAGAAGTCCCGGTTCTGCGTGCTCATACAGCCGGGGCGCGGTGGGCGCTGCGGCCTTTAGCTGTGCCATCAGGGCGTCCGGTAAAGCGGCCTGTGCGGCAAGGCGGTCTATCTTCCCTTCGGCGCAAAGCAGCCTTGCCGCCGTGCGTCCGCAGCCGCGCCGCAGCACAAGCTGCTCGTACTCTGTTAATAAGGGTTCTTCCGCTTTTGACAGCAGCAGGTAATCACACAGGCGGTAGCTTGCGGTTTGGGGCAGTGCCTGCTCTGCCGCATCCAGTGCCCGCTCCATCGTTTGGCCTTCTGCCTGCACAAACTGCAATGCAGCAGTGGCATCGGCAGCATCGGCGGCGGCCTGCGGTGCCTGATAAAGCAGCCCTGCCTGATAACCCTGTTCGGTCTGTGCCAGATACACTGCCCGCACCATGCTTTTCTCGGTGCTCTCGCACCGCAGGAACAAAAGGCACCACCCTGTCAGCAGTAAAAACAACAGCGGCTTGTAAGATTTTGCATTTCTCATGGCTGCACCTCAGCTTCCGGCTGCTGCCAGAGCAAGCGGATGGCGGCACACAGCATGGCCGCCCGGTAGACAGCGCACAGCAGCCACAGCAGCAAAAGCAGCGCATCCATGCGGGAAAAGCTGCCGCCGCTCCACGCCCGCAGCAGCTCCAACCGGGGGTATGCGCCGCTGCCAAACAGCAAAGCGCCGCCCAGCAAGGCCGCTGCCTGCACCGCAAAGCCCCATACCGGCAGCCAGACCGTGCGCCGCACCGACTGCGCGCTGCACAAAAGGGCTCCTGCAAAGTATTCTGCATAGACCGGTACGCTCCAGTTTGTTCCAGTCGGCTGTGCCGGGGTGAACAGCCGGTACCAGTGCAGCTGTCCTGCAAGCCCAAGCAGGCAGATAACGCCGCCCACGGCGGCAAACCACCACAGCACCCGCGCCGAGGCGTTCCAGCTTGCGGGGCGGATACCCCACCCCGCCCAGAGCAGCAGCGGCAGAAAGCCCAGCAGCGCCATGGAGGAAAACTCTGCCGCGCACAGCCCTTGTGCCTGCACGATGGTGTGTGCCAGTTCCATAAATAACCCGGCTGTCAGTGCCAACCGTACCGCGAAGGAGGGTGCTTTGTTCAGCAGCGCCGCCGCTGCCAGCGCCGAGAGGATGCACAGACACACCGTGCTGACTGCGCCCAGCCACAGTGCCCGGCGCACCGGGACATCCTGCGGGATGCCATCTGCCAGCGCTGCCGTGACCACGCTGAGGGTCAGCGCCGCTGGGATAAAATATCCTGCTTGCTGCTTCATGACCGCCGCTTCCCCCTCTCCCGCTTTTGCCAGACATTGAACCCGTGCCGGGACAGCTGCCGGTAGTTGCGGCGCAGAACACCATCCTCGGAAAGCGGCTGCTGTGGAAACGGATGCGGCGCAAGGTATGGCACGCCCAGTGCTTCGGTGCTGACGATACTGAGCAAAAAGCCGAAAAACGCCGCTACCAGCCCTACCGGCCCGGCAAGCCCTGCCAGCAGCACCGTGCCGATGCGCAAAAGGGTGGCGGGCTCATACAGTCCCGGGGTGACAAAGACCGCAATGGCCGTAATACTAGCCACAAAGATGACCGGGGTGCTCATAAGCCCGGTGGCAATGGCGGCGTCTCCGATGATGAGCGCCGACACCAGACTGACCGAGTGCCCCAGCGACTGCGGCATCCGCAGCCCCGCCTCCCGGATGATCTCTAAGATCAGGATCACCAGCAGCATCTCGGCAAAAAGGGGCAGCGGCGTAGCCTTTTCGGCTGCTTCGATCTTATACAGCAGCTGCGGGGGCAAAAGCTCCGGCAGATACACCGCCACGCACACAAAGACCCCCGGTAAGAACACCGTAAGGTAGAAAGAAAAATATTTCAGCACCCGCAGAAAAGAGGAAAACGCCGCCGTAGAAGCGTAATCATCCAGACACTCGAACTGTTCACTAAAGAGCGCCGGCAGCACCAGCGCTGAGGGGCTGCCGTTGACCAAAATTACCAGCTTGCCCTCGCAGAGCTTCGCGGCGGCGACCGCCGGGCGCTCGGTATAGTGTACCGGGGTGAACAGCCGCGCCTTACCGGGCAGCAGCCACGGCACAAAATAGCTGGAATCCAGCAGCAGCTCCGGCCTTGCACTTTGCAAAATGGCACGCACCCGGCGCACCATGGCGGGGTCGGCACGGTCCTTGCAGTAGCAAAGGGCGTACTCTGTATTGCAGCAGGTGTGCGCCTGTGCAGCCTCCTGCACAAGGGTGTCGGTGCGGACAAGACGGCGCAAAAGGCTCAGGTTCACCCGCAGCAGATCGGTAAAGCCTTCCCTGCTGCCGCGCAGATTGCCCTCGCCGGATGGCTCTTCCACAGAGCGGAACTTGAGCCCCTGCACCGAAAAAACAATACCGCTGCTGCATCCCTCTAACAGCAGCACAGCCATGCCGGCTGTCAGCCGCGCTACAAGCTGCGGCAGATCCTGCACCGGAGCTCTCTCAGCCGGAAAAGCCGACCCGTGCAGGATATACGCATAGGCCTGTGCACCGGTAAGCCGGACAGAAGCAGACTGGCGTCCGGCAGCGTCCAGCAGCAGTTCCCAGAGCGAATCTAAGCTTGCCATGCCGTCAAACATTACGATACATCCCGGACAGCCATATAAAACGATCTTCTTCGCATAATAATCTGCCGACTTGCCAAACCTAGCATCAAGCGCGGACAGGTTTTCCGCAAGGCTTTGCGAAAGCTGCTGCACATCTATCACTCCTTTGTGTGTGCAGTATGCCCGCTTTGCCACAGCGGAATACGCCGCGCACACCGCACCGGGAGGGTTTGTGCATGAAACTGCTGCTTTGCCGCACCATTATCCTGTATCTCTGCGTTTTGTTTGCCATGCGGCTGATGGGCAAGCGTCAGCTGGGAGAGTTGCAGCCGGAGGAGCTGGTATCCACCATCCTGATCTCCAATCTGGCGTCCATCTCCATTGAATCGGAGGATGTGCCCATCACCGCCAGTCTCATCCCGCTGTTCCTCATTGCGGCGCTGGAACTGCTGGGTTCAGTGGTGAGCTTCCGCAGCCAGAAATTCTTCAATTTTCTCTCCGGGCGACCCAAAACGGTCATTCTGGACGGAAAGATCGATCAGAACGCTTTGCGGATGCTGCGGCTGACCACCGCTGACCTGATGGAGGCGCTGCGCGGCAAGGATATCTTTGACCCACGCAGGGTGTCTTACGCCGTCATTGAAACGAACGGCACATTGTCGGCGGCGCTTCGCCCGGAGCAGGAAGCAGCCACCCTGTCCGACTTGCAGCTGAAGGTGCAGCAGACACAGGCCACCATCCCCTTTGTGCTGGACGGACAGGTGCTGGAGGATAATCTGCGCTGGTGCGGCAAAGACCGTGCGTGGCTGGAACGCACCGCCACGGCAAACACGGTTTTGCCGCAGGAGATCTTACTGCTTATCGGCAACGAGACCGAGGACTATTTTCTGCTGAAAAAGGAAGGCCGTCAGCCGGGAGGGAAACGATGAAGCGGATCTATGCGTGTATCCTGATCGTAGCTGCGCTGCTGGGGATATCTCTTTACAGCAGCGGACGGGTGCAGGGCTTTGCGCAGGACATCTCGGCTGACTTGGACTGTGCCCTTGAAGCTGTGCGGCAGAAGGATCTCCCCACTGCGCGGCAGGCGCTTGCCGAGGGCGCAGAGCTGTGCGACACCATGCGCCAGACCATGAGCCATCTGCTGCGCACTGCTGACTACACAGAGCTGGAAGCTGCACTGCGGGCGGCGGACGGATACCTTGAGCAGCAGGCCACCGAGGATGCGCTGGGCGAGCTGCGCCGCGCACAGGTAGAGGTGGAGCGGCTGGAATGGCTTGCCCGGCGGCTGGTGTAAGCGGCACGCAAAAAAGGAGAGCGGCTCCGAAGAACCGCCCTCCCACAATTCAGGCTATGCTATTGTAAATGTGCTCGGGACAGATGATCACAGAGCAGCCTTTGCTGCCTCGACCTGCTTGATCAGCTCGGGCACGACCTTGAACAGGTCGCCCACGATGCCGTAGTCTGCAACACCGAAGATGGGAGCACCCTCGTTCTTGTTGACGGCGATGATGCACTCAGAATCCTGCATACCGGCGGTGTGCTGGATGGCACCGGAGATACCCAGAGCCACATAGATCTTGGGGTGCACGGTCTTGCCGGTCTGACCGACCTGATGGTCAGCGGTCATCCAGCCTGCATCGGTGACGGCACGGGAAGCGCCCACGACACCGCCGCCCAGAGCGGCTGCCAGCTGCTCGGCCAGCTCGATGCCCTTGTTGACATCCTTGCTGATACCACGGCCCACGGAGACGATGACGTCTGCGCCGATCAGGTCGACCAGCTTCTCAGCGGCCTTCTCCACGCTCAGCACTTCGGTCTTGATGTCCTCAGCGGTCAGGCTGAAGGCGGGCTTGACGATCTGGCAGGCATCAGCCTTGGCCTGATCGAAGGGAGCCTTCTTCATAACACCGGGACGCACGGTGGACATCTGCGGACGGAAGCGGGGGCAGATGATGGTAGCCA
>ENA-OWRC01001663-OWRC01001663.1-human-gut-metagenome-genome-assembly--contig:-NODE-1663-length-20748-cov-12.711110_pt1 | contig 20748 bp, 18 predicted proteins | sample MGYA00248268_ERZ651895 | MGnify/ENA primary metagenome ERZ651895 (study PRJEB26924, sample SAMEA4378242) | human gut metagenome | biome: human gut; feature: human-associated habitat; material: faeces...
TGCCGTTGCGGAAGCTGACCTTCGGCTCGTTAACGATGTACTCGTTGAAGTCCCTTGCAATCAGCTCCACCCTCTTGCGCTCTACGCCCCGCTGGTAGATCTCGCGGGGATAGATCAGCTTGCTGCTGTGGATGACCGAAAGCTGGTACGGCGGGTTGATACCAATGAAAGTATTGTTGTCGTTCAGGCGCATCGCATTTCCTCCTTGATTCTCCAAATGTACTTCTCGGCTTCCTCTAAGATCTCAGTCACCTGCTGCTTCCGCTTCGGGCTGGTGAGCAGGCTGGGATTGAAGGTGAAGCTATATTCGAGCCGCTGGATCATGGCATGAACCGCGGATTGCAGTTCGGTGTACAGCATCATTTCCTCGATGCTTCCGGCGTTCTCAAAGGACGACCGGATGGGCGTATAGGGGTAGACAGGCGGTTTGCCATCCACCACCTCAGGCGGCGCATAAACCGCCGTAGAGCGCCGGATAGGCTCTATCTGCTGGATGCTGCCCATAGGGTTCAGCGCAAGGCTGATGCGAACCGCATCATCCACCCGGCGCATCTCCTCTGGGGTCAGATGCCCCAGATACTTCAGTGCCCGGCTTTTGTCGATGGTGAAGATCTGCTCTGCCTGCACAACGGACGGCATATTCAACCCTGCGTTTTCCAACAGGCAGTGGGTCGGCTGGTTTACTTTCTTTTCCGCCTTGCTTGTCATGGTCGCAACGATCAGGGTCGGAGAGTGATAATTGCCCACGTCATTCTGAAGAATGACCGCCGGGCGGTCACCGTGCTGTTCCGAGCCGGTGCTCGCCCCGAAATGGGTGAAGAAGATGTCTCCGCGTTGGAATTTCCAGTTTTGCTGCAAAATTGTACCTCCATGTTGTTATGTGCAAAGCCCGCTGCCGGATGTTCCGCAACGAGCTTCGTTCAAGGTATGGTGGTATGGTTGGGTCAGCGGTGCATGACCACATAATCATAGCCGCGCCGCATCTGGCAGACGGTGCATGTGTCCATGCTCCGGTCTGGGCTGGGTACAAGCGCGATTTTGAAAGCCTTTGCATCCACAAAGTGCCGCAGACAGGTACCGCAGAGAGTTCGGATGGACTTGACCATCTCAGGGGTCAGCTCCATCTCCTCGTAGATCTCCTGCTCGCGCACCGTGGGGTTCAACTCGTCCATAAAAGTGTCCTCCTATGTATCAAAAGTGAATATTCGGATAAAGAATAAATAAGAGTACGTAAAAAAACGGGAACTGCCGGATGCGTGGAACGTACCCGACAGTTCCCGGATCAATATGATTAAAGGTCTCGCATATTCGCCCTCGGCTCCCTGCGAGTGGGGCATGAACATCTGGCAGCGGACTTGTACCGCTTCATTGGCATTTCAGCCACCCCGTCTGCTTTGTGACCGGGCCGCGAATTACGGAAGTATCATTATCGGAGTACCAGATGACGGAACTATTCAGTTTTCAAGGTCCCTGAGGTCGGACGTTTCGCCCTGCGGCAGGTGCCGCTTGGGAAATTGTCCTCTCACTTGGTAGCCGACGAGAAAGGTCAATTCGTAGCATTGAAATTGAAGTTTTTCAAAAATTTAGTAATTCTCTTGATTTTGATACTAATAGTGGGCCGAGATACGCCGTAGACTTTAGAAATTTCAGTGATGTCGTATCCCTCGTAAGCGTACATGGTGATGATTTCCAAATCTTCGGTTTTCAAAGTTTCGAGTGCAGTAAGCAACTGCTCGTTCTCAATCTCACCAATCCATGCAAAACGGCTTTTAGTTTCGTGGTAAGTATCTGTCACGGTAATCGCATCCTGATAGCGTAGCATCAAAGGCGACGCTTCTTCCTCAGAGCTTTCATACGCAGGAGCGGTGAATTCCTGCGTCCGCTCGATAAAGGTACGCTCCGAATTGAATTGCTGACGGTCATAATCGTACATCTTCTGGATGGCCTCTTTCGTCATTCCCGCAGCTGCGTACTCGATGCGCAACTTTTCCCAGTGTGCTTCAAACTTCTTCAACTCATAGCCTTTATTAAAAGACATCGTAAACCTCCAAATTTTCGATAAGTCGTAAAAAGTCGAAAATTTGGAAGGCTACGGATATTTCGCCGCTTGGGGCATCCATGAAAAACGGACAAACATAAAGCCTGCTCCTTTTTACGGGAGCAGGCTACCTGAAGGCTAAAAAAATAGCCGGACAACCAACTAACAGAGCGGTTCTAAAGCAGAATCACTCTATCAGCTGTTGCCCGGCTATTTGGTGCGCGTTTCATACATTGCCTTGCGGCAATGGCCCGTTGCTCGGTGACGAACAGTCCATATTCAGGGTGCAATGCACCCGATTTTTAAAATTGTGTTTTGTCTATAAAACGATCAGCGCCTGCGGTAGGCTAAATCAACCGTCGCTACATTGCCACACTTGAGGCACTTTATGCGGATAGTGCCTGAACAAAGTTCAGCTTTTTGGTAGAGCTTGTGTCCGCAAACAGGGCAAAACCTCCAGCCGATGCTGAATTGTGCCTGCTGTATATTGCTCAGCGGTTTATTTTTAAAAGAACGATTATTTGGCTGAATCATATTTTTTCTCCAAAACGGATGATGTCCAATGGGTGGCAGTGAACGAGGATGCCTCTTATGACCTATATCTTGCCACAGGAGGAAAGCAGACGTCCACTTCAACGTATTTCTCACGGTGGAACCTATAGTCATTATGCATTGGAATACCTCCTTCACTTTTTAGACGGATTTGTGGTGGTTTGATTTTGGATGTTTAACACCAAAAAGGTGTTTGCGATTTGATTATACTGCATTTGGTTTTGGCTGTCAATTGCGCGGTTGTCACATTTTGTTCGGATTCTTATTGATTTCACCTGCTAAGCCGACTATAACCTCAAAAACGAAAAAAAGGCACCGGAGCTTTCTACCCATCCAAAGGGTAGGGAAAACTTCGGTGCCTTTTCTATTATGCAAAAAAGAAGATGATTTGGTGGATCTCCTGCTCAAATTCATCAAACAGGGCGCAGGAAAAGAACTCTGCCAGCGTGATAGCAAGGGCACAGAAGGTCGTGCTGTCCAATATATGCGTCTGCGCACACCGCGAGAAAACTTCATGGCATAGGAAATACGCAGTTGCGTTATTGCGAGAGAATATTTATCGACAAAACAAAAAAAGTATACCCCTTTATTGCGGGAAGGGGTGAACAGGGTGGCATTGCGTCTGTTTGAGCACAACGAGAAAGCCTATCATGCGGCAGTCCGGATGATGGAGCAGTATGGCAAGGCTGCTATTGTCCACCCGACCGGCACCGGAAAGAGCTACATTGCGTTCAAGCTGATCGAGGACAACCCGAAGAAGGTCGTTCTCTGGCTTTCCCCCAGTGAATATATCTTCAAGACCCAGCTGGAAAGCCTGAAAAGGAACGACCCGGATTTTCCGCTGGCAAACGTTCACTTTTATACCTATGCCAAACTGATGTGCTGTACGCAGGCACAGCTGGACGAAATAGCAGCGCAGAAGCCTGCCTATATTATACTCGATGAATTCCACCGTGCCGGTGCGGAATGTTGGGGCGAAAGCACGGTGGCTTTATTAAAGTTGTGCCCGGAGGCAAAGCTTCTGGGGCTGACGGCAACAAACATCCGATATCTGGATAATAACCGCGATATGGCCGAAGAACTTTTCGATAGCCGTGTTGCGAGCAACATGACCCTTGGCGAAGCAGTCGTCAGGGGTATTTTGCCTGCCCCGAAATATGTGACCACGGTCTATCAGTACCAGAAAGCCCTTGCAAAGTATCAGGCACGAGTGGATAGCCTGCGTGCACCGGGCATTCAGGATGCAACCCAAAAGTATCTGGACGCGCTCCGCCGGGCATTAGAGCAGGCGGATGGTCTGGATAGGGTCTTTGCACACCATATCACAAATAAGTCTGGCAAGTACATCGTCTTCTGCGCCAACAAAGAGCATATGGACGAAATGGTGTCCCATGTGCCGGAGTGGTTCGCCGGGGTCAACTCAAATGTGGTGGTGTATCAGGCTTACTCGGATGACCCTAACACGGACAAGGCGTTTGCCGACTTCAAAACTGATACCAGTGACCGGCTCAAGCTGCTGTTCTGCATCGATATGCTTAACGAGGGCGTCCATGTGGAGGGAATTTCCGGGGTCATCCTGTTCCGACCAACGATTTCGCCCATTATCTACAAGCAGCAGATCGGACGTGCCCTGACCGCTGGTGATAATACGACACCACTTATCCTAGATGTTGTCAACAATTTCGAGGGCTTGACCAGTATTTCCGGTTTGCAAGGCGAGATGCAGGAGGCGGTCCACCGGCTCTATGCCAACGGCGAGGGCGACAAGATTGTGACCGAACGGTTTGAGGTCATCGAGCAGGTGCATGACTGTCGGGTGCTGTTCGAGCAGCTACAAGCAAGCCTTTCTTCCAGTTGGGAGCACTATTTCTCTGAGGCAAGCATCTATTATGCGGAGCATGGAGATTTGAATATCCCAAAACGCTACACGACCCCGGCGGGACTAAGCTTGGGAACATGGCTGATTACGCAGCGTCGGGTGCGCGAGGGACAGATACCCGGTCAACTGACCCAGCAGCAGATCCAACGGTTGGACGATATCGGTATGGTCTGGGGCAACCGGAACGAAATTGCATGGCAGCAAGGGCTGGAATCCGCCCAAAAGTACTATGAAGTCCACGGAAGCCTGATGGTACCCGGCAAATACACCGACCCGGAAGGCTACCCCTTAGGGCAGTGGATCATAAAAACGAGGCAGCAACGGCTGAATGACCGCTTGAAGAAAGAACGCATCGCGCAGCTTGATAAAATCGGCATGGTGTGGAGCGTTTTTGATGTCAAGTGGGAGAAAGCCTTTACCTTGGCGGTGGCCTATTACGAGCAAAACGGTAACCTGAATATGCCGCGCTCCTATGTAACAGCTACAGGGGAGAAGCTGGGCTGCTGGGTGGCAAATCAGCAGTGGGCGTACCAAAAGGAAAAGCTTTCGGATGACCAGATCATGCGGCTGGAAAGGATCGGAATGTACTGGGGTAACCGCAATGACCGCCAGTGGAACGAAGGGTATCAGGAAGCAAAGCGTTATTTTGAAGCCCACGGCGACCTGAAAGTGCCTGTTGATTATGTTTCGCCGGGTGGATACGCCCTCGGGAAATGGGTCAAACGGCAGCGGTACGCACGGCTAAATCCCGATAAAAGCGGTGCTGTGCTGACAGAGGAGCGTATTGCAAAGCTGGGTGCCATCGGGATGCGGTGGGAGAAAAGCAATCCGAAGCACCCATCTAGACAGTCGGTACAAGCCAAAACTATTACGGCAAAAGCAGGTTAAAAAGAGACTTATAAACAAACGCGAATTTGTGTGAGGAGAAGAAATGGCTACGAATACAGTCGGAATCGATAAGGAAGTTGAAATCAACCGAAAAGAGAACCTGCGCGACCACCGCTTGTACTGGATCGGGCGTCGGACGCAGGACGTGATCTTGTCATCGTTGGCGCTGGTGGTGCTATCGCCGGTCATGCTGGCTACGGCAATTGCCATTGTAGTGGATGATCCGTCTGCTGGCCCTGTTTTCAGCCAGGAGCGTATCGGCCGTAACGGGAAGCCCTTCAAGTTCTACAAGTTCCGCTCCATGTGCCCCAATGCGGAGGCAAAACTGGACGATTTGCTTGACCAGAACGAGATGGATGGTCCTGTGTTCAAGATCAAGGATGACCCCCGCATTACCCGTGTGGGCAAATTTATCCGCAAGACCAGCCTCGATGAACTGCCCCAGCTGTGGAACATCCTGAAGGGTGATATGAGCATCGTTGGCCCCCGCCCGGCACTTCCCCGCGAGGTGGAACAGTACGGCGACTACGAAAAGCAGCGCCTGTATGTGACTCCCGGCTTGAGCTGCTATTGGCAGATCGCCCCGCACCGCAATGACCTCTCTTTTGAGGAATGGATGGATCTGGACGTGAAGTATGTCAAGGAGCGCAGCTTCTGGGTGGACTGGAAAATTATTTTTAAGACCTTCAAGGTGTGCCTGCTGGGGCATGGGGAGTAAAAAATAGTACATGGAAGGAAAACGGTTGGAGAGACGAGATGGAGAGAGACCTTAGAATTGCGGTATTTGGACAGAAGCGATTGTCGAGAGAGGGTGGCGTAGAAATCGTTGTAAAGGAGCTGTGCACGCGGATGGCACGGCAGGGCTGTCAGGTGACCTGCTACAACCGGTCGGGACATCATGTAAGCTGTGCAGAGTATGACGATATCGACAACACAAACTATGAGGAAATCCGACAGAAATACGTTCCAACGATAGAGAAAAAAGGGGATGGAGATATAATACGCGGCTGTCATAATAGGGACAAGGGTACGGCAGAGAATGAAAGGCTCCGCACCCCGACGTTCATATTTTCTTACCCGAAGAATGAACGACTGATCTTTCTGAGCGGCAGAAATGACGCACAGAAAGAAATCTCGACCATGAGGGTGGGGTGACAGCCAGCGGACAGGTGCACGAGCCTATCCGCTATTTGTGCGGTCTGAAATGCCCACAAAATCGAATGTCTGGGGATTGGACGTTGTTACACGTAAAGGTCTTGATTGGAAATGCAGAAAATGGAAGACAGAAAGAAAGCTTAAAAATCTATGGGGTTAAAGCGCAAGAGATATAAATGCGGCATATAGAAAATAAAGAGGAGTATTTGGAAGATGAAAAAGAAAAAAATCAAAATACTGCATGTGGCGCAGGCTGCAGGTGGTGTGGATCGCTACATCCGAATGCTTCTCAAATATTTGGACAAAGAAAAATTTGAGAACATACTGATTTGCTCACAAGATTTCCGAAAAGAGGATTACAAGGGGTTAGTTGATTCTTTTGAACAGGTTAAAATGGAAAGAGCTATTGGGGCTGGCGACTTAGAGGCGATTAAGGCTGTTAGAAAGCTGATAAAGAAATATAACCCCGATATTGTTTATGCTCATTCCAGTAAGGCGGGGGCGATTGCTCGTGTTGCGGACATTGGCCTAAAAAATTGCTGTATGTATAACCCACACGGATGGGCGTTTAATATGCGCTGTTCTGCAAAGAAAAAAACGATGTATACAGCCATTGAAAAGATAGCCGCACCATTCTGTGATAAGATCATTTGCATTTCGGATGCGGAGAAGCGGTCAGCAGTGGATAAGAAAATTTGCAGAGAGAATAAGTTGCAGGTCATTTTTAATGGAGTGGACATTGAGGCCTATGAGAATGGCATACATGGTGTGGTTAAAAGAAAAGATTTGAATATTCCGGAAGATGCATTTGTTGTGGGTATGGTAGGGCGCATAAGTCCGCAGAAAGCACCAGATGTATTCGTTAGGATGGCAAAACAGGTGAAAGATAAAGTCCCAAATGCTCACTTTATTATCGTTGGCAGCGGAAATCAAGAAACTGAAATCAGAAAGTATGCAGAGGAAAATGGGTTTGGCGACAGCTTACATATTACAGGGTGGGTCGACAATCCAATGAGTTATGTCGAACTCTTTGATGTTGCATGTTTATTGAGCCGCTGGGAGGGTTTCGGATTAGCTCTTCCGGAGTATATGATGGCCGGAAAACCCATTGTAGCAACAAAAGTGGATGCTATACCGAACATTATAAAAGATGGAGAAAATGGGATTCTTGTTAAAGTTGATGATGCCGTTGGGGCAAGCAGGGCGGTCATAGATATTTTTAAAGATGCAGATTTGAAAAATAAATTGATAAGTGGTGGTACTGCAAGCCTAAAGAAGTTCGATGCGAAGAGAGTAAGCATAGAACACCAAAAACTGTTTGAGCGAATGACATAAAAGAATTGAAAGAAATTTGGAGACTGAAAAATGAAGAAAACCGCGATAGTGTCATGCTATTTTCAGCATAATTACGGAAGTATGCTGCAGGCATATGCAACACAAATGGCCTTAGACAAATTGGGCTATGAAAACGAAACGATTGATATCTCTGGCCTTAACAATGAAATCAAAAAAGCAAAGTTGTTGTACTTTGCAAAAGCAAGTCTGACTTCGGATATTTTGCTGTCGAAGCTGGGAATGGCAAAAAATGTCCTTATTAAAAAGTTCTCGAAGAATGAGTACGCAGCAATGTCGCGGGTTCGTGCTGAAAAGTTTGATGTGTTTGGTAGAAGGTGGTTTAGACTGTCTCCTCGATACGCGTCAAAAAAAGAACTTGGAGATTGTTGCAAAGAAAGATATTCCGCTGTTTTGGTTGGAAGTGACCAGCTTTGGCTTCCGGGAAATATTGCTGCGGACTATTACACATTGAATTTTGTGCCGGAAATGGTGAACACCATTGCATATGCAACAAGTTTTGGTCAATCAAGCCTTCCGAAAGATTCAGCGCGAAATGCTACTGTTTTTCTAAAGAAAATCCGGCACATTGGTGTGCGGGAAGAATCGGGCCAGAAACTTGTAAAAGAGCTTGCGGGACGTGATGTACCTGTGGTTTGCGACCCTACCTTGCTGTTTACCGGTGAGGAATGGCTAAGCATCCAAAAAGAAGAACCAATTGTAGAAGGCAAGTACATTCTGTGTTACTTCCTCGGCAATAACCCACCGCATCGAGAGTTTGCAAAACGATTGAAGAAGGCAACTGAGTACAAGATCATTGCGTTGACTCATTTGGATGAATTTGTAAAGAGTGATGAAGGTTATGCCGATGAAACACCCTACAACATTGACCCGGCTGATTTTCTGAATTTGATTCGGAATGCAACGTATGTATGCACGGATTCTTTCCATTGCTCGGTATTTTCGATTTTGTATCGAAAGAAGTTCTTTACATTCAGGCGATACAATCGAAATACAAAGCAGTCTACAAACAGTAGGTTGGACACACTTTTTAACTTGACTGGAGTTAGAGGGCGACTTTTAACAGGCAATGAAGAAATCAAGGACTGTCTGAAAATCGAAACGGATTATACCGAAGTTCATCAGAAATTGGATGATGTTCGGAAACAGTCGTATGCGTATCTGGAAGCAGCATTAAAGGACGAAAGGAGTACAGACTTGTGATCGAAATTACTGAAAAAAAGAATTGCTGTGGCTGTACGGCCTGCGCTGCGATTTGTCCGAAAGAGTGCATCTCTATGAGGGAAGATGCCGAGGGCTTCTTGTACCCCGCTATTGACAAGGCAAAGTGCATCGCCTGTGAACTATGTGAAAAGGTCTGTCCAATTTCAAATGTAAAGTCGGAGCAAAAATTTGAGCAGGAAGCCTACGTCGTGCAGAATAAAAACCAAAAGGTTTTGCGAGAAAGCACGGCAGGCGGCGCATTTACCGCGATTGCGAAATATGTTTTGCGCCATGGCGGTGTGGTTTTTGGTGTGGAATTGAGCGACCGGATCGTTGCACATCATGTTTATGTGGAAACTGAAAAAGATCTTGCACGCTTCAGAAACAGTAAATATGTGCAAAGTGATATGGGGGGGGGTACACGTTTAGAAACGTTAAGTCCTTCTTGAACCAAGGTAGACTCGTAAGCTTTAGCGGGACGCCTTGCCAGATAGAAGGATTAAAAAGTTATCTGAAACGAGAGTATGAAAATCTGATAACGGTAGATGTGGTTTGCAGGGCTGTTCCGTCACCACTGATTTTCCGAAAATATGTGGAGTATCAGGAAGAAAAGCTGGCAGACCATATCCAAACGGTGCGTTTCCGCGACAAGCATTACGGATATAAATATTCAACGATGAATGTCATAACAGACAAAAACAAAGGAAATTATCATCAGGGCGTTGAATCTGATCCGTGGCTTCGTGCGTTTTTCTCAAATATATGTGATCGTCCATCCTGCCATAATTGTCATTTCCGAAAGCAGTATCGGGTGAGTGACTTTACAATATGGGATTGCTTCCATGCCGGAAGATTCTCGAAAGAACTTGACAATGACAAAGGTGCCACACGGGTTCTGGTACATTCGGAAAAAGGAAAAAGAATCTTTGCTGCAATCAAGGAAGATTTTTCTTACATCCAAACACAGCCGGAAGATATTGTGGCCGGGGTAAAAGAAATGAAAGAATCCGTTGCGGAAAATCCTGACCGTGAGGAATTTTTCATGGATGCAAACCGAATGGACGGTGTGCAGTTGTTCCGAAAATGGTTCCCCGATACATGGAAAGTAATAGTGGAACGTACCGCCAGATTAGTATGCTATCGACTTGGAATTTACAGCGCAGCAAAAAAAGTATATGTACGATTGACGCATAAATACTGAGAAAATTTCAATTTCCTTTCCTTGCCTGTTATACGCGGAAAGGAAATTGAAATGATTGAGGTTGCAAATAAAAAGAACTGCGCCGGCTGTACGGCCTGCGCGGAAATTTGCCCGAAAAACTGTATTCAGATGAAGCCGGACGAAGAGGGCTTTTTATATCCCGGTGTGGATGAGAGTCAATGTATAAAGTGCAACGCTTGTGACGCGGTTTGCCCGATTCAAAACCCGGTTGTAGAGAAAGAGACCATGCAGAAGGCGTATCTGGTTCAGCACAGAGATGAATCTGTGCGGCTGGACAGCGCAGCAGGCGGTGCGTTTACAGCGATTGCGACAGTCATTCTTCAAAAAGGCGGCGTAGTGTTTGGTGCGGCATACGATGAAAATTTCCATGTGCGGCATAGCTATGTAGAAACTGTTGATGAATTGAAAAAATTCCGAAACAGCAAATATGTCCAAAGTGAACTGGGGAATTCCTTCCGTTTGGTGAAAGATTTTCTCCAAAAGGGAAGATGGGTCTGCTTTAGTGGAACGCCGTGTCAGATTGAAGGGCTATCCAAGTTTTTGCGAAAACCATACGAAAATCTGGTCTTGGTCGATGTGGTGTGCCACGGTATTCCGTCGCCTCTGGTGTGGGACAAGTATCTGGAATACCAGAAGAGGTTCTTCCAAAAGCCTGACAACATTCGTTTCCGGGATAAATTTTATGGATATAAATACTCAACGATGAGCATTATTCAAAACGGAAAGAATGTATATCATGCGGGATCGCAGCTTGATCCGATGCTGAGAGCCTTTTTCACGGATACCTGTGATCGTCCGTCCTGCTATGAGTGTCCATTCAAAAAGAGATACCGCGTAAGTGACTTCACGATTTGGGATTGCTTTTCCGTTTATAACTTTGACAAAAAGTTGGACGATGACAAGGGCACAACCAGAGTCCTGTGCCACACGCAAAAGGCCGAGAGCATAATGCAAGAGGCAATGAAATTTGCAATGTGTATGGAAGTTCCGGCGGATAGGTTGGTTGCAGGCGTAAAGGAAATGTTTGAATCTGTTCCTATGAGTCCCAAGCGGGCAGAGTTTATGGCTGATGTGGGGAGACTGTCTGGAACAGAATTATTTGAAAAGTACTATCCCGTTACGAATAAGGTTAGAGTCAAAACAGCAATACGTAAACTGCTTTTGGTGACAGGCATTTATGAGATTGCAAAGAAGTACATTTATAAGATACGAAGCATAAGAAAAAAGAGCGGAAAGTAAACTGCCTTTATAGTATGCAGGCAAGGAGAAAACAAAAATATGCGCATATTGGAAATCGGAATGACAAAGAACATTGGTGGGATTCAGACCTTCTTAATGAATTTCAATAGGCATATCGACAAAGATGAAGTGAAGATAGATTATCTGTGCATCTATCCTGATGAAAAGATACTCTATTTTTACGATGAAATACAAAGTCTTGGGGCGAGAATTGTTAAGACGGCAAACTATCAAAAGAATTTTTTGAAAGCATATTTTGAAATCAAGAAATTGATAGAGCGGGAGCACTATGATGTCGTGCATTATAATATGAACTCGGCGTGTTATCTGATTCCGCTTATTGCCGCAAAGCATGCAGGTGCAAAGATAATTATAAGTCATGCACACAATGCCTCGTCCGACAAGGGGTGGTTGAAAGACTTGGTTCATACGGTGAATAAACATTTTATTCCGCGGTATGCAAACTTGTTCTTTGCATGTTCAGACAAGGCGGGACAGTATTTCTTTTCAAAAAAAATCATGGAGTCCAAGCAGTACTACTTTATTCCCAACGCCATTGATATGGAAAAATACGCATACAATAAGGAAATCGGCGACGCGAAGCGGGAAGAGCTAGGGATAGGCGATGAACTGGTATTTGGAAATGTTGGGCGGTTCTCAAAGCAAAAAAATCATGAGTACTTAATTAAAGAGTTCTTGGAAATAAAGGCAATCCACCCGCATTCTAAACTCCTTCTCGTTGGGCATGGCCCGCTAAAAGAAACCGTTGAAAAAATGGTATCGGATCTTGAGTTGGAAAAAGATGTTCTGATTTTATCATTCAGAAGTGATGTTGACCAACTGCTTCAGGCGATGGATTGCTTTATTATGCCTTCTCTATATGAAGGTTTGCCGGTTGTTGGCATAGAGGCGCAGGCATCGGGACTGCCATGCTTCTTTTCGGACAAGATTACTACACAACTTAAGATTTCGGATAAGGCGCGGTTCTTTTCACTTGACAACGATATAAAAGAAAATGCCCGGAAAGCGATTGAGGCATGTGCGGAGAAGCGACAGGAAAGCAGCATCATCAATCCGAAGAATCGGATATTTGATAGTTCCTACTCATCAAGTTTTATCGTTAATATCTTAAAAGAAAATTTGCACGAGGAGAGCGATTTATAATGATTACTGCAAGAAAATTGTTCTCTTGGGTATTGTGCGCTATTCCATTATTTATTGTTATTTCCCTTGATGGGTCGTTTAGCATTCAGAGCATATTGATTCCAATACTTTTGGTGATTTTAATAGTTGCATCTCAAAAGAAAGTGCGCGTCGAAAAATCGGAGAAAGTAATTTTTTTGCTCCTATTCATTTCGATTGCGGTTTCTCTCATCTTCAATATCTTTTTGGGAAAACTTCCAACGATTTATTTGATTAGAATAGTGTACACAATTCTCGTCTTTCTATTTTACTATCTTGCAACGTCGATTGTGGTTGCCCCGAAAGATATAACCAAATTTTTTAATTTTTCCATCATTTCCGGGTTTATTGTGTCGTCATATTTCATTTTTATCAAAAGGATATGGTATACAAATCTTATTGGGGTTCGTATTGATAAAAATTTTACAGGTGGATTGCTTGCAATCTATAGTGAATTTGCGTTTCTCCTATTTTACTATCAGAAAGACAAGATTAAAAAGAATCTTTATCTTATAGCCTTTGTCTATTTGTTTATTGGAGTATTCTATTCTGGGTCGAGAGCATCAATGGCTGTTTCTCTTATAGGGGCGTTAGGAATCATTTTAGAAGATTCATACATGAAATTACAGAATAAAAAATATTTCCTTCGGACAATAATTGCGATTACACTGTTTGCGATTGCGGCAATTCTTTTATACAGTAAAATTAGCGAAATAATGACAAGTAATCCGAAATATCGATGGTTTTGGAATAGATATTTTGTTAATTCTTATGAAGACAAAAGCAATATAACAAGAATCGCATATTGGACAGAGGGATTAAAACTGTGGATGGATAGACCGATATTTGGACATGGACCGGGATATATCACTATAACCAAAGTGGGTTCTGCGGTTGCACACAATACATTTATTGATTATATGGTTGACTGTGGAATTTTGGGATTGACTGCCTTCTCTATAGTACTTTATCGCTCTGTTGGTAAAATTTTACTTTCAAAAGAGAAGACGTTCAAGGCATTGCCGATAACACTGTTTGTGTTTTGCATAATTTTGAGCTTGAATCGGAGTGTGCTATTGTGGAGCGTTCTCATTATTTGCTGGCAAATGTCCAATCAAAAAGTTAATTATATAGAATTTATTCAAAAGGGTTATTAAATAAAATGGGAAAGCTCATTAAAAATGTTGGGTTTGTAATGATTGCCACATTAATCGCAAGGGCGTTGGGATTCGTCCGTGAAATGATGTTGGCATCAAAATTTGGAACCTCTACAATAAGCGATTCATTTATTGTCGCACTTTCCATTCCTGATTTGCTTATAAATGGCTTTGGCACAGCGATTGCAACGCTGTATATTCCTATGTATTATAAGCTGCTGAAGGAAAAGAAAGAAAATGTTTCAAAGTTCAATTTTAGCATTATTTCGGTCTTGATGATGATTGCAGCTGCTGTCATTATTTTATTCCAGCTATTTCCAAAGCAGTTTATTTTGATTTTTGCATCCGGATTTGACAACGAGGCATCCGCGCTGACAATTAAATTAACAAGGGTCATGATTTGGTCTACAATTCCGATCATGCTTGCTTATTTTTATAGAGCGTATGCCCAGATAGAAAAGAAATTCGCGGTTGCGACACTTGTCGGATGTATTACCAATCTTACAATTATTATTTCACTTCTAATTGTAGATGAGTCTAAAGCGTATGTGCTTGGCTATGGCGCACTCCTTGGCAATGTTTTGTATGCGGTGGCATTGAATATTCTGCTGCGGGGAACAAGCTATTCATCAAAACCAACATGGCATATTTTTAATGAACATTCAAAAGAACTGCTTTTGAATGTGGTGCCTGTTTGTTTCAGCAATCTGGTATATGAGATAAATCAGATTCTTGATAAAAACTTTGCCTCTATGCTGGTGACCGGAACAATTTCGGCCTTAAATTATTCGACCAAAATTATAAACTTGATAACGGCGATTTTCGGCACTTCTATCGCAAGTGTTGTGTACCCAAGGATTACAAAAATCCATAGCCGTAACGATGAAAAGAAAGAAGCGGAAGAACTGGTATCAATAAACAGTGCGATGCTCTTAGTGCTATTTCCGATTGCCATGTTAGTGGCCGTGTTTTCAAAAATGATTATATCGCTTTTGTTTGCAAGAGGAAAATTTGATGCGACATCGTTAGCCTTGACGTCGGAATGCCTGATTTTTTACGCCCTAGGCATTATTGGATTTAATTTGAAGTCGATTTGGGTCAGAACATTTAATGCAAGACTGGACACAAAGACGCCTGCCATAAACTCCGCGATTGCGGTAGCAGTAAATTTAATGCTGAATATTTTGCTGATTTCCAAAATGCAGCATAGAGGACTGGCACTTGCTACGGCAGTATCCTCTCTGCTGACAGATGCTTTATTGATCAGAAAGTACGCAATAGTGAACAAGAACTTTAAAATTGCCGATTTTGGAAAGAACACGCTAAAGCAAATGGCAGCACTTATAGCGTTTGTGCCGTGCATTTTATTGGACAACCATATGGCGGTAATTGACGTAAAGGCTGCTGTAGAAGCAATGGGACTTTCGATAATTTGCAGCTTTATTTACTTGGGTATAAATCTTCTTTTAAAAGAAACAACTGTATTTTCATTGTATGAGAGAGCGAAAGATGGAAAAGTTAGTAATTGACATTATTAAGGATATTGCATTCTTTTTGATTAACGGAGTTCGGAAATTTGTATATTTCTTTTGCCTGCTTTTCCCGATAGATAAGCACAAGGTGTTTGTCAACTATTTTGATGGGAAAGGTGTTGGAGACCACCCCAAATATATCATTCGTGAACTGTTAAAAAAAGATCCGACGATAAAAGTATATTGGGTATACCGAGGAAAAGAAAAATCTAATATTGAAAACATTGAATTTGTAAAGCCGTTTTCAATACCCGCAATCTTTCATCAGGCAACATCAAAAATATGGGTGTCATCTGTAAGAATGCCGTACTATTCCATTAAACGAAAAAATCAATATTATTTTCAGACGTGGCATGGGGGATTGGCATTCAAAAAAATTGAACAGGAATGTGAAGATGCGTTATCTAGGCGCTATAAGAGAACTTGTAGGCATGATTCCAAAATGATTAACTATTGGGTGTCATCAAATGCGGATAATACAAAGCTATACAAAGATTTCTTTTGGTATCAGGGCGGAGAAATCATGGAAGTGGGTTCCCCCAGAAATGATATTTTCTTTAGCGGCGATAACTCAGAGCTAAAAGTCAAAATAAGAAATCAATATAATCTGGGTGATAATAAAGTTGTTATGTACGCACCTACATTTAGAAAAAAAGATTCGTTCAAGGCGTACAACTTGAACTTAAATACTTTGTGCGAATGCTTAGAGAAGAAGTTTGGTGGGAAATGGAAACTCATCGTGCGACTACATCCGCGTCTTGCAAAGGATTCGGCAAAGTTTATTGAATATAGCGATACTATTATAGATGGTTCAAAAATAGATGATATTCAAGAGTTACTATCTATAACGGATTTACTGATTACGGACTATTCCAGTATTGCGTTGGACTTTATGAATACACGTAGAGCAGTCGTTATTTACGCATCTGATATTGAAGACTATAAAAAAGACAGAGATTTTCATATTGAATTGGAAAGCACGCCATTCCCTATTGCAACCAACCAAACTGATCTGGAAAAAGTAATTGATGGTTTTGACTATGATGGTTATCAAAAAAAGCTGGATGATTTTATGAGAAGATATGACTTCTTCGATAATGGCCATGCTTCGGAAAAAGTGGCAGAAAAAATTTATGCGCTAATGCAAAAGTGTTGAGGATCGTTTTGTATGAGAAATGATTGAAGAGTCAAGGAGCGTATAGGAAGAAAAGAAAGGGGTTGATTGGGTGAGTAAGATTGGTATTTTGGGAACCGGTACATGGGGTACAGCTCTTGGAAGAATGCTGGCGAACACGGGTCATGATGTAGTGATGTGGTCTGCAATTGAAAAAGAAATTGATGATTTGAGATCCACACACATTCATCCGAACTTGCCGAGCATGACGATTCCACAGCAGATTAAATTTACCAAGAGCATAGAAGAGGCCTGTACGGATAAAGAAATTCTTATTTTTGCGGTTCCATCTGTTTATGTTCGCATGACAGCAAATAAGACAGCTGCTTATATTCCAAATGACCAAATCATTGTAGATGTTGGTAAAGGAATTGAAACAGAAACATTGCTGACGTTGAGCGAGGTTATAAGGGATGAACTTCAAAAAGATGGTACGCATCAAGATATAAGAGTTGTTGCACTTTCCGGCCCGACTCATGCTGAAGAAGTTGCTTTGGATATGCCCACACTGATTGTTTCTGCCTGTACAGATCTCGAAGTCGCAGAGAAAATTCAGGACATTTTCTCCAACACCTGTATGCGCGTGTACACAAATATTGACGTGAAAGGTGTTGAGTTGTGTGGTGCATTGAAGAACATAATTGCGTTGGCAAGTGGTATCTCTGCTGGTCTTGGGTATGGCGATAATGCAAAAGCGGCTCTGATTACTCGTGGGATGGCAGAGATTACCCGTTTGGGATTGGCGATGGGATGTGTAGACCAAACCTTTGCTGGACTTTCTGGCATGGGAGATCTTATTGTAACAGCGACCAGTGCTCATAGCCGTAATAATAGAGCAGGCTATTTAATTGGTCAAGGGAAAAAGCCGGATGAAGCTGTTAAAGAAGTTGGTATGGTTGTAGAAGGCATTAACGCTCTGCCTGCTGCTATGAAGCTGTCCAAGCGGTATGGTGTGGAATTGCCGATTATTTCTGCGGTTGATGCAGTTATCAACCATGATGCTGCCCCTGCGAAAACTGTCGCTGCGCTTATGCAGCGTGAGAAGAAAACGGAATTGACGAAGTCTGTGTTGAATATCAACTATGAATCAAACCTGTTAGAAAATACGAGGAGAACGGAAATGAAACGTGTTATTACATATGGTACATTTGATTTGTTGCACTATGGTCACATTAACCTGCTAAGAAGAGCGAAGGCATTGGGAGATTATCTTATTGTGGTGGTTTCTTCTGATGAGTTTAATTGGAATGAAAAGCATAAGAAAACATATTTTACTTATGAGCAGCGCAAGCAGCTTCTGGAAGCAATCCGCTATGTTGATCTTGTTATTCCTGAAGAAAACTGGCAACAGAAGCGTTCCGATATGCACGAGTATCATGTGGATACCTTTGTCATGGGCGATGATTGGAAGGGAAAGTTTGATTTTCTGAAGGAAGAGGGTGTTGAGGTTGTGTACTTACCCAGAACTCCCGAAATTAGCACCAGCCAAATTAAGCATGATCTTTATGATGCAAATGGTGCGGATGGGGAGAGCCAGACTTCACATGATGACATTGATACAGATCCATGCGTATGAGAATTGTGTGAATAGCTTGAATTAAGGGTAGGCACTGTTGAATGAAATTTGACGATTAGAGGAAACAATCTTAAAATTTGTGTTGCAAAGCGAAAGAGAAAGTGATACAATATTATCATCTACAAGGCAGTAAAAACTTATAAAGAATTGTAAGGGCGTATGTATATTGCAAAGCAATATACCACTACACTAGTCCCCTTATATAAAATGTATCCGAAGAAACTGTAACTGGTTTCTCGGATTTTTGTGTTATAAACTTGAATGGATGACCATTGAATGGTATGAATAAGCGGGTGAAATGGGATTGAGGTCAACCACAACAAGAAATCTGAAAGAATGCTGTACAAAACTAATGCTTCTTACAATCACAATTATTGCTGAAATCACGATTGGCATAGAGGGAGATGCTAGAGCGTTTTATCTGACGGTGTTATTACAAGCAATAAATACAATTGCAGACGTGATGGGGTATTTGGAGACTTCCTCTTATGAGTTCTGTTGCATACGTAGAGAAGTAATAGTTCTCGAAGCAAACGCGCTGGCAATTATTATAGCGGTATGTTATTCTTTTTCTGCTGAAACAAATGTGATTCATAAGGCACTTGAAAATATGGCAGTAATCATTATCTGTGCCATTCTTGTCGCAGCAGTTCTAGGAGCACTAGGACGGGAACTCAAGATACATATAGATTTATTAAAACCGAAGAGTAATGAACCGCATCAGAATGATGACTCTGATATTTCGACATCATGGGAAGACCGATAAATTGTAGGAGGCACTTTGGAAGATGAATGTGGCATTTATAATTGTAGCACTATTGATATTTATAGGATATGGATGGGGAGTTCTTTTTCCGGTCAATTCTTCGGAAAAAATCCTTTTGAACCGTGAGATTGTAAACAGACGAGGATCTTGGCGATTCGCTATGGATCAAATTTTGCAAAAAGACAATTTAGAATTGCAAATTAAACGAGAAGCCAGAAAAAAAGTCAGATAAGGGTAAATGAACTATGACGCAAGAGTCGATTTTTGCAATTTTACAAGAAAAAGATGTTCAAGAACAGTGGCTTAATATTTGCAAATTGCACAGAATAACAAAGGAATATCTTCTGGTAGCAGAAGAGGTATGTGAAGAAGGTGTTCTTTTCTTTCAGCCGTTAAAGGAACATAGAGATGCCTATGATCATGTTATACGAACATTCTCAATTGATTTAAAGAAAGTTCCAGAAGATGTGGATTGCAAACTGTACGTGAAGAAAAACTTGGAAAAAGCATACGGACATGAGTATAGAGCTTTTTTTGATACGGCAGATTGGCTGTCATACAATCTAAGAAAGAGCATCCGAGAGAGACTTCGCAAGATGCCTAAGAGGGAAAAAAAAGAATTTATTCAGCGAAGCGGCGGAGGGGCTTTTTTAGAAAGGATGAATCAATATCCTTTTAAGGTAGCAGAGATGAGAGGCGATAAGGATATTGGGATGTCTTCGAATGATAGCCCGATTCGCGAGTATCAAAACATACTAGATGAAATGATTGCAATATATAAGAGCATCGGAGAATAGTTTCCTGAATTTTGGATTGCATTAAAATTGTAAAGCGCCAGAAAGTTGGATGAAGGTTTCAAACGGTAAGGTTCCATCTGTGAGCCTTACCGTTTTTCTTTTTGTTTTAAATTGAAAAAATTTAAAAACTGTATTCCTAAACGACCCTGTGGATTCCTATTAGTATAGGAGATTCCAAAATCTTTTGTAAAGCGGCTTTCTTCTAGTTCTATAAGTGGGAAATAAACAAAATCTATGTTCTAAAATTAGGCAGTTCAACAAAATTTGAGAAACTGGTTGCCAAACACCTGTTTTAGAACGCTATAGGTAGAGGAGGCTGTTTGAAAAGTGAAATTTTTCTGAATTCTGCAAAAGCCCGGTTTAAAAACACCCCTTAAAGTTTGTATAGAGTGTAGGGAATACTTTCAAATATTGTGTCATTCGCTGTGGCTTCACTTCCGAAAATCCCTAATTCTTTACAAAGCTACATCGTACTTTGAAAATTGAATGAGCCACCCCAGTAAGATACCTCTGGTACTGAATGTGCATTCTGCGCGTCTTACCAGAAAAACGTCGGAGAGAATCGGGCAGGAACGGGCTGGGACAGAGTGGACGGTAGTTAAGAGCAAGATTCGCCTTTGTATACGAAATCGCTCCTACGGGCGATTTCTCCACGCAGCATCTTGATGGGGATTGTGCTCCCCATACCCTCACATCGTGCAAAATCACATGATTTTGCCTGTTGGTGGCCTGCCGCAGCAGGTCACAGCCGGAGTGCAGATGCACTGCCGGGAAAATCAAATTCTTGATTTTGGAAAGGAGACCCCATGCCACGAACAAAGAGAAAAGTGAAATCTATCGTAAAGACAAAAGTAATCTCCGCACGAGTTACAGAAACGGTACATGAACTTTTACACCGGCAGGCAGAAGATGCCGGGATGACCCTCTCTCAATTTGCAGCGCAGATGCTGATGAAAGGCCGCGTGAATACCTCGTATGTGTTCTATGTCCACCCGGACGAGATCGAAGCCATCACACGGGAGTTTGCCGCCATCG
>ENA-OWRC01001664-OWRC01001664.1-human-gut-metagenome-genome-assembly--contig:-NODE-1664-length-20741-cov-4.540172_pt1 | contig 20741 bp, 14 predicted proteins | sample MGYA00248268_ERZ651895 | MGnify/ENA primary metagenome ERZ651895 (study PRJEB26924, sample SAMEA4378242) | human gut metagenome | biome: human gut; feature: human-associated habitat; material: faeces...
GATCGCCTTCCGGAACAGATGCAGGTGTGCGCGTAATGTGTGGCCTTCAAAACATCGCAGGAATGTCATGCAATTGCATGACATACTTCAACTGCGCACCTCGCAACAAGAATGCCGGAGCATTCTTGAATTTTCTTCATAGAATACAGCTATTCTTTGGTTAGATCCTGTCTTTTTTTGTTTAACCGTTTGCGGATCTCTATTAAGGTTTCAATACTGTTGTCTTCTTCACTGTAGCTATCGATTTCTTTTTCAAGCAGTGCATATTCCTGCTGAATTTCTGCTTTCGTGAGGAGCCCATTTTCGTCGCACATTTCAAGATAAGAAAGTTTTGCAAGGAAGTATTCAAAGGACAAAGCGTTTCTTATTTTTGTATGAAAAGAGGTCACTTTTAACCAGCGCTCCCGGATGCGAATTGCTTTTTTGAACAGCGTATTTGCATTTTTCAGGTCACCAAGTAATACGCAGGTTCTTGCCATATTGTAATATAGAAAGCCACCCCAGATCTGCATGGACATATCCACCCGGCTTTCATACTGTGAAGCCTGTTCAAAAGCTACTTTTGCTTCCTGAGCCTTTGAAAGTTTTAAATATGTCAAGCCAAGATAATTGTAATATACAAGCAGGATCAGAGGATTACAGCTATCATATTCTGGTATATTTTGCGCAAGAAAATTGTCCAGTACTTTTTTAAAAGCAGTACTTTTTTCTGGAATTTTCAGCGTTTTAATGTGGCTATATTCGATCACACCCTGCACAAGATCTCTTACAAAATTCAGTAATTCCACGTTATGATGATAATAATTGATATCCCATATCTTGTAATCATATGCAAGGTCAGCAACCTTTTTCATGAATGTATTTACTTCTTGTGTACAGCCAAAAAGCGGGAGGAAACACAGTCTTTCCAGTAAATAAATGCATTTTTCATCATAATGGTATAATGAGGAACATTCCTCATACCACTGTCTTAATATTTGCTGAAAGTAGTTGCTGCTTCCATTTACCATACGGGCCTGTTTACTTAAAAATAAGTTTTCGTGGTTTATGTAATAGGTTTCACGGGTCAGAAGATTATCATATTGCGGGATAAGTTCTGAACAAGTTTCAGATACAATGGATATTTTGCTGTTTTGCAGAATTTTTTCAATCGCATCGTGAATTACTTTGTTGATATCATCAGGATCAAATTGTCTGATCTCTAAACTGTTCATATCAGAAGGAAGTTCAAAACCGGCAGCTCTGCTGTCAAAATCACTTAACAGAATGCATCGTTCGCGTCCTATCTGCATCAGTGCCATGCCGAGTTCAAATACAACATTCTGTCTCAGACGATATGTTTGATTTTCTGATAATACGACATCATCCGCGGTGAGAAAACCGACGCAAAATTCACTTTGTCTGAATAATTCCATTACATCTGAGAGCAATTCACTGGTCAGAATTGTTTCCATAATGAGTTTGGAACAGATGGGATATCGTTCCTCATCTGATATTTTTAAAATGGATTTGTGAAGTGCTTCGGCGTAATTTCTGCCTTTTCCACCATAAATAACAGCTACGTTTTTGTATTTTGATATCATTTTATACCTGCCTTTGTGCTTTATCTCTCTGGTTTCTCTGAATCAAAAAGCTTGGTCGGTGTGCCATTGATTCGTCAATATATCCGCTGTTTTTTCAATATTTTCATAGTTGAGTTTCTGAAAATACGAATAATCTTTTTCATAGGAAAAATATTTTGCAAATTTTGGATTTAATAACGGTATAAGTTCTTCCTTGCTTAAGGTATCAATATTCTTGCTGGTGCAGATCTCTCTTTTGGCTTCATCAGATAAAATTTCCTGTAGTGTTTTCAGATCATTCCAGGAGCAGATACATGGATGAAGTTTCGCAATCTGCAACGTGTGGCGGCTCACACCGCTATTGATATATTGCAATACCTGAGATGGTTCTACTGGCAGCCAGCCGCGGGTTAACTGATAGCAGCACCAACGCATCTGCTCATATTTGGCAAGCTGTTCGACAAGATCCTGATGAAACGAAGGATGTTCATTCTTGGCATCTGTCACGGATGTATCGGTCAGTTTTTCCAGATATGTTTCTGCCATATGAGAGCGTGTTTCCGGATTCCACCAGGCATCCGGATCCTGAATATCCCAGGAACTCCAGTCCGGTGTCGGTGTGATTCCTGCTTCAAATAAGCGGTATGGCATGCTCACGGCAGCAGAAAAGGAAGAATCACGGTTGTATAATCGCTCAAAATATGATTTCAGATTCTCATAGCAGGCATCTTTTTGCTGAGAAGACTGACAGTACTGCAAATGAACGCATTGTGATATTTCTTCAATGACACCTCCGTTTAACTGATCCCAGGAATACAGATCTGCGATAGAAGCAAACGGAATAAAATTATAATTATTAAACCATTTGTTTGCATGCTCCGTTTCCTTTGGAATGATCAGATCTTTGGACAAACCTGCATAATCCGGATCGGTACAGTGAACCGCAATGATAAAATTTTTCTTTGAATAACTGTTGATACGTCCGTCCAGAACCGATTTGCGGATCGTAAGCTCCCGGATTCTGGTTGCCAGTTTGATGCTTCCTACATCGGAAACAGAGTCCACAACGAAGTATAAATAATCGTTGGAAGAACTGATATCTTTCAAGGTGTTCAAAATGGAACGACTTGAAAAGGAAGTGTCCTGATACCAGATTTCCGGGAATGGAATATCATCAATCTGGATATTTTTGGATTCGTTGTCCGTATCTGCGTATGATTTATTGCGATTGACATGATAAGAAAAATCAGCCAGTCCCGGGCAATCCAACAAAATGGAATCTGCAATTTCAGAAGCATGCGGAGAAATCAGGGAAATCTTGGTATTGATTTTTTCGCATAAGCGCGGCAAGGTCCAAAAGGCTTCTTTGATCAGCCATTTTGCATAGTTGTGATCTGGATTATCGGAGAAGATGACCAGATGCATATTTTGGACTTTTTCTATTTCATTCGCATTCCGTTTTGGCAAAGTGAGCGGATAAAACAGAGGATGTCTGGCAAACAGGTAATCCGCGCTTCGTTTTGCTTCATCGATCAGATAAATTTTAATGAGAGAAAAATCTGCGGAAGATCTGATCTCATTGTTTTCCGTAAAATAACTGAGGGCAGTATCCAGTATAGGAGTAGCTTCCGCCTCATCACATCTTATGTACAGTTCAAAGTTTTTCCAGTCAGAGATCGTTGTTTCTTTTTCAGTAGCGATATTTTTCTTGATACGATCCAGAACATTAAGGGCATCCTGCAGATTAAGATCAAAATCGTCATGAATGAGCAGCATTCTCTGATGCACATGCGGTAAAATTGCTGATTCCGGTACACTTGAGACAGAACTCTTCCAGCTTTCCGGTTTGGTTTTTTCTATCCAGTCATAAATCTTATTTTTACAGTTGGCGGTAAAAAATCCGGATGTGACTGTCTTTGAAGGTACAGGAGCCGCCTTAATATCATTTCTTTTCTGACTGCTGTAAATACTGCCATAGTAGTATGCCTGTTTTTCAATATCTTCGATGGATGAAAATGCTTTGGGAACCGGATAACCGTTGACACAGCAGGTATGCAGATACGTCAGAGTCTCAGCCATGACAGGGTCGGAGGCGTATTTGTAGCTCTGAAATACCTGTTCACAGAGTTCGCCCGCTTCTGTAAATGCCTTTGCGTTAATGTAGCCTGGAACCGGAGCTAACATTTTTCTGGCTTCAGCAGTGTCTGTTTTTTCCGATGGGATTTCAAAAGTGTCTGCAATGAAATCCGAACCATCATTTTCAGGAGTGGTGTAAAAAAGTGTATTGACGGTCTCTGTTGGAAAAATCATCGGAGCCAGACGTACAATCAGCTCTGCATATACATTCTTTTTGTCTTTCCTTTCAGATGTGATCTGCTTGTTTTCTTTTTCTTCCACTTTTGCAAAAATAATCCAGACACAGGCGAGGATGGATAAGGTGGACAGACGTTCAAAAAATAAATTATCCTCACTGGAAATATCGGAGCTGTTTCGTTCATCAAGGAAGGGGGATTTACTGTAATCGGCAGCTTCTATGGAATGCAACAGTTTGCCAAGCGGAATTTCATTTCCGTGATAAGGAATGGTAATTTTGTTTTTTTGAAAATCCCGTCGATCGGATTTTACTCTTTTAAAAAAATCCGTGTCAGCTTCAGCTTCAAAATCTTCAATGGTGTAATTGTCCTCAAGGAAGAGATGAATATATTTTTTATAATCTTCAAGGTATATGGAATATTGGTCACCAAAATATTCTTTGAGGAAAAATTTCCATTGCTTTTTAAATTCATGACGGATTGGAAAAGTATCCAGTGTATATGCGATATTGTCCTGTTTGGTTTTCAACAACAGCAGATTGATGAGCTTCTCAGATGTCTTGGGAGAGTCACCGAAGTTAAATAATCTGCTGCGAAAGGCTTTAACGTTATTCAGCGCATCCAGAATCGTACCGTCTTTTCTTTGATAAAAAGATGACTCCTGAATCGATTTTCCCAAATCCGGGTTATTAAAAAATGAAGGCGTCAGCAAAAAATTTACAATGTATGCCTGCGAACAGCGTGGTGGCATAAGATTACCCCATGTAATGTTGATCATAAGAATCCCCCTTTTGTTTTCGTCTGAAATACAGTATATCTTTGGGCTTTTATCGTAATCGTATATAAAATAATTATACTATAAGAACCATCGTGAGGACAAGATTGAAAGGCTAAATCGCGGGGGAGAATGCCGTTACAACTGGATTACTTGTCCCCATGGCACATCCGCATTTCCACCTTTGCAGATCAGCCACAATACCGGCACATTGAAAGCCTCTTTTTCATCTGGAAATCTTGCACATCCATCCGTAAAAATAAGAATTGCCCGTGGAAGATTCGGATACAGTTTCTCTTTCAGGTAACGGAAGATAATATGAAAATTGGTGCCGCCGCCACCCTGTGCGGTCAGGTCTTTTAGGTCGTTTTCAGATTCAAAGGGTTCCGGATCCGTAATGTTGCTGTCAAAAAAGGAAATGCTTCCTTTTAAGCCTGCCTGTCTCATAGCATCTAGAATCTCAGCCATCGTGCAGGTCAGTTCTTCTCCCGTAACAGATCCGGAAGTATCGATACATACCCAGATATCATCCGCAGTCTGATGTTCTTCATCCATGTTGTATGCAGGCAGATAAAAATCGGAAAACGCATATCTTCGATCCGGGGGAAGAAAGTTGTAGTCATAGGTGTCGGACTGTAAAAAATCATGAAGGATCTGTTTCCAGTTTAAACCGGAGCGTCGGGCAATATCCTGTACGATGGTTCGGACATGCTGTGGCATTCCGGTGGAATCACCACACTGTCTGAATGCAGATTGGATTTTTTTATTCCAGCTATCCTGAAGCTGTATTTTATCGCAGATACCCTGCCAGATATCATGTCGGTCAAAAGAACTCTTTTCAGATTTCCCGTTGTCTGTCTGTATCTGAGAGGATTTATTTGCATTGTTCGAATCTGTTTGCATTTGAGAGACTCCGTTTGTGTTATTCTGATCCGCTTGCATCTGAGAAGCACCATTTGTATGATTCGGTCTGCTCTGCATCTGAGAGATTCTATTTGCATGATTTTGGTGAATTAGCATCTGATAGATTTCTTCCGCGTTATATTCACGTCCTTCTTTTCCATCTGGTGCAAATGCCTCATAATACTCATTAGGAATCCAGGGAGAACCGATGGAAAATCCGATGGCATCAAAGTCTGATTTTGAAGGCATGATAGACTTCAAAGCCGCAACATTTGAGGCAAAACGATTGTCATATTTGTGGTTCAGTCTTTTTGCAGTTTCCAGTTTGGACTTAATGTGACCGGACAGGTACTGTGCTCTGAGTATCCATCCCTGATCGTCCGCGCGACAGAGATCATAGACTTCCGGATCCTGATAGATCGCGCCATGCAGGGAGTGTATCAGTTCATCCTGTGAAAGACCGGATGCTTCACACATCCAGTTCAGATCGACACATCCATTTGCATTGACGCAGGAAGCAAGGACGGCAACGGCATCTTTTTGCTTAATGTTGAAATCGGTTTCTATATAAGAAGGATCGGATGCTTCTTCAATGCCAAAAAAATCTTCCCATTCTTTATTTATCATGATGTTTCCTCCTGAAAAATGTACAAAATAATAGGTATATCAGATGGGAGATGACTCCCACCTCTATAGGTGGTGAGAAACAAGCTAGTATCAGTGGTGGGAGCCAATCCCCCATCTGATATAGCCTCCGGCAGGATTACAGAGGTGCGCAGTTGAAGTATGTCATGCAATTGCATGACGCGCACCTCGCAACAAGAATGCTGGAGCATTCTTGAATTTCGTTATACAAAAGAAAACGGATTTCAACTATTGGAAAAAGATTTGTGTATGAAACTGAAACCATGGATGGATGAAACTTTCCGTAATGTATTTTGATGTGAAAGAATTGCAGGAATGGGTAAGCCGCTGTGAGAAATAAACAGAAACTTTAATGAGTTGAAGTGAAAAAACTTGCTTTTTATTTTGTGCCTTATTATAATATTGGAATTAAGAGTTTGTAAAAAAGAATTTTCTAAGGAGGGCCAGAACCATGATAAAATTACATGAGAATGGTGTATATCTGCTCAATGGAACGGAGATTATCGAAGATAATCAGGAGGCTGCAGCATGTCTTGCGGCAAAAACAGGAAAAACAGTGACCGTTGCAGAAGCTGCAACCGGTACAATGGCATATCGTATTTTGAAAGCACACAATACTTCCGGAAATATGGAGCAGCTTCAGATTAAATTTGATAAGCTGACTTCCCATGATATCACATTTGTCGGTATCATCCAGACAGCACGTGCGTCAGGACTGGAGAAATTCCCGGTTCCTTATGTACTGACAAACTGCCACAATAGTCTGTGTGCGGTTGGCGGAACCATCAACGAAGATGACCACATGTTTGGACTGAGCTGTGCAAAGAGATACGGCGGAATCTATGTACCGCCTCATCAGGCAGTTATCCATCAGTTTGCCCGTGAAATGCTTGCCGGCGGTGGCAAAATGATCCTTGGTTCTGACTCCCATACACGTTACGGTGCCCTTGGTACTATGGCTATGGGCGAGGGTGGTCCGGAGCTGGTAAAACAGTTACTGTGCAAAACATACGACATCAAAATGCCGGGTGTAGTAGCAATTTACCTGACCGGTGAACCGATGAAAGGTGTTGGCCCGCAGGATGTGGCTCTGGCAATCATTGGAGCGGTATTTAAAAATGGTTATGTAAATAACAAAGTTATGGAGTTTGTCGGACCTGGTGTTGCATCCTTAAGCGCAGATTTCCGTATCGGCGTGGACGTTATGACCACAGAGACAACCTGTCTGTCTTCTATCTGGGTTACAGATGAAAAAATTAAAGAGTTTTATGATATTCACGGCAGATCTGCAGATTATGCAGAACTGAAACCGGAAGCAGTTACTTACTACGATGGCTGTGTTGAGGTGAACTTAAGCGAGATCAAACCAATGATCGCTATGCCGTTCCACCCAAGCAATACTTATACCATTGATGAAGTAAATGCAAATCTGGAAGAGATTCTGGCTGAAGTTGAGAAAAACGCGTTAGTAAGTCTGGATGGAGCCGTAGAGTACAAATTAAGAGATAAGATTCGCAACGGAAAATTATATGTAGATCAGGGAATTATCGCAGGATGTGCCGGTGGTGGATTTGAAAATATCTGTGCCGCTGCTGACATTCTGAATGGCAAGAGCATCGGACCGGATGAGTTTACTTTAAGCGTATATCCGGCAAGTATGCCAGTTTACATGGAATTAGTAAAAAATGGTGCCGCAGCTAAGATCATGGAGACAGGTGCAATTATGAAGACTGCATTCTGTGGACCATGTTTCGGTGCCGGTGATACACCGAATAACAACGGATTCAGTATCCGTCATACAACCAGAAACTTCCCGAACCGTGAAGGTTCCAAACTGCAGAATGGACAGATCGCTTCCGTAGCACTGATGGATGCACGTTCCATCGCTGCAACCGCTGCAAACAAAGGTTATCTGACACCGGCTACAGATCTGGATGTAGAATACACAGGACCGAAATATTTCTTTGATAAAACAATTTATGAGAACCGTGTATTTGACAGCAAAGGTGTGGCTGATCCGAACGAAGAACTGAAATTCGGACCAAACATCAAAGACTGGCCGGCAATGAGCGCACTGACAGACAATCTGGTTTTGAAAGTGGTATCTGAGATCCATGATCCGGTTACTACAACAGATGAGCTGATCCCGTCCGGTGAGACATCTTCTTATCGTTCCAATCCGCTGGCACTGGCTGAGTTCGCCCTGTCCAGAAAGGATCCGGAATATGTAGGTCGGGCAAAAGAAGTTCAGAAAGCAGAGAAAGCAAGAATCGCCGGTGAGAAACCGACGGAGGCACTTCCGGAGCTTGCACCGGTCATTGAGACCATTAAGGCAAAATACCCGGATCTGAACCGTGAGAACTTCAGTATCGGAAGTACGATTTTTGCAGTAAAACCGGGTGACGGTTCTGCCAGAGAGCAGGCTGCTTCCTGCCAGAAAGTATTAGGCGGATGGGCAAACATTGCCAACGAGTACGCAACCAAACGTTATCGTTCCAACCTGATCAACTGGGGTATGCTTCCATTCCTGATTCCGGAAGGAGATCTCCCATTTGCAAACGGTGATTATCTGTTTGTACCGAATGTGCGCAAAGCCATCGAGGACAAGCTGACAGATATCGAAGCATACGTAGTAAAAGACGGTGAATTAAAACCGTTTACTCTGAAAATGGGTGATCTGACAGAGGATGAGAGAACTATCATTCTGAAAGGCTGCCTGATCAATTATTACAGAGATTAAAAAGATCCTTAAGATTGTATAAACAACGGATAAAGAAAAACGAAAAGAATCCTGGAAACGGGATTCTTTTTGATTTTTTTGCGAACAATTCTGTTATGTGCAGAAAAAGTATGGTATACTTATTTCAGCTATCACGATTGAGTTTGGGAGATTTTTAGAAAGGCAATTTTAGCATGCAGGAAGAAACAAAAAAAGAACATACTGCAACTGAGAAACAACCGGAGAAAAAGAAAGTAAATCTGGATATCCGACCATATCTGGCGATTGGCCTGACTGTCATTTTGATAGTTGTGGTCTGCATCGCAATCTTTTTTGTGGTACTTCGATTTGACGGATTATTTTCCGGTTTCCAAAAGATTTTACAGAGTCTTCAGGCCATTTTAGTAGGAGTGATCGTGGCATATCTGCTTAATCCGATCATGAAATGGTTTGAACGTTTTTTATATAAAAGAAGCAGACAAAAATCAAAAGAACTGACACGCAAACAGTGTCAGAAAATCCGGGCAGCGTCGGTAGCTTTTGCCATGGCGATCTTTTTGGCAATCATTGTGGTACTGATCTGGTTGATCATTCCACGGCTGGTAGTTTGTATTGAAGATATCGTCACGAGTATGGGTGAAAAAGTCCAAAATCTAACGAAATGGGTGGATCGTCTGACCAAACAGAACAGTGCTATATCAGGAAAGCTGGATACGTTCATTGCGGATGCATCGGTTTATCTGGAAGACTGGCTGCGCAAAAATGTGTTGCAGCAGTCTGATTTTATTGCAAGTATCACAACCGGTGTTTATAACGTCGTAAGAGCAATCTTTAATGTGATCATCGGTTTTATTGTTGCTGTATATGTGTTAATGACCAAAGAAAAATTCATTGGTCAGTTAAAGAAAATTATTTATGCGATCTTCCGTCCACGTTACGGAAATGTGGTCATGGAAGTGATACGAAAAGCAGATGATGTGTTTGGTGGATTTTTCATCGGAAAGATTATTGATTCGCTGATCATTGGCTGTATCTGTTTTGTTGGACTGGCTATTTTGCGTATGCCGTATGTGGCACTGGTCAGCGTAATCGTTGGTGTGACGAATATCATCCCGTTTTTTGGACCGTATATCGGCGCGATTCCAAGTGTGATCCTGATCTTTTTGGTAGATCCGATGAAAGGTCTTTATTTCATTATCTTCATCATTGTTTTACAGCAGGTGGACGGAAATGTTATTGGTCCGAAGATCCTTGGAAATACGACTGGTCTGAGCCCGTTCTGGGTTATCTTTGCAATCCTGTTGTTTGGCGGAAGTTTTGGCGTCATTGGTATGTTATTTGGTGTACCGATTTTTGCGGTACTGTACTATATTATCAAGCGTGTGGTAGAGCATGTGTTGAAAAAGCGGCGATTGCCGGAAGGAACCGATGAGTATATCGAACTTGACACGGTGGATACTGTGACAAATGAAGTGAAGATGAAAGCTACGGAGGAGCCGGAAGCGTCGATCCGCAAATATGAGGAGACAGAGGAAAAAAAGTAAATTTTTGAATAAAACAAAAAATACAGACATGAGGTGAATAACGGTGGATAAGTATGAGTATAAGTTAAAGTTGGAGCAGCTTCAGAATCTGATGGCTGCAGGTGACTACGCCACAGCATCAGAGATGGCGGATACCATTAACTGGAAAAAGGTGCGCAGCAGCAATACACTGTGTATGGTGAGCGATATTTACGAAAAAACAGAGAAATATGACGCCTGCAGGGAAGTGTTACTGCAGGCATATGATCATTCTCCGATTGGAAGAAATATCGTAAGCAAGCTGGCAGAAGTGTCTATCAAAGCAAAAAGGATTGATGAGGCTGAGGAATATTATAACGAGTTTCTTGAGATTGCACCAAAAGACAATATGCGTTATGTGCTGGCATATGAGATCAGCTGCCTGAAGGATGCGCCACTGACAGACCGTATCGCGATCCTGGAAGAATTGAAAGAGCATGAATATACGGAAAAATGGGCATATGAGCTGGCTGCATTATACGGACAGGCAGATATGCGTGATAAATGCGTGGAGACCTGTGACGAACTGATTCTCTGGTTTGGTGAAGGTGAATATGTGGAGAAAGCGTTAGATCTGAAACGTCTGTATCAACCGCTTACTCCGGCACAGGAGGAAAAATACAAACAGTTCCGTGAGAAAAAAGGAATGGTGGAGATCAGCATTCCGGCAGCACCGGAGCGCAAAAATGTCATCCATGAGATGGTAAAGACACCGGAGACAACGGTTACAGCAAGCAAGTTTAATACTTCCAACCTGGAGGAAGAACTTGCAAAGAGCATGAAGCAGATCATGGAAGCAACCAAAAAAGAAACCGTGGTAGATACCATGGAGAACATCAAGAAGATTGTCGGTGACATTCCATATCTGAACGGTGAGCATGAGGCAGAGGAGACCTTTACGTTTGACAAAGAGAAGATCAATGAGCAGGTCGACGAGCGGTTAAAGAAAGAATTTGACAAACTGATGGCTGAAAATGCAGAAGAATCCGATAAGAAAGACGAGCCGGAAACGGAAGCGAAGCCGGAGGAGACATTGTCAGAAGCCATTGAGGAAGAAAATGCAGAAGAGGATACCATTGAGGAAAAAGCGGCATCCGCACAGGCAAGCATTGAAGAAGTTCTGGATGAATGGGAAAAGACAAAACATGCGGCTGAGATCGCAATCGCAGCGGCAGAACAGAAGAAGCTGGAAATTTCCAAAGAGCATGCACTGGTGGAAGCCGGTGAGATCATGGAACGTCTGAAAACACTGATCCCGATTTTATCAGCAACTCCGGGAGAGGAAATCCCGGTTCCGGAAGATACCGTTGCAGCAGCACTGGTTCCGGATGAATCTGAGAAAGCAGAAGCAAAAGAAGATTTAGAGGAAACAGCAGAAGCAGAGTCTGAGACGGAAGAAACAAAAGAAGCAGCAGAAACTGTAGAGACAGAATCACAGATTGAGCCGGAAACAGAAAAAGCGGCTGATGAGGAGACTGTAGTTGAAGCAGCTGAACCGTCTGTAGAGGCAGCAGATGCAGAACTGGAAGATGTTGAAGAAGAAGCACCGGTAGAGGAAAAAGAAGATCTGTCTACAACAAAAGAAATGCCGGATTTGAAGGCAGCACGTACAGAAAAAACAGCAGAGACAGAGGAAGAAGCCGAAGCTGAGGAAGAACCGAAAGAAGAAAAACGACTGAGTGTGGTTGAGCCGGTTCCGGATGAAGAACTGGAAAAAGTACTGGCACAGGCAACACAGATGTTTGTGGAAAATGCAAATGTAGAAGTTCCGGTAACCGGAACAGCACCGACCGGCGTATCTCAGAATACTGGTGTTTTACCGGAGATCCAGATGCCGGATGATATCGAGGAAGACAAAAAAGAACTGACAGAGGAACAGAAGGAATTATTCTCTTATTTCCTTCCAGTACCGGGTATGGAAGACCAGATCCGTCAGGTTCTGTTAGGCGCAAAAACAAGAATCGGCAATTCCGTTACTTCTCTGGCAGGTAATATTCTGATTCAGGGTGAGGAAGGAAGTGGTAAAACCGTATTCGCCACAAGCCTGATCAAAGCAATTCAGAAAGAAATCGGAAATGAAGATGCGAAGATCGGCAAGATTAGTGCAGAATCTCTGAACCACAAAGATTTTGCAGCGCTGATTCCGAAGATTGAGGGCGGATATCTGATCGTAGACAAGGCAGGTCAGCTGACAGCAGAAACAGCAGCTTACATGTCTCAGGTTATGGAACAGAATACACAGGGTATGGTTGTGATCCTAGAAGATACCAGAGCAGGAATCCGTAAAGTTATGAATCTTGATTTTGGCTTCACTAAGAAATTTACAGAAAAGATCGATATTCCGATTTTTACGATTGATGAGTTAGTTGATTTTGGTAAATCTTATGCAAAAGAGATGGAGTGCACCATTGATGAGATGGGCGTTCTGGCTTTATATAACCGTATCAATAATATCCAGAAGCTGGATCGCGCAACCACACTGGCAGAGGTAAAAGACATTGTGGATGAAGCCATTGAGAAAGCAGAAGGCAGCGGAATCAAAAAAGCATTTGGTTCTATTTTCTCAAAGAAATATAACGAAAACGATTATTTGATTCTTCATGAAAAAGATTTTGAGTAATCGCTGAAAAAGATTTATCCGTAAATCTTGAAAATAAAAGAGGGTTTTAAGGAGGAGAAACATTATGGGGAACATTTCTGAGTATGATATGTATCTGTTTGGCGCAGGAGTGCATTATGATATGTATATGAAACTTGGGGCACATCCTTGTAAAAAAGGCAGATGGCAGGGCGTAAATTTTGCTGTCTGGGCACCGAACGCAAAACGTGTGTGGGTGATCGGTTCATTCAATGACTGGAATGAGACTTCACATGAGATGAAACGACTGGAGCCAAATGGCATTTATGAGCTGTTTGTCAGCAATGTGAAGATCGGTGACATGTATAAATACCTCATTGAAACTCAGGATGGACGCAAACTGTATAAGGCAGATCCGTATGCAAACTATGCGGAGATGCGTCCGGGAACAGCATCCAAGGTGGCAGATATCAGCAAACTGAAATGGTCTGATGAGAAATGGATGCAGGCGCGTGCTGAGCACAAGGATGATGAGGTATACCGTCAGCCGATGTCCATTTATGAGGTACATCCGGGTTCTTGGAAACGTCATGCGGGTTATGATGAAGACACCGGATTCTATACATACCGTGAACTGGCAGTGGAACTGACCAAATATGTAAAAGAGATGGGATATACTCACGTTGAGCTGATGGGAATTTCCGAGTATCCGTTTGATGGTTCCTGGGGCTATCAGGTAACCGGATACTTTGCACCGACTTCCCGTTATGGAACGCCGGAGGACTTTGCATATCTGGTAAACTATCTGCACAAACATAAAATCGGTGTTATTCTTGACTGGGTTCCGGCGCATTTCCCAAGAGATGCACACGGACTGGCAGAGTTTGACGGAACCTGTCTGTATGAGTACGCAGATCCGCGAAAAGGAGAGCATCCGGACTGGGGCACCAAGATTTTTGCCTATGGAAAAACTGAGGTCAAGAACTTCCTGTTAAACTCCGCATTGCTCTGGGTAGAAAAATATCACATTGACGGACTTCGTGTGGATGCGGTTGCTTCCATGCTGTATCTGGATTACGGAAAAGAAGCCGGTCAGTGGGTACCAAACGAGTACGGCGAGAATAAGAATCTGGAAGCAATCGAATTCTTCCGTCACTTAAATACACTGGTTTGCGGCAGAAATCCGGGCGCAGTGATGATCGCAGAAGAATCCACCGCATGGCCGATGGTAACCGGAAAAGCCGAAGATGGCGGTCTGAATTTTACTTACAAATGGAATATGGGATGGATGCATGATTTCCTGGATTACATGAAACTGGATCCGTATTTCCGTAAAGATAACCACAACAAGATGACATTTGCCATGAGCTATAACTACAGTGAGAAATACATTCTGGTACTTTCTCACGATGAGGTGGTTCATCTGAAATGTTCCATGCTGAACAAAATGCCGGGACTTGGCATTGATAAATACCGCAACCTGATGGTTGGATATTCCTTCATGATGGGGCATCCGGGCAAGAAGTTGTTATTTATGGGACAGGATTTCGGACAGTTGCGAGAGTGGAGTGAGAAACGCGAACTTGACTGGGATCTTCTGGAAGATGAAAAACACAGTCACTTACAGTCATTTGTAAAAGGACTGCTGACGATTTACAAAAAATATCCGGCAATGTATGAGCTGGATGATCATCCGGAAGGATTTGAGTGGATCAATCCAAATGACGGATATCGAAGCATTTTCAGTTTTGTGCGTCACAGCAAATCCGGAAGAAACAGCTTACTGTTTGTATGCAACTTTACACCGATGGCACGTCCGGATTATCGTGTGGGCGTACCGAAAAAGAAAAAATACACCTTATTACTGAACAGTGATGATGCGAAATTCGGCGGCGAAGGTACAGAGCGACCAACCGTTTACCAGGCTGAGAAATCAGAGTGTGACGGCAGACCGTATTCCTTTGTATATGAACTTCCGCCATATGGAGTAGCAATATTCAAATTCTAATTAAGATACGAGAGAAAACATAACTTTCACCTTAATGGTGAGAAACAACGATATCAGGAGCATTTTTGTTCCGGGGAGTCCCACTGCAGATCATTTATGATGCTCATACAGTGGGATTTCTTTTATAAAATTTTGTGAAATACGATAGGAAGGAAATGGAGCAGAATGGCAATATTAGATACGATTCTTCAACAACTAAATATATGGGATGGGCAGCTGTTGCTTTTTATTCAAAACCATTTGCGTTCGGAAACGTTGAATCCGATCGTGATCGCTGTCACGAATCTTGGAAATGCCGGAATTTTCTGGATTGTGTTATCTGTCATTTTACTGTTTCCAAAGAAAACCAGACGTGCGGGGATTTTGTCCCTGTTGGCGCTGCTTGGTTCTCTGTGTGTGACAAATTTCCTGTTGAAAAATTATGTGGCGCGTGTTCGCCCTTACGAAGTCGTGCAGGGATTGCAATGCCTGATCCCGGCACAAAAAGACTGGTCCTTCCCGTCCGGACATGCATCCGCATCCTTCGCGTCAGCGGTGGTGATCTATAAAAGCTGTCATCGCGGAATCGGGGTGCCGGCGTTGATTCTTGCGTTTGCGATATCATTATCGAGATTGTATGTTGGAGTGCATTATCCGAGTGATGTGATTGTGGGAATGATCATTGGAACGCTGATTGCGCTGATATTGTTTTGGATCTTTGGGGAGAAGAAATATAAGGCGCGGGCACGTAGACATCGCTAAAAAAGTTTATCTCAGTCTGAGTTGAGACTCCTACTTCTGCAAGTGGTGAGTAGTAACAAGTATTTCTCAGTGGAATATGTGAAAACAAAATCAGAGAAAGTTTCCTCACTCACTAGACGTTCACTACCTTTGTTTCACGGCGGTTTCATCGCGCACGTTCCCGGCTCCTATAAAAGCTGGTCGCCTCCCACTTGCGCAAAACCTTGTGAAACTCAGTCGTTCGCTTAATCGTTCGTTGAGGAAACTTTCTCTGATTTTGTTATTTCAGTTTTATATAGAATAGACCAGCTTTTATTAAAGTAAGTGTAAAGCATAGAAGTGAAACGAAAATTCTGCACGTAGTGTGGCACGCAGTGCAGGGTGGCGCAAAAATTTACGAAATTCTCTGTGTAGATTAAGAACTCCAGCAATTTTATCTCAAGGAGCGATTGTTAGCGACTGAGAAAAAATTGCTGGAGTTCCTATTAAAAATAAAAATGGTAAATTTTAAGCCATCCCTAAACAAGAATTAGCATTTTTCCGGTTCCGGATAATCTACACCGAAAGTCTCCACAGTAACTTTAGCCATTTTCTGCTGTGCCATCGGACGATCGCTGTAATCACAACGTGTTTCTGCGATCTTGTTTACATTCTCCATACCTTCGATTACTTTACCGAAGCCTGCATACTCACCATCAAGATGTGGTGCGGCAGCGTGCATGATGAAGAACTGGCTTCCAGCGGAGTTCGGCATCATAGTACGAGCCATAGACAGAACACCCGGTGTATGTTTCAGATTGTTTGTGAAACCATTGTGAGAGAACTCACCGCGGATGCTGTATCCAGGACCACCGATACCGGTTCCTTCCGGATCGCCACCCTGAATCATAAATCCTTTGATGACACGGTGGAAGATAACACCGTCATAAAAACCTTTCTGTACCAGTGAAATAAAGTTATTTACTGTATTTGGGGCGATTTCCGGATAAAGCTCAGCTTTGATGATATCGCCGTTTTCCATTTCGATTGTTACGATTGGATTCTGTGCCATAATGACCTCCTTAATTATAGCCAAAAAATATAGTAAATTGGCATTTCTATTTAGCATTGTATATGAAAAAGTGATTGTTTTCAACAAAATTCAAAAAAATGGCTATTTTTTTAGTGATTCGTGTGATACTGTAAAAAAAGACCAATTTTTTCAAAGCCGCGTGCAAACTGTAACATTTTTGAGGTTACAGTTCACTCATCACATGTATTCAGGTAATGATCATGCTTGCATGAGGAATTAGCTGGATACATAGTAAAGTAGTAGCGAAGCTACGTGGAAGCCCGAAAGGGCATTTTGCGAATGGCGCGTATGGTCTGTAACGTTCTATCTGCTTTCGGGGTGTGGCTTAGTCTGGTAAAGCGCTCGTCTGGGGGGCGAGAGATCGCAAGTTCAAATCTTGTCACTCCGATACCAAAAAGATCCTGCAAACAGTTATCTGTGTTCACAGGATCTTTTTACTTCCTTATTTATTATGCTATCCCGTATTTTCCACCAACTTACAATGATTTTATTTAAGGTAAATTTAATATTTTCCACATTGTTTTTTTCCTTTTATAATGCTACACTCTTCTATAAACCTTGAGGAAAAACTGTATTTGAAACATACAGTTTTTAACGTAAACAGATTATGACTATCTCGGAGCAAAGTTGAGTATGAAAAAATTTTTTAACTATCTAAAACATAACACACACTTTTTTCTATTGCTTTATGCACTTATTTATATTCCATGGTTCACTTACCTGGAGAAAAAAGTAAACATTAATTCAAACTTTCATGTCATTCATGTGGCATTGGACGATTACATTCCGTTCTGCGAATTTTTTGTCATTCCATATTATCTGTGGTTTATATACATGGCAATTGGAATTCTGTTTATCGCATTTACAGATGGAAAACTCTGCTGGCGGATGGGAATTTTCCTTATTACAGGTATGACTGTGTTCCTTTTCATCTCGGCGATATATCCGAACGGACAGCTACTCCGGCCGGAAAGCTTTGCAAGGGATAATATTTTTGTACACATTGTGCAGAAACTGTATGCGACGGATACACCGACGAATCTGTTTCCAAGCATTCATGTATACAATTCTCTTGGAATTTATTTTGCACTTTGTCACAGTGAAAAAATCAAAAAGCATCTATGGATTAAGTATGTTGCACTGGTTCTGACCATTTGCATTATTTTATCTACAATGTTTATCAAGCAGCATTCTGTATTTGATGTACTGACAGCATTTGCGCTGGCGGCGTTTATGTATTCTGTGTGCTATGGTTCGATTGCGGCGGTAATTGAACGACATAGACAGAAACGGATTCCGGCGGGACAGATATAAAATTTTCGTCTTATAATGAATTTAAAATTTATAAAAGCGTCCTCAGTTATTTTGTCTTTTCGGCTAACAATCGCTCGAAAAGAAAAAATAGCTGAGGGCGCTATTTACGTTGTGATAAATGGAACTAACATTCGCTCGCAACAAAGCATAACTAAAGTACTCTCTACATTAACCAAGATCTGCTACGTATACCAACATACGGCCACCACACACCATGCCCTGATCTGCCGCTACTTCGTTGCTCATATCCAGTGTAAAAAGTTTTGTTTCTCCGGTTCCGATCATGCGAAATGCTTCCCGCAGTACTTCGTTTTCGGTACAACCGCCACCGATGGTTCCCGCTGACTGCAGATTGCTGTTGACGGTCATCAGTGCACCGGATTTTACCGGGGTGGAGCCGCTGGTGTCATATACTAGCAGCATAGCTTTTCCGACATTTGGATCACCAAGCATTTCTATCACCCGCGGATCTGTATCGGTACAAGTCAGCAATTGGCTGTGTGAACGTCGCGGCGTTCCTTTTCTGCGTTCTTCGATCAGTTCTGCCACAATGGAAATCGCGATCTCCGGGACGGTCAGCGCACCGATATTTAATCCGATTGGCATGTGAATTTTTGCTACGGTCTCTGCGGCATTTCCTTCTTCCTGCAACAGATCAATGATACCGGCTACCCGACGCTTGGAACCCATCATCCCCAGATAACGTGGAAAAATACCTTTTAACACTTTTCGCAGGCAGGTCAGATCAAATCGATGTCCACGGGTTACTACTGTGACATAATCATTACTTCCTATTTGAAGCATATCTAACGCTTTTTCAAATTCTTCACAGTATATTTCTTCCGCATCCGGAAAGCAACTGCGATTGGCAAAGGAAGGTCTGTCATCTACCACAATAACATAAAATCCAACTGCTGACGCAAATTTGCTGATTGCCTGTCCCACATGACCACCGCCAAGTATAATCAGACGCTCTGGTCTGAAAAACCGCCGTTCATACACAGTATCCTCAATTTTTAATTCCCAAGATCCTTCTCCCGTCTGTTTTATTTCCCGTAACAGTTCTTCGATTCCCTGCATTGTTCCACTCCGTCCAATCTAATATCTTAATGTTTGCTGACCTGATCCTGTCCTTCAAGAAAATACAAAATATGCTCATTCTATTTGTTACTCAGCGCCACTGGAACTCAACTCGAACGCACGTGAGACTTGGTGCGTGATTCTGGTCAGCGCAAGCTGACATCTACTTTGTGTTCGGTATTCTCTGCATTCCTGCGTTGTATCAGATACCTTTCTGCTTCCCTCAGCTGTTCCTTCGTATCCGTATCCATAACGCTGCCGCAATCCGTAACCGGGACTTCTAAAAATTCATCCCCTAGCAGCTTCCAAAAACCGCGCAGACCACCGCCACCCGCAGCATTTTCATAAGAAAGAATCTCCGGCAGCAGAGACATGTCGATCAATACCGGATGCCCGCGTCTCCCATCTACCGTTGGTATGACTGCTTTTTTCCCGGAAGCAAGCATGGTCTCCCATAATTTCTGATAGGTTTCCGGCAAAATGCAAGGCAGATCTACCAGTTGGATGAATACATAATCAAACTCTTTCAGCCTGGGAATCCCTGTTTTGATAGATGTCAGGATACTTCCATTTCCATAATTGGGATTCCAAATAGTATGAATCCGGTTGAATAAATCGTTTGCCTGCAAATATGCTTCGACGCGTTCCTGTTCAAATCCGGTTACCACATGGATATTATCTATACCTGCATCATACATCGTTTTGATTGTTTGGTCAATCAAATTATTGTCAAGAAATTTTGTTAGTGGCTTTGACTGTCCCATGCGGGTGGACAGTCCTGCTGCCAGGATCAGTCCACCAACACGCTGACTACGGATACTTTGACAATTATGATTGCGATCGACAAGGCGATTATTATCATTCCTGTTGTTATTTTTACTATGATTCATGTTCTTTTCTTCCATACTTTTTCAATTCCATGCGTTACATACGATATTCTTATTTTTCGGCACACAATCTCTGCCACAGGTCACACTGTTCCATAAGCAGGCATTTTCTCTTTCTGCTATCTTATTCAGCTATCTTCTTTATCTTCCTTTATCATCTATCATCAGACGAATGGCATCTACCGCACTCTTAATTGCCGCCTGCGTATCATGTGCCACCGGATTTTCCAGATGCAGTTTTTCCCGCTCCTGATTTGCCACAACCAGAAAAATGGAACCGATTTTTACATGCAGATAACTTGCAACCACAAACAATGCTGCAGATTCCATCTCCGAAGCCAGACATCCAAGCCGTTTCCATGCCTCCCATTTCTGCGTCAGTTCGTAACTTACCGGCATTTTTTCCGGCTCATGCTGTCCGTAAAAAGAATCCTTGCACTGAACAACACCGATGTGGCACGGATAACCGTTTGCTTTCGCCGCTGCTTCCAGTTTCTGTACAATATGATAATCTGCCACTGCCGGAAATTCGATCGGTGCATATTCCCGGCTGGTTCCTTCCATGCGGACTGCTCCGGTAGCGATCACAATATCACCGCCCTTG
>ENA-OWRC01001669-OWRC01001669.1-human-gut-metagenome-genome-assembly--contig:-NODE-1669-length-20705-cov-3.301259_pt1 | contig 20705 bp, 12 predicted proteins | sample MGYA00248268_ERZ651895 | MGnify/ENA primary metagenome ERZ651895 (study PRJEB26924, sample SAMEA4378242) | human gut metagenome | biome: human gut; feature: human-associated habitat; material: faeces...
AGGCGTCGATAACCAAATTGAAGAACCGCCCGGAAGCACGATGCCTTCCGGGCGGTTCTTACTTTGCTGGGGCAACCGGCACCGTGATCTGCGTCACGTAGGTTGCCGGGTCGTCGCTGATGATGTCATCGATCAGGGCAATCTCGCGTTGCCCCGCTACGCCACCAACTTGTCAAAAGCCCCGCGGCGGTTGAGTACGGTAAATGCAATCACGCAAATGACCGCCGACAGAATGGACCCGCACGGCGAAGCGATGCCCATGGGAAACAACGTATCGGAATAGGCGTTCGACAGCAGCCACGCGCCCGGCACGCGAATGAGCGCCACCGCCAGCACGTTGTGCGCAAAGCCGATGTAGCTCTTGCCGTATGCAGCGAAAAAGCCGCTAAAGCAAATGTGGATGCCGGCAAAAATCGCGTCGAAAATGTAGCTGCGCATATAGCCGGTGCCGGCGGCGACTACTGCAGCGTCCTTGGCAAAAAAGCCGATAAACGCCGGCGCCACCAGCCACATCAGCACCGTGATCAGGCAGCCGTACACTACCGAGATCGTCATGGCGTCCTTGAGCACCTGACGCGCGCGGTCGCCCTTGCCCGCGCCGGCGTTTTGCGCCGTGAGTGCGCTGACGGTGGCGCCCATGGAACTCGGCACAATGAACAAAAAGCTGATCATCTTTTCGACCAGGCCCACGGCGGCGGCGTCGACCAGGCCGCGGTGGTTGGCGATGACGGTGATAAACATAAACGCCACCTGGATGCAGCCGTCCTGTACGGCCACGGGCACGCCGATCTTAAGAATGCTGCCGAGCACCTCGGGCTGGGGACGCAGGTCGCTGCGCTTAACGTGAATGTTCGTGCGGCGGCTCTTGAGCCACACGAGCGCAAGGGCAACGCTTGCCGTCTGGGCGGTTACCGTGCCGAGTGCCGCGCCTACGGGACCGAGTCCCATGTGGCCGATAAACAGAAAATCGAGTGCGATGTTGATGATGCATGCCACGCCGATCACGTACATGGGCGAGCGCGAATCGCCCAGGCCGCGAAAGATGGCCGAGAGGATGTTGTATGCGGCGATAAACGGAATGCCGACAAAGCAGATGCGCAGGTAGGCGGCAGTGCCTTCGACCGCTTCGACTGGCGTGCCAATGAGTGCCACGATCTGCGGGCACAGTGCGAGCAGGACAGCGGCCAGCACCACCGAGACGCCCATAAAGAGCGTGATGGTGTTGCCGATGGCAGCCTCGGCGCGGTCAAAGCGGCGCGAACCCACGGCGTGGCCGACGATGACCGTCGTTCCCATGGCCAGGCCCACAAGCGCCACGGTAATGATATAGAGCGTCTGCGCGCCATTGCCCACGGCGGTGATGCCGGCAGCGCCGCTAAACTGCCCCATCATGTACAGATCGGCCATGCCGTAGAGCATCTGCAAAAAGTACGAGAGCATATAAGGCAGGGCAAAGACCGCGATGGTCTTGAGGACATTGCCGCGTGTGAGGTCGTGTTCCATGGGCGGGGCTTTCTGGCTGGGTTTGTTTACGTACCAGTGTAGTGAAAACCCTACAACGATTGTAGAGTCAAGGTTTGTGCTGGCATCGGGGTGAAAAAGTCACGCTCCGAGCACAATGCTTTGACCTCTTCGTGCCCCTCACCTCGCCTCAAACCATCACAACATTCGACGTTTTTTGCCAAAAACGGGAAAAACATCGAATGTTGTGATGGTTTTTCTGCCACTCGATCGGGTGGAATCGCTTTCTTGCGCACGCAGGTGTGCGGACCCGTGGGCAGGGGAATAAGGTTGGTTATCCGACTCCATTGGAGGGCTCATGGACCTGCCGATCGTCCTGTCCCATAAGACTGCCTGGATGTACCACAACGTGGCGCGCCCGTCCGAGCCGCTCTCGCGAGCAAGCAGCCTATACGACGAGGACTCGCTTGCTAGCGAGGCGGAGCCGACCGCGGGCCTGCCCAAATTGGGGCTCGATGCCAAGGGGCTGAGGGCTTCGACGGCAGTTGGGATCGTTACCGACTATCTGGTTTCGCTTGGTATTCCACGAGAAGAGCTCGATCATATCGATACGCTCGTTAACTTCGATTTTGAGCGCTCGACGCCGGCTGGATTTAGGTGCCACGTGTTTGGGGCGCCGGTACCCCCAGGCCATCTTATCGAGGTGGCGGAGGGCCTTCTAGTGGTTGATGAGGTCATGTGCTTTGTCCAAGCGGGTTCGTGGATGAGCGAGCCCGAGCAGCTGGAATATGGCTACGAAATCTGTGCCCGATACCATTTGAATCATCTGTCGACAGGCGATTATATCGAGATGGGGCAGAGGTATACCGTTGCCGACTTGATTGCTTATTGCAATGAGAACCGATCTCGTCAGGGGGCTGTACGCGCGGCCGCCGTGCTCAAACGCGTGCACGATGGCGCGCGATCGCCCATGGAGACGGCCACCTCAATCATGGTCGTAGCAAAACGTTCCCAGGGAGGGCTGGGATACGCCAAGATCGAGCTCAACCATCGGGTCGATGTTCCCAGCGAGTTCAAGTATCTCGCTAAGGCCGGGTATTTCGAGATTGACGTATATGCGCCTGCGAGCGGTACGGGAATTGAATACAACGGTTCGGACCATCTTGATAAACAGCGCAGCGCGTCGGATGCGGAGCGTATGACCGTGCTGAGCGCGCTGGGCTTTAGGATGATCGTCCTCACCGGGACTCAGTTTGCCCATCAGCTGCAATTGCACCGGGCGATGAACGCCATCGCGCTTGCTATGGGCCTCAGGTGCGACCGAAGCGAAACGTTCCAAAAGCGGCAGAACGACCTGCGAGAATTCGTGATTCGGCACTGGGACGGCGTCCTTTAGGGACGTTCCGGTCCTTCTGCGGGGTGCCGTGGGCAGGCAGACCATCACAACATTCGACGTTTTTTGCCAAAAACGGGAAAAGCATCGAATGTTGTGATGGTTTGTATGCTGAGGATGGGCTTGGAAAGTCCGTTTTGCTCGAAGCGACCTGTCCTGTCGTACGGGTGTCGGCATGATTCTCCCGTGGGGTATTATGTTTTCCGAAGAATAAAACGCCGCGTGAGGGGAGGGCTGCGTGGACGGGCACGTGCAACATGACGGCTTTGGCCGCGATATCAACTACCTGCGCATTGCCGTTACCGACAAGTGCAATTTTCGCTGCATTTACTGCATGCCGGCCGATGGCGTGGCGCCCCGCGCGCACGACGAGCTACTCAGTGCCGAGGAAATCGCCCGCTTTGTGCGCTTGGTGGCGGGGGAGGGCATTCGTCGCGTACGCCTGACGGGCGGCGAGCCGCTGGTCAGCCGCCGTATCATTCCGCTCATTCGCGACATCCGCGCGATCCCGCAGATCGAGGACATCTCGCTCACCACCAACGGCGCCCTGCTGCCCAAGCTGGCGCCACAGCTCAAAGATGCCGGGCTTAACCGCGTCAACATCTCGCTCGACACACTCGACCCTACGCTGTTTGGAAAGATCACGCGCCTGGGTCGGCTCGAGCAGACCATGGCTGGCATCGACGCGGCGCTGGCTTGGGGCTTTGAGCCGGTTAAGGTCAACTGTGTTGTTGTGCGCCGGCTCAACCAGGATGTGGCGGCCCTCGCGCGGCTCACGCTCGACCGCCCCATCCACCTGCGCTTTATCGAATACATGCCCATCGGCGACGAACACACGAGCTCGCATTGCGCTGTGGACCCGCATGCGCCCGCGCTCAATCCCGAGCTGTGGGACGCGAGCGATACCGTGCCGAGCGACGAGCTGCGGGCGCGCATCAATGCCGGGGCCGCCGCGACGGGGCTGGGCGAGCTCGAGCCGCTCGACATCAACGACGCTCCTGCCGGCGCGGGCCCTGCGCGCTATTGGCACTTTCCGGGCGCGGCGGGAACGGTCGGCTTTATCAGCGCCATGTCCAACCATTTTTGTGCGAATTGCAACCGTCTGCGCCTGACGGCCGATGGCAACGTGCGTCCGTGCCTGTTCAGCGATGCCGAGTATTCGGTGCGTGAGGCGCTACGCCGTGGTGATGATATGCAGGTGCTTTCGATTTGGCGCGATGCCGTGGCCCACAAACCGCAGGAACACGCGATAATTGAGGGAACGCAACGATTTATGTCCCAAATCGGAGGATGATTATATGGCCAAGAGCAGGTACGCCGATGCCACCAAGGCCGCTCGCGGGGCCGCGATGTCTGCCCGCAAAGTCACGGCTGCGGCTGGCGATGCTGTCACTGCCGCACAGCCGACTTCCAGCGCTGCAGCCGAGCCCACCCGTGATGCCCGTCGCGACGAGCTGACGCACGTGGACGCCAAGGGCGAGGTACGCATGGTCGACGTGTCCGACAAGGCCGAGACCCATCGTATCGCCATCGCCGAGGGCACCATCCTCATGCATCCCGAGACGCAAGCCATGGTGCTGCAGGACCGCGCCAAAAAGGGCGACGTGCTTGCCTGCGCGCGCGTGGCGGGCATCATGGCCATCAAACGCACGAGCGACATCATCCCCATGTGCCATCCGCTGCTCATTACCAAGAGCAAGTGCGACATTGCGCCCATCGCTGCAGCGGGGACGCCGGCCGAGGACGTGCCCGAGGGCTGGGCGCCGGCGCGCACGGATGGGCAGGTTGGCTTTCACGTACTGGTTACGGCCGGCGTGACGGGCAAGACCGGCATCGAGATGGAGGCCCTGACCGGCGCGAGCGCCGCGTGCCTGACCATCTATGACATGTGCAAGGCCGTCGATCGCGGCATGGAGATCGTCGACGTGCGCCTGCTGCACAAGGAGGGCGGCCGCTCGGGCGTGTGGGATCGCGCAGGGCGTCAGGCCGCTGCTGTTGAAGCCGTGGCCGCTGACGGTGCCGCGCCCGCGAGCGCATCCGTCGCCGTCGCGCCCGCAGCTCCGACACCGGCCGTCCCCGCGATCGCGTTTATCGGCTACCAAAACTCGGGCAAGACCACGCTCGTCGAGAAGGTCATTGCCGAGCTCACCCGCCGCGGCCTGCGCGTGGGTTCGCTCAAGCATCACGGGCACCACGGCTTTGATATCGACGTGCCCGCTAAGGACACCTGGCGCCATCACCAGGCCGGATCCAAGCACGTGGGCCTCATCTGCGCCACGCGCTGGGCGGAGTACGCCGACACGCGCGAGGAGGACGAGATGCCCGCGCGCGAGCTGCTGTCACGCTACAACGATGTCGATGTGGTGATCATCGAGGGCTACAAGACCGAGGGCTTCGACAACATCGTGGTCGCGCGCTCCGGCGTCGACCGTCTGCGCGGCAAGAGTTCGCTCGACCTGGTCGACGGTCGCACGCTGGCCCTTGCCTGCAACGAAGCCCTGGCGCGTCAGGCCTTCGACGCCGGCTTTGCGACCCGAGCCATCAACATCAACGACGCCCGAGCCATCTGCGATCTCATCCAAGACCACCTTTAAGGCTTGACGCTGCGCCGGCCCCAAGCACCCCATCTCGCCCCTCAAGCCGTCGCTCGCGTACCAAAGTACGCGTCGCTCCTCTTTCGGGGCGACCTGGGGCACTTGGAACCGGCTCGCTGCGCTGCCATAACATGCCAAAAAGGGACAGGCATCTTTGTGGTGGTTTTTGCAAAAAAGCTTTGACTTAAAGTTAGCTCAAGGTGTCATAATCGCTGACAAACGATTGCGATCACGGAGGCCTCATGTCAAAACTGTACTTTATGCGTCACGGTCAAACGCTCTTTAACTTGCTTCGTCGCAAGCAGGGCTGGTGTGACTCGCCGCTCACCGAGCTGGGAATCGAGCAGGCTAAAACTGTCGGTGCGACCCTGCGAGGGCGTGGCCTTACGTTTGACCATGCGTACAGTTCGACGTCCGAGCGTGCGTGCGACACGCTTGAGCTTGCGTTCCCCGGTCAGCCTTACGAGCGCGTCAAGGGCCTTAAGGAGTGGAACTTTGGCAAATTTGAGGGCGCGAGCGAGGATTTGAATCCGCGCCTGCCGTACGGCGATTTTTACAAGCAGTATGACGGCGAGGGCGAAGTCGAGTTTCGCGAGCGTATGATGGCGACCATCACCGAGTTCATGCAGCGCCCTGGACATGAGAGAGTGTTGTGCGTGAGCCATGGCGCCGCAGCGGCTCAGGTCATGCGCGGCGTGGGCGTGGAGCCGCTCAAGATGAAGCACCGCATTGGCAACTGCTGTGTGCTCGAACTCGACTTTGATGCTACTACCGGCACATTTGCTCTTGCAGATTTGTACAACCCCTACGGCACCCCGCGCGAGTAACATCGGGGCATCAGCCAAAACCACCACAAAGGGGCCAGGCACCTTTGTGGTGGTTTTGCCGTTTACAGGCGATTTCCTACCGTTCAGCGGACTTTCGCACCAATGGGGCTTACGCTGCATGCAAGTTTCATCCTACAATCGCCCACGTGCTCACAAGTTTGTTACTCCTCGGGAGGCATCACTTGCGCATAATAGAAGACGAGGAATATCGCCCCGTCGTCTAGCGCCGATGTCCGAGGAGTTTTTTCATGCTCATTTTAAAGAAGATCAACAATAACGTTGCTCTCGCCGCCAGCGATGACGGCCGAGAGGTTGTTGTCTTTGGCAAGGGCATCGGTTTTCACGAGATGCCCTACGAGCTTGTCGATGAGTCGCTCATCCAGCGCAAATTCTATAACGTTCCCGAGAGCCTGCAGGATATGGTCGGCACACTTCCCGACGACGTTCTGCTCGCGGCAAGCGACATTGCCTGCTTCGCATCCCAGCAGCTTGGTTGCAAGCTGTCCGGTGGCCTGCCCTTTATCCTGGCAGATCACCTGCAGTTTGCCGTTCAGCGCGACGACGACCAGATCAGCGCTCCCAACCCGCTCGAGCATGAGGTGGCTTTCATCTACCCGCGTGAGCTCGAAATCGGTCAGGCCGCGCTCGCCATCGTGCAAAAGCACACCGGCGCCAAGCTGGGTCAGAACGAGGCCACGAGCATCGCGCTCCACATCGTTAACGCCGAGGTCGACGGCATGGGCCGCGCCAAGGACATGGACTTCATCATGAAGAGCACCCGCGTGCTTGACGAGGTAACCCATTCCGTGGAAAAGCAGCTCGGCTGCTCGCTCGACACGGCGTCGTACTGCTACATTCGCTTTCTTGCGCACCTGCGCTTTTTGGTTCGCCGCCTTGTTAAGGGCAGCTGCACGCAGACCGAGAACTCCTCACTGTTTATGCAGGCCGCCCGCGATTTTCCCGAGGCCTACCAGTGTGCGTACGCCATCAACCGCGTGTTCGAGAAAGAGTTCAAGCAGAGCTGCTCGGACGAGGAGCTCTTGTATCTGATGATGCATATCAACCGTCTGCGATCGGCTTCGCAGACCGAGTGAGTAAAGCCGCCAGCCCGGCGGCAATCGCAACAATTCTTTTTGGTTTCTAACTGCGGGCAAGGTACCGGCTCGCGGTAGGGGATATTTTTGTCGAAATTTGGAAAAGAGAGGACAGATCATGGCAGGTAAATACGACGATCTTGCTGCCCAGATCGTAGAGCTGGTTGGCGGCAAGTCCAACGTCAAATGCGTCGCACACTGCATTACCCGTGTTCGTTTTAAGCTCAAGGACGAGTCGAAGGCCAATGACGAGGCAATCTCCGAGCTGCCCAACGTCATCAAGGTCATGCACGCCAACGGCCAGTACCAGGTTGTTGTGGGCAACATCGTCGAGGACGTCTACGACGCCGTTCTCAAGGCCGGCGGTTTTAGCGACGGCGGCGCCGTCGACGCCGATGACGACGATGCCGCTCCCAAGGGCGTTACCGATGTGATCATCGACCTCATCTCGGGCATCTTCGCCCCCATGCTCGGCACCTTCGCCGCTGCCGGTATCATGAAGGGCCTGCTGGCGCTCGCTACCTTCCTGGTCCCGAGCTTTGCCAACGACGGCGCCTACACGCTGCTCTACACCGTCGCTGACGGCATGTTCTACTTCCTGCCCGTGGTGCTTGGCTTTACCGCGGCCAAGAAGTTCAAGATGAGCGAGTTCAACGGCATGGCCATCGCCTTTGCCCTGGTGTATCCCACCATGGTTGCCCTGACCTCGGGCGAGGTTGTCGGCTCCGTCGAGCTCGGCTTTGCTGGCACCTTCTCTTGGTACACCACGTTCCTGGGCCTGCCGCTCATCATGCCTGCCTCGGGTTACACCAGCTCCGTTATCCCCATCCTGCTCATGGTCTGGTTTGGCTCCACCCTCGAGCACTGGGTTAAGAAGTGGATGCCCGCTTCTATGAAGATGTTCTTCACCCCGCTGATCGTCGTCACCGTTACCGTCACCCTTGGCTATCTGGTCATTGGCCCCATCGCCACGCTCATCACCAACCTGCTTGGTGAGTTCTTCGCGCTGCTGTTTGGCCTGCCCATGATCGGCTCCCTCCTGGGCTGCACCCTCGTCGGTGCCTTCTGGATGTGCCTGGTCATCTTTGGCTTCCACTGGTCGCTCGTGCCCATCGCGCTGGTCAACCTGTCCACTCTGGGCCACGACTACATCCTGGGCTCCGTTATCGCCCACTCCTTCTCGCTGGGCGCCGTGCTCTTCGCCATGTATCTCAAGAACAAGGACGAGAAGTTCCGCGGTATTGCGCTGCCGGCCATGATCTCCGCCTTCTTCTTTGGTGTCACCGAGCCCGCTATCTACGGTGTCGCCCTGCCCGATAAGAAGGCCTTCATCAACGCCAGCATCGGTTCTGCTGTGGGCGGCCTCATCATTGGTCTCTCCGGCGCCGTGGTGTACATGTCCGGTGGTCTGGGCGTCTTCAACTGGCTGTCCTTCATCGACCCCTCCGGTGTTAACGGCATCAACCACATGATCTGGGCTATCGTTGCCTCTTTCGTGGGTGCCGCCGTGGGCTTTGCGATCGAGTTTGCCACCTACAAGCCCGAGGCTGCCAAGTAGCCCAAACGACAAAGACTCGGTACCAAGCCGGCGGGGGGAGCGCCCCGCCGGTTTTTCAAAGGGGCTAGATGCCATGCGCTCGTCCGAGCGACTGCCCAAAATCAAAACCATGCCGGATTACGGGGCTGAAACGGTGAGTGCTGACCATACCCCGTTTTTCCGTAAACTGACAAGCCTCCTACCTGCGGTTTTGCCTTGCCGTTTCTGGCATGCTCAAGGGGCACTGGTTCTGCCCCGTAAACCGGCATGGTTTTGAACCTGCCAATAAGGGACAGGTTTATTTTGGTCGGTTTTATCTGGGCAAACGTCGTCTCCGTCAGCTCCGTCCGCATATCTTAAGCCGGCATAGTTTCGATGGGTCGGTCCGTGCGCGTCTCGCAACATGCCTCGCCACGAAACCGGCCTATCTACTACGTTTAAGTGGTAGGGGCCAACCACACGGTGGTTTTTCGAAAACCGCCAAGCCGTCTACCTGCGGTTTTATTTTTGACAATTGCGGCGTGGTCGGGGGTTCACGACTAAACGTAGTAGATGGGCCGGTTTCGTGGCGGCCGACTCAACGCGAACTCCGATCGGGACGCAAATTACCTCGTGGACGCCGCTTCGGCGGCCACGCAACATCCCAACACGTACGAAAGGAGCCAACATGGCTTTTCCCGATGGATTTCTGTGGGGCGGTGCCACTGCCGCCAATCAGTGCGAAGGCGGATACAACGAGGACGGCAAGGGCCTCGGCGTTCCCGACATCATGACCGGCGGCACGGTCTCCGAGCCGCGCCACATTACCGACGGCATTCTGCCCCAGTACCACTATCCCAGCCACGAGGCCGTGGACATGTACCATCACTATCTCGACGACATCAAGCTTTTTGGCGAGATGGGCTTTAAGTGCTACCGCATGTCCATCAACTGGAGCCGTATCTTCCCCAACGGCGACGAGGCCGAGCCCAACCAGGCCGGCATCGAGTTCTACCGCCGTGTGTTCCAGGCCTGTCAGGAGCAGGGCATCGAGCCCATGGTCACCCTTAGCCACTATGAGCTGCCTTATGGTCTGTCCAAAAACTACGGAGGCTGGAAGAACCCCAAGCTCATCGATTTCTACCTCAACTACGCCCGCACCGTCATGACCGAGTACAAGGGCCTGGTGCGCTACTGGCTCACCTTTAACGAAATCAATTGCCTGCTCATGGGCGGCTTTGGCGGCGTGATGGGCGGCGGCATGGTGCCCGAGGCAACCGACACGCCCATGGCCTTTGGCGACTGCGACTGGGACGACCCGCAGGCGCGCTTCGATGCCCTGCACCATCAGTTCCTGGCGAGCGCCAAGTGCGTCACCATGGGCCATCAGATCGATCCCCAGAACAAGATCGGCTGCATGATCGCCGGCAACGCCTGCTACCCGCACACGTGCAATCCGGCAGACGTTCTGGCCGCACAAAAGCAGCAGCGCGAGATGAACTTCTACTGCGGCGACGTGCAGGTGCGCGGTGCGTATCCCTCGTGGGCGCCCAGCGTGTGGCGCCGCGAAGGCGTGCACGTGGAGGTTTCGCCCGAGGACGCCGCCACGCTGGCCGCCGGCAAGGTCGACTTCTACAGCTTTAGCTACTACATGAGCGCCACGGCCACGGCTGACCCGGTGCTGCTGGAGCAGGGCAACATCTTTGGTGGCGCCGGCAACGAGTACCTCAAGAAGAGCGATTGGGGTTGGGCGATCGACCCCGAGGGCCTGCGTTACTACCTGGAGGAGGTCTACGACCGCTACCAGGTGCCGCTGATGATCGTCGAGAACGGCCTGGGCGCGGTGGACGAGGTCGAGGCGGACGGTGCGATTCACGACGGCTACCGCATCGATTACCTGCGCGAGCATATCAAGCAGATGGAGATTGCCATCGAGGACGGCGTGGACCTGATGGGCTACACCATGTGGGGCTGCATCGATTTGGTGAGCGCCTCGACCGGCGAGATGAAGAAGCGCTACGGCTTCATCTACGTCGACAAGGACAACGACGGCAACGGCACGCTCGCCCGCAGCCGCAAGGACAGCTTCTTCTGGTACAAGAAGGTCATCGCCACCAACGGCGCCGACCTGGCCTAGCCAAGTCTCAACCAGCGTAAACGTCGCAACCACCACAAAGGGGCCAGGCACCTTTGTGGTGGTTTTTGCTTTGGTAGATGTGTGGGACATGCCTTACAATCTACCAAGTAGTTCATGACGGGCGAAAAACGGAGAGAAGGGTCCTGATGCGTCCTTAATGTTTCATGCGGATAGATTGATTTGACAGACGGTGGCGAATGCCCGCCGTCCGCATTCGTATGAAACAAGGAGTCTCCATGCTCATCTCTCTTTTCTCAAAGCCTCAATCATCGCTGTCCGTGCAGGCCAAGCGCCTGGTGGCGATGCGCTTTCTCATCTACACCGGGTTTCAAACCAGCTACTTTATCGGCGTCATCGGAACGCTTACCTATGCGGACGATGCCTCAGTCGTCGCGACATCGCTGGCCGTCCTGTTCATGAACGTTTTCGTGATCCTGGGATCCTTTGCGGGTGGCGCGGTGCTCGACGCCTGGGGTCCGCGCCGCCATTTCTTGCTGAGCATTGTGGGCACGCTCGCAACTGGCACGGCAATCATCGCCTTTGGCAGCACGACCGGAACAGTCCTTGCCGGTGCGATGCTCCTAGGCTTTGTGATGGGGTTCGCCCAGCCCATCGCCACATCCTATCCAGCCTACCTCACCGATGATCCTGCCGAGCTCAAAGACATCAACTCCGCCATTGCCATGTTCTCAAACGTGAGTATCATCGTTGGCCCCACGCTGGGCGGCTTTGTCGCGGCGGCTGCGTCGTCGCGCGCGGTGTTCGTGCTTATGATGCTCTTTACCGTGCTGGCACTCATCGCCGGCTGGGGCTTTAGGCCGCAGACCAGCCATGTTGCCGGGCATGCGGGTGCCGATTCGGCAGAGGAAGGGGAGCGCGCGGGACAAAGCTCCAACCCCAGCGCATCCTCCCGCGCCACCTTCGCAGCCAGCATCAAGACAGTCTTCACCAACAGCGTCCTCGCCCTGCTGTTTTGTATCATTTTTCTCTCGAACTTTGGCTACGGAGCCTTCGATCCGCTCGAGTCGTTTTTCTACCGCGATGTCTTACACGTCGGTGTCGAATGGATGGGCTGGCTCTCGTCGGCCTGCGGTGTGGGTGCGGTACTGGGCGCCGTGGTCGCGCTCCGCTTGCCACCGCACTTGGTAAACCTAAAAACGCTGCTCGTGGCGCTTATGTCCGTGGGTCTGGGAAGTTTGCTCTATGTGGGGACACCGTACGTGGGCGTGGCCCTTGTCGGCCAGATTGCACTGGGCATAGCTTGGGGCATCGTCAACCCGCTCCACAACACGATCGTGCAAACGACGGCCCCGCTCGAGCAGCTCGGTCGCGTGAACTCGGTCATGGGCTTTGGCAATATGTTTGCCGGCGTGGCCCCGCTGGCGATTGCCCCGTGGCTGGCGGCGACGTTTGGCGTGCAGCAGACGCTCATCGGAGCAGGCATGGTCGTGACGGCGGTTCCCGCGGCGCTGCTGCTGTTTGGACGTCGGCATCTGGATCGTGCCGCAAAGCAGTAAAAACCATCACAACATTCGATGAAAATCGCGATTTTGCCGAATAACGTCGAATGTTGTGATGGTTTGCGCCCCGGGCCAGGTCACCACAAGGGGGGCAGGCACCTTTGTGGCGATCGGGGCCCAACGGCCCGCGCCTTGGTATACCATGTACGCCGCCTACGAATACACCCCACACCGCCGCACAACTCAGAAAGGCCCCCATGGACGCCACCTTCAGCCACATCAAAGCCGTGTTCTGCGATATCGACGGTACGCTGCTCACGAGCCGGCACACGGTGTCCCCGCGCACCGTGGCGGCGATCCGCGCCCTGCGCGAGTGCGGCGTGCTCTTTGGCCTGTGCACCGGGCGCGACGCCCATGCGACCGAGGCCATGTACGAGCTCTGGGGCATCGAAGGCTTGGTGGACGTGCTCGTGGGCTGCGGTGGTGCCGAGGTCATCGACCGCGCGCACGACATCAACGAGCTGAGCTACCCGCTGCCGGGCGAGACCATCGCGCGCATCTGCAAGCACATGGCAGACCTTCCGGCAACGCCCGTCTGCCCCCGAGACGGCGTGTTCTACGTGCCCGAGAGCAATGCGTGCATCGAGCACCTGTCGCGCGTCGACGGCGTGCCCTACCAGGTGGTCGATTTTGCCGAGTTTTTGCGCGAGCCGCAGCCCAAGGTGATGTTTACCATGGCGCCCGAGGTAATGCCGCGGGTGATTGAGCGGGCGTCGACGTTTGCCGACGACACTGTTAAGGCGGCGGCTCTGCAAACCACGCAGCGGCTCTACGAGTTCATGGATCCGCGCGTGTCCAAGACGCGCGGCCTTGTGCGCGTGGCGGAGCTCAACGACATGGAGCTCCAGGACATCTGCGTGTTTGGCGATGCCGATAACGACACCTGCATGGTGGCCGACGCCGGCGTGGGCGTGGCCATGGCAAATGGCAGCGACGCCACCCGTGCCGCCGCCGACTTTGTAACCGAGAGCAACGACGAAGACGGCATCGCGATCTTCATCCAGGAGCACCTGCTGTAGCACCGGGGAAGAACACCACAAAGGGGCGGGTACGTTTGTGGTGGTTGCCTAAGCGCGGCCAAGTGTTTGGGTGGTTTTGCCTATGATGCCGAGATTCTTCTAGTTTCGTGTATATAGATATGCGAACATCATTAATTAGCGGCGCGACATCCGCGCAGATTGCTAATGAGGTAGCCTGTAATATAAGCTAGGGCTACCGCTCACCGCTAAATGCCCACCGTTCACAGCATTATTGCATTTGAGTTAAATGTTGTACAAATAATACGCTGGCGAATAAAAAAATAGCAATAGCTAAATTACCAGCAATTTAGTTTTATTTAAGGTTAATAAAAAACAGTCAATTTGAGCAAATGTCAAGAGCGCTGGATTACTGCTACAATAATGTCAGAATCTAGTACATAGATGTTTAAACAAGAAGTACAATACCATTACTAAGCGCGCGCAAATATCGGTTGCGCGTCCAAGCTTGATAGGGAAAGAGCAAGATCGCGGTCTCTTGGGGAGGAGACATCGATGAAAGCGAATTCGGACAAATCTAAGCAGAGTAATAAAGCGACGCGCCGTGTACTGGCAGGCGTTTTGTGCGGAGCCTCCGTGTTGAGCCTGGTGCTGTCGCTCGTCATGCCCCCGATCTCGCAGGCTATTGCCAACGATGCCCAGACGGTTTCTACCGAAGAAACTGTGACGGGGGATTCTTCAAGTGAGTCTACTGATGTAGAAAACACCAAAAACGGGGATACCGAAAACCAGAATAGTGACGATGCCGGGAATGACGCGAGCGAAGACGCCGCTGCCGCAGGCCTGCCGTCCGACGACACGGAGGTCGAGGGTGACACGCAGCCTTCCGACGCACAGCTTGCGGATGATGAGAATAACGATGAAAACGCGAACGCTCCCGCCACCGTCAATGCCGATGGCTATACCGAGGTAAGCAACGATGTTGCTAGGGCATTTACCAATGGCGGCAAGTTCCGACTGACGGGTTCTGTCTATTCGAGTCAGCAGATTGACATAAAAAAAGACACCACCATTAATCTTGCGGGAAACATGCTCTACGACCGCTCCGGCGGCTTAGACTCCTTCTTTGTGGTCGAAAACGGAGCCACGCTCACCATCGAGAACATTATCGAGGGCTCAGATAGCACAAAAGACGAAGAGACTCCGGTCGACAATGCGCCGGCGGGTCAGCCTGCGATTATGACATGGGAAAAAGGAGACGGGTCTAGCTCTAATGGCGGCGCACCCAAGAGTCTTACTTACTATGAGACTAAGAGCACGCCCAATACAGATGGACTTTGCACCACCGAGACTACGTACAAGCATGACGTTACGGGCTTCGGCGCTATCGTTGCGGCATCGGACAGGGGTTCCGTAAAGTATGTGGTCAACGTTGAAGCGGGCGGCACGCTCGATCTCAAGGGCGGCATGATTACCACGGCTGCCAACCTGAGCCCCGACGGCCATGTGATTTATTCCGAGGGTACTGTCAAAATCGAGGGCGGTTACGTCACCAACGGTAACGGCGGCGGCTGGGGCGGTGGCCTGTGCATGGCAGCGGGTTCACTCAATATGACCGGCGGCGTGATTGCAGCGAATAAGGCTGCTTCCGGTGGTGGCATTTTTGCCGACAGCGGTGTCACGTTGGATCTCTCCGGCGGTGTCATCTCGGGTAATGCTACGTACGCTAAGGGCATCGGCGGCAACAGCTGCGGCGGTGACACCGGAGATGGCGGATACGGTGGCGGTGTTTATACCAAGGGCGCGAACGTCACCATCGGCGGATCTGCCAATATTACCAACAATCGAGTTGACGCTTGGATTACTGATTCCAATCTTTACAACTTCGGTCTGCTTGGCGGCGGCGGAATTGCATGCACGCACAGAGGGACGTTAACCATGACGGGTGGATCCGTTACTGCCAATTACTCCAAAGAGGCCGGTGGCGGAATCTACGCTGGATTCTGGAACCAGGCGATTACGTTTAAAATGACAGGCGGCACGATTGCCGGCAACGAATCTGTAAACGCCGAGGGCGGTGGTCTCCGTATTTCCACCGGTACTACCGGCGATATTGGGACTGAGCCGGGCGCGTTCAACAAGGTTTACATCACCAACAACAAGACCATGACGGGTGAGAGCCGTGGCGGCGATTGGGGCGGCGGTGGCGTCTTTGTCCAAAAGGACGGCAAGCTTAACATCGTAAGGACGCTGATTACTGATAATGAGGCCGGCGGCTGGGGTGGTGGCATCGGTGCCTGCCCTACGGGCGAGACAATTGTTTCGCACTCAAATGGTGCCGCAATCTACAACAATACGGATAATGGTTTAAGTAATCACATGTCTGCCGGTGGTAATAGCAAGAACGAGGACAGTAATCCTGAGTACATTACCGATGGCTTCAAAACTGCCGGCCACAAGGACTTCTTCCTCGTGCGCAAGAAGGGCAGCGATAAGACGGTCGCAGTCGTTCTTGGAAAGATGCTCGGCAATGGTTCTGCTGGCTGGAAGGGTACCTGTGATGGTCAAAAGATCGCCATCGATCCTAACGGCGGCGCCGAGGCCAAGTACATGTTCGGCTTGGAGGCCCATCCGACTGACGAGGCCGTAGGAAAGGCGCAAGTGGCGGCTACGACCATCATCAGTGGCAACTACTCGTTTACCCATGGCGGCGGCATCATGACCAACGGCGATCTCACCGTTGGCGAGGTTGCTGAGCTGAGCGTTTATCCGAACATGAAGCTCAACGCCACTAAGGTGCTTAAAGATGCAGAGGGAAACTCACAAAGCCTTGAGGGACACGCGTACAAGTTTAAGCTGCTGCGCCAAGAGGGTTCCATTGAGCCTTCTTGGAAAGATGACGGCATGCTTGATATGGGCGAATGCAGCGTCGCAGGTGAGGCGACTGTTGAATCGGACGGCAGTATCACCTTCGACTCTGGCAAGGACTATTCTTCGGGGCAGTATGTTTTCTATCTAGTTGAGGAGCCCATCAGCGGCGACAACGAATTGGATACCAAATTCGATAAGACCATTTACAAGATCGTGGCAACAGTCGATAGCAATTCATACAAAACTGACCTTCTCATGTCGATTCCTATTAATTATTACAAGGTGAATAAAGTCACCGTCTCTAAAAAGGCCGAGGGGAATCAGGATTTCGTAGAACTTGATAGCGCACACTACTCCGTTACGCGTCCATCGGATAACAACTCGTCGGATGACACGACGACTACGGTCGTTATCGGTGACAATGATAACCCTACCTTTATCAACAAAATTGAGCCCTATACTTCTCTCGGCTCCTGGAAGCCTGCGGCAACCAAGGTCGTCAAGGGCGGCGAGATGAAGGAGTTCACGCTCGAGTTTGCGGATAACGATAAGTTCAATAATGCCGAGAGGGTTACGACCAAAGCCGGCGGCGACAATCCCCAGAAGCTTTATTTCTCCAATATTGAGTACGGCCTTAAAGACTTGAAGCAAAAGGAATCCGATGATCCGGGTCGTGGTGCTTGCAAAGACTTTACGTACTACGTGCGCGAGAGTGCAGAGGTTTCGTGGTTCTCGCAATATAAGTACGACAAGTCGGTCTATCGATTTGATGTCAGGATGAAGGACCAGGAGGACGGTTCGATCGAGGCCGAGTCGGTGACCTACACCAAGATCAAGGACGCCGACGGCAAGGATATCGCCACGAAAGACCAGCATCCTGTCAACTTCGACGGCACCAAGCCCGAGTCCACCCCCACCTTCACCAACACCTACTCCACCTCTTTGCCCCTTTCTGGTATGTCGGGCGTCACTCTGACGTACCTTGCCGGCGCGGCGGTGCTTTGCGCTGCTGCGGCCTGGATGCACATTCGTCGCAAGGCGAATGCGAAGGGAGGCGAGCGTCGTGAATAAGAAAGTTTGCTCCTTCCCGATCTTGTTTGCGCTGCTTGCCCTCCTGATCGGCACCTGCGCGGTTGTGTTCCCCGCATCCGCGCAGGCCGCGCCGACCTCGACCGGTTCCATCACGGTGAGCGGCACCGTGGCGAGCAGCTACGACGCCTACCAGATCTTTAGCGCCAATGTCGTCGACGGCGACAGCGAAGCCAAGATCGCCACCGATCTCGCCTGGGCAAGCGACGCCGTGCGCGACGCCGCGCTGCCTGTGCTGCACAGCGCCAGCATGCCCAATTCTCAGACCACCGCGCAGGAAGCTGCCGAGTGGCTCAACACCGATTCCCACCTTACGAGCGCGCTGAGCGCACAGCTCGCTCGTTCCCTCCAGAGCTCTGGCGCCGCTTCTAGGGCCCTTAACGCGGGCACGGCGGCCGAGCTGCCCTGCGGCTACTGGCTCATCGTCGCCGACGACGACGCCATCGCCCAGGGCGAGGCCGGCACCGCGCCGATCATGGCCCTGGTGGGCGGCAGCGCCGTCACCGTCAAGCCCAAGGCGGCGACCCCCAAGGTGGCCAAGCACGTGCTGGAGGACGGCACCGCCGCCTGGCAGAAGGCCACCGACGCCACGGTCGCCGACGACCTGTACTGGCGCCTCTCGGCTACGGTCCCGGCGGGGCTCACTGCCTACGACGCCTACGCGGTGCAGTTCGTCGACACCATGAGCGCGGGGTTCGACCCCTCCAAGGTGGCCGCGAGCATGCATGTATACGTGGCGACGGGCGCGGACGGCGGCTTTGACGCCGTCGCCACCGGCAAGGACGGACGCGCCGGCACCAAGGCCGCGAAGGGCTGGACCGACATCACGGCCCAGTGCACCACCAAGGTGGCCGCGGACGGGACCTTCACCGTGCGCACCGGCGACCTGGTCGCCGCGCTCGGCGGGGCCGACGCCTTCGCCGCGGGCGCCCGCGTGGTCGCCGTGTACAACGCACCGCTCAACAGCGCGTGCAACCACGGCATCGCGAAGGGCAACCCCAACGAGGTCTACCTGCGCTACCCGCGCTCTCCCTTTGCCGACCAGTCCGGCGACGCCGGCTTCACCCGCACGCCGAGCGACGACGCGTGCGCCTACACCTGGGACCTCGCGCTCACCAAGCGCGGCAGCGACGGCGACAAGCCGCTGCCCGGGGCGGTCCTGAGCATCGCCGACGACCGCGGTCGCACACTGGCGGCCGACGGCACGTGGGATGCGGAGGGCAAGGCCACCGTCACCACGGGCGAGGACGGCCGCGTGACCGTCTCGGGCGTGGACTCGGGCAAGCTGGAGGTCCGCGAGCTCAAGGCGCCCAAGGGCTACACCGCCTTCGAGGGCACGCGCTCCGTGACGGTCAAGGCCGAGGGCCTGGACGTCGACCAGGTGGCGGCCGCCAAGCCCAAGGTGACCGTATCGGCCGAAAGCCCTCTGCGAGTTGATGCCGCCGATGCCGGGAAGGGTTTAGTCGAGTTGTCGGTGCTTAACACCCCAAGTAACGAAGTGAGTCGAGGCTTTATGCCCTCGACGGGAGATAGAACGTTGGTGTTGGTAACGGCTTTGGCCGTCATCGGAGTAGTGGCTATTGTCGTCGCGCTCGTCATCAAGCGGGGAGGAGGTCGCCATGATAAATAATTGTCCCCCCCCCTTGCTCAGTGGCGTACTGCCTCCGTAGCGAGTGGCGCGCAGGGAAATACGCCTGCTGGCTTTTGATGATGACAAGAATTAAAGCAACCTCCAAGAAAGAGGTCCCAACATGAAAGCAACCAAGAACATCGCACGCCTGGCAGTAACCGCCGGTCTCACAGCAGCGCTGAGCTTTGGTGGAGTTATGGCACCGGTGACCATGGCGTTTGCTGAGGGCACCGCGACCGGTTCGGTGACCATCGAAAAAGCGTCGGGGAACGATACCGAATTCAAGGGTTACAAGATCTTTGACGCTGATGTGGCAAAGGATGAGAACGGCCAGACGCTTGTGAGCAATATCGCATGGGCCAACGACAAGGTTGAAGCTGCTGTTAAGGAAGCGATTGAGGAATTCGATAAGGACGCCAATATCGCAACCGCCCAGGATGCTGCAGATTGGATTGGCAAGAACGTGATGCACACCGGTAAAACGACTAGCGTAGCATCTGACTCTGCTGCATATAAGATTGCGGCTGCTGTGGCTAAGGTGACCGATCTGAATGATTCAAGTGATCTCGCGACCACTGTGAATGGTGTTGCCGACAACCTTTCACACGGCTATTGGCTCTTTGTGACTGATGCCCAGACTATCGCAAGCACCGAAACCGCCACCGCCCCTATCTTCGCTGTTGTCGGAGATGAATCGGTTTCAATTACCGAGAAGACCAGCATTCCCACTGTCGACAAACAGGTTCGTGAGGGCGATGCCTGGGGAAAGGTGAGTGACTCGTATATTGGCGAGGAGGTCGAATATAAACTGACTGGCTCCGTTGCGAGCAACATTGACACCTTCACCAAGTACGAATATTCGTTCCATGATCATCTTTCTGTTGGATTGATGGCTAGCGAGAACTCCGTTGAGGTGAAAATTAACGATACCGTTATCCATCCTACAAATGGCTACACGGTAGACCTTGAGGACACTAAGGACGCTTCTGGAAACCTCGCTGGCGGTCAGGACCTGACGATTTCCTTCTCTGATCTTAAGGCTGCTGCAACAGCCGCAGGCGTGAAGCTTACGGGCGACTCTAAGGTCGTTGTGACCTATAAAGCAAAACTGACCAATAAGGCTGAATACACTGCCACCGGCAACACCAATGATGTCAAACTCGTCTATTCGAATAACCCCATGGTTGACGGTACTGGCACCTCCACGTCGAAGCGAGTTACCGACCATGTCTTCCGCCTGGATGTGACCAAGGTCGAAAAGGACAACCAGGACCAAAAACTTGAAGCTACCTTCCAAGTTAAAATGACCAAAGAGGGAGATACTCAGCTTGAGACTAATAGGTGGCTGACCCAAACTGGCGGCATTACCGACAAAGAGGTAGATGCCGGAAAATTCAAGACCGACAAGGAAACTGGCAAGATTTATATCCCTGGTCTTGTTGAGGGAACGTATGAGATTACCGAATGCGATACTCCTGCTGGTTACAACACCCTTGCTCCGTTTACCATTACGGTGAAGCCGAAGTACAACGCAGACGGTAGCCTGCAGAGTCTCGATGTAACGTCCAGCAATACCGAAATGGTTACTTCCAGTGC
>ENA-OWRC01001677-OWRC01001677.1-human-gut-metagenome-genome-assembly--contig:-NODE-1677-length-20603-cov-3.440724_pt1 | contig 20603 bp, 19 predicted proteins | sample MGYA00248268_ERZ651895 | MGnify/ENA primary metagenome ERZ651895 (study PRJEB26924, sample SAMEA4378242) | human gut metagenome | biome: human gut; feature: human-associated habitat; material: faeces...
TGCTATGCATCCTATCTTTTATTAAAATATGAGTTTCATTTTCATTGAATCATGTGATAAATACTCTAACTTATTTATTTTACTTTCTTCTATTATAAAAGTCAAATCTTTAATAATGCCAAAATCACCAAATGTGCAGGGTAAAACACGTAAAAAAAATACTTTTTCACAAGAAAATGTTTCTGTGATTTTTTTCCGTTATAAAATACCAAAACACAGACTCCCGCTGCCAGTACTGCAATCATTGCCCCTGCCCCCGCTGCGATTCCTGCAGCTCCCGGAAGTTCTGCTGTCACCGTAATCCCCAGAACAAGTGCTGCAATAAAAAAAGCCTTTTTCCGGCGCTTTGGATCCTCTCCTGCCCGGTAAAACCAAAGCGTATACAATGGAGCCAGAATTGCCCAGTCACAGATACTGCTTACTGCTATAATTCCCAGTACAACCAGACTTTTCTTTCCCGGATCTGATATTTTTTCCTCTGCGATCATCAGACACAGACACAGAAAAAGTGTAAATATCATATTTAAAGTATACCACGGTGCCAGATGATTCCGCGCAAATGCCAGATAATACGGAAGCTGTGAAATGACAGCAAAGATCAGCAGTCTTCCGGCATATTTTTTTACTGACCTTGTATAACGGTATCCTTCAACCAGAAACCAGCACATGACCGGTGCTGTAAAATAACCGATATCCTTTAGCGCTTCGCAGGCAAAGGTTCCTGATTGCAGAAATATATTTGCAACGTGATTGAGCAGCATAGTAAACACTGCAATGTATTTGATCTGATCCCGGTTTAATTCTATTTTCATCTTGTTATCCATCCTTTTTCTTTCCCGTATTGTATCAAATTCTTATGCATATCTCAAGATTTATGCTATACTGATACTATTACACTGATGACGGGAGGAAGTCTATGCTTATTTTTTCTCTGGATACAAAAAAATGCATGAACGCACTTTTACTGCATCCTGCATTTGATTCCTTTTTATTTATTGAAGGAGATATCACAACTTTTAATACCTTTCAATTTAACGGACGACTGAAAAAAGATTTCTTCAGTACTGAAGAAAAAGAAGCTCTGGATGACCGGGAATATGCTCTCTGGAGGGAACTTCGCGAGTTTTGCCTTTCTCTGATCAAAGGAAAGCGTACTCCGCTGGGATTTCATTTTGTTCTTTCTATGTCAGCACCGAATATTGCACGGCTTCTCGAACAGGAACATCTTTCATTTGCTCCGGCAGATGTGCAGGGACTGTACCTGAATTTTAAATATGACGGGACAAAACTTAGCTGTACGACAGGAACATCTATGAACCTGTTCACGCTGGACAAATCACTGGAGCAGGCATGGGACAAGATGGCGCAGCGGATTTTTGCAAAGTACGAGATTCCGTTTGAGGTTGAGTAAAATTTTGAAAATAGTGATGAGATAAAGAGCATAAAATACCGCATACAGATTCAATCGGCAAACCATTCCGATGAACCCCTTAAAGCAGAAATCGTGTCAGCAAAGGCTTCCACGATTTCTGGGTTTCATCTCCATTGCCTCAAATGAATCTGTATGCGGTATTTTATGCTCTTTGTCTTTCTACCTCGTTGGAAAAATTCTTACACAATGCCTCAACTCGGAATTGCAAGAGGACGGTCGGTGGGTTCCGGAAAATCCGGAACCTTGGACCTGATTCTGAGTAAATTCAGATATATGTTCCGTTTCTTATACGTGGGTAATGATTGCTGTCAGTAATTCCTGGAATTGCTCAGCCACCCGGTCGGCGGTTTGTTGGACTTCCTGGTGGTTCAGATGTTGTGATGTCATGCCAGCGGCGAGGTTGGTGATACAGGAGATGCCACAGACTTCGATTCCCATGTGGCGGGCAGCGATCGTCTCGCAGGCGGTGCTCATGCCTACGGCATCAGCCCCACAGGTGCGGTACATACGGATTTCTGCCGGAGTTTCATAAGATGGACCGGTAAGCTGAAGGTATACACCTTCTTTCAGAGGAATGCCGAGTTTTTGGGCTTCTTTCTTTATGATCTGCTGCATCCGTTCACTATAGGCTTCACTCATATCCGGAAAACGGGTTCCAAGTTCTTCGACATTGGCACCGATCAGTGGATTAGGGATTCCACTCATAATCTGGTCTGTGATGAGCATGAGATCACCCGGATGAAATCCGGTATTGATTCCGCCTGATGCATTGGTAAGAATCAGCTTCTTTGCGCCTAACATTCCCATCAGCCGCACCGGAAGCACCACATCTGTTACCGGATACCCTTCATAATAATGCACACGTCCCTGCATGATCACAACCGGAACTTCTTTTACATAACCAAATACAAATTGTCCTTTATGTCCCACAACCGTCGACACCGGAAAACCTTCAATTTCTGTATATGGAATGATCTGTTCTATCTTGATTTTTGATGCGTATTCGCCAAGACCGGAGCCCAGAATCACTGCCACTTCCGGTTTAAAATTCGTTTTTTGGAGAATGCTTTTCCGGCATATTTCCAGCTTTTCATAAATTTCATTGCTCATACAGAATTCCTCTTTTCTATTATTTTTCAGAGTCAATCCTCTCTGTTTGTAGTTTCTTTATTTCAGCATTTTGCAAATTTTATCTTTTATAGAATCATCGGCAAATGCAGTATCAATTGCATTTTTCATCATCTGAAGGATTTCTTCGTCCCGGATTCCATAATTTTTCTGAATAAATTCCAGTTCTTTCGTAAGGCTGGTGTTACTCACCGTTCGGTTATCTGTGTTGACCGATACTTTTAAGCCTGCATCCAGAAATTCCCGCATCGGATATTCCGCCATGCTGTTTACAGATTTGGTCTGTAAATTGCTGATCGGACACATCTCGATACCAATACCTGCTTTTTTTGCCATTTTCCGGATCTCCTGGTTGCCACGCATCGCGATCCCATGCCCGATCCTTCCAGCTCCCACGTTTATCGAATCTATGACATTCTGTGGATTTCCACATTCTCCGGCATGGAGTGTAAATGGCATTCCCATCTTCTTTGTCTCTGTAAAAATATCCATAAATTCAGACATCGGATACAATGCTTCTGCTCCTGCAAGATCTGCTGCACAAACTCCGGATCCCAGATATTCTCTTGCCGTCTTGATCATCCGCATATTATCCTCAGTGCTGTGATGCCGCATTGCACAGACGATCACACCATACTCGATTCCAAAATCTTTTTTCCCCTGCTCCATTCCGCTGATTACTGCTTCGATCACCTTCCGGCTGTCCATCTTTTTTGTCTCTGACAGAAGTGGAGCAAAACGGATCTCCGCATAACAGACATTTTCTTCGTTCATCTGGGAGAGCAGATCATACGCAGCTCCGGAAAGTCCCTCTTCATCCATAATACATCTGCCGGGAAGGTCAAATTTTTCCAGATATTCATTCAGACTTGTACAGTTTTCTGAAACACTGAGTTCTTCAGGTCTTACAGTTCTTCCAAGCCTTTTTTCAATAAATGGTCTGCTAAGAGAACCGTCCAGATGACAGTGAAGCTCAATCTTTGGTAATTCTTTCAAGGTTTCCTGTGTCATTTTTCATTCCTTCTCTTTTTCCTTTTCTTCAAAAATCTTCTTTTGGAGTCTGAGTCCTTTCTCATTCTGTAAGATTAGATGGTCCGAAACCTTTTGGCAACATTTCTTTCAAGGTATAGATATCATAATGCTTTTCATCTACTGCAAGAATGATCTGAAATGTCTCCGGATCGCAGAATTCCATCATGACCTGCCTGCATACTCCGCACGGCGGTGCATACTCTGTCACAACACCGCCCTTTCCCCCTACAATACAGATTGCATCAAATTCTTTTACTCCTTCGCTGACTGCCTTGAAAAATGCGGTACGCTCCGCACAGTTTGTCGGTGTATAAGCCGCATTTTCAATATTGCATCCCGTATATATCCGTCCATTCTTTCCAAGCAGCGCAGCTCCCACTTTAAAGTCAGAATAAGGGGTATAAGAATATGCAAGCTGAGAAAGCGCGATTTCTATCATTTTTTTAATTTGTTCTTTTTTCATTCTCTTTTTTCCTGCTTTTTCTTGCTAAATAAGTTCATTCAGAATCGAATGCCCGATCGTTCCTTCCGGCATTTTTACACCAAAATTATCTGTGACCGTTGCCCCGATCACTGCAAAGGTATTTTTCTCCATAATCACGCCACCCTCATCCATCTTTTTGGAATACGCTAAAAACGGTACATATTCCCGTGTATGATCGGTTCCTGTGTAGGTCGGATCGTTTCCATGATCGGCGGTAATAATAAGAAGATCATCCTCCCGCAGATCATCCAGCAAAATTCCAAGATTTTTATCAAATCTCTCAATCTCATGTCCGTAGCCAACCGGATCGCGCCGGTGTCCCCACTGTGCATCAAAATCAACCAGATTTACAAAGCACAGTCCGTCAAAATCTTTTTTGCAAATCTCAATGGTCTGCTCCATTCCATGCACGGAGCTGTTGGAATGATACGATTCTGTGATTCCTTCCCCGCAAAAGATATCATGGATCTTTCCGACTGCGATCACATCCTTTCCCGCATCTTTCAGTGCGTCAAGTGCAGTCTTTCCGGTCGGCTCAAGTGCATAATCCCTGCGGTTGCTAGTTCTTTTAAATTCACCTTTTTTCTTTCCTACATACGGTCTTGCAATGACTCGTCCCACGCGCCATTCATCCTTCATCGTGATCTCTCTTGCGATCTCACAACACCGGTACAGATTTGCCAGATCAAATGTCTCTTCATTTCCACAGATCTGCAATACAGAATCCGCAGAGGTATAGACAATCATTGCACCTGTTTCAATTTCTTCTTCCCCAAGTTCTTCAATGATCTTTGTTCCGCTCTCACTACGGTTTCCAATCACTTTTTTCCCGCAACGTTTTTCCAGTTCTGCGATCAGTTCCGGTGGAAATCCATGTTCGGTAAAGGTTTTAAATGGTTTTTCTGTATAAATCCCCATCATTTCCCAGTGTCCGGTCATCGTATCTTTTCCATTACTCGCCTCTTTCAGTCTGGTAATTTTTCCAACCGGATTCTCGATTCCATACATCTTTCCCCCGGTATGCAGATTCAGCATACCAAGCTTCTGAAGATTTGGAATCTCCAGTGTTCCCATTCTGTCTAAAATATGACCAAATGTATCTACATCCCTGTCACCGAATTTCTCAGAATCAGGCATTGCACCAATTCCGAGCGAATCCAGAACGATCACAAAGATTCGTTTATATATTGTTTCTTTCATTTACCGATCCTCTTTGATCAACTTTCTGATGGCTTCCACTGCCACCTGTACTGCCATATCTGTATCATGTACTACCGGATTTTCAAGTCCCAGTTTTTCTCTTTCCTGATTTGCCATTACAAGGAAACACGCACCCACGCGTACATGAAGCTTTGCTGCCACAATGTAAAGTGCTGCCGTCTCCATCTCTGATGCCAGACATCCCAGTTTCTTCCAGGCTTCCCATTTATTGATCAGTTCATAACCTGCCGGCATCATCTCCGGCTCATGCTGTCCGTAAAATGCATCTTTTGACTGTACCACTCCGGTATAAAATTCACAGTCCTTTTCCTTCGCAGCACTGACCAGTGCGTTCACCACCATAAGGTCTGCCACTGCCGGATATTCGATCGGCGCATATTCTTTGCTAGTCCCTTCCATTCTGACGGCACCCGTAGCAACTACAATATCCCCACTTTTTACTTCCGGCTGTATCCCACCGCAGGTTCCGATCCGTACAAACGTATCAGCTCCACATCTGGCTAATTCTTCCATCGCAATTGCTGCTGATGGTCCCCCAATTCCGGTAGATGTGACACTTACCTTTACGCCATCTAAAGTTCCTGTATAAGTGATAAATTCCCGGTTATCTGCAATCATTACCGGATCTTCAAAATACTGTGCTATTTTTTTGCAGCGCTTTGGATCTCCCGGGAGAATGACATAACGGCCGACTTCCCCGTTGGCCACCTGAACATGATATTGTCTGCTTATATCCTCTGAATAATTCTTCATCGTATCCACCGCCTCTCTTTTGTTATATTATACTATAAAAGACCGGGAAGTTCACCAACACTTTGTGGAAAGTATTTCCAAATACAGCAAAAAAACCTGACCACTCAGACCTTTTCGCATAAGCGAAAATGGGAATCTGAATGATTCAGGCTTTTCCGGGTATCTACAGCAAGATTATTTTGCCAGTTTCATCATAATTTCATTACTGCGTTTTACAAATTCTGTCATCTCTTCCGGACTGAGTGGCTTGTGTGCCAGCATTGCCAGGTCATATAACTGATGGCAGAACATTTCTGTATTTTCGCCATCTTTATGTGCTACAACATATTCTACCAGCGGATGATTTGCATTCAGGATCAGGGTTGCATTGGTTCCGAACATAGACGGATCCATGCCTGACATTCCATACATCTTCATCATTTCCTGCATACGGCGTGATTCTTCGGAAAGTGTAATCATAGATGCCACATTTTCATCTTTCATCTTTTCCACTTTTACTTCCAGTTTGTCATTGCCAAGTGCTTTGCGGAAGATTTCGACCAGACTGTCAGTTTTTTCTTTGAATGCTTCTTTTTCTTCTTCAGATACATCTTCTTTGAAGTGATCAGTCAGATCTGCATCGATTCTCTGGAACTTGATATGTTCGTTCTTCTGCTCCATCTGAGTAATAAATGGAGAATCAATATTATGTGACAAGATCACTGCGTCCAGTCCCTCTTTTTTGAACATATTGATGTACTGGCTCTGCTGCTGTTCATCTGTTACATAGTAGATTATTGTCTTCTCTGCTTCTTTCTTTTCTGCTGACTGCTCTGCATTTTCCCCTTCGGTCTTTTCCTCCGGCTCTGCTTTTCCGCCATTCTTTTCGATGCATTCTTTGAGTGTCATATACTTATGATCCAGGTTCTTGAACAGAACATAATCGCTCATCTTCTCGCAGAATTTTTCATCTTTCAGGCAGCCGAATTTGATAAATGGGCTGATGTCATCCCAGTATTTCTCATAGTTTTCTTTATCTGTCTTGCACATTCCTGAAAGCTTGTCAGCAACTTTCTTGGAAATGTATTCGGAGATCTTCTGTACAAATCCATCATTCTGCAGTGCGCTTCGTGATACGTTAAGCGGCAGATCCGGACAATCAATGACTCCTTTTAATACCATCAGGAATTCCGGAATAACTTCTTTGATATTGTCTGCGATAAATACCTGATTGTTGTACAATTTGATGGTTCCTTCAATGGAATCGTATTCGGTATTGATCTTAGGGAAGTATAGGATACCCTTTAAGTTAAATGGATAATCCATGTTCAGATGAATCCAGAACAGAGGTTCTTTGTAATCCATAAATACTTTCCGGTAGAAATCAATATAATCTTCTTTGCTGCATTCGTTTGGATGCTTTGTCCACAGCGGTGCCGGATCACTGATCGATACCGGGCGTTTCACGATCTTTGCTTTGTCGGATGCCGGTGAAACTTCAACCATTTCTTTTTCACCGTTCTCATTTTCTTTTTCTTCCATCTTGGCGTCTTCATGGATATGTTCAACAACCGTATCGGTATCCAGGACTTCATCCTCCGGGATCGTCTCATATTCCGGTTCTGCATTTGCTTTGGATACAAAAATCTCTACCGGCATGAATGAACAGTATTTCTCAAGGACTTCGCGGATTCTGTATTCATTTGAAAATTCTACACAATCTTCGTTCAGGAATAAGGTGATTTCAGAACCAACTTCCTCTTTATCCCCTTCTTCCATCTCATACTCTGTACCGCCTTCACTTACCCAGTGTACCGGTTTTGCACCTTCTTTATAAGAAAGGGTATCAATATGAACTTCATCAGCTACCATGAAGGCAGAGTAGAATCCAAGACCAAAGTGTCCGATCATATCGTCCTCTGTTGTCTTATCTTTGTATTTGTTCAGGAATTCGGTTGCTCCTGAAAATGCGATCTGTGTAATATATTCTTCTACTTCATCAGCAGTCATACCAAGACCATTATCGATGAATTTCAAAGTCTTCTCTTCCGGGTTTACAATAACCTGGATCTTTCCTTTATAATCATCCGGAAGTGTATATTCTCCCATCATGTCCAGCTTCTTTAATTTTGTGATCGCGTCGCATCCATTGGAAACAAGCTCTCTTGCGAAAATATCATGATCAGAATATACCCATTTCTTGATAATCGGGAAAATATTTTCGCTGCTGATTGAAAGACTACCTTTTTTTGCTGCCATTTTTATCACTCCTAAATTTCATATTCTATCTTTTTACGGTTTCAAATACCGTATTTTTCTGTCTATGAAATATCTTAATACCCTGATTTCTAAATGTCAATAGAAAATTAGCACTCTTTTGGTAAGAGTGCTAATAATTCTGTGAAGAATATAAACTTTCTGTGAAATATATTTTCCGATTCTTTGTGTACCGTCTATAAGAAATCTTTGACATACACTTGCAAAAGCTTTTACTCCACGCTCTTCAAAGATTCCACCATATCGATCTTCTTCAGCTTGTAGAACATTACCCAGTTTACAAATAAAGAAAATGCTACAGTAAACAAGAAACTGTACAGATAACTCTGCCAGTGTATCTGACGTCCGAACATCGCCTCTTCCACCTCAACCGTCAGGATGATATACCGGTGAAGCAGATTACCAAGCACCATACCCACAACCGATCCAATGATCGTCAGCAGGATATTCTCTCTGTATACATAAGAGGCAACCTCTCCGTCGTAGAATCCCAGAACCTTCAAGGTTGCAAGCTCTCTCTGACGCTCGGTGATGTTGATATTGTTCAGATTGTACAGTACCACAAATGCCAGCATTCCGGCAGATACGATCAGTACCACGATGACCAGATTCAGGCTTCGCAGCATGTCATCCAGCCTTCCTTCAATACTGCTGGTATAACTTACATTCAGTACTCCATCCATCGACAGAAGCTTTGTTCCGATCTTCTCGATCTGATCATCCTTTCCGTCCTTTGCACTGTAGATGATCGTGTTATATTCTGCCGGTACACCATATAATTCCTCGTATTTTTCCGGTGACAGATACAGGTAATGGCTCATATAATTCTCGCAGATGGCGCCAACCGTCACCGTCTGGTCTCCCCTGTCCTCGTCCTCGATCGTAAGCTCATCTCCCACCTTTACATTCAGAAGGGATGCCATTTTCTCAGTCAGAATCACTTCGTCTTTTTTCAGTGAATAAACCTCGTCCTTATTGGTCCTGCTGTGGAAGCTTAAAAAGTCCTCAATCTTTTCATTATCCGATGGCACCATCAGATAAAGTGTCTTTTTACCGGATGCAGATTTTACATCGGTCTTCTGCATCCGCGCTTCGATCGTCTCTTTTATATCTGCATTCTGATCCAGATAATCATGGAGCTGTTGTCTGTTCTCTTCGGATATGTCGTCACTCATGTAGGTTGCCGCATCATAGAACTGCACCTTCTCATACTGCAGGCTGACGATCTCATAGATACAGTCCTTCAGTCCGAATCCGACTACCATCAGTGCCATACAGCCTCCGATTCCGAAAATGGTCATAAAGAATCGCTTCTTATACCGGATCAGATTCCGCACGGTCGATTTCCATGTAAAATTCAGATGCTTCCAGATAATTCCGATCCGCTCCAGAAGAATCCGCTTCCCCTGCTTCGGTGCTGCCGGACGCATCAGCTCTGCCGGTTCTGCTGCCAACTCTTTATAGCAGGATGCGATCGTTGCGATCAGTGTACATGCCACTGCGATTACCGAAGCCTGGAGTGCATAGCTCATATGGTACGGTACCAGGATCGCCGGCAGATGCTTATACAGGATCATATAAGCATAAATAATGATAAACGGCAGGATCTTTTCCCCGGCCAGTACTCCGAAAATACTTCCGCCAAGCGTTGCAATCAGAGCATAACCAATGTATTTCCCTGCAATTGCAGCTTTTCCATAACCGAGAGCCTTCATCGTTCCGATCTGTACACGCTGTTCCTCTACCATTCGTGTCATCGTTGTCAGACTGATCAATGCTGCCACCAGGAAAAAGAGTACCGGGAACACTTTTCCAATGGAACGCATGCGGTCTGCATTATCCCCGTATCCTTGATATTCCGTCAGTGCATCCTCTCTCGTCTGCACATACCACTTCGGATTTTCGATTTTTTTGATCTCAGCCTTTGCGTCTGCAATCTGCTGCTTTGCATCCGTCAGCTGCTTCTCTCCATCTGTAATCTTTGCCTGTCCGTCCGTGATCTGTTCTTCCGCTTCTTTTGCTGCCTGCTCATATTCACTCCGGCCATCCGCAAGCTCCTGTTCACCGGATGCAAGTTGTGCTTTACTTGCATTTAAAGTGTCCTCTTTTTCATTCAGAAGTGCCCATGCAGACAGGATCTGTGCTTTTCCGTCCGTAATCTGAGATTTTGTGCTGTCAAGCTGGGATCTGGCTGCTGCGATCTGACTCTTGCCGTCTGTAATCTGTCTGCCTGCACTTAACAGCTCTTCTTCCTGTGCGGCAAGTGTCTGCTCCTGCTGAAGAAGTGCTTTCTCTTTTGCATCCAGATCTTCTTTTTGCTCAGTCAGGCTGGTAATCTGTGCCTCCAGGTCTGCTTCTGTGGCAAAACCTGCCTTGTTCAGCATCTCCTGCTTTGTCTTTTCAAGCTGCTTCTTCTGTTCCTGCATACCGCCAAGCTGTGTATTTAAATTCTCCCACTTTTCCACATAAGCTTTTTCTTCTTCATTTCTATTCTCTTTAGGAATTTTTACATATTCCTGATATAATGTATATCCGTCATTTATCTGCTTCTGCAATTCCGCAATCCTCGAATCACACTGGCTGATTTCATCTTCAATCCCAGCCAGTTCGTCTTTCAGCCGATTAAGCGGTGCAAGTCCCTCGTCCAACCGTTTCTTCCCATCCGCGATCTGTGACTTTCCTGCTGGAATCTGTTCCTTTCCCGCCGTAATGATCGGCATATATTTCGAGTAATTGCTCAGATAAACCTGTTCCGCATCTGCAAGCTCCTGTTCTTTCTGATCCAACTGTGCTTTTCCGGATTCATACTGTGCCTCCGCTGAATCAAGCTGTGCCTGCTTATCATTCAGCTGCGCTTTTGCATCGGCAAGCTGTGTCTCGCCGTCTGCGATCTGCTGCTTTGCATCCGCAAGCTCTGCTTCTCCATCCGTAATCTGCTGCTTTGCTTTTTCCAGTTCTTCGGCTGCCTTGCTTTTCCCACTCTCCAGCTCTTTTTTCGCATCCTCCAGTTCCTGCGATTTTTCATTCACTGTCTTCTCTGAATCAGCAAGCTTTTCATTTGCCTCATCTACAATTTCCTGTTTGCGGACTGCACAGCGTTCCTCTTCGATTGCACTCACGGCTTCCTTTGCTGCATCCGACAGATTATTGTATTCATCAGTAAATGCAATTTTCTCTTCTGCATCGCTCACTTTCACATAAGCTTCCGTATAAACATCCATGTCAAAAGAGGATTTATCCACTACAACAAATCCACTGATCTCTCCGGTTCCGATCGTACTGCTTCCTCTTCCAAATGAAATATACAGCGGACTGTTCCCGATTCCGACAATCTTGTATGTATCTGTAACCAGTGAATCCGTCAATGCCTCTCCATCGCCGGAATGGAAAGTTACCGTGTCGCCAACCTTCAGGTCTGTATAGCTCAGAAAATCTTCATCCACCAGACATTCTCCGGCTTTTTCCGGCAACCTGCCTTCCACAACCGAAACCTGATTAAAATTCTTCTCCATGCTCAGCATATGGACAACCTTTTCATTGTCTCCAACCTGGCAAAGCACGTCTTTGCTGTATCCGCCTTCTACAGCTTCAATTCCCGATACTTTTCCAATCGCTTTGATATCCGCTTTGGTAAGTCCCATGGTTCCCATTACCTTCAGATCCATCAGCTCTGAATCATCGAAATACTGATCTGCAGTGATCCGCATACTTGGCTCTGATGCACGGATCCCCGAATAAAATGCGACACCCAATGCTACGATAAAAAAGATTGATACAAACCGTCCCATCGTCTTTTTTATCTCTATTATAAAATCTTTGCGTAAAATATTTTTCTTCATCGGTCTTTACGTCCACCTACCATTCAATCGTCTCTACCGGAACCGGTCTTTCATTCAGCTTCATGCTTCCGACTTTTCCATTCTTCATCTTAATTACACGATCTGCCATCGGCGTGATCGCTGAGTTGTGTGTGATCAGGATCACTGTCATCCCTCGTTCACGGCACATATCCTGTAAAAGCTTCAATATTGCCTTACCGGTATTATAATCCAGCGCCCCCGTCGGCTCATCACACAAAAGAAGCTTCGGGTTCTTTGCCAGTGCACGCGCAATCGATACCCTCTGCTGCTCCCCACCGGAAAGCTGTGCCGGGAAATTCTTCATACGGTCTGCCAGTCCCACTTCCCTCAGCACCATCTCCGCATCCAGCGGATCCTTGCAGATCTGCAGTGCCAGCTCTACATTTTCAAGCGCCGTCAGGTTCGGAATCAGGTTGTAAAACTGGAATACAAATCCAATATCATCCCTTCTATAGGAAGTAAGCTGCCTCGGCGAATATTTTACAATATTCTTTCCATCGATCCAGACCTCTCCACTTGTTGCCGTATCCATTCCCCCCAGAATGTTAAGCACTGTCGTTTTTCCCGCACCACTTGGACCTACCACAACTGCAAATTCACCTTTTTTTATCTGAAAATCAATTCCATCTGCTGCGGCAATCTCAACTTCACCCATACGGTAAATCTTACGAACATCCCGCATTTCAACAAATTCTTTCATCATCTTTCCCCCTTATCTGTAAAATTTTCTGCTTTTTTTAATTTTAACATATTGGAAAAGCAAATCAAATATGAAGTCGTAAGATTATAAAACTTTCACATTTTCCATTTTTCGCACCGTTTTTGGCTATATTGCACAATTTTACGGTATCATTTTTGTAACATTTGTCTTTTCTGCGAATTTACAGAAGAGCATACACATGGTATTATAATATCAAGTTAAGGATAGCACTTAACGAAACCAAATAAGACGTTTTCAGTATTTTGATACTTTTTATTTTCATTTCTCCTTTAATGAAATTACAGAAAAAAGAGTTTACGACATTTCCCCCGATCATATGTCGTAAGCTCTTTTTTCATTCTACCCAACTCTTTTTCCATATATATTTTGCAGGATAAAAATCCCACTTTATTCCATCCGCTAACTAAATTATTCAAAACTTCTTTCTTATAAACTTTTACCACGTTTCCAGGCGTCAGCATTCATTTTTCCGCCTCTCTTCTGCAGATCGCTACATGTTCTGTCAAAAGAAAATGGAAATGTCAACACGGCATTTCCATTTTCTTTCAAAGCTATTTTTCTGTCTTTATACATTTTCTTGCAAGAATACAGATCACGATGGTAATGACCATATCCGGGAGTGTATTTCCAAGCGGAATATCCACATTCATCAGAATACGGTAAAGTATAAAACCGATCACCCAGATTACACCATTCATGACATCCAGAGATACTTCCAGGCTGTCCTTTCTCTTCAGAATGAAGAAATCCGCAATCTGGATTGCGATCATCGGCGCGAATACAGAACCGATCAGGTACAGGAAATCGGTAATATTGTCCATCGGATAAATGATTGCTCCGATCATTCCGATCACAGTTACAACAATTGCTGCATATTTCCCATTGATTTTTGAAAATACTGACTCTGACGAAATTCCTGCTGAGTAAGCATCCAGGAAGGTTGTCGTAACGGTAGAAAATACAATGATCAGAAGTCCTGCTATTCCAAGTCCAGCTTTTACCATGATACTTGCAATATCAGACTCTCCTGTGTAAATTGCAGCGTTCATACCGATCACGTACATCCAACAACTGACAACTCCATAAACAACGGTGCTGACTGCGGTTGCTTTTACCGGTTCTTTTGCTTCTCTTGTATAGTCACTGATCAGTGGCAACCAGGAAAGTGGCATGGCAACAGAAAGCTCTACTGCTGCACCAAACGTCATGGCATCCCCACCTGCGCCTGCTACCGATCCGTCACCAAAGATCACTCTGCTGAGTACCAGTGTCAGGATAAATAAAGCAGCCATTGCAACCGTATTGATCTTGCCAAGATTTGTGATTCCGATCACAATCCATAAGATGATCAGTGCACCGATCACCAGACACCATACCCATCTGCCGGTATGAAGAACACCATTTGCTGCAAGTGCCCCATCATAAATCATAATCGCTGTCCAGCCAACCAGCTGCAGCACATTCAGGAAGGAGAAGAAGATTCCTCCCTTCTCGCCAAAACTCATTTTTACTGTTTCCATTGCACTTCGTCTGGTCTTTCCACCAATTACTCCGGCAAGGAAAAGCATCATGCATCCTATGATATGACCAATAATAATCGCCAGAACTCCTTTTCCGAATCCAAGCGGCGCAAAGTAAGTACCGGTCAGGATCTCTGCAAGGGACACGCCTGCCCCAAACCAGATCAGTCCATTTTCAAAGATAGAGGTTCTCTTTTCATTCATACTTCTATTCCTCCACTTTGCTTTCTGTATATTCATTTTTAATTGCAAATCCGTGATTCATCGGACCACTGCCCTTACCAAGATCCAGCATTGCTGCAAGTGCTCCGGAAATATATTTCTTCGCACGTTCTACTGACTCATCCAAATCATATTCTTTTGCAAGATTTGATGCGATCGCACTGGATAAAGTACATCCTGTTCCGTGCGTGTTCGGATTGTCGATCCGCTCTCCGTAGAACCACTTATATCCACCATCTCTCCACAGCAGATCATTGGCATCGTTCAGTTGATGCCCGCCCTTACAAAGAACTGCACAGTGATATTTGGTGCCGATCTCTTCTGCTGCTCTTATCATATCCGCCTGCGACTGGATTTTCATACCTGCAAGCACTTCTGCTTCCGGGATATTCGGAGTCAGAACGGTTGCCATCGGAAGCAGGCAGCTCTTCAGCGCATCAATCGCTTCCTCGCTGATCAGTCTTGCTCCACTTGTTGCTACCATAACCGGATCAACTACAATATTTTTCGCATCATATTCTTTTAATTTGTCTGCGATCTTTGTGATCAGACCACTTGAAGATACCATTCCAATCTTCACTGCATCCGGGTAAATATCCGTGAAAATATTATCCAGCTGTTCTCCTAGGAATTCCGGCGTTACCTCCATAATTCCGGTAACTCCGGTTGTATTCTGTGCAGTAAGAGCCGTAATTGCGCTCATAGCATAGACTCCGTTACTGATCATTGTTTTGATATCTGCCTGGATACCTGCTCCTCCGCTTGAATCGCTTCCTGCAATTGTAAGTGCTGTTTTCATTTAACTCTCTTCCTCTCTTTTTCCATAATTCTAAATATTTTGTAACTGTTCAGAGCCAAGCAAAATTTCATAAAACAGGTGTAAAATGCTTGCATTTTTAAGACTGTTTTTGAAATTTTATTTGGCGGATACGCCACACCGACGAAATGCGTAGCATTTTGGAGGTTGGCTCTGAACAGTTACACTATTTTATATAAAAAGAATGTGCCTTGGCACATTTTCGCGCCAAACGCGGTCGCTTGCGACCTTCTTCATCTTCGTGCGAGTGCGCATCTCCGGCACGGCACGCAGTGCCTTTTATTTCATAGGAAGTTCCTTCGGAATTTCCTATGAATCCTATGAAATAAAAGAAACACCTGTCATGCACAAGTGTCTCTGAAAAAATCAATATGACTTCCTGCAACGGCATGATCCGTATCAGGTAAAAAGGGGCGATGCTCTTTTGCTTCCTCTCAGTCTGCCTTTCACCGGCTCCCCACGTCTTTATTATTCTGTCTCTCCAAGTGTTGTCTGCTTTGTAACTCCTGTTAGACTCTCTCTGGTTCTGGATAAGCCTCTCCAAAAGTTTCAACAGTCACTTTTTTCATCTTCTGTTCTTCCAGCGGTCTGTCACTGTAGTCTGTTGCCGTCTCAGCAATTTTATTTACAACATCCATACCTTCTGTAACTTTACCAAAAGCTGCATATGCGCCGTCAAGATGTGGTGAAGTCTTATGCATGATGAAAAACTGTGATCCTGCCGAATCCGGATGCATTGCACGCGCCATAGAAAGAACGCCCGGTTCATGCTTCAGATCATTTGCAAAACCGTTCTGCTTAAATTCTCCTTTGATACTGTATCCAGGGCCACCCATTCCGGTTCCATCCGGGCATCCACCCTGGATCATGAATCCACTGATGACACGGTGGAAGATCAGTCCATCATAAAATCCCTTATTTACAAGAGATACAAAGTTATTTACTGTATTCGGTGCGATTTCCGGATATAATTCCGCTTTGATCACATCGCCATTTGCCATTTCAAATGTTACTACTGGATTTGCCATTTTATACAATCTCCTTTTCATTGATTTCTCTACCTATTGTAACGGAACTTTTCCCGTCCGTAAATAGTTTTTAGAAAGTCTTTATACATTTTCCAGACGATATCCGATCACCAGAAACCAGTGCCAGATAAAATCCTCAAACTTCTCTTTATTCTTATGCCGGAGCATCAGATGCTTTCTCCTCCGGTTTCAGTGTCGATAAAAACACAGCAGCCAGAATGATAACACCACCAATGCACTCTCTGAAACTTGGAACTTCTTTCAGAAACAGAAATGCGCTTAAAGTCCCATACACCGGTTCCAGTCCGGATAAAATTCCGGCAATCCTTACCTTCACAGTCCGAAGTCCACTGATAAATAAAGAATGTGCAACTGCTGTAAAAATAATTCCAAGCATCATCAATACGCCTGCATCTGCAAGTGTAATCACCGGCTTCAACACAAACATCATCGGGATCAACACGATCGTTGCGGTTCCCTGTTCATAAAGCGACACCAGTGTTGCCGGATATCTGCTAGAAAAACGGCGATTCATCAGTGACAATATTGCATAGGTAAATGCACTCAGAAGTCCCCACAGAACTCCCTGTGTAATCTGATTATCCATCTGAAATGCGGGTACAATAAAAAATACTCCGACCAGCATCATCAGTGTACAAAACACATCCGATTTCTTCAGTTTTTCATGGAACAGGTATGGCTCCAGAAAAATAACAAATACCGGAAAAGTTGATACCGTAAGCGTACCAACTGCAACCGTCGAACTCTGGATCGACTGCATATAACTACTCCAGTGTATTGCTAAAACTGCACCTGCTCCGACCATCCACAAATAATCACTTTTCTCCTCCAGGCGAATTTTCTGCTTTTTAAAACGCAGAAAAATCCATAGGAAAATAGATGAAAAAAATACCCTTCCAAGCACGATGATCACTGCAGGCAGATCTACCAGCTTGGCAAACAGTCCGACAAAACCAAACAATGCCACAGCAACATGTACTGAAATTAAACCTTTTCTCTGACTCTCTTTCATATGAAAACCTTTCTCTATTCAGGCTGATCTACCCGGAAATGTTCCATTAAAATCGGCATATATTCCTTACTGTATTCTCCAAGCGAATAATTTCCCCTATTCAGACACCAGTCTGATACCAGTGCCCGCTCACAGAGTGAATAATACTTGGTAATCTCCTGGATACTCTTCTCTCTGCTGATCTGATTTCGCACATGCCCCTCTTCTATGATCCTGCTGATCAGCTTGTAATAAGTACGGTTCTGATCCAGAAGATTCCTGTCTCCCTTGGCAATCAATTGTGTTGAATATAAGGATGATAACAATGCTACATCAATCTTTTGCTCCATAAATGAATGCGACCGGTAATTGAGATACATCAGTTTATCAAAACTGTTCATTTCCGGATCCAGTTCATCTTCAAGCTTTGCATAATTCTCATCCAGAATAGTTGACAATGTATCAAGCAGAGAATCTTTGCTGCTGAAATAATAATAGAACGATCCTTTTGATGTCTCAGAAAGACGAATGATATCATCTACTGTTGTATCATCATATCCTTTTTCATAGAACAATTCCCATGCGGCATCTACAATCCGCCGCTTTACATTCTGTTTTGCTGCCATCTATCTACCTCCTATGGTATCATGTTCCACGCGGAGCGTTTTTTATTATCAGGAAAGACCTTTTTTAATAGATAAAAAAAGACCGGCTGCGTCATACGCCCCGGTCCTTCTCAGGTTTACGTGGACATGTTTTTCCCCGTAAACAAGTATATCGTATCTACATTCCTTTTGCAACATCAACACATGCCTTCATTGCATCAATGACCGCACTTCTGAATCCGTGTTCTTCCAATACACCTACGGCTTCAATCGTTGTTCCTGCCGGTGAGCATACCATGTCTTTGAGTTCTCCCGGATGCTTTCCTGTTTCAAGAACCATCTTCGCACTTCCAAGAACTGCCTGTGCTGCAAATTTGTATGCCTGTGCTCTCGGCATTCCCTCTGCAACAGCAGCATCTGCCATTGCTTCAATAAACATAAATACATATGCCGGTGAACTTCCGCTTACTGCAACAACTGCATCCATCATATGCTCTGTCACAACTTCTACTTTACCAAATGCAGAAAGAATCTTGCATGCATAATCAAGTTCTTCTTTTGTTACATGTTCATTCGGTGTGGCAGCTGTCATACCTTCTCCAACCATAGCCGGAGTGTTCGGCATTGTACGAACAATCTTAACATCTTTTCCAAACTGTTCGGCAAGCCATGCAAGTGTCTTTCCTGGTGCGATCGTGATAATAAGCTGTTCCGGTCTTACCAAATCTTTTACTTCCTGAATGACATCTGCATAAAACTGTGGTTTTACAGAAAAAATAACAACTTCTGACTTTTCAATTACTTCTTTATTGCTATCAGTAACATTGATTCCATAAAGTTCTTTTACTTTTTCGCGACCTGGTGCAAAAAGATCTGCTCCGATGATTTCTTCCGGTTTGAATACGTTACTTTTAATAACGCCTCCCATAATTGCTCCTGCCATATTACCTGTTCCGATAAATCCTAATTTCATAGTCTTTCTCCTCCTGATGAACTTAAAACCTTATACATTTTCATTTTGTATACAATCATTTAATTTGTATACAAATTTCTTTCTGCATTCAATGTATCACTTCCTATGTTTAAAGTCAACATTTTCACAATAGAAAATGCCGTTTTTCGTCGAAAATACATGCACTATTGTATACATTCATCAGTCTGTACTCTTATATTAAACGCAACTTTACATATACCTAATTTTATTTTTTACAAACCCCGTTTTAATGTGTTATACTTAATATATTCACCAGACAGAGGGGGATTTCACATGGCTGAAAAAAAGAAATCACTTGCCGATCAGGCTTATGAAATTATCAAAAATAACATTATGAATCTGACTTATCCACCAGGAATGCCTCTTACAGAAGCACTTTTGACAGAAGAGCTCGGTATGAGCCGTAATCCGGTACGCACTGCACTCAAAATGCTGCAGTCTGAAGGTCTGATCGTTACCGATTATTATAAATCTATGACTGTAAAAGAAATCACTGATAAAGATATCAATGAACTTTATCAGCTCCGCGAACTCTTAGAGGGCAGTGCATTTAAACTGATCTTTGAAGGTGGAAAAGCGGAAGAATATTCCTATCGAATTGAAGAAAAAGTGGTACATATGTGTGCGGTTGCTTCCGATGTTTACAAGTGGGAGCTTGCTGATACGCAGATGCATCTGGAAATCGTCAGCATTTTCAATAATGACCGGATCACCAAATTCTATGAATCCAATTTATCAGAGCTGGTAAGAGTGGGTATGTATTCGCTGAAAAACGGCATGCGGATCGTTCCAACGAATGAGAATTTGAAAAAAATGGTTAAATATATGCGTAAAAATGATTATGAGCGGGCTTTTGCAATCCTGAAAAAAGACCATTTTATGCAGGGAAAAGACAGCGCCATGAAAGAAGAACTGAAAAACGAGTAATCTTCATTTATAAGATATTAAAGGAAGTGCTAACACATGATGAAACTAGAAACTCCAATTGGAGAATTTACTACTGACTCTTATAAAATTCCTGCGGAAGACACTTTGGCTGTGTCTCCTGCAATCATTTCGTTCTCTTCTGATGATTACAAAATCATCACCATCGATCAATTTATCCAAATTGGTACAGATGTCTATACCCCTCTTTTACATCAAAATTGTATGTCTCCTGATCAAAAAACCATCTACCCGCTGACTATCGAACAGCATGATTCAGACCGGATTACTCTTTCTGATCATTATCATTCTATCATTTTAGAGCTCAATAACTTACCGGATCTGCAGGTAAAGCCGTGGTATCCTGTTATTAAAAAAAAGAACTGCATACCATGTACAAATTGTGGAAGATGCAGCTGGTAGTCTGCATCTTTATTAAACAGCATGAATGACTCTTTCTGCATTTTTTGCCAGGCTGATCACCTCTAAGCAATAAAAAAACTGCAAACCCTTATGGTCTACAGCTCCCTTACTTTCTACATGTACCTTCAAAACCACATACAAATTTAAATCTTTACTCCATCCATTCTTCCT
>ENA-OWRC01001679-OWRC01001679.1-human-gut-metagenome-genome-assembly--contig:-NODE-1679-length-20587-cov-6.800117_pt1 | contig 20587 bp, 21 predicted proteins | sample MGYA00248268_ERZ651895 | MGnify/ENA primary metagenome ERZ651895 (study PRJEB26924, sample SAMEA4378242) | human gut metagenome | biome: human gut; feature: human-associated habitat; material: faeces...
TGCTTGCAGCTTAATAAACCATGCTTTTGCATCCGACAATTTTATTTTATCTATTTTTTTCACCTTTATTGCCTCTACATTATTAATTTTATATTCTATATATCATCTGCCATTTGACTTTTTTCTTCTACAAGTAATATAATATATTTATTACATATGTAGGATTTAGCAGGAGGATTTTATTATGTCACTACCCCAAATTTCAGAAGCCGAATTTGAAGTTATGAAAATTGTATGGAAATATGCTCCCATCAATACAAATGAAATTACAGAAAAACTTACTCTAACTACCAGCTGGAGTCCAAAAACAATTCAAACTCTTATCAAGAGACTTGTTTCCAAAAAAGCTCTTTCCTACGAAAAACAAAGCCGGGTATTTGTCTATACTCCATTAGTCCAAGAAGATGAATATATACGCCAGGAAAGCAATTCTTTTTTAAAGCGATATTATAATGGAAATCTTTCTTCTATGCTGGCTTCTTACCTTGAAGACGATAAGCTCTCTTCAACAGAAATTGATAACTTACGCCATTTATTATCAAAACATCAGAAATAGGAGGTTTTGAATGAGCAACTGGATCATCCACTTTTTAATCAGTAATATCTTCATATGTATTTTTACACTTGTAATAATCGGAACAAAAAAACTTCTGAAAAAATATTTATCTGCGGCTACACAGTACCATCTCTGTTTTCTTTTATTTTTATTACTTGCCGTGCCATTTTTTCCTGTACAGATTCATGGCTCACAACTTTTTTCATGGTTACATTTTTTTCAAACTGACTCAGGACTTAACTCTGGTACCGACACGCTATCCGAACTTACCAGTAATACACAAAATATTTTGTTAAACCAGGTGAATGATTTTTCAGTTTCCATCAGTAGTCAATTTTCTGGAGGCTTGAATACCATACTCTTTCTAATATGGATAACGGGTGTTATGATTATGTCAGTCCTCACCCTTCATTCATTAAACTATGTACGTTCCATAAAAAGATCTGCTCTCCCGCTTCAAAATCAGCAGGTAAAAACTATTTATTACAATTGTTTAAAGGAACTTAAAATCTCTCACCCAGTATCAGTCTACAGTACTGCATTTTTAAAATCACCAGTTTTAATCGGAATAATACATCCCAGAATTTACATTCCCATCCATTTAATTTCCGAACTGAATCCTGATGATATGCGTTTTATGCTGCTACACGAATTACAGCATTACCGTCACAAAGATACATTTATTGGCTTCCTCATGGTCATAAGTAATATACTCTACTGGTTTAACCCTTTTGTTTGGTACACTTTAAAAGAAATTCTCTGTGACCGTGAAATAGCCTGTGATTCTGCTGTATTGCAGATGATTTCTGCTGATGAATACCAAGCTTATGGAACTACACTGATTAATTTTGCAGAAAAAATATCCTCTTTTTCCTCTCCACTGGCAGTTGGAATGTCCGGAAATTTCAGGCAGATGAAACGACGTATTCTCAACATCGCCGTTTTTAGGAAAGAAACTCTTTATCAAAAAATGAGAGCATTGATAATTTATCTGGTCATTAGTGCTGTTTTTATTGGATGTACACCCATTTTATCCATTGATGCCTCTACTCAAAGCGTATATCATTTTAGTGATACAGACAAAAATATCTCCCTGTTAGATATATCCGAAACATTTGGAACATATGATGGATCATTTGTTTTGTATGACAATAATTTGGATTCCTGGAAAATATACGATCTTGAAGAAGCCACCAAACGTATTCCGCCAGAGTCTACCTACAAAATATACGATGCATTATTAGGGTTGGAATCCGGAATCATCACACCAGAACACTCTTCCATGACATGGAATGGTGATGCCTTTCCTTTTCCATCCTGGGAAGCTGATCAGGATTTAAACTCTGCTATGCAAAATTCCGTTAACTGGTATTTCCAGGCAATTGATTCGCAGCTCGGAATTAACAGAGTCCAGGAATTTTTGAATAAAATAGAATATGGAAACCAGACAACCAGTTCAAATCTGGATTTATACTGGTCCGATTTTTCATTAAAAATCTCGCCTTTAGAGCAAGTAACATTATTGAAAAAATTTAACACAAATGAATTCCATCTAAATTCCCAAAATGTATTTTCTGTTAAAAATGCTATAAAAATTGCCAGTACACCTAATGGTAATTTCTACGGAAAAACTGGAACCGGTCGTGTCAACGGACAGGATATCAACGGCTGGTTTATCGGATATGTAGAAACTTCCGATAACAGCTATTATTTTGCAACCAATATCCAAAGTGATTCTAATGCAACTGGAAAAAAAGCATTTGAAATCACTTCTAATATCTTAAAAAAATTACATATATGGAATTAACAAATATGAAAGGGCTGATAGTTGTTATCAGTTCTTTCTTTTTATTCTATATTGATATTTGGGAACTTCTTTCGTACCATTATTCAGAATTTTATTCCCCATATATTTAAAACTCTTATCATCGTTGAACTTAACAGTCAGCTCACTTGTAATAACGGCATCATTACATATAAATGTATCACATACAGCATCAACAACCAGCACATTGTTTCCCTCTCCGCTATCTCTTATTTCAACGACCTCCGGTAAAGATGTTCCAAAATAAGTAGGGCTATAATTTAAACAACCTAATCGTTCCCAGTCATAAGTTTGATGTTCCGAATCAAATACTGCCCATTTTTTAATTTGCTCCGCTGTTATCGGCAAAAACTCCATTATCAGATTTTCAAACTCTTCTGCCGGAATTCCACTTGAGTTACCTGAAAACTCATATCTCTCCCCGTATTTCATTCGATATAAATATTCATATAAACCATTATAATCTAACCCTTCCATATCAGATCTATCCCAATCAGAACATAAAAGATTATTCCCCTGATATCCAAGCAAATACACACACCTCTTTGAAACTTCCCTGCATTCATCACTTAAAGGTTTAATTCTTATCATAGAACTGCCATCAACCGCTTCTGATACTTCCGGATATTTTGGAACACATAGCGTATAACCAAACCAGCCTTTTTCTGTATATTTCCATTCTTCTATCCTTGTATACGAAACATATACAATAGATGGATTGTCGTTCATACCCCAAACAACTTTCACAGCCAACAAATACATATCTGTCCCATCATAATTGAATTTGAGTCTTTCTATCCCACCATCCCTGTTAATCCTATATAAGACGATATCTCCTGGCAGATCCTGTTCTGCCTTGAAAAGAAATTCTTCCATTTTAGAATAATTAGCCATATTTGAATACGGCGCTGATGTAATAACAGGGACATTTTTTTCCTTTAATACTTCCTGCATTTCTTCCATTACTGTCTCAGAAACTACTACATTCGATGAAGTTCCTTTATCCGCCTTTTGATAAATGGCTTTCATCTGATTCATAACATTCTTACAATCTTCAATAGCTTCTTCTTTCACGACTTCATCTACTGGCAAATCATATCCTCTTTCTTGTACAGCATAATTCGCAGTTTCCTGTGAAATATATTCTAAATCAGCCCCTTTACATTTTGTATTTCCTATGAAAAAGCATCCCAAAATAAATAAAACACTCACCATCTTTTTCAGTTTTCTTTTTGTACTCATATCAATTATCTCCATAACATTCCTCCCACTTTTCGTCTGATAATCTTTCCGTATACCAGGTAACCTCTATTTCTGACCTTGATACATAATTGGATACATATTGAAATCTATCTTTATCTAACAGCCGAATGGTTACGCTATGACAAAACGCCTGATCTAATTCTTTTTGTGGCCATACCGCATTTACTTCCAGTGTTATTGTTCCATCTTGATTTTCTATGTAGGAAACAACTTCCGGATATGGAATATATGGTGTGGGAGCAAAATCATATACGATTCCTCTGGTTCGATACCGATATGTCTGTGTTTCCGTGTGAAATACCGTTCCTGTCTGCAGTATCTCTGCGCTTATATTAAAATATTTTTGAAATATCGCTTCAAATGATTCTTTTGGGATTTCATAAGTCTTTCCTTCCTTAAATTCATCAGTTTTTTCTTCCATTGAAAGTAAACGGTCAAAAACATCATAAAAATTTATTCCATCATAATTTTTTTCACTCCAATTAGAAGTAAACAATTTATTAAGTGTATATCCAAAAGGAAGTATATATTTTCGATTCAGCTCCCTGCATTTTTTATTTAACGGCACTACCCGAAAGGCCCGATATCCAGACGGTCCATCATATCCAGCCGGATGATATTCTTCTATAAAGAAATGCCCGTTTTCTGTATATTTCCATGAATTAGCTCTAAACTCATGATAATATGTTTCCTGCCAAGTATCCTCTTTCCATTTAAAAGAGCTTACTTCAACGTCTATTTTCCCCTGTTTGGTTTTCAGATCATACCGGATAAAATGATCCCCTGCTATAACTTGAAATATAGTAGTTTTTCCATTTTTCTCTTTTTCTGCTTTTTTCAAAAAATCATCTACTTTAATACTTTGAACCATATCCAGCTGATTGTAGGAATCAATTACTGCATATCCATATTTTCCAAAATAATCCATACTTTTTTGTATTGTACTCAGCTCATATAGTGCATTTTCTTTCACAGCATTCTCATATATGTTCCGATAGCCTTCTGCTAGCATTTCACACTCTCTGTAAATTTTTTCTTTCGTATCTTCAATTGTCTTTTTCTGCTCTTTCTTTATGCCACATCCACTACAGACAGCAAGAAAAATAACTCCCACAAATATTTTCCAAATTTTTTTCATATCATTTTCCTCTTACATTTGTAATATTTAAAGGTAAAAATTATTCATTACCGAGATATTCATCCAGTATCGCCTTATCCTTTTCCACCACATAACCGCTTCCTCCAATATCTTTCACATTCTCTACCATACTGATGAGCAAAATAGGATTCTTTGTATCTCTATCTGTAGTAAAAACTGTAAACCAGCCAATTTCTGTTCCAGATGTATCTTCTTTTGTAGCTTTCAGTTCCGCTGTTCCGGTTTTTCCTGCTAATCTAATGTCTTCCCGGCATGCTCCATAACCAGTTCCTTCCGGGTTATTCACTACACCCTCTAACCCCTCCATAACCTCCGAAACAATTTGTGGTGAAAAAGCATCTTTTATCCAGATTTCACTGGAAGTGCTTCCACCATCCGCGTGAAGATATGGCTTTATCATATTTCCATCATTTAGAAAAGCCGTATAAATGCTTGCAAGATGCAAAGGATTTACCAGAATCTGTCCCTGTCCATACCCACTGTCAGCAAGCTGGATTTCTGTTTCTATCTTGTCCGTATTAGAATACTGAGACTCTGACATTTTAATATCAAATGGAAGTTCCTGATTAAATCCTATTTGATTTAGAGATTGCATCAGTTGATCCGCACCGATTTTTAATGCTGCTTTTGCAAAATAAATATTATCTGAATAAATAAGCGCATTTTTCAAGATCACAGGTGCATAATCATGAAGTGTAGTCACTGTATAATCTCCCCACGAGGAATCTTTCTGCCATGCCAGACCCTCATTTCCAAAATCGTCATTTGCAGTAAATGCCCCCACTTTTAATCCAATTGCAGCAATTACAGGTTTAAAAGTTGAGCCTGGACACCATGTCTGGCGAAAGCGGTTGTATAAAGGCCTGTCTTCATTTTCATTTAATGCACTCCACTGGCTATTGTCCATTCCACGTACAAAATCATTATTATCATAAGATGGCGTACTTACCAACGCCAGTACTTCCCCTGTATAAGGATTCAAGGCTACAGAACATCCTCTGTCTTCTTTAAATTGTTCATAAAGAGTACTTTGAAGATTGCCATCAATTGTAGTATGGATATCTTCTCCATCTTTTTTAGGCTCATATGCAATGACACTTTTTTTATTTCCATTTGCATCTACAATACAGATCTCACACCCATCTGTCCCTTTTAGTTCTTTTTCATAAAGCGTTTCCAGTCCCGTCTTTCCAATCACACTGTTTGTACGATACCCTTCCCCTTTATGTTCCTGCAAATCCTCGGCTGTAACCGCCTGTACATACCCTATCAGATGAGAGGCAGCTTCTTTTAGATAATAAGTTCGTACTTTTACATCAGATAACATAATACCTGGAATCTTCAATAATGTGTCCTGCTTTTCTTTTTCTTCCAGAACAGTTTCATCCGGATTCACTGTCAGAAGATCGACCTCTTGTATTTTAGGAATTGTTGCTACTGGTACAAAAGAATCTGCTTTTACCCAATCGGCTTTTAACTTATCCTCAATTTCGTCTGCTCCAATTCCAAGATACTCTGCCAGTTTTTTTATTGTATCTTCCCTGTTCTCCATTCTGCCCGGAACAATTCCTACCGAAGATGCAGTTCCCTCTCCAGCCAGCTGGCGACCATTTCTGTCTAAAATATTTCCTCTTTTTGCCTCTTCTAACGTTACCTGAACTTTATCCGTTGCAGATAACTCTGGAAAAATCAACTGATCCTGCCAGATTAAATGATATCCTGTCCAATCATGTGAAAATACCGCATCGTTGGTAAATTCTACATTTCCTGCAGCAGTCTGCATATTTGTTGTATAGGAAACTGCCGCATTTCCGTTTTCTTTTCTTTTTGCTGTAATATCGGTTATGGACAGATCAGACATCTCAATGCCTTCATATATTTTAGAATTTCGTTCTATAAATTCTTCCTTACTGTTCATGCTGCTTTTTTTCTGATCCAGCATGGCATACATTTGCTCATATTCCCCTTTTTCAATATATTTCATATATTCCATTAGTCTTTTTTCAGGAACATTACAATTCATTATTGTTACAATACCGATTCCACCACCAATCAATATACCGCTAAATAAAACTATTTTTGTGATAGTCTTCGTGTGTTTTTTTCTTTTCGTTTTTCTCATATAGTTTTATTTCTCCTTTTTTCGTATTTTCTTAAATATTACACTTGTAATATTTAAACGTCAAGTTTTTTCTTAGGTTTATATATGTAAACAAGAGGAAAGATTTGGAAAAAAAAGAAAGGGCATCTCAAAGCCCTCTTTGATAAAGAACTTTACCGACACCCTGAGGTAATGGTTTCTCCGGATGTTTCCCAAACGCTATAATCACTCTCCAGAAGAACCAAAAACGATTTTTAATTTTCTCTCAGAAAAAAAGAACTACTCTAAATCTGCTGATCTTTGAAATACCCCTGCTCGTTTCTTATAATCACAAACATATTCAGACAACACATTCTTTGCTGGCAGATTATTATAGCAGAAAACGCAACAAATCCCTTTATTAACTTTTGTTCCATATATTTCCTGTACCAATCCTATTGTTTCATCATCTGAACAAAAGCTCTTCGGAATCTCCCTACAATCCCTGATAATAACGCAAATCTGTTTACTATGTCCTCTCTGTTAGTATACAAGCCAGCTAATCTCTTTATTATAGTATCTAAATACTTCTTCCCAATTCCACTACTCAAAATTTCTTCAGTCACTATTTCTGCAGATGTGTTTTTATATCAGCCAGAGTTCCCCTGGCTGAATTCTTCCAATATATACCTGTTAACACTTCTCAATGCTGACACTTTTTCCTTCGCTTCTCATCTTTCACCTGCTATACTACACACTGGCTTGAATTCATTCCTCCTCTTCCAGTTTCGATTTATAATCTTCCAAGTCCATAAGAAAAGTCTCATAGCCTTCATCACTCATGCAGAACAGCTTTCTTATGGTATTGCAGACAAGCCCGATCATGTCCGCATCCCCTTTCAGGAATGGAATGATATGGTCGATTGCTTCCATTGTGTCATTTCTGTTTCCTTTATCAAACATTGCCGTTACTAAACATTCGTCTGTATCAAAGTTCATTGCCAGATCCATCATAATTCTACATCCCCCTTCTTATGTGCTTTGGTTTTTTCTGCTTCTTTATTTTTCTGTTCCTGTGCTTTTGCCCTTGCCTGAAACTTTTTCAACGACTGCAGCACAGATTTTTTCAGTTCCCCTTTTTCGCCCTTTGCCGGCTCTTTCTTTTGTGCCCGGTTCGGTTCCACTGATCCGGATTCTTTCTTGACTGGTGCTTCTGGAACTTCCTGTTTCACTTCCACAGTCTGTTTTGTTTCCTGCACCTTTTCATGTTTCTCGTTCAGATATTTTTTCATATCGTTGATTGCATTCTGTACCAATGGACTTTCTTTATAATGTGGAATCATATCAATCAGATGGATTTGTATATGAAGTAGACTACTCTCATATCCGAAAAATGAATACCCTGCTGGGAAATATCAGCAGTAATTTAAATCAGATCACCCGTCGTATAAACAGCACCAATGCAGTTTACCAAAAGGATCTGGACGATATAAAGGAGTTAATGGAAAAAATATGGCAGTTACAAAAATCCATGGTATCAAAACAACCGTTGATAAAGCAATAGAATACATCTGCAATCCAGATAAAACAGACCAGAAACTATATATTTCTTCCTTTGCCTGCTCTCCTGAAACAGCAGTTCTTGACTTTAAATACACTTTGGATCACACACATGACTGCCGAGATGCACATAATGCAAATAAGGCATTTCATCTGATTCAGGCATTTTCCCCTGGTGAAGTTTCCTATGAAGAAGCCCATCAAATTGGCAAAGAACTTGCGGATCGCTTACTGGAGGGAAAATACTCCTATGTTCTGACAACACACACTGATAAAGGTCATGTACATAACCATTTAATTTTCTGTTCTGCAGATAACATCACTTTTTCTCATTACCATGACTGTAAAAAGAATTACTGGAAAATACGAAATCTCAGCGACACTTTATGCCAGGAACATAACCTGTCCACAATTATGCCAGATGGTAAAAAAGGAATGAAATACAATGAATGGGCTGCAAATAAATCTGAATCCAGTAAAAAAGCGCAGCTGCGAAAAGATATCAACCAGACAATCCGAATCGTTTCCACTTACTCAGAATTTCTTGCATTTATGGAAGCTAAAGGATATGAAATAAAAAACGCAGAATTTGGGGAAAACAGCAGAAAATACATTACCTTTCGTTCTCCCGATATGTCCCGTCCAGTGCGTGGAAGTGCTAAATCTTTAGGAAAAAATTTTACTAAAGAACGTATCAAAGAACGCATTGAAAATAAACGTCAGAAAGCTATTTTTCCTTCTGTTCATAACAAATTAATAGATACCAATGCTCCCAATATAGCAGGAAACATTGGGCTTCAGAAATGGGCAAATAAGGAAAATTTAAAAATTGTCTCTGCTGAATATAACAAGATGCTCACACATAATCTACATAATTTTTCAGAACTTGAAGACCGCATAGCCTTGTTACATATGCAGCAAAAAGAGGTAAATACCTCTGTTGTTTCTCTCGAGTCTCAGATACGTCATCTTCGAGAAATGCTAAAATATGCCAAACAATATCAGAAAAATAAAATTTACGATGACCATTATAAAAGTTCCAAAGATCCGGATCGTTATTTCCGTAAATATGAATCTCAAATTATTCTTTTCGCTGGTGCTGAACATATTTTACAGGAAAATGGTATAGACCTGAAACATCTTAATTCCAATAAGTTACAAGAGCAAATTGCAGATCTTATTTCCAGAAAGGAATCACTAAATACTCAATACGTTTCTTTTAAGCAAGAAATAAAAGAGTTGGAATTGATACATCAAAACCTGTCCAAATATCTCAAACAGGATGCTCCTAAAATACAAAGATCTTCTCATAACAAACTTCCTTCTTTGTAAAACCATAATAATAGGCAGCGATTTCACTCGCTGCCTAAATTCCCGTTAAACCGATATCCTACACCGCGCACCGTTTGTATATATACCGGATGTCCAGGATCATCTTCTATCTTTTCTCTAATGTTGCAGATATGTCGCATAACAACATTGTAATCACCCGAATAGGGTTCATTCCAGATTATATCATATATTTGTTCTTTACTAAACACTCTTCCAGGACTTCGCATTAATAAATGCAAAATTTCAAACTCTGTAAAAGACAAATCTATTTTTTTCTGCTTTCGGAATAATTCTCTTGTGGCTAATAAAATAACAATATCTCCATAATGTATTTTCAATGGATTTATATTTTTTTCATCACAATATATATTTCGTCCGGTTTTCAAAGCAGCAAGAACAGACTCTATCATTTCTTCTTCACTATCTTTAAACGATAATAATAATATTTTTCCTATGTTTTCACTCCCTCTAACAGATGTTTCTTCATCTAATTATAAACTTCTTTTCTGCGATATATAAAATAAATAACTGGAACAATCAATAATAGCAGAATGGAGTACGATATTATTAAAATAGGAACTGCGCAAAACACTTTTCCTCCGATTTCATACAAGTTAAAAAATTTAACTACCTGATTCATTTGAAGCATTTGATCTGGAAGAAGTCCCAAAATTTTATTTAATAATGGTAGACTTGTTCCTGATAAAAATGATGGAAGAAAAATAAAAATAAAAGGCACGATTACCGCTATTACTGATGAGTTTGTCTTCGCAGAAACCAACATAGTTAGAGATTGCATAAATAAACATCCCAGATATCCACCAAGAACTATCAAAATATATTCCTGAGCATTCGTGATATTATAAATACTCTTCCACCCACTCATACTAGACTGTATGGGACAATTTGCTCCGTCTACACCAAGAATTCCCAAAACAAGCATAGTGTATAACAACATAACCGCCCAGTAAATAGCCGTTATTATGATTGCTCCTGCTTTCACTTTTGCCCATACAGCCTTATTTCTGCCATAATAAGAAGAATAAAAAACTGCATTCGCTTTCAGCTGAAATTCACCTGAAAAAATACCTGCACAAAGGAAACCTAATACCAATGTCAAAATCATAATTATTGAGGGTGAATATTGAAATAAGTTTTTCCATCCCGCTTGATAATCATAATATAAAGGGGTTTTCATTTTTTCATACGCTCTTATTAAATAACTTTTTTCCTTTTCAGAAAACTGATCCTTTCCATCAGTTTCTAACCAATTTTTCAAATTTTTGATACGATTAGAATAAAAATCTACTGCTTCATCAGGAGAAAGAGAATCTGCCAGATAATAATTATAATCGTTAAACTCTCCATAATCACAATTTAGTAAATCCCTTATATCCATGAAACCCTGTCTTTGACTATATGCTATATCATTCTGTCTAAAATCATTCGACTTAGCTTCCGGTGTCTGTGAAATCCTGACATTTTCTTCAATAATTTTTCTAAGCACATCCTCTGTCAGTTCTCCTGACCATTCTTTTTTCAACTCACGAACCTTTAACATAGCCGATATTCCACTTTCCGCATCACCATTACGATTCACATATTTATTATCCCCGATGATAAAAGACAAGACTACTGAAATTACAATAAAAATAAATATCAGCGCAACCTTACTTCCTTTTTTTGAAAAAACTTTTTTTATTTCATAATACGTCATAATCATCACCTGTTTTCTCTCCGAAATAATATAAGAATATGTCCTCCAAAGCCATCGTTTCCTCTTTCGCATTATAGTGTGGAGATTTTTCAGACAAAATGCGTAATTCTATTCCATCCGAAAGTGTTTTCATATTTGAGACTTTAAACTGTTTTTGCCACATTTCAACTTCATTATTTGCAACTACACAACTCCATACTTTTACTGGTACTGACTGAATAATCTCTTCTTGTGTTCCTGAATGGCTAATCTTTCCATCTTTCATCAATAACACCTGGTTGGCAATGTATTCAATATCCGACACAATATGTGTTGATAATAGCACGAGACGATCCTGTGACAATTCACTGATCAGATTTCGAAAACGTATCCTTTCATTCGGATCCAGACCTGCAGTAGGCTCATCGAGGATCAAAATCTTTGGGTTATTTAGCATAGCTTGGGCAATCCCTGCACGGCGTTTCATTCCTCCAGACAATTTTTTCATTTTTCTATTCTGCATTTTAGCCAACCCAACCTGCCGCAGAAGTTCTGTTACACGCTTTCGTGCAATACTTATTCGCATTCCTTTAATTGACGCAATATACATTAAATAATCATGAACCGAAAACTCCGGATAAAATCCAAATTCTTGAGGTAAATAACCAAGAATTCTCCTATATTCGCCATCCAATGCAAAAATATCTTTTCCATCACATAATATGCTTCCCGAAGTAGGTTTAATAAGTGTGCAGAGCATTCTCATCAGCGTTGTTTTTCCAGCACCGTTGACACCAAGAAGCCCATAAACTCCATTACTCATCGTCAGCGTGATATCATCAACTGCTTTAAATCCCTGAAATTCTTTTGTTAATTTTTTCAATTCTAATTCCATAATCAAATTCCTCACATTTCTCTGATTACGACCGTTGTGTGATTTCTCGTAATTGACACCATAATAGTCTTATACACTTGCCCCATTACTCTCGTAATATCTTTCACTGCATTTCCATACTCGCCAAATACTGTAACACAAATATAAAACAGATAATATCATCATTCCACACCATATTGATGTAGATATATGCTCATAAATACTATCTTTGAGAACTACAAGCGTCCAAACAGCGATCCAAATCAGACAGGAAAATAATGTGGAAGATACATAATCATCTCCTTTACTGCAAAGTAATCGAAAACATATGCAGCATGTCACATTCATTGGCAAAATAAATTGTATTAAGATATCCATAAATGCAATCTGTAACACAAAAGTGCTGGTTATCAAAAACACACTCAATAGGCAAACATCTACCATGCCGAAGAGTAGCATTCGTGCGGCATATATATTCTTTATGGAAAAAAATGTTGCACCTTCTACTTCCATAGCCCCATTGCTTCTATTTTTCCAGAGTTCCGGAAGTATCAATATTACAAAACTCGGTGCCAAAATCCCCATGCAGCGCCTTGTATAAATACTACTGTCTGATAAGAACATTGTCATCCAAAGGATTAGTAATACTGCCCCTTGAGCAAACCACCAGTGCTTCTGTATATACGAAGCTTGCTGATATAAAAATTCTAACCATGACATATTTCTTTCGATTTCTCCATCCCAATATGCTTCTTTCGATTTTATAATGGTCTGTTGTAATTTTTTCTCATCTATATTTCTATCCTTCTGATTTTTTGCATACGCATGCAATTTTTCATCAACTGTCATCATCATTTCTTATCCCCCAGATAAACACTCAACAATTCTTTTGCTTTTCCTATCCTATATTTTACAAGAGGAAGTCCTATGCCAATAATATCTGCTACTTCTTTTAATTTCAAATCCTGAAAATAATGTAGAATAACTACTTCCTGCAAATCTTCTGGAAGTTTTTTTATTGATTCTTCTATATCTATTTTATTCTCAATTACAGCAATTGGATTTTCCCCCTTATCTAGTAACGCTTCCATCACAATATCTCTTTTTTTCTTATAACTATCCCGACATAAATTTCGAGCAATCACATACAAATAATTAGCAGTCTTTCCCAAATGATGATACGATCTAAATGATCGAAAAAAGTGTTCAAATGTTGCTTGAGTAATATCTTCTGCATCACAGTCTGTGTATGTATGTAATCGACAATAATTCCGTATAGTTGAATAGTATTTTTTTACGAATACCTCTATAGCTTCTTCATCACCATTTTTCATTTTGTGAATCAAAAGAAAATCTGCATCCACTTCTTTCCTCCTTTTTCTACTGAAAGCACTTTCTATTATATATAACGAATAAATTGTACAAAAAGATAGTCAAAAATATTTTTCTTACTTTTTATTATATCATTAATTACACTGCTCTTTTACATACTCGCTTTATTTTACTATGATGCATTGTGAAATTTAAAAGTCAATAATAAAATTTATCATATTAATAATATGTGCCAGTTTCTCAATCGGATTGGCTACTTTCTCCAATTTAAATAAATTCTATCTAACACTAATTCACACAAAATATTCTCTATTTTTTATAATTATCTTCCAAATCCACTTTATAATCTTCCAGATCCATAAGAAAAATCTCATAGCCTTCATCACTCATGCAGAACAGCTTTCTTATGGTATTGCAGACCAGCCCGATCATATCCGCATCCCCTTTCAGAAATGGAATGATATTGTCGATAGCTTCCATCGTATCATTTCGGTTGCCTTTATCAAACATTGCGGTCACTAAGCTTTCATCTGTATCAAAGTTCATTGCCAGATTCATCATAATTCTACATTCCCCTTCTTATGTGTTTTGGATTTTTCAGTTGCCATTTCTTTCTGCTCCTGTGCTTTTGCTCTTGCCTGGAACTCTTTTAACGACTGCAGCACGGATTTTTTCAGTTCCCCTTTTCCACCCTTTGCAGGCTCTTTGTTTTGTTCCCGGTTCGATTCTACTGATACGGATTCTTTCTTGAATGGTGTTTCTGAAACTTCCTGTTTCACTTCCACAGTCTGTTCTGTTTCCTGCACTTTTCCATGTTTCTCATTCAGATACTTTTCCATGTCATTGATTGCTTTCTGTACTAATGGACTCTCCTTATAATGTGGAATCATATCAATCAGATCTCTGTCTATCCTGTCTCCACTCATGAGTCCGTATTCCCCGGAATAATCCTCATCCCCGTCCTGCAGATCAAAACCAATCCCTTTGATTCCATGCAGGCGTTCTGCCGGAATACTTTCATAGATTTTGATTGCTTCTTCCAGAGTAAGATTATTATGGTACTCACCCATGACCGGGAACTCCATGCACTCTGCTACATAGAAACTGATCGTAGCTTCTGGCTGTTCCTGTTCTGATTGTCTGGTAAAGATAGAAAAGGTTTCTGCATTTTCTAAACGGGAGAGCAGTGACCGGGCAGTTATCACATCACTGTCTATATCAGATTCTTCCGATACTTCAACCAACCAGTCCTTTAAACACCCTGTTTTCTTATTCAGAATGTCCTCTGTGATTTTCTTCACCTGTTCTTCCCTGTTCTCAACGATATCTTTATATTCGTAAGTGTCATATTCATAGCTGAAATTATCTAAATCCACCGCCAGCTTTTCGATTTCCTTCTGATCAAGATAGGCTTCTGACTCTTTCATATATTCTGCCAGAGTGATTCTTTCTTCTGCGATAGGATTGATGTCCACCTTAATACCTGCCATTGCTATACCATGAGCATTTAATTCATTGAAGAAACTGTCCTCCCGGATATTGCCACGATAAGAAAGCACCACATCAAGGTCAGAATCATCTCTGTAAAGTTCCTCTCTGCTTCTGGAACCATGCACCCTTGCTGCAAGCAGCTCTACTTCATTTTCTAATCCCATATCTTCCAGAATACCCTGTGCGTGATACAAGACACCCCGTTCCACTTCTGCCCTGCTAAGACCATTTAATGCTGCTTCATCTCTTCCAATCTCAGAAGTCGCACGAAGTTCCCCCTCCTGCAATAAATCCTTAGAGTGCTGGATCGTCATTTCTTCAAATTCTTTATAATCCACTTTGACACATTCCAGGTCATCCATTCTTTCACTTTTAAGGATTTCATAAGCAGCTTCCTGAATGGATGCGTCTGGATTATCGTAATCACCACTCTGGATTTCATGCAGATCAGAGTCATAAAAAATAAACGAATATCCTTCTTCTGTTGCCTGTATGGTCAGATACCCTTTACTCCTGATAAACTGCATTGCGATTCCCTCACAGGTATCCACTGCTCTTTCCCGGTCATAATCCTCGAAAATACTTGGTGGACAATTCTTTAATAACTGTGCCAGCTGCATCTGCCGTTCGCCTGCTTCTTCCACTTCTGCCATCAAATCCTCATAGTCAACGGGAACTGCATTTTCCAGGGACATATCTTCATCTTCCAGAATATCTTCCATTGCCTGCCGCATAGAAACATCAGGATTATCATAGGCACCGCCGTCGATCTCATCATAATCCAAAGCATAAAAGGTATAATCATAGCCTTCCTCTGTTCTCTGGATTGCAAAATACCTATCGTCAATCTTATATGCCCGTTCATCCGATTCTAGTTCTGGCATAAGTCCCTCTACAGAAATCCCTTTCTCCTGCAGATATTCTGAAATAGCTTCCAATGCTCCTGCATCATACCCATTCCAGAGATCTTCTGCGACAAGCTGACCCTGTTCCGATACGATAATCCCTGCCACATCTGAACCATACTCATCATGCTCCATGAAGAAGAACTTCTCCCCTGCATACTCTCTTTCATCTACTGTATGCCAGGTTCCCGCATGTCCATCTGCTTCAAATCCTCTGGTATCTGCTGTAATGGTGACTTCCGCTTCATCCAATGCCTGTTCAATCTTCTGCATACGGATCTCTGCTCTTGCCATATCAATAAATCCATCTAACACCGCCGGATGGCTTTCTATCACATAATCCTGATTCATGTTCTTTCCCTGATTGATATTTTCCGGGATCTCGATATGCTCTGCCCAGTCTTTGTTCTGTCTGGAAAATCTGCCATCATAAGAAAGTTCCCGAAGCGTATTTGCCATAACAAACGTCATACGTTCTTCTCCAAACTGTTCCAGCACTTGCGTTGCGGCATCTTCCTTTAAATGCAGCCCATCAAAATTTAATGCGATTGCTTCCTCGATTGCTTTCTTACAATCAATATTTAACTTTCTGGAATCCAGATAAGCATCTACATCCCGTTCTTCCATTGCCTGAGCAAGTGTTCCTTTATAGACTGGCGGGTAGGCTCTGGTATGATTATTTTCCAGCATCTCCATTCTCTGCTGTACAAAGTCCGGAAGGTCCTCAAAGCCGAAAGAGTCCACATAATAAGCCTTTGTCTCTGCCGTTCGGTTTATAACAATGACATCACTTACCGATAAGGAATGTCCATGAAAATCGTTCGGGCGGTTGATATTAAATCTCTCAAAAATATCATCTAATGTGATCGTTGGTATCCACGGAGCCACATACGCCATCCTGTAGTCTTTCCCATCAATGGTATAGCCTAATTTTTGAGCCGCTTCAATCCCCATAAACTGATAAGTATGCTCTCCACCAGCATTCATCTGATAGATTGCAAAACGACCGCTTTCTCCATGAAGAAGCAGTGTTTCATCAATCTTTTCTGCACTATCCTGTTCCAATTTTTCCTGTCTGGTGGCGGATACTTCTTTTTCTTCATATTGCATGGTGTTTTCCCTTTCCAGCTCATGCATCTGCTCCTCAATGTTCCCGATGATTTCTGCCGATGTTTTTCGGATGGTATCCATTGATGCTTTCAACGCCTTCATATCTCTGCTCTCACACCAACTGGCGATATAGGTAAACGAATATTCTGAAGTATCCAGACCAAAATGGTTGCAGACTATGTAAGCAATACTTTCTGCTTCCACTTCCTTTGTTGTCTGGTCTTTTAAGACTCCTTCCGCATCCATTACTTCCCGGTCATGCAGCAATGCGTGGCTCACTTCATGGACTCCGGTTTTCATCGTCTGGACATTACTCATATCTTCCTTTATCGCAATATATTTTTCTGTCTGGTGATAATAGCCTTTCGCTTCCCCTTCCACATTCATCATGCGGATTGGTACAGGAGAAATATTCTGCAATGCCTGCATGAACGTATCATAAAACTGTACACTTCCGGTAAGCTCCGGCACCTCCAGTTCTGCGATCGGTTCTCCCTCTGTCTGGCTGACATCAAACACTGTCGTTACACGGAATCTCGGTATCACCATCTCCACGATCTCTGTTTCTGGCTGTCCATCATCCCCGATCACAGGCTCTTTTGTTACCGGGTCGATCTTTTCAATCTCCTGTTTCTCCCGAATCGGTGCTGGTGCGATGATCTGGATTCCTTTCTCTCCACGTTTTACATGACGGTTAAATTTCTTCTGCCATGCCTGATACCCTGCCACCAGTGTTGCTTCCGGTTTCTGCATGGTGATCAACAGCGTGTTATTAAAGCTGTAATTATGGAACTTTGACATAGTAAAGAGCTTCACCGCCTTGGAAAAGTTCCTGTGTGCTAAACGGAACAAAGATTGCTGTAGAAGTCGTAGTCATAATTCTCTGTATTCCAGTCTGGTTCATTCCCAGTGGCAGTGATGCCACAAGTCCCTGTTCCTGCTGATATTGAAGTCTCCGTATATTACAATTATATTTCTGAGCAATTCCTGCCGTCTGATACACAATATTGTCCAGTTTTCTCTTATTGTCCGCTGTATTCATCAGCAAAAAAGTAAGTTCAAAAAGTTTCTCATTCCTGGACTGGATTTCATTGAGCAATCCCTCCACATCCTCTCCGTATGTAGAAATGTCCGTTGGAATAATATCCATATCATATCCGCTTCTGACCGCTTTCTTCTGTTCTTCAATTTTCATTTTCTGAATATTTGACAGCGTACTTTTCAGACTTTTAATAGCTGCCTTCAGTGTTTACTGATCTGTTGAACTTCTCGACAATTTGTCGGGAAGTTGTTCCCTTTCCCAGTTTTCTTTTCCTTCATATCCATACATAGATATTTCCTCATCCAACAGCCTTGCAACCATAAAGCAACAAGACAGCAAAAACAAAAGCACTATTCCTGCCATAATAATAATTATCAAATCAACCACATCTCATTCTCCTATGTAAGCGGTACAGAAAAAGCAGCCTTGACAGACTGCTTTTTCAATCACCATATTCTATTTTTGTTCTCATGTAAAAAGGCTTCCGAAATTGTGCGAATCCCAAACGCTAATCCATCTATGTAAGCGTCTCTCTGTTCTGTTTGTTTAAGATTTAAAGTATATTCCTTGTAATCCTCAAACATTGCCTGCAGATCCGGACTCATTAGACTTATCATTTCCTTTTCTAATGTTTCACACAGTTCCTTTGTCTCTTCATAACTTTTACTTTGTGTTTCACATTGATTCATTGGATAAATGCTATAATACAATTTTTCCAGTTGCTTTTCGCTCATTTTTGATCACCATTTCTTTCAGTCTTTTTATGATCCATATAATTCCAGAAATGCTGTTTTTTAGCAAAATGCCTGCTACAGCTAATAATCTCCAGGCAAGAACCCCTATTCCAATCAAACTTCCTACCATCAGTTTAAGTACCAACCAACCAAGCATTTCCCCTGTCCCCACATTTCTTGGAACAACCAGCAAAAACATTTTCTGGATTCCGAAAGGTATTCCCACAAAAAGCAATAATTTTCTCCAGTCTAATATTTCACCATTCATGCACATAGGGTGAACAATTAAGCAGATAATCATAGCTATTGCACCAGGAATTATCAATTTTGTTATAATTTCTTTTCCTCTCATATGCCACCTCCGTACATATCATGATTTACTTTTGCCTGGTAATAATTGCCTAGTCTTACTGTTGTCTGCAGAAGAAAATTCTTTAAGCGAAATATGGTGCTGCCGCTCAAGCTGCATATTTAATTTTTCGGCATTGCTTTCATTCAAATATATCAGCGCCGTTTCCTGACCGTTTTTAATCACCTGACGCAAGCATCGACAAGATGTCTGTAATACCATCTTGGTTGGGCAGTCTCCTTCTTGAGAAAGAATAATACCTGTAAGACTTCGACAGTCCCAACCTTCTTTACCAATCTGCACAAGCAAAACAATACGAATTTTAGAAATAGATTTATCCAAGATATCAAACTGCATCTGACTATCAGCCGACATCTTATACTGTTTATTTCCTTTGTGGAATTTAAGTATAACATCAGTACCAAGGCCATATTCAGCTACAATACGGGATACCTGTGGATATACTGTTTCTTCTAATTTTTCGATAGTACCGCAATAAATACCCAATTTAGCTGTTAAACCATCTGCATAAACAGTGTCTTTATAAGTATCAAGAAATTCTCTGACACCCTTTTCAATAATAAGGCTGCTATCTGCAATATCTGCAATTTTTACAACTGGACGTTTTAAGAAATTTCCTACACCGTCTATAAGTGGATAGTAATACACAAACCAGTTAGTCCATCCACACACGAAATCAATATATCTTCTACACCCCGGTTTTTCAGGCCATTCAGGATGGAGAGCCAGAACTTGGCACTTTCATTTTGACCAACATACATTCCGAGGACATCCTTACGTCCTTCCATATCGATCCCAATCGCAATGTAAACAGCACGTTTTACAATCCGCCCCTCATTACGGGCATGGAAATGGATCGCATCCATAAATACAACAGCATACACACTTTCTAATGGCCTTTCCTGCCATTCTTTTACTATTGGCAGGATCTTATCAGTGATCCGGCTGACAGTACTGTCGGAGATCTCAAGATCGTATAATCCACGCATGTGGCTTTCTATATCGGCAGTAGTCATTCCTTTTGCGTACATGAAAATGATCTTTTCTTCCATGTCCTGCGTAATCGAATTCTGATACTTCTTTACAACCTGTGGTTCGAAGTCACCTTTTCGATCCCTTGGAATATCAATCTCCATATCTCCGTAACTGGTATGTAACGTTTTCTGGGAATGTCCATTCCTGGAATTATCGGTTTCTTTATTTCGATAATCATATTTGGAATATCCCAGTTCTTCATCCAGTTCCTGATCAAGGGCGC
>ENA-OWRC01001681-OWRC01001681.1-human-gut-metagenome-genome-assembly--contig:-NODE-1681-length-20578-cov-17.050821_pt1 | contig 20578 bp, 30 predicted proteins | sample MGYA00248268_ERZ651895 | MGnify/ENA primary metagenome ERZ651895 (study PRJEB26924, sample SAMEA4378242) | human gut metagenome | biome: human gut; feature: human-associated habitat; material: faeces...
GAAACGGTATTCAATGTATATGAAGATTACAAGATTGAATACGAAATTTAGCTTACAACATACACCTGTCCTGCCTAACGGCGGCAAGCTGCAAACCATTATCAGCATAAAACATTAATACAAAAAAGAATGTTGATAATGAAATAGGAAATAAAAGAATTAATTGATTTTTGACTGTAATTTATCTATATAGCTATGTCACTTATTATTAATAACAATTGCCACATGATATGGAACAAAAGAAATTAACTGAATTATCATTAGACGAGCTTTGGCAATTATTCCCCATAACCCTGACTGCACACCAAGACTATTGGGCAGATTGGTATAAGGAAGAAGCGGAGTTGCTGAAAGAGAGACTTCCCTGTATTGAACGTATTAGCCATATAGGTAGCACAGCAATTAAAGGAATTTGGGCAAAGCCTACCATAGATATACTTGTGGAAATCCCAAGAGAAGAAAAAGTCGTCGATTTGAAAGGTACAATTGAAAGATGCGGCTATATCTGCATGGCAGAGAACGACAGTCGCATTGATTTCAATAAAGGTTATACATTACAAGGATTTGCCGAACGGGTATTTCATCTACACTTATGTTATGAGGGAGATAATGATGAATTGTATTTCAGAGATTATCTTCAAACAAATACAGCTATTGCGAAAGAATATGAACGGCTTAAACTTGATTTATGGAAACAATATGAACATGACAGAAATATGTACACTTCCCACAAAGGTGATTTCGTAGAACAATATACACAGAAAGGGAAACTGCTTTTTACAGGCAGATACGACAATAAGTAATAAAAAAGCTCTTCTAAATATAAATCCCAAATAGATATAAGCTTAAGCTAGTATAAAACGATGCAGGCATCTGGAGATACCTGCATCGTTTCAATAGAGATCAACGATTTGCCTTGCGGTTCTTCACTTCTTCCACAAGTTTGGTAAAGGATTTCTCCTTTTTACGTTTCTCATGTTCGGAAGCGGAGAAATGCCACGCTTCCCGACGAAGTTTCAGATAGCTCGCATAAACTTTATAATCTAATACACCACTGTTAACTGCTTCTAAAACAGCACATCCGGGTTCGTTGATATGTTTGCAATCTTTAAAGCGACACAATTCAGCATAATCGGAGATTTCCAACACTTCGGCAAGAGAATCGGGATTGTCAATGGCCAAGCCAAATTCACGGACGCCCGGAGTGTCGATTAAAACACCCGAACTGTCCATCAATACCATTTCACGACGGGTCGAAGTATGACGGCCTTTTCCTGTGGACAGGCTTATATCAGATGTGAGCAATACCGGCTTTTCACAAAGAGCATTCACCAAAGAGCTTTTCCCGACACCCGAAGAACCGACAAACACAACCGTTTCGCCTTCCGATATGGACTTCCGTAACCGGACAATTGTTTCGAGCTGATGAATACTCGTGAAAAATACGGGTATCTGACTGGAGATATGTTTTATTTGTTCCTCAACACTCTGTCTGTCAAAATCTAAATCGGCTTTATTAAGAACCAATACAGAGCTGATATTTTCCTCCATTATCTGAACCATAAAGCGTTCTACCCTGCGAACATTGAAATTATCATCAAGGCTCTGCACAATAAATGCCTTATCGACATAAGAAGCAATGGCCTGCTTATCAGCAACCGTGCCACTTTTCTTGCGATACAATGTCCGCTCACGAGGCAAACTATCAACTATAATCCCTTTATGTTCATCGAACGGTTGAAAAATGACCCAATCACCTGTACAAGGTAATTCATCATCCGATTTTCCATACATCATATTTCCCGTGAGTTCACACTGAAACAATCCGTTTCCGGAAATTACCTCGTAGCAAGTACGGTGTACAATGGAAACACGCCCATGAGCAAGGGCACTATATATTGATTCTTGTTTTAGCTGATTGAGTTTCTCATTCCAACCATAAATAGTTAGGTTATCGTCGGATTTGTGAATTGTTTGATTTTCGTTATTCATGATCTTAATATATAGAGCGCACACGTTGAAAAGCATAACAATGCTTTTCACACCATTGTACGCAAGTTAAAAATTGAATTTATAAAAATATAGAAAACACCCTCGAATGGAATCATCCGAGAGCAAACGAAAGGACAACCTGTGTCAGAAACACAGATTGTTTATCAAACCAAATCCGATTTATTATTTTTAGTCATGCCACAAAGATAGGCATTTTTTATTTGATGGCAAAACGGGCAGTCATTTCATATCTCAACTTGATGACACGGTACTGTTCGGTAGCAGCCGTCCCCATGCTGACATTGCTCTGTGCCTGAAAAGGAAGATAACGGCTTATATTATTATCAACAGGTTCTACAATACGGATCACTTCACCCAATTCCTGCCCCATCGCTTCCACCAAGTAAGATGCTTTTTCACGGGCAGCTTTCAATGCTTCAATCTTACCTTGCTTCCGATACATTGGCAAATCCTTATGCTTCAATTCTCCGATGCGCATGGACTCAATTCCCCATGTGTTGACAGAACGGATAATGGAATTGATCTGCTCAAAATCGGTCAACCGGATATCCAATTGCTTACCTATCAGAAATTCCTTTCCTCTCTGGCGCCAATAATCCCCTATTTCCTGTGTACGGATAGCATCATCCGCTATTCCGATTTTGCGCAAACTCCGACGCAAATCCTTTTCAATCATAGCCAATGGCACTTTCGTCCGAAAATCTTCTTCTTTATTAGATTTACCTGTGTACTCTTCCTGCCAATACTCCTTAATCTGAATCAGAAAATGTATTTCATCCGGAACGACTTCAATCTCCGAAGAACCTGTCACTTCAATATATTTCCCATCACTTTCTTGAGCATTGACAACCATACTCCATGCAAACAAAACAAAAGCTAATAAAAATACCTTTTTCATATCTTTGATTTTATAGTACAACCTCATTTACAGCATCCGAATGATTATATCACAAAGCTATTAAAAAAAACTGTAAAATCGATCTTATCCCAAAATATCAATCAAGCTTTTTCGATCTATCAAAATAATATCTCCATTCTTTACCTTACACTTTGGAGACGTCTTACCGGAAAGCAAAGAAATATTTCCTTCTTCAAAAAAATGCTTCAACCGGGTAGTGGAAAGAGAAAAACACCTTTTTATCAATGATAATAATTTCAGGTTCAATTCAAAATCACATTCGATCCGAATACTTATTATCACGTTGTTCATATTCATAATATCTTCAAAGGAGATATTACTTATCACCTCATATTCAACGCTATCGTAGTCTATTTGAAGCTTGTTCTTACTTGCCATTCCGGCTGAAAAGGCATACTGCCAAGCCACTTCTCGATCATTCATAGAAAAGCTATGAAACAGTTTTTTATCAATCAAGTCCGGTTTGGTACGTGACAGCAAAGTCATATTACAAGTGTTATCGCACTTCACGCATCTGTAAATCAGCCAGACATCAATGTTCTTTTTCTGTGCATTCATCCTGAACTTATCACTGCAATAAAAGCGGTCACTCTCACAGTGGCTGCATTTTTTAATCAATAAAGGAGTATTCTTCACCTTTATCTCCCATGTAAATGTTGTTTCCATAATTATACAAAAGCTATTATCTTTCTTTGTGAATCAAATCTTTTTCTCCGCAAAGTTGGATATTAGCCATTTGTATAATTCACAAGATGTCACAAGACGACATGAAATTTATTTGTCCAGCTCATCCATCATCTTTATAATTTTATCTTTCAACTTATCAAGAAACTGCGTCCGACTCTTCTTCCGGTTTCTGATTTCCAGGAATATGCGATAAAAGTCTCCAATCTCAATATTGAAAAGAGTCTCGCAGCAGAAGGCTATGTCTTTTAAACTGGTATTTCCATTGTTGAAGCATTTGCCCGCATACAGGGCATAGATAAACTCAACCAAAGCAACCTTGCTGTCCGTCCACTGCAATAGCCGGTTTTCTACCATTGAAGTGAATTTCAAATGAAGTTCCTCTGATAATATCTCTATTTGAGCAGACAGGTATTCCGCTAAACGATTGTTGGCTATGATTTCAGCCACACTTGAATCATGCAGGGTAGTGAAAGAAGAATCCCTGTCCAGCAACCCGAAACGGGTGTCTGCAAGAATATCATAGTTTCTTCTGACAAAATATTGTTCGTCGAGTTCCGTCCTGCCGGTACGGTAATAATCATAGAAGGAATTATTCAGGAAGTATTTTTTCAGGTTCTCCAGTTCCGACTTCAGATATTTGCATTGGGAAGACGGAGATTCGCCGATACGCTTCTTTTCAATCTGATACAAGCGGACATAAAACATCAACAGCCCGGAAATCTGTGGTTTCCAGGTCTTAAAGAAAAGAATTTCTTCTTTCGGATTCGGAAATTGGTATTCGGCAACGGCGGATTTCAACAGAATAAGAGACATCTGTATGACATCAATAATCTGCTTAATCTTATCTAGTGGGGCAATCGGCTGTCGCTCAATTCTTTCAATCTCTTTTTCTATGTTCTGCTTACTATTTCTTACGAAATTTTCCATTCGTTTTCATATCGCATACGTTTCGAGAAACCATGCAGTAAATAATAAAAATAACAAAATGAAAAACCGGTTCGAGTGGAATTACTCAAACGAAAGAAATTAGCCTGTGGTTCGTGAGGCTAATATTAAGCCAGAACAAATTTAAGAGTTGCGCCCAAAATAGTTGCTTTTTGATTTCAAGGGCAAATATAATCGTTTTTTATGATTATATGACGTTTTGGTGAAATTTAAAGAACAAGGTATCCGAAAAAGCATAAAAATAGTATCTTTGCCTGCGATTTATTACCAAAGATGTGATAAAGCTATTTTTAATCATTTAATAATAAAGACTATGATTAGATTAAATGTTTTCGTCCGCGTAAGCGAGACAAACCGCGAAAAAGCGATTGAGACAGCTAAAGAACTGACTGCTTGTTCTTTGAAGGAAGAAGGATGCATTGCTTATGATACTTTCGAAAGCAGTACCCGTCACGACGTTTTCATGATTTGTGAAACATGGCAGAATGCTGAAGTATTGGCAGCTCACGAGAAATCTTCTCATTTCAGCAAGTACGTAGGTATCATTCAGGAATTAGCTGAAATGAAACTAGAAAAGTTCGAATTCTAAATGAAACACGAAGAATAGATATACTATCTATCCAACTATCATCAAAAAAAGAGAGAGACATTCTTCTTCGAAAGGAAAGAATGTTTCTCTCTTCTTATTTCCAGATCTCACGGGAATAGAACTGTATGAAGTGATTAGTCCAGCTTCTTATGAATAAATGTCCCTTCAATCCAATAAGTTGCGTGATTCGATTCAAATTTCAGCAGCACATAGCCCGGATCGGTAGGACCTCCAGGAAAATGTTCGATAAACCAGTCCTGCCAAAGTTCTTGTTTCATCTTCTCGTCGGTTACCACTTCCACCGTTCCCGTTAAGGCTACGCTGTCTCCCTTATCCTGAAAGCATAATCCGGCTTTCGGGTTTGCCAGAAAGTCAATAGTCTTTAATGAGTCCGCTCCGGTAGACATCCAAATAGTAGAAATTCCGTCTGTTGCAATCTTGCTCATCGGCACAGGACGGGGATACCCCTCTTTATTTACAGAAGCAAGCACTACCACTTCACACCTCTGCAACAACTCGGTTGCTTTCTCTTTCATTGTTTTTGTTGACATAATCTTATTGGATTTATATTGCAGGCAAATATAGTGAAAATAAATTCTAATTCACAATACGCCCGTTTGCCTTAGCCTTTTGAAGCCATTCAAGGACAATTTCTTTGAGAAATTTATCTTTGTCCGCCTTTTCAACAGCCATATCCAAACCAATATATTGCTGTGCTTTTTCTTTCGTTGTAATATCCGGAAGTGGTACATTATCTGTATACCCATGCGCTACAAGCACTTTGCTGATAAGCATACGAGCTTGGAATACTTTATTTAAGCCATGCCCCAAAATACGCATGGTTTCCTGCGGGGCATGAAAAGAACCGCCATGAGAAGATACGCCGAAATCCCATCTCCACTGTGCCTGACGAATTAACAGCAAGGCTTCTTGCATTTCATTTTCTGTAGCTCCTATATCCCAAGTAAACTTCGCTTCAATATGTGCTTTTGCCAACTCCTTTTCTAAAAGTGTACGCAACTCATTTGCCTTTTGCTGACGTTCGTATACATTTTTACAGAGCGTCTCTTTATTATCACGATGACACGTCTGACAAGTGCGTTCAGTCACTGCTAACGGATTCTGAATATGGTGATCGCTATATTTTATCCCTCCTTCATCATTGTAAGGCATGTGACAGTCAGCGCACGACACACCACGCTGGGCGTGTATGCCCATCTTGAAAATTTCATAATCAGGATGTTGAGCCTTTAATATAGGGGCACGGCTCAATTTATGAATATAATCAGTAAATCCGATTTCATCATAATACTTTTCCAAATCTTCAACAGTGAAGCCCTTATCCCAAGGAAAAGTAGGATATTTTATATTCCCCTTGAAATAATACTCCGAATGACACTGTGCACAGACCAATGAACGCATTTCCTGTGGAGTAGCATGAGTGATATCTCTACCTTGACGGCTAAAAGCTTCAGTGAGCGACGGACGGCTGATATGCAAATCCATATTTTTAGGTTCATGACAATCGGCACATCCTATAGGGTTTACAATTTCGGCTCCCCATGCAGCCCACTTATTATTATAAAAGGAATCTACCCCAATAGCTTCTATCATACGGGGAACATCAGAACTTTTACACACCCAGCAACTTGCAAATTGAGGACCGTCAGCAACCCCCATAGGCGCACCAGTACGAAGTGAATGAACAATATCCTGTAAAGCGTACATATGCCCGCGCGGTGTTGAATAATCCTTAGAAAAAGCATATCCAGCCCATAATATGACCATTTCAGGACGTTGTGCTAAAACGTCGATAGAAGTTCTTCCATTTAATCTACTGTGCAAATCGGTCGATGTCGTATCCACCCACGTCTTATATTCACGTGGATAGTTTTCAGCAAAAATAATGCTGCGTGCTTCTATTCCGTTTATTTTTATCTTTTTCTTATAGTCTATATTTACAACCTCTGCGCTGTGTTCCATCAGGAATGAAATAATTACTCCCGATGCAAAAATAACAGCCATTGCAAGAGCGAATAGTACCCACCTCTGCCAGGGTTTGAACTTATCTTTCATTATTTGCTTTTTTCTTTTAAATACCTTCTGTTTATTGTACTAAATTATATTTGCCAAAGACAAAATAACGGAGAAACAACTTCCTTTTCCTACTTCTGAATGCACTTCTATACGTCCAGCCAGTCGTTCAATAATCACTTTACAAATGGAAAGTCCCAAACCACTCCCCTGCTCAAATTCATCAGTCTTGTAAAAACGATCAAAAATCATCATTAGTTCTTTATCATCAATCCCTTTGCCAGTATCTTTTACGTAAACGCAAACTTCCTGATGCTCTTTATATATTCTGCACCCCAAAGTAATAGTTCCTTCTTTGGTAAATTTATTTGCATTATTCAGGAAATTAGAGATGACTTGAGTGAAACGGAAGCAATCGATGTTAACGGGTAAGGAAACTGTTTCATCAAGTTCAAGGATAAAGCATAATGAAGGCTGAATCAATGTTTGGTAAGTGACATAAATCTCCTTTATTATTTTCGTAATGTTATGTTCCTTTATATCAAAGGATAAGTTGCCTGAATCTAAACGAGATATCTCTAATACGTCATTCACCAGTTTCAAAAGCAACTCATTATTATTATTGACTATTTCAATCATGGCAGCTTTCTCTTCCGGTTCTATTTCATCAGCCCCCTCACCTATTAATAAATTTGTGAAACCTACGATAGCATTGAGCGGTGTACGGATTTCATGACTCATATTATTTAGAAACGACTGTTTCAGCTCTGCTTTTTCTGCTATCTGTTTCGCTAGAATCAACTGTTGTTCATGCTCTACCAAGTTTTGAATATTCTGCATAATGCCTGCCAACATAATCTCCCCCTGGGCATCTTTCAAGGTACTGCATCGAAGTTCATACCATTGATAATCTGCCTCTTTCCCTCCAAAACAAAAACGTATTCGTTGTATTTGCATACTGGGAGACTGATATAATGTTTCGTAGAATGAGCTAAGCAATTGTACATCATCAGGATGGGTATATCTCATAATATCCTCTTTTGTAAATCTCCGTTGTTCCATGCCAACCAATCGTACATAATTATCATCAAATTCAAGAACACCTTCTTGAATATTCCAAAGTGAAATTTTCCCGCCATTCATAGAAAGAGTCAATCGTTTGTGCGCTTCTTCCAGCATTTGAAGATTCTTACGCTCCATCAACGAACGGCGATGTGTACGTAACAAACTAATGGTTACCAAAATAAAAGAGAAAACAAACAACCCACCCAACAAATAAAGTTCTTTTCGATAACGATCATAAAAGGGATAGTTGATTATACGGACATTTTGCGGAACATTACTAATATCACCCGCATATTCAGAAAAATATGTCCAGTCCAGTACATACTCTTTTTCTAAATCTCTTATTTTAGGCATTCCTATTTTTTCTTTCTTTAATAAGCGTGCAGCAAGGCTAGCGGAAGCCTTCGCCGTAATACCCTCTGTAGCCATATAACCGCCGACAATCTTAGCATTTTCACCGAAACCTTCACGAATACAACTAAAAGAAGGAATATTTAAAGCTGTTACTATCGGAATTGCCAGCATATCTAATTTATCCAGTAAAAACGCTTGATTTTGTTGTCTTCTCTTTGATTGTTTCAACATTACTAACAAAGAAGATCCTTTTATATAACGAAAGGGGCAAAGACTTATTGTCAGACCATTCTTGTTAACATTATCATTTATCAAACCGGGGGTCAGATTAAAATATTCAATCATCTCCGTCAAATGCTTATAATCACACTCTTGCACAAATGCTTTTTGATAACCCAAAACTCTCACATTCTTCCTGTCAACCACTCGGGAAAGGCTATCGAAAGATTTATGTCCAAGAAAGGTCAGATCTATATTATAAATAATCTCCATATCATTATAGGGATACAATGTTTTTATAAAGTCGATATTACGTTTCAGATCGGGACTATCACGCAATACATAAACTTTCTGCGAATCGTATTCTTCAATCAGTTCTTCATTGGGAAAATGCACATTACAAGCTACCACGGGAATAGAAGATAATAACCGGTGACGGGTAGATAATAAAGAATTAGTTGCCTGATCACCAACGGTCAGAATAAGGTCTGTCGATTTACTTTCTAGAAATTCAAGATATTCCCTTACATGTTCTATCCGCTCTTTCTCATCATATTTGCTACAATCAAAATAAAACTTATCAAACGTTACCTCTATCCCTTGTTTCTGAAACTCCTGATACAACAACTTTTCTATATTTCTGTTGCCAATATCATCTTTAGATATGGAGTAAATCAGGGAAATACGCTTTACCATCAAATTGTCAGTAACATACCAGTGTTTATAATTTAGTCCACCTATAAAAACAATCAATGAAAGAATGAATATTAAAACGTATTTATATTTGAAGTAGGTTTTGTTCATGCTTTTTTGTTTATGTTTGGCAAAAATAGCATAATTTTCACAACAAGAAAGGTATTTCACTGAAAACATCCATTAAAAACATTCATTTTCATTAAAATCAATAAATTTCCTGGTTATCAATCCTATTTCTATATTTTGCATGACCCTTTTTTGTATTATCTTTGTTTCTCTAAAACAAGGAAATAAATGAGGAACTTTGCAGCCATCGACTTTGAAACAGCCAATGGTAAACGTACAAGTGTTTGTAGTGTAGGTGTTGTCATTGTAAAAGACGGTAAGATCGTGAATAAAATCTATCGTCTCATTCGTCCTGCTCCTAATTATTATACGCAATGGACAACGGCTATCCACGGATTAACTTATGACGATACGATGGAAGCCGAAGATTTTCCTGATGTATGGGCTGAAATCAAACCGTTGATAGATGGATTGCCACTTGTTGCACACAATAGTCCTTTTGATGAAGGTTGTCTTCGGGCAGTTCACGAATTGTATGACATGACTTATCCTAATTACAAATTTTATTGTACCTGCCGTACTTCCAGAAAAGTTTTCGGAAAAGATCTGCCCAATCATCAATTGCATACGGTAGCAGAACGGTGCGGATATAATTTAGAGAATCACCACCACGCACTTGCTGACGCAAAGTTTCCAAATGTGCTCTGATTTCATTATCTTCGCACCCACTAACCAGCGAAGAAGCATTATGAGAAAAAGAATTGTAGGTTATGCGAGAGTATCTACAGAGAAACAAGACCTAGAAAGACAGAAGATACTTATAAGGGAATATTGTAGTAATAATAACTACGACCTCGTTAAAATTATATCCGAGAAGGTTTCTGGAGCCAAGAAGGATAGAGAAAGTATTAATGAGTTATTAGCTGTCACTAAAGATACAGCTGATATGGTCGTAGTGTCAGAACTATCACGTATATCCAGAGAGAAGGAGTGCTTAACAGTCCTTAATACCATAAATGATATTCTAGAGAATGGATTAGATGTATTATTTTTGGATGATACATCTAAAGTATATTCAGCCTACACTGAACTAAATGTTATAGACATTATAACATTGACAGTAAAAGCACATTCAGCAGCCGAAGAAAGAGATAAGATTACCGCCAGAATGAGAACAGGTAAAATTACCAAGCTCAATATTAACCCATATATGTACACTGGCAGTCTTGTACCTTATGGATTTAAAGTCATAGATAACCCAGATTACAAGGGACAGAAGTGTAATATACCCGCTAGAAAGCTAATGGTAATAGACGAATCCAAAACCAAAGATGTGCAATTCATATATCAACTAGTCCTCAATGGCACAACTCTACGTGATGCAGCAGAAGAAGTTAATAAGCTAGGTTTAAGGACACAGCTAAACAAACCCTTCTGTGAAACTTCAATTAGTAAGATGATTAAGAATCCTATCTATAATGGACGAAGAAGATTCAAAGGGCTAAATCTTCCTCTCATGGATAAAATTATATCCGATAATGACTGGAATAGAGCACAAATTTGCGTCTCACAGAACCAACTATTCAAAGGTAAAACTACTAAGAACTTCAATCCATTAAAAGGATTAGTATTCTGCCCTTGTGGGTATGCTCTAATGCTTCATAAGATGATAAGAAAAGACGGTAGTGGATATTTCGTTATGACCTGTTGCAAGAAGAATGATAAAGAATATAGGAAGAAGTGTAGAAACTCTGGAATTGTCTCTCATGTACTACTACCTACCGTATGGAAATGTGTCAAAGACACGTTACTATTATCTGAATACACCACTAAAACGACTAGTGAAGTACATAGGATTAATGGTATCATAGAAGGACTAGAAGACAGAATATCTGGATTGATAGATGAAATTGATTCACACAAGAAAGAAATGGCTAGACTATCTAAAGCCATTACATTAGTGACTGTGAAAGGATTGATTACGCAGTACGAGAACGAATATGTAACAGAAGAAGCTAAAGTAACAGAGATAGAAGCTAAAATCAATAACATACGAGATGAAATTAGTAACTATAAAGCCAACATCACTAAAATTAATTCCATTACATATAATTCCCAATTAACCAATCTTACAGACCAAGAGAAGGCTAGTGTATATCAAAAGGTCTTATCTAAAGTAGTTTACTATTCCATTGATTATTTCAGAGGATTCATTGTCATATCCTATAAGAATGGCTTGGAGAACATTATAGCTATCAATAAGACTACAACAGGTTACATATCCCCTCTTCCAAGTAGTTTTAGTTTCAATGCTGAAACCAGAAAGATACGTGTCACTATTGGTAAGAAACAGACCTCTATAAAGGAATTTAGCCTATCCGACATAGAGAATATCGAATATAGCTTCAAAGAACTAGAAGCTAATTTTAACCCCCAACAATGGGATATACAAAGCCAAATTCTATAAAACAATTAAAGCTAGCTATCATTGATAACTAGCTTTATATTTATAAATACCCTCTACTTTATATATTAACATCTTATAAATTACAGTTATTACTAGGTAATAATACTACTAGTCCATACTAATAGAGCTATTAGAAGCAAGTACATGGGAATTTACTAAAGTAAGGTAGGATATATGGTTATACAAAGACTTTATATCCTACGTTTCTTATCATATCCTAGATTATAGAACTTCTTAAACATCTCCCAAATGTAGCCAATAAATCCAATTATGATAAATGGTAGGAAAGGCAGAAGAAGGCTACTCCAACCATAGCCCAAACACAACCCTATAATTACGCCTATGACATATAGGGCTGTTATAATCCCGCAACCTATCATTACCCCTCTTCCTCCTGCCATTGCGTATTTAATTGGAGTATTAGGAGTAAAGAAGTCTGGTTCTTTATTCTCTGATTGATTATTATTCATATTAGTTTATTTATAGTTACGAGATATTAGTTTAATTCTTATCTTTGTAGTAGAATTTCATAAAAGTTGCTAGTTATGGGTGTTCTATTGGTTACAGGTATTTTGAAGGAGATAACATGTTTACAAGCTGTTGCTGATGATGAAGCGTGTAAATATGGTTACGAGTCGTGGATAGCCTACTGTTATAAAACCAATATATTTACAAGATTCATTACTATATGCCCTTGCTGTAAGAAGTCATTTACTAATGACAACCCTGCTGTTGGTGGACATGTACTTGCTGAATATGGACGCCTAAATACAGAAGGTAGATTTGGTTATACCAAGTGTGTTACTCCTATCTGTAAGAAGTGTAATGACCGTTTTAAGAACAATCAAGCTTGGAAAGTATTTAAGGTTCGTGGCTATAATTTATGTCGAGTACCTAATAAGCCACCTAAACGATAAACTTTAACATCAAAGAATATATCTTAATGATTAAATCTAATAGAACAAGAATACAGCTCGACTTCTTGTGAAGTTATTGATTATTAATCTATTAAACCAATGTGAGAATGTTAAAGTAAGTTACCATTACATTTCTTGAATATCTCTTCAATCAGCTTCATAGATTCTTCTGACCTCATAGGGTCAGGAATTACTTCTCTAGAGTCTTTAATACGTTGCAATTCCGCCCTGTACTCTAACTTCTGCTTCTTAATATTAAGATAGCTCCATTTTACTCTTTTAATGTTCATAATTTACTATATCCTAATTCATTTAAAGTATAATATATTTAATGGTCCTAACAATATCATTTTAGCTATAGGATAACTTCTACCTTCCCATGTCATCTTGGTAGATTCTTTAACAAAGAAAGTGTAGTCTATTAAAAGTACACTTGATACAGCTATATGTATTATCAAATACCATTTAACAATCTTGATAATTTTATTCTTCATTTGGTTTTAGGTATAAATATCTCTTTACCATTCTCATCGTATTCTGCTTTAAATGGGTTAAGAATCTCTTCATGCCCAGTTAAGCAATCAGTATCATCTTCATCTTTTACACCTGTATCATACTCATCATCGAATAAGAATGGTACTTCTCTCTGTACAAGTCTTCTGTCTCCAGTCTCTAAGTTAGTTACATAGTACGTACCCATATTAATATAGGTGTACTCTTTACCGTCTACAACCTCTGTATAAGGATATTCTTCCATAATATTACTCTCTATTATTTATAATTGCTGGAGCTGCTGTACCAAATCCATACTTATTAAACTTCTCATAAATTCTTCTTATTAATATCAGAAAGCCATTGGACTAGGAGGCATATTTCTAAGCTCCTCTAAGCTATTAACTCCAAACATTCTACATAGTTCCTCTAAAGTGGGTATGTATATATCATCAGTGAAGCTATCTACACAAATACCCAATTCTTCCATGATGTCCATTATCTCACTTGCTGTCTTTGTTTCCATACATCCAATACTCTACTGTTATCATATTCATTCATAGTTATTCATCTGCCTGTTCATCTAGCATATCATCATCTAACTCCTCATGTATAAAAGCCAATATTTCACCTGTTATAGCGTTCTTAATACATTTGAATCCAGGTGCTATTTCTTCAACTGTCTTCTCACATTTGATAGTGCACCACTCTGGTATTGTTTTATCCTCACTTTCCATTGTCATAATTATTAATAGTAGCCGCAGTAGGAACTCCAACTGCTGTACCAAATCCATACTTGTTAAATCTTCTCATGAACTCATTTAAGATTTATAATTATAATACCTCCATAAAGATTTCTAGTGTAAGCTTTGCATCCTTATCCTCTAACTTATCAATAAATGCTTTAGGGTCTTTCCAAAACTCTTCTTTTGATAATCCATATTCATCCAATACCGAGTTAATTGCGTCTCTCCAATGTTCTGCTGTTATCATATTCATTCATTTTAGATATAGTTACCGGAGTGCCAATCATAGTTGACCATTTCGATAACCATTACGCTCCTTATCTATAATGTGATACATCTTCTCAAATGTAATTCCTATCGCAGACATATCATAGCTCTTAATAACTCCTTCATTAGAAATTACTCTCATTTGTAACGTGTCTTTGTCTGACTTATGAGATGTTATGTGGTGAGTACGCTTCTTATCAAATTCTGGAGTAAATATATCTAATTCATTCTTAAAATGAGATTGATTAATATAGTTTACTATGTAGTCATAATCGTTAATGATTTGGCATAGTTTTATAAAGTCTTGACAACAATAGATAGATTTTTTATAATCTTCAAACATTAACTTAAAGCTATCCACTGTATATTCCTTATTAGCATTATAAAACTTTATTCTTGCTATAACTCCGTCTGATAAATCAGACAGTTTAGTCATTCTTCTTTGTGGTCTGCTTATCCACATTTCTTCCATTAAATCCATAAGTTGTTCCTCCGATTTAATGTATTACACTATCTGCATGTAGAACTCCAATGTAAGCTTTGCATCCTTATCTTCTAAATTATTAATGAATGCTTCGGGGTCTTTCCAAAACTCCTCCCTTGATAGCCCATATCTATCAAGTACTTTATTGATTCCTTCCATCCAATGTTCTGCTGTTATCATATTAATTCATTTAAGATTATTAGTTGCATATCTATGATATAGAGTTAGTCATTATTAAAGAAGTAAACAACTGGAGATATGTTAAGTATTGTTACTAGGTTGCTCATCTAGCATATCATCTAACTTCTCTGGTGAGTTACGCAGAGGAGGACCTGAGTGTACAACCCTATCAACCTTCCACATCTCTGCACATACTTCCTCTGCTGTAATCTCTCCTGCTTCAAATCTAGCATAAAGTTCATCAAACAGCTTACCATATTCACTATTACTCATTTCTATCATAATTCATTCCTCCTATTAATGCTGTACCTACTGCGTTCTACACCTTCTCAATACACGCCTTATAAGTAAATAGAATAGTAGTATAGTGATAGTAACTAATAGAACATCTTCTACTTGGCATAGTATATAATGTAATGTATCACCTTTAATTACTAGATTATAATATGCTCCACATTTATATTCATACCACCAATAAGATAATACTGCTTGTATGCAACATTCTGCTACAACTAGTACCAATAATACAATTCTTACATTCCGCATCTTATTAGCTGCTAATAAACATTCTATAGAACCTTTGCATTATATCAATAAATTCTTCAGACAGTCTTTTAAGAACTTCATCTATGATATATTGAGGAATCTCTTTATAATATGCTTCTGCTATTCCACCTGTAATAGCCCCCATTGTATCAGCATCGCCACCTAAAGATATAGTAAGACGGATAGCGCTTTCATAATCCGTACTCTTCAAGAAAGCGATAATAGATTCTGGTACTGTACCTTGACAGCTTTCATTGAAGTGGTATGTAGGTCTTATATCATCACAAGTTCTATTTAGATTATATCCAAATGTAGTTTCAACATACTCTTTAATCTCCTGCTTGGATTTACCAGTACGAGCCAAGTATATACAAGCTGCTGTAGCCTGTGCTCCTTTTATTCCTTCTGGATGATTATGTGTGACTTCTGCACTTTGTTTGGCAGCTTCTAATGTTTCCTCTAAAGTATTAAAAGCCCAATCTATAGGGCTTACTCGCATGGCTGAACCATTTCCCCAACTGTTATATGGTTGAGGATTATCAGCTCTCAACCATTCATAGAACATACTTCCATAACTACTGTGATAGCGATTACCATAGTCCTGCATTATGCCTAATAAGCTATCGCCTGTTAATAGCCAATCAGCATTGGCGATAGTCATTATGGTATCATCAGTAAAGTGTGATGAAGAACCATTGAATAACGGGAAGTCAATAGACTTTATTGGGACAAATTCATAGTAAGAACCTATTATATCTCCTGCTATTGCACCTATCAGTATATCAGTATTCATTGTTACTAAAATTAAGTTGGAATAAAGATATGAATTAATCTGTGGATTTCAATGTACTTCATAAATGCTTTATATACTCTTCGTTACTTATCTAATCCGTTATATTATCTATCATTCTTCATCAGTATAGTTACTTCCCTGATTACATTTAGTTCTGCGATAGAATATGAGTACTTTCTTCTTTAGTAACCAATGAATTAGTAACCTTTAATGGATGTTTCTTATTCCAGATTATTCTTTATAAGATATAATGTTATCAATAATCTTCTTAAATACATCACCTGTCATTAGTCCACCACTTGCAGGTAATCCAGCCTTATTAATAGATACAATGATACTATACTTAGGATTATCAGTAGGGAAGTAACCACAGAACTCTACCGCATACATATCCTTAGTACTATCCTCATTAGTAGATAACGAACTAGTTCCCTGTATACCTGCAACTACTACCTTATCAGACTTGGCAGGTTGACCTAATCCGTCAGTAATATTAAATACTAGAGCTTTCTTCAAACTATCAATACTAGCCCTACTAGCTATTTGGGGATTAATAACTACTACACTATCCTTATATAGTTGAGGCTGTATCATCTTCCCATTATTGGCGATAGCATTATAGAAGGTTAGTATTTGAATTGGCGATACATGTTGATTGTAACCGATACTAGACCATACAAAGGCTGTCTTAGTCCAGTTGTTATCTTTAGGAGTTACAAAGTGTGCAGGCTTTAGATTGGCTATTCCATTGATACTATCCGGTTTACCATAGCTCATATTAGCTAATAAATCAAAGTATGCTTGGGGATTATTAGCAAATGCTTTCTCCATAGTCTTATAAATAGCAATATTGGAACTAGCTGCCAATCCTTCCTGTACTGTAAGCTCACCATATCCCCCTCTATGCCAATTATGGTCTTTAAGCTCTCTGCCATGAATTTGGTAGATACCATTTCCAGTATCAACCTTATCACTCAACTTCACCTTACCAGTTTCTAAAGCTGCCAATAGCGATATTGGGTGCATCAGACCAGTAGACTGCCATACAGAGAAGTTCTCACATGATTGGTAGTTCGTACTGTCTTTCCTAGTAAGTCCAACCAGAGCTTTTATTTGCCCTGATTGAACTTCCATTACTATAACCTGCCCAGATTGGGCATTTATCTCTGACAACTTGCTTTCCAATATGGCAGTAACATTAGTTTGTAATGTACTGTCTATGGTGGAAATAGGTGCTGTTACTTGCTGTCTGGATTGGCAAGAACAAAGTACAACGATTAATATAGTGCACTTTAACAATATCTTTTTCATACGAGCATACCGTATAAATTTATATACAAATCATAGTAATGGATGCAGGCGAATATTGATTATTCAAGGCACTAACAATAACGGGAATGCCACAAAATACATTCGTACTCTGTATCTCCTTTGCAATCATAGAGATGTGAGGTTCAATTCCCAATAGGTGAATTGCTTTTAGATTATCCTCATAATCAATTAATAAGTGCACATCATAGTACCCTAATTTATAATTGCTTAAAACAAATCCCATTTTATAAAAATTATCAAATTCCTTTTTATCTCTTGGCTTATATTCAACGCCATGCTCCAAACATTTCTGCTTGAAATTGATAATAAATGTTTGTAAACGATTCATACTCTCATTCATTTACGATTATAGTTACTTCAAATCAGTTAATTTTACTAATTCGTCACCAGTATTAAGCCATAAGGCATAAGAAAATCTATTAATAGTTTGGGAAGCACAGAATTGATAATATTCTTGCATTTGTTTCTCATTAAAGAAGTGACAAGCATCCATAATGTGCATAGCGGCATCAATATAGGTGTACATATCCGTATCTATAAGCCTATAATATTGCCTTATATGCTTTTGGCATGAATTAAATATTGCATCCAAAATAGTCATGGCAGTTACATCTCCTTGCTTCTCATTTAAGAAAGTAACTTGCTGACTAATATCTGTTATAAATTCTTGGGTATTGGTATGCGGTATGCCAATTAATATATTTTGTTGTGGCAGAAAGTCTGGATGTCTGAAACGTGATGTTATGACACTGTCTATTACATTTCCCTCTTCCAGATTGATTATTATGTCACTTCCTTTTAAAGTTACCATTAATTTGCGATACATAATTCCATTTATTTATGTTTGTCCTATTTATTCTTTATGTAGGCATATAAGAAGAAACCTGCAATAACAAGTATGACTATTATATGTAATGCCACACTACCGTTACTGTTAAAATCTGCATAGTCTGACATCCTACCTCTGCTTAATAAAATTATCAATGAATACATAATCTTAAATTTTAATAGTTCTGTATGTTAGTTGCTATTCAACCTTTCATAGTGAAGGGTATATAATCTAAATAATCCTTGTTAAAAGGTTGAATATAATTCTGTGGATTCATTCTACTATCTGATAATAGAACTGAATAGGTAAGTAAGTAGTATGTCTGCTTCTTATAGATATTGATTTATACTTCCCAATTCTCCCCAAGAAAGTAGTTAATCATAGTATTTAAAGTACTAGAGAACCGATAGCATATAATTGACTGCTATAATACTTTATTTTGTCACAAATATAATAATTACTTAGTTTATTTGCCCAAAGATTTTAATATAAAAATGCCTAATCTCTGGATTTAGTAAAGATTTTAACTGTCTACATACTGTTTGAGAGGTAGGAGCTAGTTGTAAATATGCCTGTTTCATAGTCTATTATTAGTTGTATCTAGTTCCCGATAGATACAATTCTACATACAAATAGGTGCGGGAACTGCCAATGTATATGTCTCCAAGCATCGCCAAACGCTCCAATCACAAATACACAACAGTAACCCGCACCAGACGATATATGAACTATCATTAGATAGGCATATAGCACTAGTGCGGTGTTGTGCACGTTCCTGTGATTGTATAAATTTTGGCGAATTTAGAGACAAGAACTATGCAAAACACCTTTCGTTAATATGTCCTCCTATTTCTAGGATTGGCACAAAGATAATGAAAGGTTTTAATATGTAAATAAGATATGTCGATTAATCTTAGATTTCTTACTCTTCAATATGGCTATTATTATAAATATGATTAACTTTGTCTGCAAATTAAAACGAAGAGAAATGTCTAATAATAATACAATGGATAACACATCGCAGATAGAACTATTTCAGAAGTATTGTTCTTTATTGAAGAAACAAGACTTTGATAATGCTAATACTCTATTCAATAAGATAGATTGGTTTAGATTTTGTAAAGTTGGTTACCATAATGTACTAAAGACTGTTCCTGTAATAACAGAAGACCTTTTATTATCCATTTTCTGTAGTAGGGATAGTCGTGGTTTATGGGATTTCTATATTGATAACTTCATTCTAAAAGTCAGTATTCGTCGTAAAATGTCTCCAAAGGTTGAAGCATTTGGTTGGAAACATGTTTATCAAATGGATTATCCTGCTCGGGATGACCGCTTTATATTAGTTTCTATATTGAGTAAATATTCATTGACTGATAGAATGACTAATGAGGAATTGGATTATTATAACCAATTTTCAGAAGAATTTACAATTTATAGAGGAACTAATGAAGAAGAATTTGAAAGTAAAGAGTTTGGAGTTAGTTGGACTCCCGAACAGAAGGTCGCGGAATTCTTCGCATTTAGGGAAGAAGAGTTGACTTCAGAAAGAAGTAAACGAATAGTGCTTGCGGCTACAGTTCATAAGGCTGATATAGTAACTTGTTTATTGGGAAGAAATGAATATGAGTTTATAGTAGCCCCCGAGCGTTTATTAGATATTCATGTATTATTGAATCAAAGAACTAATTTGTATGATATTTATGTTGATGAAGTGAGACATATTAGGTTATAAGTAGGACATTAAGAGTTTGTATTTAAACCTCTTAATATATCCTACTTATGTTTAGTCAGAAGCTAAGACAGTCATAAGTATTTAATAATTCCTCTTGCCTCAATCCCAAGTATCTTTTAGTAATTGATACACTGGAATGATTGAATAACTCCATGAGCTTAACAAGTGCAAGCTCCGAATTATCACTGTTCATATTATAAACC
>ENA-OWRC01001706-OWRC01001706.1-human-gut-metagenome-genome-assembly--contig:-NODE-1706-length-20357-cov-5.129298_pt1 | contig 20357 bp, 16 predicted proteins | sample MGYA00248268_ERZ651895 | MGnify/ENA primary metagenome ERZ651895 (study PRJEB26924, sample SAMEA4378242) | human gut metagenome | biome: human gut; feature: human-associated habitat; material: faeces...
GATCGAGGAGATCGGCCATATCGAGCGCGGCTACGAGAATATCGTGGAAAAGCTGCGCGGTCTGGGTGCAGAGATCAGCAAGGTGGAGCGGATGCCCGCTGCACTGGAACAGGCTCTGTAACACATACAAAAACAAACAGCCTGCCGTAAATTTTGTGCGGCGGGCTGTTTTTGGGTGGTAACATAAGAGGTTTTCATGGCAGAGTTCATTTCATTGTATTCCGGCTCCTCCGGCAACAGCAGCGTGGTGCGCTGCGGCGCACAGTACCTTATCGTGGATATGGGCAAGGGGGTGCGCACCACCATGGCAGCGCTCAAATCGCTGGGGCTTGCCATCAGCGATTGCGCAGGCATCCTTGTCACTCACGAGCACAGCGACCACGTCAAGGGGCTTTCCACCTTCCTGAAAAAGAACCCGCTGCCGGTGTACGGCGCAGCGGCTACGCTGGATTTTCTGGATGCCAACGATATCGTGCCCGCCAACTGTGCGCTGAACGCGCTGGAGGGCAGGGAAGAGGACATCGGCTGCTTCGGGGTGCAGTCTTTCCCCACCAGCCACGACGTGCCCTGTGTGGGCTACCGCATCCACACCCCGGACGATAAGACCATGACCATCGCCACCGACCTTGGCACCCTGACCCCGCCGGTGCACGAAGCGCTTTCCGGCTGCGACCTTGTGGCGCTGGAAAGCAACTACGACCTGCATATGCTGCGCAGTGGGCCCTACCCCTACTATCTGCGCGCCCGCATCGAGAGCGTGCGGGGACACCTTTCCAACGACGAGTGCTCCGCAAAGCTTTTGGAGCTGATCCAGAGCGGCTGCAAAAAGTTCGCTCTGTGCCATCTCTCGCAGGAGAATAACACGCCCAGCCTTGCCCTGCAGACCGTGTTCACCACCTTGGGTGCAGCCGGTGTCGTGCCGGAAAAGGACTGCATCGTGCAGGCACAGCGCCGCAACGAGGTAAGCCCTGCATTGACGTTCTGATTTGTCAAACAATAAAGCCATCTGCAACAGCTGATCCCGAGGGTTTCAAATCCCGGTCATGCTGCGGCAGATGACTTCTTCTTTGCGCGGTGATCCGCACTTATTTTGCAATTGTTTCTCTCAAAAAATGTGCAACTCCGGCAGAAATGAAACGACTTATTCTGCGGCTTTTTGTACCCGGATATCACTGCCCAAAAACTGGATCTGTACAAAGGCTGCAAGGCGGCTGGAGATCTTTTCCGTATACAGCTTTTCCAGCAGCGCACCGTCCGTGATGTTGGTTGTGACGATGGTGGGCAGCTTTGCACCCAAGCGGTTATTCAGCAGACTGTACAGATTCGTCAGGAAGAAGCTGGAATTGAACTCGGTGCCCAGATCGTCCAAAATCAGCAGGTCAGCGTTGCAGGCAGTCTGGAACAAAGTCTCTTCCTCACCGCCGGGGTCTGTGCCGAAATGCAGCGCTTCCAGCTTGCCGAAAAAGTCCGGGCAGGAGACATAGATCACATCGTAGTTCTGCCGCAGCACCTCCCCGGCAATGGCAAGGGCGGCATGGGTCTTGCCCAGCCCTGCGTTACCCACCAGCAGCAGGCTTTCGCGGGTAGCGGGGGAGAAGTCTGCGGCGTAATCCCGCAGGTCAGCCAGAACCTCGGCCATGTAGCTGCGCACGCTCTCGCCCAGCGCCTTGTCCACCGTGTTGGGGTAGTAGTCCAGCTGCATGGTGTCAAAGCTGGAGACAGACAGGCTGGACAGTTCCTCGATCTCCTTCCGGCGCAGCTGCTGCATCACCCGGCGCACACAGTCGCAGATGCGGCCGTCCACTGCGCCGGTGTCCTCGCACCGCTTGCAGGTAAACTTCGGCTCCAGCGCATCCGCAGGGCGTCCGCTCCCGGCCAGCAGGGCGGTCAGCTTCTGCTTTGCCGCCGCAAGGGCAGCAGCAGTCTCGGTACGGTCCTTGCCGGAAGCTCCGGCAATGGCGCAGCGGATGCCCCGTACCCGCACTTCCTCCTCGGCGTGGCGCAGCCCGGGAATGGCGGCTTCGGCTTCGGCTTGTGCATCCTGTGCCAAGGCGCGGGCGGTCTGCCGCCGCATGGCCACGGTGCGCAATGCCTGCTGATACAATTCGTTTTTGGTACGCATAAAGGCTCCTTACTCCGGTTTCTTGATCAGGGAACGGCGGCGGGTGGCGTTTTTCAGGATATCGTTTCCGCTGGGTGTGTCGCGGTCTACCCGGATATTCCGGCTTGCTCCGGCTGCGGCCACCGGGCCGCGCACATCGTGGATGCTGCGCAGCCCCTTGGCGTTCCATGTTTTAAGGATGCTGTTCCAGTACCACAGGTCGCGCTTCGGGCCGGCCTGCACGGCGGCTTCCTGCACCATGGCGTCATCGTAGCCGTACACCTCGTACCAGCGTGCAATGGCTTTGCGCCCGCCCAGCGTCAGCTCCTCGGGGGTGATCTGCAGCAGGCTGCTGACGTACTCCTCGCGGCTCTGGCGCAGCGCCAGCAGCTTTAAGTGGGCATCGGCCTGCTCGCCGGTCTCCACGCCCTCGGCGCGCCAGACCTTCAGTTCGTGGGTCACAGCGGCCATGGTACGTTTGCCCCGGCTGGCTACATAGGCCACGCAGAGCATCACAGCTTCAGGCGCAAAGCCCTCCTGCACATATAGGTTCACCAGCTTTTCCATTTCGGTGTGGGTCAGCGGACGGGCAAAGCTGGTCTGCCCGCAGTCAATCAGGCTGGAGATCATGGGGTCAGTGCGGCTGGCGGCGGCGATCTCCGCCCAGCGCATGGGGGCGGGAGCACTGGGCTCTGCGCCCGGCGCGGCGTTTTCCTCGTAGCGCTCCAAAAGCCCTGCACCTGCCCAGAAAGCCAGCGCACTTTCTGCACTGATGCGGCTGCGCAGCTTGAGGTCGGCGCAGATCTTGTCCGGGTCGGTCACGCCGGTGGCCAGCACATACAGCGCCACCCGTACATTGTATTCTTCGGCAATGCCCAGCTTGGAGAACACCAGCTGCGGCACGGCGATAGTATCGCCCTTCAGTTCTTTCAAACGGTAGATCATGGTTTCCTCGTTCGGTTCATTCGTTGGCAGTATCCGGCTCGGCGGGCGGCTCCCAAGGGTCGCAGTCCATCATGTCCGGGCAGTTGTTCCAGCGCTCCGGCTCGGCATCGTAGGCGTCCTTCAGATACTGCGCGGCGGCGGCACGCCCTTCGTCGGTCAGCGGAAATACCTCCCGGCGGCGTAGGGCGGGGTCGGTCTTGTCGATCGTCCAAGGCGCGGGCCAGTAGTCCACAGTGAGGATCTTTTCCTCCTTGGTGGCATCCGCGCCGCTGTCCGGATCCGGCACGGTGCGTTTGCCCGGCGTAAGCCGGTAGCGCAGTCCGGCTTCGTTGCCGCTGTAATCATTCTTGCACAAAAAGTAGTGCAGCAGGGGAACAAAGATCATGGTGCAGATCGTCCTTTCCGGCAAAAGGCGCAGCCTTTTGCGCAATCAATTCTATTATAAAGCAGCCGGGCTAAAATGCAATAACTTTTTGTGAAACGCCCTGCAAAAGCTGCCCCGCTTACAGGAAATCCGGCCTTGACAGTGCAGCAGAAATATGGTAAAATATTGCCTGTTGCAGCAGATGTGCAATGTGCTACTGTGGCTCAGCTGGTAGAGCAGCTCACTCGTAATGAGCAGGTCGCCTGTTCGAATCAGGTCAGTAGCTCCAAAAATCCCGCGAAACTACGTTTAAAACGTAAGATTTTGCGGGATTTTTTCTTTTCAAAAAATTGAGGTTTCGAAAAAGCCGCAACATGATGGGGCAAGGGCAGGGTACGCACTGCCCGCTGCGATGGTGCCGTTTGCCGGAATCGAACCGGCGGCCTGCTGCTTACAAGGTAGCTGCTCTGACCAACATGAGCTAAGACGGCATGAAAAAAGCACGGTGCAAACTGCATCGTGCTAAAAATGGGCAAACAAAAACCACGGTGCGTGTGCATCGTGGTTTAGGTGATGATTTTGGATGTCAAATCCAGAATTTCATCGTACAAGGCTTCTAACTCCTTGCCGTACTGTGTGATGTTTTGCTGATCTGGAGTCAAGCCTTTTGTAGTGATTTCTTCGGTCAGAATGATTTGCAGTAGACGAAGATTTTCGGTCTGTACAGTGTTGCTTGACTCGTCAAGTGAGATTGCAGAACCCAATTCACTTAGATTCACGTTTTATATACTGATCCTCAAAGGGCAAAAAGTTCTTTGAGGATATTTTTATTGTCATTTTGCTGCAATTTTTCGACGGTTCTTCGGCATAACGCAGAAAATGCGGAAACCGCTTGATTTAATTCGGTTTCCACACTAGAATGGAAACCGGAAAAGCAAATACAGTTTCCACAAGGAGGACGCTCATGCAGGAAAAGCTCGATGCGCTGGTGCGCACGCAGGCCATGCAGCTGTTCCGTCAACAGGGGCTGCATTTCACCATGCAGCAGGTGGCAGAGCCGCTGCATATCAGCAAAAAGACCATCTACACCGTTTATCCTTCCAAGGAGACGCTTTTGCTGGACATGGTAGACCACGCCTTTGCAGACATCCACCGCTGCAAGCAGGAGATTCTGGCGGGCAGCGGTACTTTGCAGGAAAAGCTGCGGGCAGTTATCATTGCTATGCCGGCAGAATACGCCGCTTTGGATCTGCGACAGATGAAGGAACTGGACGAGAAATACCCGGTGGTGGCGGCGCGGGTGCGCAGTCAGCTGGAAAACGGGTGGGAGCCCACCATGGTGCTGCTGGAGCAGGCTGTGGCTGAAGGGGTCATGCGTCCGGTATCCCTGCCGGTGCTGCGGCAGATGATCACCGCATCCATCGAGAGTTTTCTGGCAGACCGCAGTCTGGCAGAAAGCGGGGTGCAGTATGTGGCTGTGCTGGAAGAAATGATCTCGATTTTACTGGAAGGAGTGCTGCCGCGATGAAACACAGTTTTTGCGATGGATGGGAGTTTACACGACACTGGACAGAAGCCTTTGGCAAGGGGCTGCCGGTGCCAAAACAGGAAGTCGTCCGCCTGCCCCATACCTGCCGGGAGGTGCCGCTGCATTATGCCTCCCCGGCCGATTACGAGATGGTCTGCGGCTACCGCAAACGGTTCCGGGTGCCGCCGGTACAGGCTGCGCCCCGGCTGTTTGTCCGCTTTGACGGAGCCGCCCATCAGGCGGTGGTGCGGGTCAATGGCAGGGTTGCCGGGCAGCATCGGGGCGGCTATACCGGCTTTGCGGTGGAGATCACCGATCTTGTTGACCGGGAAGGCGAAAACCTGCTCACCGTGCAGCTGGACACCAGGGAAGACCCGGCTATCCCGCCCTTTGGCTTTGTCATCGACTACCTGACCTACGGCGGGCTGTACCGGGAGGCCTGGCTGGAGGCTGCGGCAGAAAGCCGCCTGACCGACCTGTTCGTCTACACGCCCACCCTGCATGACGCCGTGGTGCAGTGGACGGCAGAGCTTGCGCCCGCAGCCGTGGCGGTCCGCATCCGGCTGGAGACCGCAGACGGTACCCTGCTGGCAGAGCAGACCGCACAGGCGGCAGAAACCGGGAAGATGCAGCTTTCTGTGCCGGACGCACAGCCGTGGAATACCGAGCACCCGGTTTTGCATCATGCCGTGGCAGAGCTTTTGAACGCAGCCGGACAACCCATCGACCGCAAACAGGTGACGTTTGGCTTCCGCACCGCAGAGTTCCGGGCGGATGGCTTCTACCTCAACGGAAAAAAGACCTTTCTGCGCGGCTTGAACCGGCACCAGAGCTACCCTTACATCGGCTACGCCGCACCGGAAAGTCTGCAGCGGGAGGATGCCCGCATTTTGCAGGAGGAGCTGCACTGCACCGCCGTGCGCACCAGCCACTACCCCCAAAGCCAATATTTTCTGGATGAGTGCGATCGGCGGGGTCTGCTGGTGTTCACTGAACTGCCGGGCTGGCAGCACATCGGGGACGACAACTGGAAGGACGCCGCCTGTGAAATGCTGCGGGAGATGCTCCTGCAAAACCGCAATCATCCCAGCATCATCCTGTGGGGTGTGCGCATCAACGAAAGCGTGGATGACGATACGTTCTACACCCGCACCAACAAAATTGCCCATGAGTTGGACCCCAGCCGTGCCACTTCTGGCGTGCGGTATCTGGAAAAGAGCCATCTGCTGGAGGACGTCTACGCCTACAACGATTTTTCTCACAACGGCGTAACGCCCGGCGCTAAGCCCAAAAAGGACGTGACCCCGGATATGGGCAAGGCGCTGCTCATATCAGAATGCAATGGTCATATGTACCCCACCAAAGCCTTTGACGATGGCCCGCACCGGCAGGAACACGCTCTGCGGCACGTCCGGGTACAGAACGCTGCTTACGGCAGCGGGGAACACGCCGGGTGTTTTGGCTGGTGTATGTTCGACTACCAGACTCACAAGGATTTCGGCTCTGGCGACCGCATCTGCTACCACGGCGTGCTGGACAGCTTCCGTAACCCCAAATTGGCGGCGGCGGTCTATGCCAGTCAGGGTGATGCCGACCCGGTTCTGGCGGTCAGTTCCTCCATGGACATCGGCGATAACCCCGCCGGGCAGCTGGGCACGGCATACGTTTTCAGCAATGCCCAGCAGGTCAAGTTGTACAAAAACGATGTGTTCGTTACCGCCCTGCGCCAAAGCGAGTGGACAGCACTGCCGCATCCGCCCTTTGTGATGGACGATACCATCGGTGAGCTGCTGGAAACGCAGGAGCACTTTTCCCCCTCCAAGGCAGCCGCTGTGCGGGAGTGCCTGCTGGCTGCCGGGAAATACGGTCTGGCAGGGTTGCCGCTGGCTTACAAAGTCAAATTCGGCTGGTGTATGCTGCGCCACAAAATGACCTTTGCGGACGGCGTGGCGCTCTACGGCAAATATGTGGGCAACTGGGGCGGCGAAGCCACCCGCTGGCGGTTCGATGCCGTACAGGACGGCAACGTGGTGCGCAGCGTGACCCTTTGCCCCAGTGCAAAGCTGCACTTGGAGGTCAAGGCCAGCCGGACGACCCTGCGGGAGCAGGACACCTATGATATGGCCGCTGTCCGGGTACGGATTCTGGACGAGAACGGCACCCCCGCCCCCTATGCACAGTTCCCGGTGCAGTTTGCGGTGGAGGGCAACGCCGCCCTTGTCGGCCCGCAGACCGCCGTGGCCGAAGGCGGCATGACCGGTACTTATCTGCGCACCGTGGGCACTGCCGGAGAATCCGTGCTGACCGTTTCTACACCGCAGACCCAGCCCGTTGTGCTGCGGTTCACCATCGAAAAGGAGGATGCTGTATGGAACTGACCCTGAAACAGAAAACCGCATTCGGTATTGGTGCCGTGGGCAAGGATATGGTATATGCCCTGTCGGCTTCCTACGTCATGTATTATTATCAGGATGTGCTGGGTCTCTCGGCAAGCTTTGTGGGCGTCGTGCTCATGGCTGCCCGGTTCTTTGATGCCTTCAATGACCCCTTTATGGGGGTTCTGGTGGCAAAGACCCGTACCCGCTGGGGGCGTTTCCGTCCGTGGATCTTTTCCGGCACGCTGCTCAATGCGCTGGTGTTCTACGCCCTGTTTGCCGCCCCGGTGCTGGACGAAGCAGCGCTGATGGTCTATTTCAGCGTGGTGTACATCCTGTGGGGCGTCACCTACACCATGATGGATATCCCATACTGGTCCATGATCCCCGCCGTGACTCGTACCCCCAAAGACCGGGAGAATCTTTCCATGGTAGGGCGCACCTGTGCAGGCGTTGGCTCTGCCCTCATCGCCATGTTCACCATGCTGCTGGTGGGCATCCTTGGCGGCGACAGCGAGCGTGCAGGCTTCCGCTGGGTGGCATTGATCGTAGCGGTAATTTTTGCAGTGACAGAGCTGGTGTGCTGCATTTCCATGAAAGAAACCACCCCCAGTGAGATGAAGACCGCCACCGTAAAGGAGATGTTCTCCGCCCTGTTCCGCAACGATCAGGCTATGGTAGTGGTGGGCAGCATCGTGCTGATCAACTCGGCGCTGTACCTTACCTCCAACTTCATCATCTATTTCTTCAAGTACGACCTTGGCGGTGCAGGCTGGAAAGCCACCTACACCCTGTTTTCCACCGTGGGCGGTGCGGCACAAATTTTGGGCATGATGGTGCTTTACCCACTGCTGCGTAAAAAGTTCAGCAGCACACAGGTATTCCAGCTGAGCCTTGTGCTGGCGCTGTGCGGCTACGGCACGCTGCTGGTGTTCTGCCTGACCGGCCTGTCCCACAGTCTGGCACTGTTGTGCATTCCGGGCGTTGTCGTGTTTGCCTGCAACGGGATGCTGAGCGTGCTGACCACCCTGTTCCTTTCCAACAGCGTGGATTACGGTCAGCTCAAGACCGGACGCCGGGAGGAGAGCGTTATCTTTTCCATGCAGACCTTTGTGGTCAAGGCAGCCTCCGGTGTGGCGGTATTCCTGACCGGTATCGGGCTGGACCTGATCGGTCTTGTGGGCAACACGGAAGAGACTGGCCCGGTGGCAGTACAAAGCGCCGGAACGCTGCTGGGTCTGCGCCTGATGATGACCGTTCTGCCCATGCTGGTGCTGGCTGGTGTGCTGGTGCTGTTCCGCCGCAAGTTCGTTCTGACCGATGCCCGCGCTGCCGAGATCAGCGCACAGCTCCATGGGGAGGAAACGCACCATGACTGAGACCCTGCACTGGTACGCGGAAACCTCCGGCGGCACACGAAAGGGCAGCTGCGCGGTCACGGAGAATGGCGGTGCGCTGCATCTTTCTGCCGACCTGCCCGCCGGGACGCTGAAGGCGGTACGTGCCGAGCTGCCGTGGACGATGGAAGCAGACGAACGTCTGTTCATGAACGGCTACCAGACATGGACCTACAGCCCGGAGCTTGACCGGAACGGCAAGCTGCGCGGCACCGACCACATTCCTGCCTTTCTGCGCAAAAAATATGCCTTTGACCGCTACGGTGATTATCATTTTGTGCCCTATGGGCATCATAACGGTCAGAGTCACGGCTTTTCCTACTGCTATTTCCGCAAGGGCAAGCAGTTCCGGTTGGTGGCATCGCTGGACGAGACCCCGGGCTACACCATCCTCCGCTACGACAGCGGCAAAGCCCTGCTGACATTGGAGCGGGACTGCGCCGGGGTGGAGCATCCCGGCGGCAGTTTCCCACTCTTCGACCTGTTTTTTGCCGAGGGCAGCGAGGTCGAGGTGTTCGACGGCTGGTTTCAGGCGATGGGCATACGCCCTCGGACGGAGAAAAAGCTGGCAGGCTATTCCAGTTGGTACAACCGCTATCAAAACATCACCGAGGACACCATCCGGGAGGACATGACCGGCTGCCGCAGCCTGCTTTGCCCGGGAGACCTGTTCCAGATCGACGATGGCTGGGAGCCGAAGGTGGGGGATTGGCTGGAAACGGATACGCAGAAATTCCCCCACGGGCTGAAAGGCATGGTGCAGGAAATTCACGCCTCTGGCTTTCAGGCTGGGCTATGGCTTGCACCCTTTGTGTGCGAAAAGGACTCTGCCCTTTTCCGGCAGCACCCGGACTGGCTGCTGAAAGCGGACGGCAAACCGTGGTGCTGCGGCAGCAACTGGAGCAGTTTCTATGCGCTGGATATCGACAACCCGGCTGTGCTGGACTATCTGCGCCGAGTGTTCGACCGGGTACTGAACGACTGGGGCTTCGACCTTGTCAAGCTGGATTTTCTGTACGGCGCTGCCCCCTTTGGCAACGCCCGCGAGAGCCGGGCGGGCAGAATGTACCGTGCTATGGAGCTGCTGCGCAGCTGGTGCGGGCAAAAGACCATCCTCGGCTGTGGTGTACCGGTGATGCCTGCCTTCGGGCTGGTGGATTACTGCCGTGTCAGTTGTGACGTGAGCTTGGACTGGAACGATGTGTGGTATATGCGCCTGTTCCACCGGGAGCGGGTATCCACAAAGCAGGCCATCAACAACACGCTATTCCGGCGGCAGCTCAATGGCCGTGCCTATGGCAGCGACCCGGATGTGTTCTTTCTCCGGGAGGAAAACTGCAAGCTGACGGCAGAACAAAAGCACACCCTTGCCACGCTCAATGCCCTGCTGGGCAATGTGTTCCTTACCTCGGATATGCCATCCCGCTACACAGAGGCGCAGCGGGACGAGTACCGCCGTCTGCGCGATATATTTGAATATGCAGAACAGGTGAAGGTGAAAACGGAAGATGGGGTGGTTTGTATTCAGTATCTTCTGTACGGCAGACCGCAAAAGTTGCTTTGCAGCCCTTTTTAGAAAGCAGCCGAATATGTGCTTATATCGTCATACTTTATAAATGGAGAAAAACCGCATTGCATCGTAAGCGAATCGGTACTATAATATAAACTGTCAAAAGCTGAATATAAGCAGACGAACAGCCGGTAGGTCAAAAGCCTATCGGCTGTTTTCGTCCTATTCCACAAGCTGCTATGTACATAAAGGGTAGGGTGAATAGATTTGGATAAGGCTTTGAATGTTAAAATTTCGTGAAAGAAACATGAAGAGTGTCTCCTTTTTGCCCGATTTCGGTGTATATAGTGAAGGCCTTTATTTCTGAGCCAGATGAGTTGATTTCACTGAACATTCCTTCGGCATCGGCGACATGATCAACCGTTGCCATCTTTTCTCCTAGCTCACGAATGGTCTGGAGTTCGGTGCTGCGCTTTCCCGATGAAATAAAAGGTCGATTCTCCGAGAGTGGATCAGCCGTTTGGATCTTCGATGTGGCAGCACTAGAGAAATTGCGTTCGGTGACCTTGGAAAGCAATTCTAAATTTTCATAGGTGTCTGCACTATCGTCTGGTTTACCGTTTAACTTTTCCTCTCGCCACGTTGATACCACGGTGGGCAATGCTTCTGTGGGAGTTCCACGGATAATGGTAGCCTCTCGCTGGGATAGCTTAAGTTTGCCGGATAAGATTTCTTCCTGAATGCCGGGGCAGTATTTTTCCATCAGCTCAACGGTTTTCATGAACTGCTCGGCACGAATTACGAAAGAAGGGCTTACATTATTTTCTTTGGCGATTCGTTCGGTCGTGTTTTCTACCGATGGCAAATTGTCAATTTGACAGTTTGCCACCTGCGTGTACTGATTGCCATGATTTCCCCCACGAGTGGATTTTTCAGAGTGATACTGCTTTCCAATCAGAAACTTTTTCTGCTCGGGTGTCAGATTCCGACGACCCAGCTGATGTTTGCAGATCCATGCAAGAACATCTTCACGGGTTTCGCAGGTGCAGGAAATTGAACGGGTGGTATAAGGAATTTCCGGGTGCTGCTGGAGAATCTTATAGCGATTGTGGCCATCAACAAGAATGTTGCCCCAGACAATCAGGGGAGATAGGACTTCTCCCTCTGAAAGGATGTTTTCTTCCAGTTGCTGAAATTCTTCATCGGTCAATGCGGGAATCTGAGATTGAAATTCGGAGTCGATGATAAATTCAAACTTGTTTTTCTTCATAGGCAAAATCTCCTTTCAAAAATTTATTGGTAGTTCAGCCGTTCTCTCTGTATGGCTTTCCTGCCCCCTTTCAGCGGCGTTTTCCGACTCTCCCACTTGGGGGTCATCGCCGGGTATCCCATGCAGACGGTCATTCGGTTCTCAAGGTTCGATGATAGATTTGAAACTAGGCTAACACATTCATGGGAGATTTTTTAGGACACATTACGTCTGGTTTTTACGAAAGTTGATTTGAATTTCTGCTAAAAATCGGACATTCAATGCCTGAACTGGTGTGAAAGCAATGAAGAATGTGCTTCTGTGGGCTTAGTGTATCACATCGTAAATTTTGTTTTTAGGAACTGGTAGTTCCGGTTTTTAAGGGATATGAAATGAATTTCAAGGCAAAATCGGAACTACTGGTTCTGGTTTTTCGTATCAACGTGATTTCAAATTTTGGGTGCCGTTCTCTCTGCACGGACTTCCTACCCCCTTCCAGCGGCGTTTTCCGGCTCTCCTTTGCGGGGTCATGGCCGGGTATCCCATGCAGACGGTCATGTGGTTTTCAAGGTTCGATGAAGGCTTGTAGAAAGCATATCACAATGAAGCAGAAATTTTTAGGAAGCATTCCTTCCGGTTTTCAGTGGATTTTAGTAGAATCCCAAGGAAAAACCGGAAGGAATGCTTCCGCTTCTTGGAAAATGTTCTGGATAGAGCATACCATAAAGTCACTCGATTTTTTAGGACCTATTAGTTCCGCTTTTTACTTTCAAAACCGGAAGTAATAGGTCCGGTTTGATGTGATATTGGATGAATCAACGCTGATTCTTCTGAAACAATTTTTTCTCCAAGAAAATTTGCTTATTCGGTATCAGCGGAAACGTGCAGCCGGCGCAATTTTGTGCTGAATATCGGGTTTGGGCAAAGCTCAACAAGCGTTTTTGAAGTTGGATTTGAAAAATCTGATTCAAAAATTGCGAGGCGGTACCAACTCGCCCTGTTTGCTGCGGTTGCAAACTCGAAAATTTTTGTGCAGAAAAATAACCGCCCGCTTCAAGTTGAACTTGAAAACGGACGGTCCTGATTGCAAAATAATTTTCAAATTTGGAAGTCGCGTTGAGAGGCTTCATAGCGCTCGCAAGCAGGGCAGACGTGTATACAACGTCTGCATCTGCAAGCAATGTGTCTGTCTATACAAACACCATTTGCGTTGCAAAACGCTTGTTGGGGAACACCCAAACCCTTGAACCGCATCCTGTGGATGCAGGCTGTTTAAGTAAATAAAAATGAAAAACTGTTTTACTTCTTCCGGAATTCCCCATACAACCACTCTGCCAATGCCGACATAATAGCCTTATACTTGCTGGTGTCCTCAAACAGGGAAGAGAAGGTGTCCTGCGCTTCAAGATAGCTGTCCTGTGCGGCAGTGTCAAAGGCTTTGGGGAAGATGCTCTCGGTAAAGATCTGCGGGTCGGAGCTGCGCGCCAGCTTTGCCAGCTTCGGGTCGGCCAGCAGACGGTCATGCAGGGCGGTAAGCAGCACCCGGTCGGCATTGGTGAACTCACCCTTGAACTTCTCGTTGATCTTCAAAATGATCTCGTCCAGCGGCTCCTTAGGGTCGTGGCCAAGAGCACCCTTCTGGGTGACCGGCTCGTAGACGCCCTTGACGTGTTCCAGCTCGATGGCACCGGCAAAGGTCTTTTGCAGCTTGTAATACTCCAACTGCAATTTGCCCTCCAAGTCCAGCGGAGAGACCTCGTCCGGCGGCAGCAATTTGAGCAGGTAAGCACAGAATACATTCTCCTTGTGCAGTTCTTCATCGAACATCCGTGCCACCTGCGAAACATAGCCGTACCACTTGACAAGGCTGCGCAGCAGACGGCGGAACTGGTACCGCTCGGCCTGCGTTTTCTGATTGTAGCGGTCTGCCACGGGCTTCAGGATGCTGCTCATGCGGCCCACGGCGTTTTTATCCTGCTTGGTGCTGCGGAAATACTCCTTGGCAAAGGCTTCCACGTCTGCATCGGAATAGACGGCAAAGCTCCGCAGCTCCTTCTGGGTCTTGTAAATGAGGTCGGTGTTGACCTCCTGCTCCAGAAAAGTCTCCTGATAAAAGGGCTGGAAGGCCTCCCGGATGTCCTCTGCCTTGTTCACAAAATCCAGCACAAAGGTGTCGGTTTTGCCGGGGAAGGTACGGTTCAGGCGGGAGAGGGTCTGCACCGCCTTGACGCCCTTCAGCTTTTTGTCCACGATCATGGTGTGGAGCAGCGGTTCGTCAAAGCCGGTCTGGTATTTTTCAGCCACGATGAGCACATTGAAGTTGTTGTGGAACTCCTTTTTGGTCTGGCTCTCTGCAATGTGGCTACCGTCGGCGCGGACGTTCAGGGACTGCTCCGTGTACTCCACGCCGCCGTCCGGTACGGCACCGGAAAATGCCGCTAAGATCTGCACATCATCATAGCCCTGCTCCGCAATGTAGCGCTTGACCTCGTGGAAGTACCGCACCGCCGCCAGCCGGGAGGAGGTGACCACCATCATCTTGCCCCGCCCGCCGATCTTGTGGCTGGTGGTCTCCCGGAAGGTCTCTACAATGATCTTTGCCTTCTGGCTGATGTTGTAGGGGTGCAGCTCTTCATACTTGCGGATGAGCTTCGCCGCCCGGCTGGCGGGCAGGTCGGGGTTGTCCGGGATGGTCTTGGCAATCTTGAAGCAGGTGGAATAGGTCATGTAGTTTTGCAGCACATCCAGAATGAACCCTTCCTCGATGGCCTGCCGCATACTGTAAATGTGGAAAGGGTGGTGGCTGCCGTCCGGGTACTCGGTGCCAAACAGTTCCAGCGTGGCGGCTTTTGGGGTGGCGGTAAAGGCAAAGAAGGACAGGTTCTTGTGCCGCCCGTGGGAGGTCAGTTCCTTCACCAGTGCATCCTCCGGGTCGATCTCGTCCTCCGCTTTGCCTTCCAGCTCGGCATATTCCCGCAGCGCGTCCTCGGTGTCGGCAAGGGCGGCTTTCAGCTTCAAAGCAGAGGTGCCGGTCTGGGAGGAGTGCGCTTCGTCGATGATAACGGCATAGTTCTTCCCGGCGGTCTTGTTCACCTCAGTATAGATGACCGGAAACTTTTGCAGCGTGGTGATGATGATGCGTGCGCCGTTGTTGATGGCATCCCGCAGGTCGCCGGAGTTTTTGTCCTCGCCGATGGCCTCCACTGCACCCAGCGTATGGTCGAAGCCGGAGATGGTCTCCTGCAGCTGTGCGTCCAGCACGGTGCGGTCAGTCACCACGATGACACTGGAAAACACCGGCTTGTTCTCGGTGTTGAACAGGGAAGCCAGCCGGTACGCCGTCCATGCAATGGAGTTGGACTTGCCCGACCCGGCACTGTGCTGGATGAGATAGTGCCGCCCGGCACCCTTCTGCCGCACATCTGCCACCAGCTTGCGTACCACGTCCAGCTGGTGATACCGGGGAAAGATGAGGGTCTTGCCGTCCTGCAGACTCATGAACTTTTGCAGGATGTCCATCATGCTGTCCTTCTGGAACACTTCTTCCCAAAGGTAGGCGGTAAGGTAGCCGTTGGGGTTGGGCGGATTGCCTGCACCGCCGTCCCGCCCGGCACCGTTAGAGCCCTGATTGAAGGGCAGAAAGCGGGTGTCCTTGCCTGCCAGCCGGGTGGCCATCCACACCTCGGTCAGATCTACGCAAAAGTAGCCCAGAATGCGCTTGTTGAACTGGAAACACACCTCCCGGGGGTCTCGGTCGTGCATCCACTGCTGCTTGGCGTTCTCCACGGTCTGCCCGGTGAACTGGTTCTTCAGCTCAAAGGCGAACACCGGGATGCCGTTTACCGCAAGCACCATGTCCACCGAGTTGTGGGTGGTGTCGGAGTAGAACCACTGCCGGTTGCAGGTGATCTCGTTTTGGGCGTAGCGCTGGGAATCCTTCTGGTTCAGCGCGGATTCCGGCTGAAAATAGCACACCCGGAACCGCCGTCCCCGGTGCTTGAACCCATACCGCAGCACCGAAAGCAGCCCATCCGCATCGCAGGCATTGTTAAAGGCCGTGCAGAACTTCCGCACCGGGTTTACCGGGTTCTGCTTTTCAAAAAATGCCCACTCGTTGGGCTGGGTCTTTTGCACAAAGCGGATCAGGGTATCCACAAACAGCCACAGCTTGGGGTCGTAGCAATCCCCATTGCGGGTGTAGCCGCCGGCAGGGGAGAGCAGCGCCGCCGCAATGTCCGATTCAAACTGCTTTTCGGTGGTAATCATAACATACTCCTCCGATTTTATCCGTTGTGTTTTCTAAGATATTCGGCAAGAATTGCACAAAATTCTGCACTGGCGGCGTTTTGATAAGCTGGCTCAATTTGATCGCAATTGTCTAAAAAATCTTTTAAGGATTTTGCGGCGTCTTGCACTTTTTTGATCTGCTTAAAATGATTTGCTTGTGCCTGTTGTTGAATATAATCGTAGTTCCACATATTATAGAACGAATTCATATTATTGCCCTCCTTTTTTAATAAACCGATTCGATTCAATTTTTCTATGGTAAGGGGTTAAACATATAGCGTGCTTTTCGCTGATAAGAATTTGTGATACTACTGCAAACGGTTCCAATATCATCACAGAAGAGAACCTCCTTGCTGATACCAAAACTTTCCAAATCAAAAAGAATCTGTAGTTTTGAATCCTTTGGAATAGTGATTCTTGCTAGAATAATAGAATCGTTTCCTTTGTTGATTGGCTCAATTTCTTCCCTGAAAATCCAATTTGATTCAGGTGCTCCAGTAGAGTCATTGAAAGGCGAAGGAATAAAAAAATTGGAAAAGACAAGATAGCGACCTTGTTGAGCTCTTTGACGTTGACTTCTGATGGGAGCGTAAACAAAGTGCGGTTCGGAAAAAGCTCTGTGAAGCCAAGTGGCGGCATTTTCTAAAGAACTAATAGACGAGCTTTTTGAATGTAGCTGTTCAGCAAAATATGGCTGGCACATGATATTACGATAGAAATCCTGAAAAGTATGACCAGCTATGGCGAAACGATAACTATCCGCAATGGCATTGATTATTGGGTAGTTTGCAACTTCAAGTTCGTTGTTCTTGAAAATGATGACTTCTCCATCTGAACCGTTGTCATTGTATTTAGAGCAACAAGCAAAATAGAGTGCAACCAAAGCATTTTCGGTTACGTCTAGTAGACGGGTAGGCACACCGTAATGCTGAAGAAGTGCTAATAATTCTAGTGGTTGCATATCTTCTCGGAAAACATCAGGAAGTTTGAACTTCGCCATTTCTATAAGATTTCGTTCTTCGTGAATAAGCGTATCGCTGCTAAAAGATTCTATTGGCCGGGCAATAGCGGGAATTAATTGGTAGCTATTATCAGAGTGGCCACGAAATAGGGGAATCTCATTGAATCGAAAGCCGTCCTTACGCAATGGAGCCTTGATTTCACAAATTTGAGCAACAAATTCTGATAATGAATTTGCAGTATAATGTGCTACACTCATATCTTATACTTCCTTCTTTCCCGTTACAACCTCATAAATCAAACTTTTCTTATAGCTTTCCAGCTCTTTTACCAGCTGCTCCTTCTTTGCAATCAGCCCGTCAATCTCGGCGCACTTGGCATCCAAATAGTCTGCGATTTCTTTTTGCTCATCAATAGGTGGAAAGACAAGAGTAATATCACGAAGTCCATCGCCACTAATGGTATATTGACCAGCGGCAGTGCTTGTGTGTAAATCAATTTCAGCCTTTCCACAACAACTGTATAGATACCATAGGAAAAAGCGATTATAACACTGATTAGAAAGCTTAACGCGAATAATGTGGTCATTATAAGCAACGATTTCACTAATTGCTTCAAAAATAGCGCATTTTCCGACGAGTGATTTACTGCCATTAACACGAACAAATAAAAAATCACCAGTAGTAAGAGCGTAAGTGTTAAGTTCGTTTTGAGATAAGGTAATTCGATTCAGAAAAGAGTAGTCTATTTTTCCATCAGAAGTGATATTTTTTAGCTTTAAGATAATTTGTCCTTCTGATTTTTCTAAATCACGGCGTGATAAACCATTTTGCGTGGTTTTAATAATGCGGGAACTTTTGATAATATCCCACTCTTTTGGAATCTCCCCAATCCACGCAACCCCACTATCCTTCATCTCCCGCTCACCACGCACGCCTTTGATAATCGCCTGCGTAATAACTGCCTGCTTGAGTTTTTTGTAATCTTCAATACTGGTTTGAAGATTGTAAATTATAGCATCAAACTTGGAACAAAAATTATTGAGATAGCGAACGATTCTTAGTTGTTTATCAATACTGTTTGGAACCGAAATGGGCAGATTGGAATAACGATCTGCTCCAATATTTTGAATGGTAGATTGAATGAAAATAGAATTTTTCCATATTTCATAGGCAGAGGAACAAGTATAGTAATATACAAATTCTGGAAGAACTAGTCTATTGAAGGATGCTTTAATTAGATAGCCAGCATAGGCGGCACGTCCATAGTAGTTATGGTAGATAAAACTTTTTCCAACAGTTGCACCACTCCGAGCAAAAAGAATATCGCCCTCATGAAGCATATAGTTTTGAGCTGAAGATTCATCTAGGGAAAGCATTCCCGAATTTTTTAATGTGCCATTTGGGGAAATATCAGTGATTCGAATATATCGAGGAAGAATATCTGAATACAAAGTGCCGCTTTCATTTGCACCATAACAAAGAGGAGAAGAAAGAAGATATTTTAGTTTGTACAGAGAAAAATCAGTTGGAATCTCCCCAATCCATTCAATGCCGCTGTCTTTCATTTTCCGTGCCATGGTCAGCCCTCCTTATGGAACAGCTCTGCCAGCCCGGCGGAGATATCCTGTTCCAGTGCGGTGATGCGTGCTATAATATCCTCCACGGCTTCCGGTGCCTGATACTCGTAAAAATAGCGGGTCATGGGGATCTCGTAGCCCACCTTGGTCTTGCTGTGGTCGATCCATGCGTCGGGGGCGTAGGGCAGAACTTCCCGGGCAAAGTAGGCGTCAATATCCTGCACCAGCGATACGTTTTCAGTGTCACGCAGGCTGGTGTCCGGCACAGGCTTGCCACGCTTCAGGATAACGTTGCCTGTTTCGTCCCGCTGGGGGCGCTCTACCACGATCTTGTTGTAGCCGAACTCCACGCTCTCGAACACCTTGCTCTCGCAGTAGATGCCGTTTTTGTCGCCGTACACTTTGCCGTTGGCAAACTCGCCGTATGCGGTGACGATCAGCTCCCGGCAGGCATCGGTGATGTCGTTGCGCTTGGTGCCGATGCTCTTGCGGCGGGGCTCAAAGCAGTGGCTGGCGTCAATAAGCTGCACCTTGCCTGCACGGTGGGCAGGCTTATCCTTGCTGAGCACCCAGATGTAGGTGGAGATGCCAGTGTTCATGAACATATCGGTGGAAAGCTGGATAATGCAGTCCAGCCAGTCGTTTTCCAGAATATACTGCCGGATGTTGCTGGGCCCGCTGCCAGCATCGCCGCTGAACAGGGGAGAGCCGTTCTGGATGATTGCCATTTTGCCTTTGTTTGCCAGCTTGGCAAGACCGTTCAGCACAAAAAGCTGCTGACCATCGCTGATCTTGGGCAGACCGGGCGCAAAACGCCCCATCTCGCCCCGGGCGGCTTCGGCTTCCACCGCCTTCTGCTCTCGCTTCCAGTCGATGCCGAAGGGCGGGTTGGAGATGATGTACTGGAAGGTGAATCCGGGGAACTGATCCTCCGACAGAGTATCACCGAACCGCATATTGTTAGAGTCGCCGCCGCGGATCATCATGTCCGCCTTGGCGATGGCAAAGGTGGAGGGGTTGAACTCCTGCCCGAAGCAGGTCACCTCAATGTCGCTGTTCAACTCGTGGATGCGCTCCTCCATGCAGCTCAGCATCTGGCTGGTTCCCATGGCCATATCGTAAACGGTCATGCTGCTGGTGTCGAGATCGGCTTCGGACAGCAGCAGGTCGGTCATCAGGTAGATGATATCCCGGCTGGTAAAGTGGGCTCCTGCCTCCTCGCCAAAGCTCTCAGAGAACCGCCGCACCAGATCCTCGAAGATGTAGCCGCAGTCCACGGCGCTGATCTTGTCCGGGCCAAGATAGCCCTTCTCGGAGCCGAACTCCTTGATCACGAGGTAGAGGGTGTTGCTCTCTACCATCCGCTTGATGATGTTGTCAAAGTCGAACTTTGCCAGCACGTCCTGTGCGTTGGCAGAAAAGCCGGACAGGTAATCCCGGAAGTTGGACTCAATGTTGTCCGGGTCTGCCAGCAGGGTCTCGAAGGTGAAGCGGCTGGTGTTATAGAACTGGTAGCCGGAGGCTTTCTGCAAAAAGCCGTCGATGACCTGCAGCTTTTTCACCTTTTCGTAGGCGTCCAGCACCGCCTGATGGGTGGGCAGCAGGCAGTCATGGAACCGCTTTACCACGGTCATGGGCAGAATGACCAGACCGTATTCGTGGGGCTTGAACGGCCCACGCAGCATATCGGCTACGTTCCAGATCATGGCGGCTTTTTCGGCAATATTGGCACCTACGGCGGCGATCTTATCGTTTGGCATGGGTTGCTCCTTATTTTTTGTGATGGGTGGACATCCTGATTTTACAACAATGGGTGTCCTATAAATCGGATAGCAGGATGCTTTTCCTGAAAAATGATTCTTGCATCTATTGTACCACGATAAAAGTGGAAACACCATATTCCGGCAAAAGAAAATGCCCGCCTGAAAACCAGACGGACATACTGTAAATCATATCATCTGAAAATGCCGCAATGCCTCTACGATCGCATCCGCTTTCTCCTTCGGACACTGGGGCTGCTTCGTATTTTCGGACTTCGCCTTATGGTGGTTCTCTCGTACCT
>ENA-OWRC01001716-OWRC01001716.1-human-gut-metagenome-genome-assembly--contig:-NODE-1716-length-20256-cov-5.104450_pt1 | contig 20256 bp, 19 predicted proteins | sample MGYA00248268_ERZ651895 | MGnify/ENA primary metagenome ERZ651895 (study PRJEB26924, sample SAMEA4378242) | human gut metagenome | biome: human gut; feature: human-associated habitat; material: faeces...
GGTCGGCGCAAAACCATTGTCTCCCAGACAATGTGCGCCCTCGCGGAGCATTTATGTAAACAAAAGTAAATTATTTTTGACATATATTTTGTAAAAATCTTCTTCATCGAATGCGCTGGCCAACATACAAAATTTTTCACAGTCAGCATCTTTTCTTTGTAAACAGACATAATATCTTAGTGATAAAACTCTATCTGATAAGCCATTCAACAGGATTTTCATACGAAACAAATGACCAAAATAATTTAAAAATATTTATTTGATTCGACAGGAAAATGGAAATGAGCAAAAAACTGGCATGGAATTTGCGTTATAGAAATATGTCTGACTTCTATTTGACTTGTCAGTTCTTTTAAGACATAATGATAGCAGGGGCTTTTTACATATGTAGTATATGGTATATTCAGAACGTGATTGGGACGGTTCTGGCTTACTACCGTATACACAAAATTTGAGGAGGTATTTATGGCAGCACAAATCACAGCCGTTATTATTTTCCTGATCATGTTTGCATTGATCATCACGGAAAAAATCCCACGGCACATAGCCACGACCATCTGCAGCATCGCGACTATCATTCTCGTCTTTGGTGTCTGTATGCACAGTGCAACTGCACTCTGGGACACCCTGAACTTTCAAACTTTTACATCTGTTGATTTCTGGCGCGCGGGGGCAGAAGCGACAGAAAGCACAAAAGGAATCAACTGGCAGACCATCATTTTCATCGCTGGTATGATGATCATGGTGGAAGGAATGGCACTTTCCGGATTTTTCTCCTGGCTCTGCCTGACCATTGCCAAAGCAGTCAGATACAACACGACAAAGATTTTTATCATGTTTATGATCCTTGCCTTTGTCCTGTCCATGTTTATTGACAGCATTACCGTAATTTTATTCCTTGCGGCAATCACAATTACCCAAAGTAAACTATTGCAGTTTGATCCGATTCCGGTCATTATCGCAGAAATCTTCTGTTCGAACCTTGGTGGTTCTTCCACGATGTGCGGCGATCCGCCAAATATCATTATCGGAACGGCTCTGCATTATACTTTTACCGATTTCCTGACCAACACCGGCGTGATCGCAATCATCTGCCTGGTATTGATGATTTTCTTCTTTTACATGTGTTTTCGTATAAAACTTGGTAAACGAAATCTTTCCGAAGAAAAAATCGAAAAAATGCCGACACCGCAGAGTGCCATCACAAATAAACGTGCATTTATCATCAGCACAGTTATTTTTCTCTGTGCCGTGATTCTGCTGGTAACACATGGGCAGACCGGTTTGACGGTTTCCACCATCGGCATCATCGCCGCGGCTGCTACCTGCATCACAGCAGGTAAGAAAAGTAAAGCAATCCTGCGGCGTGTTGATTATCCGACACTTGTATTTTTCACCGGCTTATTTGTGGTCGTTGGCGGTCTGGAAGAAACCGGTATTCTCGAACTGATCGCAACCTTTATTCATACGATCAGTGGCGGAAATATCACCTTTATTGTAATTATTATTATCTGGATCTCCGCTGTAGCAAGCGCGATCATTGATAATATCCCATTTTCGGCTACGATGATCCCGATCATCAAAAGCCTTGCTGCAACTTCCGGTGCAGATCTGTCCGTCCTTGCATGGACACTTGCCCTTGGCACTGACATCGGTGGCAGCGCAACTCCGATTGGTGCTTCTGCGAATGTCGTCGGCATTGCCGTTGCATCCAAAAACGGTCATCATATTTCCTGGAAACAGTATTGTAAGTACTCCATTCCGGCAACATTGATCGTTATTACTGTTTCTATGTTATATATCATTGTTAGATATATATAAAACAAAAAAGATGCCTTATTTTGCACAACTAAATAGGACTTCATCCTATCCCTATTACAAAAGGCATCTTTACTCCTGCTCTGCCTCCCCCTTATCTTTTCTCATTCTTTTTCGGGGGAGGCAGATTTTATTTTATTATTTTTGATTCGTCTTTCCAAAACATCATGCTTTCTGTTTTGGTACAAATTCAATCTTTAACACCATCCCCATTCCTTCTGCTAATCTTTTTAACAAGTTAACAGATGGATTTCTTGTTCCATTTTCCAGTTTGCTAATATCTGCCTGATCAATCCCTGTACGTTCTGCTAATTCCTTTTGTGTTAAATTTTGAGAAGTACGTGCATCTACAATTGCTCTAATTACATCAAACTCCGGTTGCATTTCTTCATATTCTTTTCGAAAGTTTTCATCATTCATCTGTTTTTCCAACATTTCATTTAATGTTTTCATACCTTCTTCATCCTTTCCATATAGTCTTCTCGTCGCGCTTTTGCTAATTGTATTTCTGCTACAGGTGTTTTTTGTGTCTTCTTGACATATCTTAGCTCTCATTTTTGGATTAAGCTTATCTAAAAATTTTTCTACAGGATTATCTCCGTCCTCTGTTTCATATGCAATAACTTCAAATTTTGTCATATGTATTCCCCTATATTATATGGCGCATATACCATATTGTCAATTTTGTTATTTTTCTCTTATTCATTTCTGAGAATGCATTCGTCATGACATTTATAAAGTGTAGCCAGTATATAATGCCTTTCTTTCACCGTCAATGCCCGTTTTTATCACAAAATTTTTTCTGTACAAATTGCATAAACCCCATCTTTCTGCTACATCCCTTGTATTTTCTGGCTATATCAAAAATCAGGAGTCAAAAACCTGATTTTTCAACTCCTGAAATAACATCATTTTTGTTTAATTTGCCACCCTAGCATATGATTTATTTTTTCAAATAAATCGCTGTCACCGCACAATCACGTGCCGCATTTTTCGCAGTTTCTTCCAGTTCTGCCGGAAGTTCATCGTATTTCACATCAATACAATCTTTGTCAAAATTATGTGCAAACAACTCTGGATACAGACCTACGCAAATACCGCACCGAACACAATATTCTTTTATTTCAACTTTCATTTTCCGTTCCTCCAACTTTATTTTTCAAAATATACCAAAACTTTTAAAATGCCGTTTTCACAACTCATCTGCTGTTCAATTATGCATTTTTCTCCAGATAATCACAAGCACTGTCTCCTGCAGCAAAACCAAACGGCATTGCAAAATAAGCACCTGCACTTCCACCAGTCGGCGGGTTTCCGTAAAATTCGCTCATCATATTGTCACCGGCTGCGTAAAGTCCCGGAATTGCTTTTCCGTCTTCGCGGATAACCTGCATTTTTCCGTTTACTTTGATACCGCCAATGGTGTCATAACCTGCACAGAAAACACGCATTGCATAGAACGGACCTTTGCGTACCGGGCGGAGATATTTTGCATCTTTTCCGAACTCTTCATCCTCGCCATTATCACAATATCCGTTGTAGCGATCCAGTGTTTCCTCTAAGCCTGCCTGATCGATGCCAGACTGTGCACACAGCTCCTCGATCGTATCTGTCATAAATACGTGTTTGTTGCCTTTTTCGTTGATCAGTGTCTTAAACTGTCCCGGAATATCCGTCAGTTTTTCTACCGGGAAAATGAAATACATGTAGTCCACACCATCTTCTTCCAGATGACGACGGGTATCCTCATCAAATACGATATAGCTCTCACCGTTTGGCTGATTAGCGATACCGGTGCTGATCGCCATATGGTTGTTGGAAATACTCTCATCAATGAAACGTTCGCCGTTTTTGTTTACCCAGAGATACGGCTGCTCCTGAATGGTACGTGTCTCGTTGTATACGATCCACGGAGAACTTGCCACGATGCCCGGTCCAGGAACCAGATTATGTCCGGATACAGCGATCGCGCTCTGTGCGCCGCCAAGTTTCCATGCAAGCTTCTGTCCGTCACCGGTTTGACCGGAGTTCGGATAGCAGTTAAACAGCACATTTCCGTCACCGGAACAGTTATAATCAGTAAATGTAAATCCGGTATATTTCTTCATCATCTCACGGTCTTCCATAATTCCGCCGCTGGCAATGATGACTGCTTCACATTCCACTTCGATTTCTTCTTTTGTCTCATTATTTACAGCTTTTACGCCATTTACTTTTCCGTTCTCGTCCACCAGAATATCTGTGATCGGTGTGTTGAGCATATACTGTCCGCCACGTTTAATGATATCTTTCATGGCATTCAAACAGATCAGCGCACCGCCGTGTCCTTTTCCACGACCAGGAACCAGATAAAAATCACCATGTGCCATGATCGCCGGCGGAAATCCATCTGCATATTTCGGATTTCCGATATCCTCAAGCTCCAGTTTCTGTGTCTGGATCATCTTAATTCCAAGACGCTCAATATACTCTTTTGTTCTCCAGGAATTGTTTACATACTGACGGATCACGGATGGATTTGCGTTGTAGTTAGAATACTCATACAATAAATGAAATGCTGTATTCTGAAAATCTTTGTCATTTCGAATACTTAAGTATGCGATCGGACAGTTGGAAACTGCTCCACCCTGATACGGTTTCTTCTCAAATACCATTACTTTTTTTCCACGGGCAAGGGCTGCATCTGCTGCAGAAATTCCTGCCATACCACTTCCCATGATTACCAGATCTGTTTTTAACCTCATAAAAATAAAACCTCCTTCACCTGTTGCTCTTTTTCGAACACCTATTAAGGAGATTTTATCAATAACGCTTTTCTATTTGACCTTTCATCTGGCATAAATCATATGTATTTTCAAGAATACAATTGTGCATTTTGCACTCAGCTAAGGTATTGTTCTATCTGCATCGACAAAATATACCGCATCTTTTCCTCCGCGTCATCCAGCGAAATGCCATAGTTTTCTTCCACCGACTGAATCACATTCCGCACTGTATTTCGGTGAATTCCAAGTTCTGCTGATGTGCGTGTTGCACTGCAGTCATTTTTTAGATAACACAACACCGTTTTTCCATATGCACTATGATGCTCCCGATCATACTTTGCCACCTCACGATAAAACTCCGACTGCATCGCCCTCGGATTCATTTCATCTTCCATCCTTGAAAACAGATGATACATCACCACATCCTTATACTGATAGATCACCTGCTCCTTTGTTTTCTGCAAAACATTCTCATTCCATGACAAAGTAAACACCGCCTGTGTGTACGCATCCCGCAGACACCTTAACTCATTAAAAATATTGCTGATCCCGATGCGGTACTGATACTGCTCCAGAAGCTGCCGCAGAATCCCAAGCTCCTTTTCATTGAAAAACACTTCCTGATGCAACGGTACTTTGCTGTATTTCAGCAGACAAATATGTTTCTCATACAAAAACGGTTTGATCTCCCAGGACTGCCGCTCCAACAGACGCGCCAGAAACTTCAGCGGCACATTTTCCTGATTGGAAAAATCAAGAATTCCCAGAGCAAAATAGCCGGTTTCTTCCAGTCCGTCGATCATATTTACCTGCTCCGTGATACGGTCCTCTGGAATTTCTGCCGTTCCAAGCAGGTTTGCCAGAAATGTCTCATACATCATCCGACCATGTCTCTGATTTTCATAATTGCGCTGCAAATAAAAAGACATATTTTTCATAAACATGCGGACCAGATCCAGATATCCATCTTCCGGTGAATGATCCCCACAGAAAAAAGAGGTATAGCCAAGCAGCGTCTGTCCGCTGAAAAACTGCAGATAAATATTCGTGCCAGCGTTTTCCGCTGACGGCGCGATCAACATTTCTCCTTCCCGTATCTGGGAAAAAATCTGCTTTTTCTTCAGCTGCTCCATGGTATGTGCATCCGTATATCCCTGCTGCACGGTTTCCCAAAAGGTCTTGTAATGAGATTCGCAATGCTTTGTATATGCCAGCACATCGAAACTTGCATCAAATACGATCATCGGATATTCCAGAACCGGCTCACTGATATCGATCAGCTCCTGCACGTCCTTTCCTTCCAGCGCCGCAATGTGCATATTTTTGTCCCATTCAACCAGGCGGTAAAAAATTTCCACCAGTGCATTCATGACTTCCGGCACTGATTTTTCCGTCTCGATACAGATCAGATTATTATGAAACTGTCTCCATTTTTTTCGCTGCTCCTGATTTTTCTGACCGGCTTCCTTTTGTGAAAAAATCACCAGCATACATACCGTTTGCGATAATATCTGCGTTTTCTCCGGAATATGCGCGCCATCATATAAATACAAATACTCATCGCTCAGATCTTTCCGTTCCGGAATCCAGTGTTTGATTCCTGCAAATTGCTGTTCCATCTTTGTTTCCCCTAAAATGGTGATTCCCATATCCCGGATAAAATACAGAAGCATATTTTTCGTAATTGTCATGACAAATCCCCCATCATTTTCTGCAATTTCTTCAACTGCCCGGATATATGTTTTGGGTTATACACCAGGTTTAAAGAAATCGGCATTGCATCGGCGATCGGTATCAAAATCAAGTTTTCCAACGATGCGGCACAGTAATCCCGCGCGATAAACGCCACTCCGCGATTCGCCCGCACCAGCGATACAACCGTTTCCATATTTGGCAGATATTCGATCCTGTTGTGATAATCTCGATGACTTCCATGTAGGAAAAATGGCAGCAACGCATGCTGTACCGGTGCTTCCTGCTCACTCAGATACAAAAGTGTTTCGTTGGAAATATCATGGAAAGAAATCTGTTCATAATCCGCATATTTATGTCCCTTCGGAACTGCCAGTGAAAGCTGTGCTTCATGCAACGTCTGCATTTGCAAAGGTTCCGGACAGGTGGTCGTCGTTGCCAGAATGATTCCCGCATCAATTTTTCCATTTAATAAGTCAGAAAAAATCTGACTTGGCAGACTTCCGGTCAGCTTCAGATCAATTTCCGGATACCGGCTCTGAAACTGCGCCAACACGTCTGCCACATGATAATTCAATGCCCCCGGCATGTGGCACAAATGAAGATCATTTTCCGATACATTTCCTGCTGCCCGCACCCGCTGCAAAAGTTCCTCCCGCTTGTTAAACAGTTCATTTGTCTCTGACAGCAATACTTCCCCCGCATACGTTAGTTTCAGAGAATGTTTTGTCCGGTCAAACAGACTGACACCCAGTTCCGCCTCAAGCTGGCTGATCTGTTTGCTCAGTGCCGGTTGACTGATAAAAAGCTCCTTCGCCGCCTTTGAAATATTCAAATGTTTTACTACTACCAGAAAATATTCTAATGTTTTTGTGGTCATGTGCTTCTCCTTTTAGATTCAAGTCGAACGCACGTGAGACTTGGTGCGTGATTCTGGTCAGCGAAAGCTGACATATTCTTCTCAGAATCACTGCACATCTACACTTCGTTCCGGTCGGCGCAAAACCATTGTCTCCCAGACAATGTGCGCCCCCGCGGAGCGTTTATCTCAGTCGGAGATTGTACTCCCACTGAGAAAGACTTGTTATTACTCACCACTTGCAGAAGTGGGAGTCTTCTCGACTGAGATAAAACAGCACTTCCTTTGTCCCTATATATGCGAATGCTACTTCATAACAATATGATCATCATTTACATATACAGAACAGGTAAACTAAAAATAGTATAACATAAAAGTTATATCTATATCTAATTAAATAGTGTCTTTTTATCTTATTATCAGTTACAATAAAACCATCACAAAACGAAGCATTTTATATAAGGAGGAGGATTTTAACATGAGCAAACCAGGCGTTAAAGTTGGAGTTTCCGAAGAAGAGAAAAAACTTTCTTACTACAAATATTTTGAGCAGGATTTAGCTCCTGTACCAGCTGAGAAAATCGCTATTTTACAGGGTGGACCGATTGCCCCGGAAAAATGTATTCCATTTGAGGAGAGAAATAAATTCTTAAAAGGGGAAGCTGATGAATATGCAAACATCGGTTACGGTGTTGCTGCTAACGGAACAGGTCTTGTATGTAATACCACTTACATGCCGGGCGTTACAGGCGAAATGCTTGACTGGTGGTTCCCATGGCATTCCGTAGGATCTGACCTGCGTTACAAAATCTGGGATCCGGAAGATCACTATTTTGCAAGAGCATATCCGGCATCTTACGTTGTAGATCCGAACGTACCAATGAACCAGAAAACATGGGGCGTTGATCACTACATTATGGAGGATGTTGGACCGGGACCTGAGTTCTTACAGCTTTGCTTCAAGAGACCGGCAGATCTTGGCTATGATGAGAGCATCCTTGGTACAGAAAACTGTGAATCTATGGTCTGTGCAGTTGGAAAAAGCAGCTGTGCAGCTGTCATGACGCACAAGTGGCATCCATACAAAAACGGTGTATTATTTGAGTCCCGTTTCTGGATCGGATACCGCATGGATGAAGACGGAAATGTTGTAAAAGCAATTCCGGAAGGCGTATCTATCCCTCCAATCGTACCACAGGGATTATTCGCACACAACATCAAAGAGTTCACAAACCTGGCAGCCATTCTGCCGACTTTATATGAGGAAGAGAAAGATACTTTCTAAATACATATAGTATAAATACTTTTAACTTCAGACTAATACCCAAAATACACGTGGACTGATTGCAATAAGTCAATTCACGTGTATTTTTATACCCATTTTTACTTTTAGTAAATTCAAATCCATTGCATATGATATTTTTCATATTATCCTGAATCAACATATGCCAGTGTATTTATTCAAAATATTTACTGACAGTTTACTTTATCAATTCCACCAATTCCTGCAATCCCGCCGGTGTCTGCGCCATCGCCTTCACCGACTGTCCTGCCATCGCATCTGCATCCGCTTCCGTTACCGTCAATGTCGTACTTCCATCCGAATTTTCTGCTCCATCCACACTATACTCAAAGCTGACATAACCCAGATTATCCGTCACCGCGATCAGCAGACAACCAAGCTGTTTCATCTCCTGCTGCAGCCGTTCCACATTGTCAGATGAAGAAATCTGCACATTCAAAAACGTCCATCCATAAGGTTCCTTAGAAGTCTGCAACTGTGTGCCATAAGAAAGTAACGCACCATCATTGATTCCAAGTACCGCTCTGGCAGCCTGCACAGACCGTCCATCCGCAGAAGTATCTCCCACATATGGATTTCTGCTCTGGTACAAATCTGAAACAGTTCCGTCAATCGACACTCCATCATCCCACAAAATCCGATTTTCCAAAACAACCTGTTTTACGTCTTCAGAACTCTGATAATCCACCTGAAACTCATTGGTATGAAACGATGACTTTCTGGTTTCCCGCAAAGATACCGTCACAATGCCATCCTTCTCCTGAAACGCCACATCTGATACACCTTTTGTTGTATCAAGCAGTAACCCTTGCACGGACACGTTATGATCCTCAACGACCACATCTGCCTGCACGAACTCCGCCTGCTCTACCTTCTGCCCAATGACATACACTTTACTCCAAAGTCCCACACCAACCGCAATTGCGAAAATCAGAACTGCTGCCAAAATCCGCATCCGGTTTTTGCTTCGAATCTTTTTCAGATAATCTATTTCTGATAAATTCTTGGAATCAGCCTTCTGCCCCTCATTTATATCAGACACATTCTCTCCATTCATTGGTTCTTGCATCTCACGATATAATTTTCGGCAGCTTTCGCATGTTTTCAAATGTTGTTCCACCGCCTGATTACTCACATCACTTGTCAGTCCATCCACATAAGACGGAAGCAGATCCTGCACAACTTCACACGTCAGATCATTTTTCATGCCATTTCATCTCCCTTCCAAAACATCTTTATTTCCACTTTTCTTATCTTCCTGTCATTATTTCTATCAAAAAACACACTTACATTTCTGCCTGCATCCATTCAACCTTCTCTCACACTTACGTTTCATCCATTTCTAATTGATGCTTAAGATTTGTGCGCGCCCGGAAAAAAGTCACCCGCGCCCAGTTCTCCGTTTTTCCCATAACCTCACCGATCTCCCGAAAAGACAGATTTCCAAACATCCTCAGATACAACACTTCCCTGCCCGGCTCTGGAAACGCATGCAGTTTTTTCAATAACTCCACCTGCCCAATCTGCTGCAGCACTTCCTGCTCCGCCGACACGGTATTTCCTGTCACGCCCACTCCGTCAGACATCAGATCCACATCCGGATCAACCTGCAGCCGCGCATGTTTTTTCGCATAAGCAAAATACTGATTTTTCGCAATGGCGCACAGCCACGTTGTGATCTTGCAGCTTTCATCAAAACGGTCAATACTTCGTACCGCCTGATAAAACGTTTCCTGCGTCAGTTCTTCCGCCAGATCCGCATCATGCGTCAATGACATCAGATATTTAAACACCGTCTGCGCATGCTGACGGTATACAGCATCCATATCCTGCACCTGCGTTTCCCCTCCTTTCCGCCAACGTTATTTTGTTTCTTAAATACACTCCATATCTTAACCGTTTCAACCAGCATTAAAAAAACTTACTTAAACAACCTGTATTTTTGTTGTTCTATCTATTAATAGCCGTTTTCCCACTTTCGTTACAGCATATTTCCGTTTTTCTAATTGTATTTTACAGATTATTAAATGTCCGTTCAACCTGTAAACCATAAAAATGCCGCGTGGCTTTCATCAAAGGAAAACCATGCGGCACTTATTTTGCTTCTTCCTGTTTGGAAGGGGTTTTATTACCTGATATGGAGAAATCTCCATTTCCAGTAATCAGTTTTTTATTATGTACTTATGCTGTTTATGCAAGACCTGGGAAAATTGTCAGGATCAATGCAACAACCAGAGCAGTAATTGTTGTATTTAATACAGTTGTGATAAATACATATTTGTAAGAATCTTTGATCTCAACTTCTGCAATACCTGTAGCGATGATATATCCCGGGTTTGTCGGTAATGTATCAAGTGTCTGAGATGCAAATACGGATACACGGTGCAGAGCACTCATGTTGATACCCATGCTTGCGAATGTCTCTGACATGTACGGTAATGTAGCGGACAGACCTGCAGGACCTGATCCGGATGCACCAGTCAGTAATGCGATTGCAAGTACTACCTTGAATAATGCCGGACCACCCATGTTTAATAATCCGTTTGTCAGTACCGGGAATGCCGGAGATGCTGCTACGACACCACCGATAGCTCCAAGTAAACCAACCTGAAGAACCAGCATCGTTGTCTGCTCTCCAACCGGTTTGATCAGTTCTTTCAGTCCTGAGAATTTTCCATAATATGGGAAGAAGAAAATCAGGGAAAGAATGATGTTGAGCATCATACTTACTAAAATGTTCCATCCAAGTCCGTTAAAGCAGATCAGTGTTACTGCGATCGGGATAATGGAAAGTAACCAGTGCGGTGTTTTCTGTCCCTCCGGACGTTTTGGTGCGTTTGGTGCAACGTCGTATACGTGTCCTTTTGCGATTTCTTTTTTAGAGATAATGTTCATCATAACGATGTTCAGGATCAGGACAACTGCGCCACCGATAAATCCAGGAACTGCTGCTGCCATCGGAGATGTACCAAGCATCTGTACAGCGATAACGTTCTGGTCGGATGTAGTACCCGGCATAGAGCATGCTGCAGTTGCAAGTGCTCCTAAAACAACACCAGGGCCCATAGCTCTTGGCATTTTTGCTTTTTCAAACAAGTCCATAGCGATCGGGAATAAAATGAACATCAGTACAACCGGGTTCATTCCACTGTAAGCAAGTACAGTACCGATTACATAAATTGTAAGGATAGCAAGAATCGGTTTCATAACAACCTGCTGACCTGCGGCAGCCTGTTTTCTTGCTTTGATTGTGAATAAATCATATAATGCGTTTGCGATGGATAATGCAGCACCACTTGCGTTATATAATGCAGCGATAACACATCCCATCAATACCGGACCAAGCATTGCTGTAACATAGTTACATACGCTTGGCAGCATAGTGTCTGTAAATGTTGTCAACAGGTTCATTCCGTTGAACAACGCGATCAGCAGTGCACATAACGGTGCAAGAATAATTGTGCTGATTCCTTTGTATGCGCCGTAGATCAAAACTGCGACACCAACAACAATGCCTATAATACCTAATGCAGCCATTTCTCATTCTCCTCCTTTGTCTGAGTATTTTTATGACTGTACTCATTATAAATTATAAATATTCTGTAATCAAATACTAAAAATTTTATTAAATCATATCAATTTTGATATACATTACAGTTCACTCATCACATGCGGGACACATTTTTGAACAAGTTCAAGAAGTATCGCTTGCAAGCGAGCTCTTTTGCGAATGACGCGAGTGAACTGTAAATGACATCCTACCATAAAAGTTACCTTACAAATGGCGCGGGTGAACTGTATTTCTACCTGCTGCTCCGATTCACCGGTGTTTTCCCGTCAAACACGAAAAACTGATAATCCGTCACCTTCTGTCCCTCCTGCCACCGATAAGCACTCTGAATCCCCTTCAACTGTTTGGAATTGTAGAACCAGTCAACCACTTCCTGATTGCCAATAAACTCCTTATAATTCTCACTGGTAATTCCAAACTCCTCATAACACTGACAGATCGCCATTACCGAATCATAATAATCTGCCACCGGATTCGACACCTGCTCCGTCCCATGACGGGCGATCCGATAATCCTGCAGCAATTGCTGCCAGTCTTTTCCCTGATAAACCGGATCAAATTTATTCCAGATAGAAATGCCATCCAGCATATTTCCTGCCACATCAAACAATTCACTGCCATACGCGGAAAAAGAAGTAGAAATCTGCCGACCTTCCTCCACTCCATGACTTCTGAGTTTCAACAGAATATTTCCGGTTTCCTTGCCACGCACCAGAAAAATATATCCGTCCGCCCCCTGATTCAATGCCTGAATGGCATAATAGGCATAATCCTTATCACTGGCTCCCTGCCTGATATCCACGATCTTCAAAAGATGCAGTCCCATATCCTCCAGACGATCCTGCAAAAGTTCCGTCGTATTTTCCTGAGACTCATCCTCCGACATGGTAAAAAGCACCACATTTTTGATATCCGGATTTGCCTGTGACCATACCCGCACTTCCTCCAGATCATATAAGAGATTCCATGCGGTGCCATGGTATTTCTGGATTCCGCAAAAGAATATGCCGCAATATTAATAGTCTGATTACGCTCCACATTTTTTGCAATATACGCGGTCTCCGGCGCATCCATTGGTCCAAGAACCAGAAAAGAAGCCCGGCTTGCACCCTGAAAAAGACTCAGCGCTTTACTTTTCTCTGAATTGGTATTTTCCGAAATGATCTGGACCTTACAGCCATTCACGCCGCCATTTTCATTCACTTTATCTGCCGCATATTCTGCTGCCCACAAGGCAGATTTTCCCAGAGAACGGTACTCTCCGCTCTCCTGAGACAGAACCACCACCGGCAGATACCCGTTTTCCAGAGACTGATTAATTTTTTCTTCAAAGGCACTTGCCTGCAGATCGCGCTGCAGGGCGGTACGTGATAATACCACCAGAAACACGATCACAACAATTGCCTGCCACACTCTATTTTTCATCGTACGCCTCCAGCATAAACCAGAAACAGGTTCCTTTATTCGGCGTGCTCTCCACACCAAACGGCGCATGATGCAGTTTCAGGATCTCACTTGCAATATTCAAGCCCACACCCATGCCGCATTTTTCCCGTTCATTCGGTTTTACCTGATAAAACCGGTTCCAGATATACGGAAGTTTGTCCGGTTCGATTCCGATTCCATAATCAATGACTTCCACCCGGACGCTGCCCTGATACCGCCGGATCAGAATTCGTGCCTCCGTTTTATCTCCGGAATATTTTACCGCATTGGAAGCAAAATTGTAGATCACCCGGTAGATCAGACGACGATCTGCCTGCACCTGCACATCCTCCATGCATTCCAGTTTAAAATGAAACTCCGGTCGGTTTGCACAGACACTGGATAACACTTCCTCTGCCACGCCGCGAATCGAAAATACCGTTTCTTCCATTTCCATCGTTCCGGACTGCAATTTTGCCAGATCCAAAGTATCACTGATAAAGTTTGTCAGTCGATCCGTCTCATCCAGAATCATCCGCACATGTTCTTCCCTTTTCTCCGGAATTTCCCCGGAAAAGGCTTCCAGCATTTCCGCATACATGCGAATTACTGTTAATGGTGTTTTCATATCATGACTGACATTTGCCACAAAATCCCGTCGCAGGGATTCCGTTTTGTTAAATTCCTGTTCCGCCTGTTCCAGTGTATCTGCAAGCTGTCTGGCTTCCACCGGACCTTCCCGGACAAACACAGTTTTATAATCACCTGCTGCCATCTGTTGTGCACTCTTATTCAGATGCTGAAATGGTCGTGAAAAATGTATTGCCAGACAGATAGACAGAATCGATGCCAGAATCAGCACCGTCACTGTCACCAGCAAATACCGACTGGTCAGAAGCCGCATCAGTGCATCCACATCTGCCAGTGATTTGCTTACCACCAGCACTTCTCTGGCGCCGTCAATATTTGCCAGCACCACTGCCTGAACCACCCAATTCGATGTCCTGACATCATCTTTTACATAATACTGACAGATTCCATCCGACTCATCCAACCGCTGAAACAGCGTCTCATCTACAATATCATCCTGCTGCGGCGCCGCATTTTCTCCCTGATTGTTTACCGACAGCAACACCTGCATATCTTTTTCCGATACGATCTGAACAAAATAATCATTCGTCTTCGCCAAAAAAGCGATATTTGCCTCAAAATCTTCCTGATCGTACATATCCCAGATAGACTGTGCCGCCGCCTTCAAGTCATTTTCCGCCTGTTCCTTGTATTTTCCCTGTACCGAAAAATGTAACACCATCCAGAACATGATCGCCATTGCGCCTGCAAGTCCCATAAATCCAACCCACAGACCAAACATCATCTTATGTTTCTTTCTGATCAGCTTCAAATTTATACCCTGCCCCTCTGTATGTTACAATGTAGGTGCGATGTTCCCCTAAGGCATGCCGCAGCATCTTGATGTGTGCATCCACCGTCCGGTCATCTCCCATGAAATCAAATCCCCACACTTTTTCCAGTAACGCGTCTCTAGAAAAAACAATGCCTCTGTTTCTCACCAGGAAAAACAGCAGATCATACTCCTTGGGGCGTAGTTCCACACGCACACCATCCACAAAAACTTCCCGCGCAGACACATTGACAGAAAGTCCCTCAAATTCGTATTTTTCTACTTCCTGATATGTGCCTTCCGTCTCTGTTTTCTTTTTATTTTTCTGATTCCGCTGCAAGATCACACCGATCCGCGCCATCAGTTCACGAATCGAAAATGGTTTCACCACGTAATCATCAATTCCAAGTTCAAATCCCTGTAGCTTATCATATTCCTCTCCTTTTGCGGAAAGCATCAGCGCAGGAATATCTTTGATCTCCCGGATTTTTTTATATGCTTCGTATCCGTCCATCTCCGGCATCATAATATCCATGATAATGACGTCAAAATCCTTCTGCCGGCAACGTTCCACCGCTTCTTTTCCGTTGGCAGCTTCCTCTACTTCATATCCCTGATATTCTGCAAATTCCCGGATTCCCATACGGATCGATAATTCATCATCCACCACTAAAATTTTCGCCATTGTCCCACCCCCATGATACTTTGTATCATAACTTTTATGCGATAATTTTGCAACTTGTAGATGCTTCTCCTGTCATCATAGCCAGCAAAATATTGAGTACCGACTGCTCCTCCGGTTGTTTCCATGCCGCCGCGATCTGTACGGAATGTTCCAACGGACAGCACTGAAATCCCTGTGTATACACATTTCTCACCCATGAATTGCAGACAGTCACCCCAAGACCATTTTCCACATTCATCAGAATCGATTCCATACTGTTTACGCTGCAGAAATTCGGCACAAATCCATACTTACTTCCAATTGTCCGGATATACTCCGCCTGCATATCTTCCCGGTCATCTGCCAGCACAAAAAATGTTTCCTTCCGAAAATCCTCCGGCTTCCAGTTCTTCTTTTTATTCCGAAACAGCGTATTCGAAAACAAGATCACTTCCGGTGCCGTATCGATCACAAATGTTTGTGCATCATAAATCTTAGCCGCACGTTCTTCTAATGTAATGATCAGATCCAGCTGACCCATCTGAAAACGTGCAGACAGCTCCTGAAGATTATAAGCTTCCAGAGACACCTTAACTCCCGGATATTCCAGACGCAGTTTTTTTAAAATCGGTTGAATATAACTTCCGATATTCCATCCGTTGACATAACCGATGCGGATCATGCCCATTTCCAGTGCTTCCAGACGCTCTACCCGCTCTTTTGCATCTGCCATGCACTGTTCCACTTTCTGAAATACATTCTGATAAATCCGTCCCGCCTCTGTCAGCGCAATATGTTTTCCACTTCTGTCAAAAAGCTGCACATTCAGTTCTTTTTCCAGACGCGCGATGTTTCTGCTCAAATTTGGCTGAGAAATATAAATTTTCTCTGCCGCTTTACAAAAACTGCCTTCTGCTGCCACCGATAAAAAACTTTGTACTAATGTGTCGTTCATCATATTTCCCCCCCATGCGTTTTTCGAACATTTTAAGCCCGTAAAATTTACTGTTTTCACCATAAATCTTTCCGTCAACTTTTGATGCTCCCATCATAGCAGAGAATTATGATAGCTAAATGAATTTTGAAAAATTTTTATTCCCCATCATTACCATAGTCAGAAAAAGCTCCTGCAAACGTCCACGTTTTTCCCTGATCCTCAGTCGTAAAACAGATTCCTTCCTGCTCGCCCACCTGATTGATCAGCTTAATTTTATACGTGTCACCATCTTTTTCCGGCATCATCATATACTGATAGTCGCTTGCGGAAAAATGCAGTTCCGACGCATATGGAGATAACTCCGTTGCCGAATCCAGCGGCAATGTCACCGGCTCAAAAGTCGCACCACCGTTGTAAGTCACATAAATCTGCGAATGTGCCCCGGAAGCGCCTGCCAGTCCCGCAAATCCAAACTGACTGTCGAAAAACTCCAGACCTTCTGCCACACCCATTGTCCCATCAAACGGATCTTCATTTATTTTTGTCCATGTTTTACCGCCATCTGTCGTCTGATTCAGATCATAAAACCTGCTGCCTGCAGCCGCATCGACGATTTCCAATCGCCAGCCCAGATTTTTTTCCACATAAAATTCCACAGAACCATTATTCTGATCCACATGCCATCCATCCGACAACTGCGCCTCCAGCGACTGTTCTGCCTCATGTTCCTCCGACAGTTCACTCAATGGTGTATACTGAGGCTCCATCATATAACGCACCGGTGTGATCGTATCCTCCATTCCCGGAATATAGAGAGACACTTCGTACCCGCTCATCTCTCCGCCTGCATCCAATGCAGAAAAATCTGTCTCTCCACTGACGACACCGTCACCATCCACATCTCCCGGCAAATACTCCAATCCATCACTGGTTGTAAAGGAACGAACACCATAATATAACACACCATAGGTCACAGTTTTTCCCGATGTCGCATTAATTGCTTTCTGCCACCGACTGACATATTTCTGACAATCTGCAAAACTCAAAATACGGATCATCGGTTGCAACAAATGATCAGAATCATAAGATCCACTGGTATAGCCATCCAGATCAACTCTGATTTTGTCACTCTTGGATGCGTCATAAGAAATCAGAAATGTTCTGTCTTTGTCATTCTTATCTCTTCCATATAAAAAGGTATCCACCTTCTGCACGGTTCCACGTTCATTAAAAATAATTTTTACGCCATCACCGGCAACGTATAATTCCTTCGCCAGATCAATCTTCTTGCCAATATCATCCAGCAATCCCTGCACACCATTGTTGAAAAAATTATCATGATCATAAGAAACATACTGAACCGTCTGCTTTTCCTGCAGCTTTTCTGCCAGCCGTCCATGTCCCGGAATCGCAGAATAAATCACACCTCCGACAGCACAGCCGCTTCCGATCAGAATGATTAACAGTGAGATCCAGAAAGAAAATCCTCTTTCCTGTGTCAGACTTCCATTTTTCTTCAAATAAGCAGTCAGCACGCTCCATATGATGATACTACAGATCAAAGCCGCTCCGATTGCTCCGATAATGATCACACTGAGCCGTCTGCCGCCATACTGACATACATGCCAGACCTGAAATAGCAGTAACAGGTAGCATACAATGTTCAATTTTCCACAAATTTTTCTTATTGCACTCACTTCAAAATCACACTCCTGCTTTTCAAAATCCCAAAAATATCTCTGTTTTCTATCCTACTAATAGATCAACATATTTTTTAATTATATATTACTTTTTGATAGCCGGAATCGCAATCTCACTTTTTGTATTATTCAAAATATCATCACACTCAAATACGCCACGCTGACCACTTACTATAATGATTTTCCATAAACCATTTATAGTAAGATACTCTCCATCTTCACATATATTTTTCTTAGAAAATTTTTATTCCTCTGTCGTATTCTCAGTCCAATTCGGATTGTAAATAGAATAACCGTTTCGACCGCCTCTCTTTGTCTCATACAGTGCCTGATCCGCATGTCGATACAGCTCAATAAACGTATTTCCGTTATCCGGTGCCAATGCCACACCAACACTGATCGTAATACTGCGGTTATCCATTTCCTCAATCTTCATTTCCGGAAGATTCTTCAACAGATTATGAATTCTCTGCTCTGCCTTGTCCCGATCAGAAATATTGCGCATTAAAATGACAAACTCATCGCCACCGATACGTCCTACAATATCATCTTCCCGGAACTGGCCCTGCAAAAATTTTCCAAGCATACTTAAGACTTTGTCACCTACAAGATGACCGTAACTGTCATTCACGCTCTTAAAATAATCTACATCCAGAATCACAAAACCATGCTGTCCAGATTCCTGCTGTAAGATTCGTTCGATAAATTTCTGTGTGTAGTCTTTGTTATACAATCCCGTCAGAGCATCACGCTGTGCTACTGCCAGTAATTTTACCTTTTCCCGATTATTTTTACGTGCAATATAAATAACCAAAATACCTACTAACACGCAAAATACCAACATGAAGATCATTTCATATTCCTGAATAAAAGCATAGGATTTCTGCGCTGCTTTGACCGGAACAATATAACAAAGCATCCAGTCATTCATTCCGATTGGCATATAAGTCATATAGTAGTCCTGTGCACTTGTATTATCCAAACCTAAGCGAATAAAACCAGATTCACTTGCAATAAAATCATCCTGCACCTGTGCCAGTGTATCTTCCTGATTTTTATTTTTCTCTGTGTAATATGTAAATAAATTATCACCATATTCAATCTGTTTTTTATTACCATTTCCATCTTCATAGGTAATAATTTTTCCCGTATGATTAACGATCAATGTATCGCCTTCACCATCAAACAGATCATCAAACAGCATATGACTTAACATTGTTACATTGTAAGAACCGCCTAAAATACCGATTATCTGCTGATTTTTATCATATACCGGCACCCCAAGAACCACTCTTGTTTCCTGATCAACACTACTCTCCAGCGGATCACTTAAGGTCTGCTGTCCATTAATTGCTTCTTTGAAATACCGTCTGTGAGAAACATTTTTTACAACACCATTGTCATAATATGCCGTTCCATCCGGTTCAATCAATGCCGTCCGCTCCAGATCTGTTGATTCATAAATATTGATCAACTTATCTAAATGCTCCTGAGTAATCAGCTCCTCATCCTGCCCCATTTCTTTTGCCAACCCATTCAAATACTGATAATGAATTGCTAAAATAGAGCTCAAATGTTCACTCTGACGTTTTACATTATTCATCATTGTTCTCTGTGAATTTTTCTCCACAGAATGCTGTACTCCGGCAAAAAATACTAAAATGCCAATTACCACCGCAATAATGAAAACACCAGTTGCCACAATATAATTTTTTAACTGCGATGTCTTTTTTCTCATATGTTTATCCTCACATCTTTGGTCTTATTAATTCCTATTTTTATAATAATAATACCAAATAAATAATTAACAATAAAGTTATTTATTTCAATATTTACGGTTTTTTTACACTTCTATTTAGTTAGAACATAAAAAACCTCAGAAACTTTTGATTTCTGAGGTTACTAGAGGCGACAACCAGATTCGAACTGGTGATAGAGGTGTTGCAGACCTTTGCCTTACCACTTGGCTATGTCGCCATATTTAATTAATATACTTTTTGCATTATATCATTCCCGAAGGAATAAGTCAATATGCGAAAATTCATTTCGTAAATAATTAATTACGAAAAAACTCCCCGAGTAGGGCTCGAACCTACAACAACTCGGTTAACAGCCGAGTG